>Ga0307514_10000043_pt1 | contig 343236 bp, 322 predicted proteins | sample 16_EM_MG_FD_203088 | JGI IMG/M metagenome (GOLD analysis project Ga0307514, IMG submission 203088) | Populus trichocarpa ectomycorrhiza microbial communities from riparian zone in the Pacific Northwest, United States - 16_EM | ecosystem: Host-associated > Plants > Roots > Unclassified... | reverse complement strand
TTGGTGTATGCTGTAGTTGGTGTATGCTGTAGTTGGTGTATGCTGTAGTTGGTGTATGCTGTAGTTGGTGTATACTGTACTTGGTGTATGCTATACTTGGTGTATGCTGTACTTGGTGTATGCTGTACTTGGTGTAAGCTGTACTTGGTGTATGCTGTAGTTGGTGTATACTGTACTTGGTGTATGCTATACTTGGTGTATGCTGTACTTGGTGTATGCTGTACTTGGTGTAAGCTGTACTTGGTGTATGCTGTAGACGGTGTGCCCTGTACTTGGTGTATGCTGTATTCGGTGTATACTGTACGCGGTGTATGCTGTACTCTGTGTATGCTGTACTGGGTGTATCTGTACTCGGTGTATGCTGTATTTGGTGTATGCTGTACTCGGTGAGAGCTGTACTCGGTGTATGCTGTACGCCTTGTCAACTCATGGTCGTGGGATGGACAAATGGATAGGGATGACTTCACATCGTGCAGTGCAATGATGGTAGAGTAATAGTCGAGAAAGAGAGCAATTGGGGATGAATATGAAAACAATGTGGACAATACAAGCAGATAAGAGAAATCTAAGGTACGACTTGCCTGATTCTGTTTGGAAGACCTCCAATCGGGGTGATTACTTGGTGGATCGGGACTTGTACCTGCTTCATTGGTAATGGTAAATTGCCTTGCACATTAAATTCTCCAAGTCCCAGTTTCTCATGATGATATGGCATATCTCTTCACATCTCTCTATGTCGCATTCTCAACTCTACTGTCACCTTAGAGCATGATGTTATGTCATCTCTCTCTATCTCTCCATGTCAGGATCAACAGTTAACACCGAGTACAGCATACACCGAGTACTGCACACACTGAGTATGGCAAATTCCGAGTACAGTACACACCAAGTATAGCATTCACCTGGTACAGAATACACGGAATACAGTATACACCGAGTTCAGCATACACTGAGTACAGCATACTCCAAGTACAGCATACACCGAGTACAGCTTACGACAAGTACAGTATGCACCAAGTACAGCATATACTGAGTACAGCATTCACCGAGTACAGCATACACCGAGTACAGCATACACTGAGTATAGCATTCACTGAGTACAGCATACAGAGTGTACAGTATACACTGAGTACAGCATAAACCCGGTATAGTATTCACCGTTTACAGCATACACCGAGTACGGCTTACACTTAATACAGCATTCACCAAGTACAGCATACACCGAGTACAGCATACACCGAGTACAGCATACACCGAGTACAGCATACACGGAGTACAGCATACACCGAGTACAGCATACACCGAGTACAGCATACACCGAGCACAGCATATGCTTAGAGATGTTTACATCGGTACTGCATCATCCCATGATCAACTGTCTCCCGCTCCCAACCAGTCTCTCAGCTCTCAGTAGACCTTGTTGTACTAAATTCTCTACATTCTCACAATTACAAGTTAACCAATGAATACAGTTTCAGCTTCCATCACACATGCCTACCGATCTACCGCCTCCAGATTCACTGCCTCAATATTCACTGCCCCCAGACTGACTACCTCCAGATTGACCGCCTGAAGATCAGTTGCATTCAGATCATCCGCCTGCAAGTTCTCCTCCAATCTTCATCGGTCATAGCCTCCAAGTGTATCTCCCAAAATGCTCAATTATGGCATCCAAGTGCATCTCTAAGTTCAATTGATTGCTGCCTCCAAATTCCTCTCCCATCTTGCTCAATCACAGCCTCCAACTGCATCTCTAAGTCAACTCAATCTCTCTGTCTCCCCATGCATCTCTAAACTAGCTGGATCCCAGCCTCCAAGTGCATCTCTGAGTTCACTCAGTCTCAGTCTCCCAGTGCATGACCAAACACGCTTAATCAACAGCTCCAAGTATATCGTCCAGGAGGGACCACTGGTGTACCGCGATACAATGGAAATGGAGGTGGGCAGAGTTATGTAGTGTACATATTCGGCAGACCGCGGAGCACATACACATTATTTAATTTCCATCTCATTCTATCATACAATGATGATACACACTCTATCTATCTCAACTTTTCATCTCACCTGTACTGTCCAAGATTTTGTGGATCCTCAACACTTCAAACGATCATATCTTCTCACCCAATTTCTACGTTACTCGAACCTTAACCTCTCTTTCTCAGACACTCCAATTGGGTGTTCAATAGGCGTATGCAGGTGCTCCTCCAATTTTGCTCGAGTACCATCTGCCACCAGATTGACTGTAGGTATATATATATAGAAACTTACATGATGCACGACATATTATGATGTAGCAAATTTTGCGACTGTAATGATGATAAATATGAGAAGATGAAATGCCTTGTGGTTATGGAAAATCCACTGCTGTGAGATTACGGCACCAAGCCTTCCACAGAAGCTGCACATGTATCTCAGCTGCTCTCAAAGTATTGCGCAGAGCTGTTCAGCGGTCTCAGCTTCTCACACATTCTGCCGCACATCTGCCCACAGTTTTCAGGAGCTAGATAATTTGACGATTCTATAAGTCAAATCTCGTAGAATCGCGAATACACATCTATAACTGCAGGTGCTTTCAGGTTCACCTGAGAATGTGCTTGTAGAGTATGACAGTATTTTGCTTAGCTCCAAAGGGGTGTGGGAGTATCTAGATGTACTTAGAAGCACTGGTGAGGTCAACTGGAGTGTCTAGGAGGGTTGCATGTTGCTTCCGGACCGATTTACATATTACTGATGAATCATTCATCTCAGGCATCAATTTCACTGGGCTTAGGGCGGAGAGTTCCTGAGTGGCAATCTCTACCGCTTCTTGTAGTGATCCGACAGAACGATACAAGAACAATTCCATCCTGAGGTGTGACATATTCACCAATGGCAGCGCTACTGGAGAGGATTAACTAGCGATTGTAGAGATAACCAAGAAGGAGGTATGAATTGTAATGGCAGTGGTGGCCATGGCAGTGATGGTGGTGGTCCCAGTGATGGTGGCGGCTGCTGTTGTGGCAGCAGCTTCGGTGGTTCAATGGCAGCACATAGCGGCAGAGGTATCTGTGGAGGTGGTTGCCACACCAATGGTGACTGCGGCACTGGTAGCTGCTGTGGGAGCTTCCACGGTATTTGCTGCTGCAGTAGTGGCGGTGCTACGATGCTGATGTTGTGGCTTGTATGGTTGGTGGTACCTGTGGTGGTGGTTGCTGCAGTGGTGTTTGCTGCTGTGGTGGTGGCTGCGGTGCTGGCTGCTGCTTTGGTGGTGGCTGCAGTGGTACTGTCTGCTGCTGTGGTGGAATTGAGGTTTTTAGCGGCAGTGGTTGTAGTCAAGGAGGCTTCAATCACCATGCCAACACTGAGTACTGCTGCAATGAAGTTGATTGATGGAAACAGCATGTTCGCCAGCGGTTATGGTTGGAATAGTGATGTCCGTCTTAGTCGTTGGCATGCATAGTGAGATGAATGGTACAATCCAGTGGCTCTGTTTCGTTTGTAATGTGGGAAGGAAGAGATTCTTTTATACCTGCAGGGGTGCTGTTTGCCAGATCCTTCTTTTTCCAGTCGCAATGTAGTTGCCATGTTCCCTAATATGCTCTTCCTGTGTCTCTTCACAACTTCCTAGAGTCTTCCCCTCTTGTGTCCACAGTTGTACTCCCCAGTTGGGTATATGTTGCTTGTCATTCCTGTTCTTGGTAGTGCATTTTCTGTCCACTCCTGCAATAGTTGTCATATTTCTTGTCTGGAGCTTACTCAAGGGTTAGGGGAGAATGGTAAAACAATTATGTGTAATGTGGGTGCAACTGAGCCAATAAGAAAATGTCTTCCCCGTCCATCTCACACATCCACCGAATTGTGTGGATTCGACAATATCACTCCATCATGCAATTCCACTCAATTGTATGGCTTCGGTATTTCCAACACTTTTCGTGTTGGTCGGTGCAATGGATCTCCTCCCTTCCCAGTTGTTCCCTCCCTTTCACCCTAATCCATTCTCCTTTCCCACCATTGAATGGCCTGGTGGTCGGCTGGCACCAGATGTGCAAAGTTTTACATATCGACTAGCCACTTACACCCCAGCAGATTCACTGTCCTTACCCAGAATCATGTCTCGCAGTCTTTCCAATCAACTAAATTCATACATTGTCCATATTTCTGGCCTACTATGGCCTCTGCCACAAATTCCTTGACTTCCTTCGATTTTTCCTGATGTGAGGTGCAAGGGGTACTCATTACTCGAGTAGCTTGTATCCCTTCTATATAAGTGAACATCTTGTTTCGTCAGCTACCACCTATCCAGCACACAAGCATTACTCCTTCTAGATCGGCCAGTCAATAAGGCCCCATGCTCTGGGTAATGCATTTGTGGTGGGAGGGAACCCAGGTGGCTTTGGTGCTTTCATCAAAGTTGCACATTGTCGACTCAATGTTACTGGAAAAGAATTATATTTGTCTCAGTTCTAGAGCAACACTATCGTTAGAAATTCACACAACAGTCATAGATTCTGTCCGGGTCACCATCCTTTTGTTCTCCAGAGTCTCCTCTGCATTGGAGGACTCAGCTGATACCATCCTCCTACCTCGCTCTCCGACTACCAGTCTGTCCTACTCTTCCCACATTTCCTCCTAGTTCACACCTTTTGCCATTACCTTCCTTCATGCCATTAATAGTCCCCCTTTTTCGACTGACTGTTTCCCTTTTTCCTGCAACAATTACTCCTAGTTCCTATTGTATACTCCTTCCACTTTTCCATCAAATAGTCACTTCCTATGAATCAACTTCTTCTCTTTCCCTTCTTTACTATTTCGTCCCTTCTCTGTCCACTCTTTCATTTCAGAACACTCCAACTGCTTTCAATCATTGTGATGGACCCTATCATTCCAAGTCGCCCGTACTTGGACTAGGCATATCTGGTTTGTGGGCTGCATACTGTCTGAAAGAGCTGAGATTGTGTGACACGCTATGGTGAGGCAGCTGTGGTGCAGCCACAGTGGCTACTCCTCCTCACTGCTTCCCTTGTCAAGCTACTTTCCGGACGTACTCCCACATGGACAAAAATCTTCTTTGCAGTTAATATCTGGATATCGCTTGTTCATTTCTTCCTCTTGGTACTAAGGTAAGTCTTCTGTGTTCCTTGAGGAGGACTATATTGTGATCCTGGTTGGTGCCCACATTGGGACAGAATGTGCGGATATGGCCCAGCTGATAACAGTTGGTACAGGATGCAAACTCTTACCATGGATGCTGTTGGTACGTGGATCACATGGGTATAGGCAGAGATGGATGGTTAGCTGTAATGGCGTATGCCATGGTGGTCAGGTAGCCTCCGTATCCGGGCTCATTCGCATTGCTCATCTGGAAGGCCCAGAATTGTGTTTGTGAGGGTTACGGAACATCACTTCAAGTCCAGATCCGGGTCCTAACTGAACCATTGCCGCATTTGTGGTTGTGGTCGTCAATCAACCTGAACTGTCAGCTCGGTTACTGTGTGACAGTAAACTCCCACCCCGTCCGAAGTGGTCAGGTTGTCAGCTAGTTAATTAATTGATTCATATAGGGCTCTTGTATTTGCAGTTTGTCAATAGTATCTCATCAAAATCGCATTTTGTTCAACCCATAATGTGCTTCTGCACGTTGTGCAGTTTGTAATATTGATTACTTTGGTATCTATGTTTTGCCTTTCTTATATAGTATGTGTGCCTATGGAGGCAGTCAATAATCATGTCATGTGTGCAAAAATAAACGTGATGCCTTGCTTATGATATATGCAAGACCTAAAACTGTTGATGCTCCGTTGATGCTCATTTTCAGGATTCTGCAGGGAGCATGTTGCGGTTGTTTTTGCATTCAAAGGCTGCCAGTATCTCATAAATGGATGTCTGGAACCAATCAGAACAGAAATTACCCAAGATACAATGCTAACAATCGTTGACACTCCGTTGACGCTCATTCTAAGATTGGGGCGGTGACCATGTTGCTGGCTGTTTCCCCTATACAACATGCAAATGCATCGGTTATGATCAGAAGTGACCAAATTACTGGTGAATTACCATACTTACAAGACCCCAAATTGTTGACACTCCATTGACGCTTATTGTAATGTATTGTCAATTGAACTTCTGCTGCCATCAATAATTGCTTTCATCATGGTTTGAACTGATTGGTTCTCTTTCTGTCAGAATATAACTTGGGCCTGTGGCCAAGCTGATCACACTAACATGCTCGCCCTGTTCACTGTTAGACAACTAAAAATGATATATGTCGCCAAAAGATCCATTGCACCTACTCTACATCTGTTTATCAACCAATATTCACAAGGTACTGCTCACTATTCACCCATAATATATCTCTAACTGACACCGTCGGTGAAGAAAAATATAGAAGCTGGTGAACCATTGATGCATTCTGCCCTACTATTTCTTCACTGATTTATTCCTCCCCGTTTCTATTGCATTGACCATTACCAACTCCTTTCCAGCCTGTCTCTTTGACTTCCATGCTGGCCGAACCAATCAATGAACATGTGGTGCAGCACTCACATCCTGCAGGTCTGGGAATTGTAGATTCTCAATGCCATTGTATTGCTCTATATCAGATTCATTGCCTGCTGTGCAATCGTCTTCGCTGTCATTTGGATTGTCCAAGTCGCTATTCCAGTTTAGGCAGTTTGCAACATCAAAAATGATTTCAGGTGTGCTATTCTCATCATGCTTGACTGCATAACAGTTGATTCTTCAGATTTGGTGGAAATTGAATATATGAGTTCGTCCTCTATGGAGGTCCTTTGCAGGCAACGCCAGTGGCAAAAGTGATCATTCTGACAATTCAAATGCCGCTGCACCATCATGTTGAAAGGGTGACCAGGATGCATTGACGAGCTTTTCCCTGTCCTAAATGAATCCTACAGCTGCCATCTGCAAGTTTTGAAAGTAAGATTCCTTCAGTATAGCATGCAGGTTTTGGCTGCGCTGCCACATGTCCAGAAAGTCGTTGAACTTAGCCATTCTGTGCAATTTCCTTTCATACACCTCTTGCTGCATTTCAAAGTGGTTTTGTTTGTTGATTGTATCCGATGCTGAGTTATCGCCTGCCAAAATACCATTATTGGCTCAAGCAAAGTGCCTAACAACGACATTTTGCGAACGGCATGGCCTGTGGTTTTTGACTGGCTCCAGGCAATAATATTTCGCACATGGGAGAAACCGGCCTCTACTCCAACACAATGTGGTATGATAGAAAACATATCGCATGCCATATTGGAGGTATTGGCGTACTTTGAGTGCATATCCTTTTGTTGGCACCACCAGTCAGTTATGTCCGGTATCGAAAATGTACAGGTATTCTCCATTGGGTCGGAGTGGTAATCATTGAGATTTGAATTGATTTGCCCCCAGGTCTTTGGTACTTCAGGTTGCAAAATTCAATTGAGCCTCGTGGCGGTCAAGTAGCATACTGCGTGATCGCTTCATCCGGGTGTTATCCCAGCCACATAGTTAGGTGTTAAATATTCTACATCATCACTGGACAAATCATATGGATCGAACGATGTTTGACAGGATCCTGAAGCCTTTGCAGATGTAACGAAAGTGCAGCTTGGTAAGCTGTCCAGTTTACTGACTGGCACATGTCGATGTCTGGCATTATACTCATTGTCGACATACTGCAAAAAATGCCTCTCGGTATTGAGTAGTATAGGATGTCTCATCCGCAGGATAAATATCCATTCCCTTATCTCACTCTCTAATGATCGCAACTTCTGGAAAGGATCCAGGATATAGACTGAATTGAGAAGCATACCAGTCATTGGAGTAAGTTCAGCATGATGTTTGGACAGCTTCTGTCGAGCTAACTTCATAGCGAAGAACAATTCTTGCTTCCATTGATTCTTCTTCTCAACCAGATTTCGGATAATGGCATCCATATGATTAAACATGTCACTGTAGACTGTGATATGGGGATGCAATCTTACCGTATGCATCTTCGACATCCACAGGGTCCAATATTGGAATTGTCTCACTACTACCTTCACGTGCCTCACAATGGTCCACTCATCTGGTGTTGTGAAGACTGGCCGGTAACCACAGTACATTGGATGTTGGAGCCACTCAGGTGTGAATTCCCGTAATCAGTAAGCCCACTCCTGCCACGCTGGTGTTCAGTTCCAATGTGTCTTCAACTCAATAAGCGGAAGTTGTGCAATGTGGACTGTGGCTTGTTCACTGTCAATGAACTCGTTTCGATAACCAGGTGTCAGGGTAATCGATATAGCAAGCATTCTCTGTTATCTGAATGTCAGTTTTGGTACTTTCAAAATATCTCGAAATACGTCCTTTCTCAATTATCTTTACAAAGACTAGTGTCATTGCCAACACCGTAAGGATCGTAGCATTGCCCTCATTTCAAAGTCTTTGACTCTTCCCAATGTCTATGCTTTCATTCTCTCCAAATTGCTGATCACCCTCATGGGCTTCCCAAGACTTGGTGCGGCCTTTTACATCTAGCCTGCTCAAGAATGCAACTAAAGCCAGTTTTATGATGTGCACTATGCATGGTATGTGGTATCTCAATGCAGACCACTCGATTCCAGAGGGCTCAAGTGTTGATTGCAGCTCGCATGTCATCGAGTAATTTGATGAAGCATTGTCTGTCGTAATACCAAGCAAATGGCTGTCAGTGAGTCAAACACGATCAAGCACGTCCTTGAAATGTACGGCTAGCCTTGCTGCAGTATGTTGGCTGACAAAGTTTCATCCGTAATCAGCCATCGAAACCGGAAAAGAATATGTGATCAACCTCATTGAATACAAGATATACTTCACAAAATGCGCAATTTTGAACCATATAGTTATCAATGACAAACATTATGGCTAGTTTGTTTGTTGATGTCCATCCATCCAAAGCTGAACTAACTTAATTTCATGACGGCAATGGCTTCTGAATTGTATCCACAGTGAGTGCATATTCCTTCCAGCGAATGTTGCTACAGGTTGTAGCAGACGACAGGACAAGGTAACTATGGAATGAATTATATTACCATCGGAGCTCGAGATTTGACAGAGTATTCCATGGAATATCAGCCGAAAGAAATCGTAACATCAGGTAGAGCTTCCACGTGTCTTGGTGACTTTCAGAACTTTCAATGTCCTGAGCTGCCAGTTTGGTGCATTTTATCTACCACTTTCGTCAATATGGATTCACCTGTATGTCAAAGATGATTTTCCTCTGCGAACTTACTATTGTGATTCCTCGACTTCCCTGCCACTTCAGGATAGCCAAAGCAGTTTTATCGACAGTAGAACTAGTCAATTCAGTCGCCTCAGACTCTGCTAATCAGTCACACTTTTCGATGTGAGCTTCTGCCAGCAAGTGATTCCCCATTGAGCTGGTCCAATGTTCTGATGGATGGCGAAGAACTTGATGAGAAACGATACATATGGTTCCAGGGCTGCCGGTCTCCTCAATTCCACAGTGGAAATACAATCACCATTAAGACACATGTCTAGAAATAATCCAAGCAATAGGACGCTTCGAGCCTATATTCATTGAAACCTACCCAGCATCGAAAATGATTGGTACAGTAAAGTTGCTCACATCACGAATAAAGACACATTCTTGTTTGGAAGTGATCATAACCTCTAGCAATGAGGTGTTCCAAAATTTTGAATCTGACATGGCGATAAAAATTCAAATGCTGGGTATTCAGATTCGAGAGACTGCCAAAAGTAATGTTACAGTAAAGCAGACTACAGGATATTAAATATTGACTCTAGAGCTACAAGCAACCAAATCTGATCTGTGATACATTGCATGCATATTTGTGAAGTTGTAATCAGAGACAGATTGAAAAGACTGACCACATAAAACTCAATTTAGGAACAGCACAATGCAGTTCAGTGCTGTGTGGCGTACTGAGCCTCCACAAAAATTCTTGACGCTCTGTGGGTGCTCAATTATAGGAGGCAGACAAGATATCGTCAGTAGCATTTTCGCATATACAGGTTGCAGATAGGTTCATTGTGGGTTCACTGTGTAACATTGGTGTTCGGTTATCCAAGATGCGAGATCGACAATTGTCAACACTTCGTGGACGCTTTGTTGACACTCTGTCGACACTATGTTGGCCCTCTGTTGACGCTTCTTTGACGCTCTGTTGACACTCATTGTAGGACATAGTTACGATGTTGTCATATGCATTTTGCCTAGAAAGGAGGCTGATAGTTCAATCCTGGATAAATGAAGTCGCACAGCCCTATGATTTTCCATCATGCAAGTCCTAAAATAGTTGCCGCTTTGTTGACCGTCATTTTTAGTGCGTAGTAATAATGTTGTCAAAAGCATACTTGCCCAGAAAGGCCGCCGACAGTTTGAATTCAGGTTGATGTCACACCACAGCCCTTTTCTTGTCCGAGATACAAGGCCAAAAGTCGTTGCCTCTTTGTTGACGCTCATTTTCAGGTCATAGTAGCGTTATGGTTGCAACTATTTCTGGCTAGAAAGGTGGCCTATAGTTCAATTATCAGTTAATATCGCCGCACAGCCCTCTGGATTTTCCACAATTGACTGGTAATAGTTGTTGATTCTCCATTGACGCTTCCTCATTAGGATGTGATAACAACTGTGTAATTTGCCATTTTCGCTTCAATGCCGACCAATGCATTCCCTGTCGAAGGATGTAAAAATACAGCCTGATGATTGTTGACTGTGTAAGACTAAAAATGGTTGACACTTGGTGTTAGCAACGGTTCCAACCTGCGAAAACGGTTCCGCGTTAGGGTTGGACCTGGACCGCAACCGTTGCAATGGGCTTTACCACGCGAAAACCTGGACTGTTGCAATTGGGCCGGTTTTACCATTAAAGACCCGGAATTTCAACTGCAAAACTTTAGCTCCAATGAAGTATTTGAGTTCTGATCGTATTGTGACATGATCATTATGTAGATTGTGCAGATCTCGCCGCTCTGTCACCTCCCGATTTCAAATATGTTATTCGACCAATATTCATTCTGTTGCTATCGAAAACTGGTGAATTCCGCTTGAAATTGGCCATAATTTGACACCAACTCAATGAATATCATTAGGATCGCAAATCTGAAAGTGGGAGGCGAAAGCGCTGCGAGTACTGTACAATCAACATACTGATCATGTCATCATACGATTAGAACTCAAGTACATAATTGCAGCCAAAGTTGAGGGAACTGGAAAGTTAGAACCGCAGTCGGGTTGCAACCCAGTCGAAAAACCGTGCATGTATGTCCGGTCCGGGTAACAACCCGGGCAAGACACAGCGGGTCGGGTTTTTGCCTGGGTATGCAACCAGACTGAGCTGAACCACCCGCCAAAAACCAGACCTCAGGCGGGTTACCCGGACCTGTTGCTAATACTATTGACACCCAGTTGATGCTCACATTCATTACCTCACTACGGCCTTTGGACGGCAAATAATTGTCTCCACTGAATTGTAGACACATTATTACGATCCAATATTGCCTTTTTGTGTATTATCGTTTCTGTCCAGCAGATTTGTTGCCTCTCAATTTCTGATCAACTGCTATCCATGCTATTAGAGTGAGACATGACATGGCCCCATCACATTCCTGCACTTTCGGCTGGCAATTTATGGCATGTAGATTATTTCACAAATGTTTTGTTAATGTAGCTCAACTTTCTCACCTTTCCTCATCCAGTTCGTTCTCCTCGATGTCTATGTCGTACCAGAAGCAGTGTCAAATGTCTCAACCACGTGCAAAATGTGTGTGCGGATACTTATGCCATTGAAAACATGAATAAATCCAGCATGACGGTCATTGTTCAGATAGAGTTGTCATGAGCACTGACTGCACTGTTTAGCACAGGTATGACATCACTTACTAGAACTTGTTAGTACATTTCATTACGAAAAAAGGTTGTTCTTTGAGACTTAACTGTAACTTGCATGCACAAATCGAGTGTGTTGTCCATCTTACAACCTGATTTGGAATCTGGAACTTTCAGATGGTGCATTCAATTCTTGCACATACACAGATACATTATCATGTCTTATAATTTGGTCACTAAAATCAATAACAAGCTGACTTGTAGCATGATTGGTAAAAAAAATACTTTTAACTGAGATTTGATGTCCAACATCTAAGTTTGCAAATCAATTCCTCCACAGATGCAGGAGCTGTCACCATGTCTTCGTGCGAATCCGAAATCTGAATGGTAATTAGCTGGAAGCTATTCACAGGGGTAAAATCTTACAGGTTCAACAGGTGTTAGTGTTAGCAAAGGGTCCGGGTAATTTGCCAGCAGTCTGTGTTTGGACCACAAAAATGGGGCAATTCGGTTCCAGATATTTCCAAGAATCCGTCCCGCTGACACTTGGCAGGCAAACTCAGGACCTGTACTATTCCACTTGCAGGTTGTGTCAGGTTTTGTGGTACTCGCGGGTTCCAAACTCCGATTGCGTGTTTCGGGGTTCTTATTTATGGTCGCATTCAGATATGCTCCAGTTGATCGTAAAATATTGAAATTAGTACATAACAGTCAATTTTGAATGTATTGGCTGTGTTAATGATAAAAACAAAATAGACAGACGCTCCCTACCACTTCCTGAAAATGGAAGTCAGTGGAGTGTCAACAATTGTAGTTCAAGTATCTTGGGCAATCTGGGGGTGTATCTGGTCAAATATAGTCATAAACAAAGTATTGGCCACCTTTATGGCAAAAAAAGAAAGCAAAACGCTCCTTACCCCATCTTGAAAATGAGCATCGCCAGGGTGTCCACGATTTTGGGTTACGCATCTGTGGTAATATGAGTGGCGCTTGATCACAAACATCCAAGAAGACAAATCTGGAAACCTTGATGGGCAGATACGTACGGAATATTCCTGCCACATCCTCAAGGACAGTAACAACTTATGTCATTGCAAGAGCTACTACTAAGTATTCATGAACCTTTGGCGTACCGAAACAGTGCACACCATCTATATAGACAATAACAGCCAGATCGCGCTGTAATTAACCATGATGGATGGCCAAAAATCGTTTCAACTCTGTTGACGTTCATTTTAATAATGGGGCTAGGAGCATTTCACTTTCCCGGTTGCCTATAAAGGCAGCCGATAATTCATTTATGACTATGTGCAACCTTTCAGCCCACAGATTATCCAAAATAAATCACCAAGAATCGTGGATGCTTTGTTGACCCTCATTTTCATGATGGGGCAGGAAGCGTTTAACATTCTCTATTGCCTATATAGGCAGCCAATACCTTGTTTATGGCTATTTGCAATCTATCACCCCCCAGAGTACCCACAATACACGTCCAAGGATCGTTGATGCTGCGTTGACGCTCATTCTCTTGATGTGGAAGGGAGTATTTCCCTTTCTCTGTTATCTATAAAGGTAGCGAATACTTTGTTTATAACTATTGCAACCAATCACCCAGAAGATTATCCAAGATACATAACCCCGGATCGTTATTACTTCATCGACGCTTATTTTGCGATGGGTGTATTGACAATATGTAATGATTTGATTTGCTGTAGTTCATCATTCAAGTTGATTTGGCAACCTTTGTAGTGTTTTCAATTACTTTCTTCTTAATCACTACATTGTTCCTTAATAATACATAAATATATCATTTAAAATATACTTTACAGTATCCGCTAATTCAGGATGATAATTATCTCCAAAGTCCCATGCCATTCGATCAATGCAAGTCATCACTGCCAGGTTTGCTCAATAGGCTGCTCTGGTCTTCAATATCAATGTTAGCTACATTACCACCCAGCAGATAGTATACTAACCAGTGGATGCTCCTTTATCAGGCAGCATATCTGGCTGGAAATCTGTATTGTGTTTACTATCCTATGCAGATGTATTGAGGATAAAACATTCTGCACGGGGAAGAGATGTATGTGAATACACATATCTGGCCATTGAATTAATGATTTTGAGACATTGAGCTCCAGAATTGTTACCGGTTCAGGCGGGTGGTGTTCCGGCCATGGGTGGCGTCAGCTGTGGAGTTAACTCTGGAGTTGGCTCTGGAGTTGACTATGGAGTTGGCCATTTGCGTTGGTTGGGCGGAGGTGCTCCTGTTCCTTTGAATCTCCAGTGTGTTGGCGGAATTTTTGCGGTGCCATTGTGGCAAAGGAGGCATCTGGGCGTGAGGTTTTGACCAATCATAGCCGGCTGTCTTTATATTGCAGCCTTAACCTATTGATCTCCAGGAAACTGCACCTCCCGCTTTGCTTTTCTTGGATCTTGGCACGAGGTATCTCGATCAGATACTGAGTTTCCAATATTGCAGCACGTGAAAACCGTTCTTTGGCCATGTTGGCTGGGTTCAAGACCAGGCGCATGTTGGACTGTTCCCGCTGTACACGACCTCCTTGGCTTGCCATCATAGCAGATATGTTGAATACCTTTAAGAAATTAGTTGCTGATTCTAACAAGGAGATGCGGCTATTACCTCAACCATACATGCTTCCGTAGCTTCCTCCAAGATGATTAAAGTCTGATTTGTCCACTCACACGAATGCTTATCTGGAAATTTGTCCTCCAAAATCCCTGCGCTAACAACAGTATGATGTTCGATTTCGTAAGCTGTGAGGAAAAATGCCTTGGTCTACCATTGAGGTTTCCCATGACGGACAGCAATGAATTTGTTATGTAGCTCTTGAAGCACGCCCACTGAATCTTATATGCTTAGTTGACGGCTGTTTGCCCGAGTATGGATATACTCACATCCAACTGCCGGCTGCTTGTATTGCATACTGCTTTCAGTCCTCTGGATGATTTTTAATTGCGCATCCTGGGTCATATTTTTGGTGGCTGCATTGGCAGCATGGCGGTGGACTAACTAGTGTCTGCATTCTTGCTGTGCGCTGATCATCAACGTACTGGATGAAGCAGCTACCAAACGGCTTGATTCAGATCCACTGGGACCTGGCTGAGGTGGTTGTGTATCCATGATTTGCTGTAGTGGAATAGAACAGGAAGATGAAAACGAAAAGAAGTGGGAAGTCCAGAAGATTTTATAGTTCGCCTTATGTCAGAATAGAATATGTAGCAGCCAACATGTTCCTTAAACTTGACATGGATCCCGCAGAGTATAGCTGCAATATGCAGATGTTTCCCACAGCCCCGAGATGTGGAACAAGTCGGTCCGATGTCATTTCTTTGTTAATAGGGATTGATTGCAGTGTATGATAGCAAAAATGGCATAATTGTCAGCTATGAATAGGACATTGTTTGAGGGATAGGGCGTCTGCTGATGTTTGTTTCACATAATCACTGGGATGATACACAAAACTGATGCTAACAATCAAAGCAGGTGGTACAGTTAGTCTAACTATTAACGTTTTATTGACCGTCAAAAGGGAGATTTTGCTTTGTTCAAGACTAGTAAATGTAACAACCTTGACATAAAAGATGCAGCTTGGCTCCATATTGTCCATATCTTGGAACATCCAACATCTCGCCCAACAACAAAGTCAACACAAACATCAATAGTCAATGCTCTGAAAAAGATCTTATCGCCACTTCCGGCAGGCAGATACAGCAAATCGACAAAACAGTCCACCTAACAATGTCATCAAGCGAACGAAGGCAAGAGCAGCTTGGAGGCAGAAACAGTCCAATCCCTTGGGGCATTGCGCAGCTTGAGATCCAAAACGAAGCTTGCGGCTGAGAAACGACGAGAAACGCACTCCTCTAACAAAGAAGAGAAACCGAAATGGATTGAGGATTGTGTTAGAAGACAAACCACTGGGGCAAGAAAGCGAGTTCATGACGCAGAAGAAGCGGTTCGGCAAGAGCAGGAAGATATGCAGCATACTCAAATCAGGGGATTAATGAACAGAGAGCCCGAAACGAAATTTGAGGAGATGATGGTTGCTATCAGAGAGAATCTGAGTGATCTTGCAAGTTCCAATGATGGGGAAAATGGGGAAGAGAAGGATGATGTAGAGACAGAGCAGAGCTAGCTGAGCCAAGATGATGAACCCGGCTGGGTGATGGGCACAACCAGCAAAACAGTACCGCAGCGCATGCAGAGTTTTCAGTAGAAGCAGATTTTCCTTGATGAATTGACATGACCAGGATTGGAGGATGCAGCCGACGACTTCCGTGAATGAGAAAGAAGTACAGATCATCCGAATTGAGAATTGCTGCAGTTGTACAACCACAAACGGATGACAACACTGCGGCTCCTGCAGCTAGAACATTTGGAGAGCTTATGTAGAGTCTTTGGTAGTGTTCCCTGAATATCGCAATTGCCACCAGGGACTTTTCGACCAGGAAGTTGTCATATTGCACTAGGTTTGGTGAAGCCTCAGTCGAACACAACCATACCTGGTCTTCAGCCCGCCGCGTAGCCCTATTCGTCACCTTTGCTGAAGGCGAATCCTGTTGAACCTCTAAGCTTTTACCCTGGTATATAGCCTCAAGCTAATCATGATATAGATTTCTGATTTGGACGACGACATGGTGACGGCTCCTGCGTCTGTGGAAGAATTGATAGGCAATTTGCAATTTTTAACGTCATATATTGGTGAAAAGCAAGGTGTTTACTAGTTTTGCTACATGTCAGCTTTTGCTTGATTTCAGTAACCACATTTTGAGTCATGATTATTTCTCTGTGCATTGACAAGTGTCGAACGCACCATGTGAAAGTTCTATAATCTAAATTAGGTGATAAGACAGCCAACATGTTCAATTTCTATCCGCAAGTGACTGTTAAGTGACAAAGAAAAAGTAAATCTTGGTGACAACATATACTGTCAAAATTCAAGTCAGCGATGTCCTCCATGTCATAGAAAGAGCGATCAGGGCTCATCATGAATCTGTCTCAACGACGACCGTTATGCTGCATTAATCCATATATCCAACTGCATAACGCTCCGCACATACCTTGTGTACATGGGTGAGAAATCTGAGATTGCTTATGCCACGTCATGGGAATCGATGGGAAGGGGCTGAACAAGGAAAGGTGAGGAAGTTGAGCTATATTTACAAAAAATGAGTGAAATGATCTGCATGCCGTATATTACTGGCCACAAGTGCTGGAATGTGATTGCACCACAACAGCTGTCAGATAGTGTTCATAGCAGTTGATCAGAAATTGAGAGGTAACAAAACTCCTGGATGCAAACGATAATACATACAAACCCAATATTTGCTGTCAATAAATTGTATATGATTGATTGCTTACAATTATTGAGTGTAAAATGGCTGTTTCGATGTTATTAATGTGAGCGTCAATTGAGTGTTAACGATTTTCAGTCCATCACAATCTGCAATGAATCGGCCGAACTGTCACATCATGCCAAAGTGAATGTAATAGTCAATGTTATAGCGAAAATGGCAAATAATACACTTGTGACCACATCCTAAAAATGAGCGTCAACCCAGTGTCATCGATTTTTGCCATTACAGCATGAACAATCCAGCGCGCTGCACGGCGACATTGACTCATAATTGAACCATCAGCAGCATTTCTAGGTAAAACTGGTTGTGATATCATCGCCACTATGTCCTAAAAATGAGTATCAATGGAGCATCACCGACTTCTGGCATTGCATCTTGGAAAATGCAAGGGCAGTGCGGCAACATTATTCCATAATCAATCTATTGGCCGTCTATCTAGGCAAACATGCTTTTAATGACATCGTCACTGTGACCTGAAAATATGCGTCAATAGAGCGTGAACAATTTTTGGCCTTCCATCTTGCAACATAAAGGCGCTATGCGACTACACTGATCCATAATCAAACTATCGAACTCCTGTCCACACAAAAATGCGTACAATGACACTGTCATTAAACCCTAAAATTGACCGTCAACAGAGCGTCAACGATTTCAGGCCTTGTATCTTCCAAAATACAGGAGCTGTGCAATTAGATTAAATTGTAATCGAACTATCGGCCGCTTTTCTAGGCAACAATGCTTATGACAACATTGTAACCATATCCCGAAATGAGCATCAACAATGTTTCATCTTGCATCTTCTATGATCCAACAACAATGGAATGCAGATAATCCACAATGAACCTATCGGCAGCCTTTATTGGCTCAACTGCTAGTGATAATATCGTGTCTACCTCCTACAAATGAGCGCCAACGGAGCATCAACAATTCTTGTGGAGGATCAGTACAGTACACTGCAATGAACTGCATGGTGCAGTTCCTAAATAGAGTTTTACACGGTCAGTCTTTGCAATCTGTCCTTGTGTACAACTTCACACATATGCATGCAATGTCACACAGATCTGATTTTTTTGCTTCACTCAATAGAGTCAACATTAAGGAACCTGCAGTCTACTTTACAGTAGCACTACTTTCAGCTATCTCTTGAGTCGGATTATACAGTTTTCTAAATCCCACCGCCAATTCAGATTCAAAATCTTTGACCACTTCATTGCTAGAGGTTATAATCTCTTCCAAAAATTGAGGTCTCTTAATCGCGATTGGAGTGACCTTACTTTACAAATCATCTTCAATTCTTGGTGGGCTTCTTTTAATATAGGCTCGAAACGGCTTATTGCTTGGAATAATTCTAGAGTAGTGCCTTCATTTGTGATTCTATTTGCACTGCAGAATTGAGGAGTCTGGCAACCCTGGATTCATATGTATCATTTATAATCAAGTTCTGTGCCGTCCATCAGAATATGGGACAAGTTCAATGGGGAAACACTTGCTGGCAAAAGCTCACATCGCAAAGTTAAACAGATTAACAGAGGTAGAGGTAACTGAGTTGACCAGTTCAATGGTCGATGAAACAGCTTTGGCCATCCTAAAGAGGCAAGGAAATCGAGGAATCACAATAGTAAGTTCGCAGAGGAAAATCATATTTGACATCCCGGTTTATCCATATTGACCGAAATGACAGACAAAATGTTGCAAACTGGCGGCTACGGACTTTGAAACTTCCAAATTTCACTAAGACACGTGGAATTGCTATCTCATGTCAGGATTTGTTTTGGCTCATATTCCACGAAATGCTATATCAAATCTGGTGCTGTAATTGTCATATAAGGCATTACGCAATGACCTTGTGCTGCTGTCCATTATGACCCATAGCAACATTTGCCGGAGGGAATATGCACTTACTGTGGATGCAATTAAGAACGAATTGCCGTCACGAAATAAAGTAAGTTGAGCTTTGGAAGTATGAATATCAACAACCAAACTAGCCAAAATGTTAAATGGTCATGACTTATAATATGAATCAAAATTGGGCATTCTGTCATGTACAACTTGCTTTTGATGCGGTTGATCGCTAATTCTTTTCCGCTTTTGAAAACAGATTAAGGATGACAGGTGAAGAGCCAACATACTGGAGCAAGGGTAGCTGTACATTTGAATGACATGCTTGATAGTTTTGAGCTTACTGACAGCCGTTTGTTTAGTATTACGACTGATAATGCTTCCACTAATTACTTGATCACACAAGCTGCAATCACCAGTTGAGGTCTCAGTAATCGAGTAGCCTTCACTGAGGAACCACATACCAATCATTGCTCACGTCATACAGCTGGCTTTAGGTGCATTCATGAGCAGTCGCGGTGTAACAGGCCACAACAAGTCTTGCGAAATCCATGAACACAGTCAGCAATTTGAAGAGTATGAAAGCATAGACATTGGGAACAGTCAAAGACTTCGAAAAGAGGGCAATACTAGAATCAATAAGGTGTCGGCCATGAGACCAGGTTTAGCACAGATCATTGAGAAAGTACATATGTCAAAATTTTTTGAAAGTCCAAAAACTGACGTTCCTAGAGCGGAGAATACTTGCTGCATTGATTACGCTGACATCTGGTCGTTGAAACGAGATGATTGAATGTCAAAACGGCCCACTCCGCACCTCGGAAATTCGCATTATGGATGTCAACAAACATTGGATCTCAACATTGCAGTTTCTTGAGTGCACCTACCAATTACGTGAATTCAGACGCGAATGGCTCCACAATCCAAAATTTAGTAATTACCAGCCACTCCTCACAACACAAGATGAATGGATGATTGTGAAGTATGTCATGGAAGTATTGAGGCCAATCCGATATCAGCCCCTGTGGATGTGGAAGAGACATACAGTCGCATTGCATCCAGTTGTCACACTGTACAATGACATATTCGATCATATGGATGGTGTGGTGCAAGCTTTGGCTAACAAGAAGGATCAATGGAAGGAAGACTTGTTCTTTGTAGTGAAGTTAGCTCAACAGTAGTTGACCGAATATTACGCCGAAGTGACTCCAACGTTGGGTATGCTTCAGATTGCAGCGCATCATCTCGATCCTTTCCGGAATTTCGATCCTTTAGGAACTGGCGCAAGGGAATGGATATCAATCCTCGGGATGAGACATCATATACTACCAAATACCATGAGGCCTTTCCGCAGTATGTGGTGAATGTATACTGAGCCAAACATCGACGTGTGGCAGTCAGTAAACTCGAACACTTACTGGGCAGGAATTTTGTTCCCTCCACCACAGCTTCAGTATGCTGTCAATCATCCTTTGATTCATATGATTTGTCCAGCAATGATAAATAGTACTTTACAACTAACAGTGTGGCTGAGACGACACCCAGACGAAGCAATTGCGCAGGATGCTTATTTACCGCTGCCAGGCAATATTTGGATTCACCGCCTGAAGGATCAAAGAACAGTGGGCAAACCAATCCAAATCTCAATGATTACCACTCCGACCCAATGGAGATTAGCATTACATTTTGGATACCTGACATAACTGACTGGTGGCGCCAACATTAGGAAATGCATTCAAAGTATGTCAATCTCTCCAATGTGGCACGGGACATATTTTCTATCATACCCACTGGTGTTGGAGTGGAGGCCAGTTTTCCCTTGGCTGAGATGTCATTGGCTGGAGGCAGTCACAAACCACAGGCAGTACACTTCGCTAAAAAGTCATTGAAAGGCAGTTTGCTTGAGCCAATAACAGCATTTCCGGAGGCGATAACTCAGTATCAGATATGACGATCATAGAATAAGACTCGGAAATGAAGCAAGCAGCACAAAAATGGAAATTGCATAGAATCGCCAAGGTCCATGATGTTTTGGAGATGTGGCAAGGCAGCCAAAACCTACATGCTACACCAAAGGAATCTTGGGCTCAACACATGCAGATGACCGCCGTAGAATACATTTTGGACGCTAAAGAAATTGGGGAAGCATCCTGGTCACTCTTTTAGAATGATTGTGCGGCTGCATTTAAATTGTGAGGAAAATCACCTTTGCCCCCAGCTTTGTCTGCAAAGGATCTCACAGGAGGACAAACTCCAATCCTAAATGTGCACCGAATCCGGATAATGAACCGTCATCCAGTCAAAACTGATGAGGATAGTGTACCTGAAAGTAGTTCGGACACCGAAAATTGGCTGGACTGGAATGGCGACTTGGGATATCCAAATGTCAGTGAAGACAATTGCGCAACTGACAATGAATCCGATATGGAGAAACAAAATGGCATCGACGAACCGGAATGTGCAGAGCTGCACCACGTGAGTGCCACGGCAAATGTTCATGGATTGGTTCGGCCAACACAGAACTGAATGAGACAGGTGGAAAAGATATTGGTGACCGTAAATGCAATAGGAACGAGGAGAAATAATGAAGTGAAGAACAAGTAGAATCTTTATGTACCTTGACCGAAATTTTAGTTAGTCATATTGTATGGGCGAATGGTATGCAGTGAACTGTGAATATCGGTTGAGATACGGATGTATAGCAGGTGCAATGGATCTTTTGGCGAGATACATCATATTTAGTTGTATGAGAGTGAACAGTACAAGAATTTTACTCCACTCGGCTTGGCCACCTGGCCGAGTCTGAATCTGATAGTACAATGATAAATAAGTTCAAATCATGATGAAAACCATTATCAATGGCAGCAGATGTTGAATGAACAATACAATAAAATGAGTGTCAACGGAGCGTCAGCAATGTGTGGTCATGTAAGTATGGCAATTCACCAGTGATTTGGTCTTTGTTATTCACAAGAGACCAACTGGCAGCTGTTATCAACCCCAGAGACAGCCACATGCTTACTGCTTCATTCTTAGAGTTGGCATCATCGCAGCATCAACAATTTTTAGCTTTGCATCTTGGGTAATTTATGTTCCAATTGGTTGCAGACATCCATTTATGAGATATTAGCTGCGTTTGGACGCAAAAAGAACTGCATCATGCTCCCTGCCGAATCCTGAAAATGAGAGTCAATGGAGCATCAACAGTTTCAGGTCTTCAAAATTATGTAATCAAGTCATTGCATGGATCTCTGACCGCATAACTTTATTATTGACTGTCTTGAGAGACAACAATACCATATATCAAATGTGAAACACAGATGCCATATTAATCAATATTGCAAACTGCACAACATGTAAAAGCGCATTGTTGGTTGTTGAAAACGTGATTTTGATAAGATACTATTAACAAACAGCAATTACAAAAACCTTATATGAATCAATAGAAGAACCCACTGGGCGACTCGCTGACAACATGCCTAATGCTGATGAGTTGGGAGTTGACCATCGAAGCATACCCAAGTGGAAGGTTCGGGTTTATTGATGACCCAGACAGCCAATTCGGCAATGGTTCTGTTTCGGCCCGGACCCAGACCCGAAGTGATGGTCCGGAACGGTTGCTAACATGGAATGACTTCACTTTCTGCAAAGGTGAACAATCACGCTCCACGGCGGACTAAATACCAGTTCTACTTGTGTTCAACTGTGCCTTCATTGAACTTACACTAATGTGACTTCTTCCTGATTGAGAAATCGCTTGCAGCAGTTGGGATATTCCGGGGACAATGGCAAGGCATTGCGTAAGCTCTGCAAATGTTGATGGTTCATGTGCCGCAGCATTATCATCTGTTTGGGGTTTAAAGACTCCTGGAACCCTCAATTCGGATGTGCCATTCTTTCTATCTCTTCCAGGAATATAGTCTGCTGCATCATCCCATCCCGGTTGTGTCAATTCCTTAAGCATCATCTACATGTGCCGAAACCTCTCCATGTACTGCTTTATCATTCTCGTGATTGTGCCCATCGCCCAGCCGGGATCGTCATCTTTGCTCACGACGCCCTGCTGATTCTCTACATCATCCTTGTCTTCCTCATCGTCCCCATTTTCGGAACTTGCAAGATCGCTCACACTGTCTCCAATAGCAACTATCATCTCCTCAAAAGTCTTATTGGGCTCTGAATTTTTAAATCCCACTTGTTCCACATTCTTCACATCTTCCTGCTCTTGCTGAACCAGTGCCTCTGTGTTATCAACTCGCTTTCTTGCCCAAGAGGTTTCTCGTTCAACATGATCCTGAATCCATTTCTCTTCCTCCGGATAGCTTGTGCAGTGCATATCTCATTGATTCTCGGCCGCAAGATTCTGGTTGGATCGCAAGCTGCACAATGACCCAAGGGCTCAGACTCTTTTTGTCTCCAATCCGCTCTCGCCTTCCTTGGCTTTATGATATCATAGAGTGTTATGCTTTGTCGATTAGCCGGATGTACCATCGAGAAGTGGCGAACAGTCGTATTTCGGAGCATTGATAATTGTAGTTTGCGTTGACTTTGTTCTTGTGTGAGATGTTGGATGTTGCAAGATATGGAAAATATGAAGACAAGCTGCATGTTTCATGTCAAGGTTGGGATGTTTACTCATCTACAACAAAGGAAAATCTCCCCATTGACTGTCAATAAAATGGGAATAAATAGCCCGACTGTACAACATGACTTCATTGTTATTGTCAGTTTCATGTATCATCCCGGGGATTATTTTAGACAAACATCAGCAGAGGTCCTCTCCCTCGAACAATGTTCTATTCAATGCATACCATCATGCGATTTTGGCTATCGTACATTGCAATTTATCTCTATTTACAAACAAACAACGTCGGACCGACTCATTGCACATCCCGGGTCTGTGGAAGACTCCTGCATCCTCCAGCTCAAAGGTGCAGGATTCATCTGAAGTATAACAAACACGTTGGCTGCTACATATTCCAATATCACATAAGGCTAACCAAATAATCGTCAGGACGTCCCACTTTTTTTCGTTATCATCTTCCACTCCAATTCCACACCAGCAAATCATGGATATACAACCACCTCAGGCAGGTAAGAGTCGATCCAAATCTAGCCCATTGGCAGGCTCTTCGTCAAATATATCAATCATCGGCATACAGTAAAAATACAGACACTAGTTAGTCCACTGCGACCCTTCCAATTAGTGTTTGCAATAGGTCCTAGTAACCCGACCGTGGTCCGGGGTTGGACGAGGCAAAGGATTCTGTTTGGCTCCAGTGCCGGCCAAATACCGGATTCACTTTGTCTTTGCGCGGGTGGTAGCTGGACTGGACATAAACCCACGGTTTTTTCGCGGTGTCGAACCTGGACTGTGGTTCCATTATACGGTTCCTGCAACATTTGCTCCAATGAAGTATCTCAGATCCCAAAGTGTCATGAAATGATCAGTATGTAGATTGTGCAGTCTGAGCTGCTTGTCCACCTCCTGATTACAGATAAGCGATCGGACCAATATTCGTTGAATTGCTAAAAAGTATCGCGATATTTTACTCTTTATTCGCCAGTTATTGATAGCGACTCAAAGACTATTGGTCCGCTCACAAATCTGACAGTGTGAGTTGAATGAGCGGCCTATGTTGCACAGCATACGTACTGATCATGTCATTATACGATTAGAATTCAAATGCTTAATTGTAGCCAAAAATAAGACCCAGGACACAAATTTTAAAATCTACTGCAAGACTGAAAGCAGCACGAATCAGAAGCAGTATGCAGTTAGATATGAGCATAGCCATACCATGGTAAACGGCATTCAACTAACCAAATAATATACAGCCTGTATACTTAGAGAGCAACATGACCAATTTATTGCTGCCCATAATGTGATACCTCTGTGGTCCACTAACGCATGTTTCCGCAAAGTCTGTGAGATTGAACATTATGATATTGTCAGTTCAGGGATTTGCACAGACAAATTTCCTGAACACCATCCCTGTGAGTGGACATAACAGGCTTGAGTTACCATACTGGAGGCTATGGAAGTGTATATGATTTAGGTAATAGGTGAATCTCATTGTTAAAAACAGCAACTAATTTCTTGTTGGTATTGAACATGTCTGCTACAATGGCAACGCAAGGGGGTCGAGTACAGCTGGAACAGTCTGACATGCACCTGGCCTTGAATATAGCCAAAATGGCCAATGGAGAGTTTCCACATGGCGCAATAGAGAAAACGCAATATCTGATAATAAAACCTCGTGCCAATGGCCGAGAAGCGAAGAAGCGGGGTGTATAGTATCCTGGGCATCAAAAGGTGACAGATGCGCCAGAAAGACACCCAGCTATGCTTCTTCAAAACCACATTGCCCGAAGCCTTCATTGCCAAAATGGATCTGCAAAGATTCCACAGACACCCTGGAGGTGCAAAGCGACGTGTGCACCTCCTCCCAACTGATGCATACAGCGGACTCCAGAGCTGATGCCACCTCTGCCCCGACCAATACCTGCCCCAACCAGTAACACTTTCTGAGTTCAACATTCGCATATTGTTAATCTGCCAGCCGTATATGCGTATTCACAAATATCTCTTCCCTGTGCTGAATCTTTCACTCTGGATGCATGTGCCCAGCATAGCCAGCATGATACATATTTTGATCAAGATATGTTGACTGATGAAGGAATATCCACTGGTTAGTACACTATCTGCTGTGTGGTATTGCAGCAAACATTCATGTTGAAGACCAGAGCAGCCTATTGAGCAAACCTGGCAGTGATGACTAGCATTGATCGAATGGCACGATATTTTGGAGATTCTTATTACCCTGAATTAGCGGAGACTGTAAAGTATATATTAAAGGATATATTTATATGAATTATTAAAGAACAATGTAGAGATCAATAAGAATGTAAATGAAAATTCTAGAAAGGCTGCCAAATCAATGTGAAAGATGGACACTGTGAAATCAAATGATTGCATATTGTGTATACACCCGTGTCAAACTGAGTGTCAATGGATGGTCAATGATTCTTGGTCATGTATTTTGGGTAATCCGAGGGGCGACAGTTTCCAAATAGTTATAAACAAAGTATTGGCAGCCTTCATAGACAATAGAGACAGTTCAATGCTCCCAGCCCCATCATGAGAATGAGTGTCAACAGTGTGTCAACGATTGTTGGTTGTCCATTATGGTTCATCACAGTGCAATGTGGCCGTTATGGTCTATATACATGGTTTGACTATTTTGGTACGCTAAACGCTTACGAATACTTGGTGGTAGCTATGTAAATGCATGGAGTTGTTACTGTCATGGAGGACGTAGCGGGAATATCGCGTATATATCTGCCTATTAAGGATGCGATATCCTTGTTTATGGATGCATGTGATCAATCGCCACTCATATTACTGAAGATGCAAGACTCAAAATTATTAACGCTTCATTGACGCTGATTTTGAAGATGGGGTAGGTAGCATTTCACTTTCTCTGTTTAGTATAAAGGCTGCTAATACTTTGTTTATGACTGTATTTAACCTGTCGCCCCCCTAGATCAACCAAGATAAGCGACCAACAATCGTTGACACTACACTGACGGGCATTTTCAGGATGTTGTTGGGTGCTTCGGTCTAGTCATGTTGATTATTACGGCAGCCAATGCATCGAAAATGAACTGTGACATACCAATGTCAATATCTTACAATTCACACTCGCATATCTGAATGCGACTATGAATGTTAAACCCGAAATGCAGAACCAGAGATTGGAGTTGAATGGTCTAGCGAAACCCGGTGAAACCTGCAGGCTGACTGGTCCGGGTCCAGGTTTGGCCCACCAAGAGTCTGCTGGTCAGGTGGTTGGACAGGTGTGGAACTGAACCCACTCGGTTTTGCAGTTCAACTGCGGACAGCTGGCCGGTTACCCTGACCCGTTGCTAACACTAGTCCAGGTTTTCAAGGTCTTCATCATGTTGTCCAATTTCTTATCAATTGAATTGTCGGCATTAGCAATAGAAATTGACTGTTTGGCTGGTGCTGGTACCAGGGTCTGTTCGCTGGGAATTGTCGAAAGCTTCACTACTACAGACATCTGTGTTAGCGGAACTCCAGCTGGGATTCAGAACGGGGAGACTTCTGGCACCTTAAGATCTGCTTCTGTATCCAAGACGGGAAGTGCATCGGCTGTCACAACTTTGTTGAGGCTGTGCTTTTGCAGTGATTTGTATTTGAATTTGAAGGAGCCTCTGGGAACTATATCGAGTTTTATTCTGGCTTTTGCGGTCAAATTTCTTGGGCAAACTGCAAGCAGTTTTTCCATCTGCGAGTACTCAGGCAAGACTCTCTTGTCAGACATAATGTAGCTGATGTGGTCATCGGTGAGGATAAACGCATTCAGGCCGGCATTGCTGAATTTCCACTGGTCCTTGCATGGTGGGTCCAAGTACATTGTTGTATATATATAGACTCGGCCATCGGCATGGTGCAGAATCTGGCATGGCTTGATTGTCCGGCACTGGAAGAAGTAGTACAGCCACCGTAACCAGCGGCAAAAGTAGATCAATAGTGTATCGTTGACATCTTGTTCTCTTTGTAGCAGTTTGGAGAGAGGATGGTGGATTAGGTGGTGAATCAGCAGTAATTGGTGATCTAAGGTCAAGTGCTAGTTTCTGAGTTTTTGGAAGGGGAGTTAGATCAATTGGCACTCTATTTTGAGGTGAGTGCATTGTTTCATTCTTTTCTTTGACCAACATCACCACCTCACACAGTTTTCTGTCTTAGCTTTCTCCCAAGTGATCTATCACAAATCATTCCCTACGGCTTTCCCTACGATCAGTGGTATGGTCGTTAGTGCTCCTCAGAATCCTACCAGCACCATTGATTCCTTTCCTTGGTATTTCTTCAGCTCAGTGTCTCCGTTATTCTGGGGGTGTCATCCTTTTGTGCTTGTGTTGTCTCGGCACAGTATAAGGTCACTGCCTGTGGTCCCAGGGTTAGGTGGGTGCCTGTTGTCCTATCTGCAAGGTAGGTACCTATTGTCCTGGTATGAGGTTGAAAATGTCGTCCCAGTATTCAGTTGGTGCTCTTTCTCAGTACTGATCCCAGAATGAGGTCCGTACAGTTCCTCAAGTGTTATGTTGACACAATTCCCCTAGTGTTCGTCCCGGTGTGAGGTCTGTGCCTTTCATCCCGTTCTAGGTCAGTGCCATTTGCTTGGTGTTTGTCTCAGTATGAGGTCTGTAAGTTTCATCCGGTGTGAGGTCAGTGCTATTCCTTAGTGTTCGTCTTCGTAAAACATCAGTGCCTTCTTCCATAGTACTATTTATGTTCCCAGTTCACTGTATCAACCAGTTCAATCTGGCATTGTTGTCACAGTTCCTTGGAATGTCGTTACATCCTTTGCCATATGCTCTGCTCAGCGGGTAGGTATGTTCCTTTGGTATCTTTGCTTCATTATTACCTGTATTTGCTTGAGGGTGTCATTCCTACCATATGGAACTCAGCTTTCCGAAGCAGAATCTGGTTTTGGGCTCCATTTGTGGTACAATGGCGAAACTAAATGGCAGAGAGTCCACATTTGACACTCTACCACTCCTCTTGCCGCATTTGAACCAGGATTTGTGAGAAAGAGCGATTCGGGCTCAAGGAGCATAGAAAGGGGATGAGATGATATGATAGTGCTTGGCCATGAGGAGCCACACAATTGCGTGCATCTACACAATGTCCGACAGAGTGAGTGAGATCAAATGATGAGAAAGACAGGTTGTGTATTTCATTGTATGACAGGATGATATAACATGAGATCTATCTACCCCAAGGTCTCCCGAATACATACTCTCCATCGCCTTGGCCATCTCCATTACCCATGCATCTCGGTGCGCCCCCATCCTTTATTTAGTCTGTCAGCCCTGTATTGCCATGCACCCATCTTTGCTAAGTCCTCTGCCAAGCTGAGTGGAGTTAGTGGTGAGAAACCGATTTACCCAGTATACCTGCAGCACTAGTATTATGAACGATTGTGGTTACATTCTGGGTGCACGGACCACCATCTCCATTAGGCTACCCCCAGCATCTCTAAAGCTGTCGGATATTTCTGCTGTGGTCTGGCAGACCGGCAGTTGCAGCATTCACAATTCACAAAATGGTTGTATATACAATTGACGTAACTATCAGAAGTAGTGATTCATTATCCCAAGGCCAGTGCCATCAGAATAGCTCAGGATTGTATACACCCACCCTCGACCTGGCAATGTAGGGATACACATAGGGAACAGTTAGGCAAAGTGGCTCAACATGGTAATCAGTTGAGATGTTGCAATGAACCTGTATTGGTGAGACCTGAAACCTGAGGTTTGTTCCTGGTCATTATCTGTATCGACAGATTTTCCAGAAAAGTATCACAAGCATCAGGGTGATGATGTACATTCCAATGTACTCGAATTTCTTCTTCTTCATCAGGGTATGTTTGATCCTATTTTCCCTTTGGTAATCGCCGACTTCCGCAAACTCATCCACTGCTGCATTGAGTTTCCAACCCTCCAGGTTATGCTTGTATGCCATGCGACGTTACCAAAGCCGCCTTTTAGATACCAGATCACTGATTTGGGTAACGCAATAATCAGTTGAGACATCTCATTGCTCAGGACTGAAGCCTTGCATGGTGCTGATACCCATGAACTGGGCAATCACCCAGACACGCTACCTCATGCTACCATCTATCCGTTGTGTGTTCAAGCTGCCCATATCCTGCCAAATCCCCTTTCTGACTGCTACCCATTGGCTGACTCCAAGAGCGGGATTCTCGGCCCAGAGGCAGACTCCTACATTCGGCATCTGGATTGTATTAGCATCTGCAACTACTGATTTTGGCAACCACAAGTTATTACACGACAGTGTTGGTTCCGAAAGAGAGTCAATAATTGAGTGGTGGATATTGACTGGTTGTGACTCTCAACCAACATCACAAGGGATGAATATATGGTGAAGGGTTATGCGATGGCCTACCTGAGGTGAGAAGGGTAGGTCAAAGGTTCTGGAGATTGTAAGTATGGTGGACTGGCAAGGAGAATAGATATATAGCCTAGGAGAGTTATTCTTGATCCCACAACATCATCTTGGCTGCTTGTCAGCAAGGAAACAATTTACTTAACATCATCCAAGTGTTCTAATTTATCAACTGAATGCTAATGTCCAGCAGAAATACAGCAAACTGCATGCACTGCAGTTAAAGTTTACTCATTTGTCCGCACTTTAGTTCTTGAATGCCATGATATTATCCGTGAGTCAGTATCTGAGGACAATGCACGGTGCATATAATGTTCAAACTTAACACAATACGATGTCAATGAATCATGTACTGGGTATAAGACGATATTGTGAGGGTTTGAAATCAATTGCCAAGACAAGCTGGGTTCAGATGCTGTATACATTTTGAGATCCAAGGGAGATTGAAAATAAGAGCTAAATTAAACACGTTGTAAACATGTGAAGGAGAATGAGAAAAAAACTCTTCAATAGTGGTAGGGCCCCTCTTTCGAAAACATAAATTATTGTGTTTCTTTGTCAACGGACCAGCAGGTTACCAATTGTACATCAGCAAAATGAATTTCAGTGACCGCGAGCCTACTGTAGTATCTGAGAGGATGCGGAGCATTAACTTAGATACGTCAACTTCAGGAGAATATCAGACACTAGGAGGGCATTCCGGCTGGCCTTTGGAGTACCTGGGATCTCTAGTGAATGGTACAGGAGTATAAAGGGAGTGTTTGTGATACGTTTGGCAATACCTCGGAGCGCGAGAGAGAACTTTCGTTGCATCTAGGAGCAGCTGGAAGAGATGGCGACAAGCCTGGGCGCACCGACCACAACCCTGGGAGCACCTGGAAGCGCCAGCGACAAGTCTGGAAGCACGTTGAATCACAGTAGAGCAGTCTGGAAAAAACAACATCATCTTTCGAAATGGTGCTGGAGAGCCTGGAAAACATAGGTACTACTTATCGTTCAACAATTTTTTATACTTATGTATTCAGTTTGTATTCTCATCAATGTATCTATATGTCTATGCATCTATGTAACTATGTATCTATGTATCTATATACCTACTCATCTACACATGGTATATCTGGACTGGCTGCAGGAGATGGTTGAGAGCAATTCAACGTGCACCTGCACCTGACTATTGAGTGAACTGAAAGATACACTTAGAGGTTATACACAAGCAACTTTCGAGATGGACTGGGAGACAGTAATCAAGCATATTTGGAGATACCCTTGGAGGCGGTGACCGTGTGACAAGGTGAATTTACATATCAGCTCTCACAGAGATCTGCCTGCTGGTGGTGGATTGTGTAGGGAGGCACGCGGGGAGCTGAAGCTACATTCCGGGGTCAACTTGTAATCATGAGAATAAAGGGAAGACAAACAATGTTGGGTGCATGCTGTACTGGGTGTACGCTGTACTTGGTGACATCTCATGATGATGGCGTGGACAGACAGGGAGGGATCACTGAACTTTGAGTTCTTGTGTTGATGGTCGAGTTGTGAATGAGAAAGTGAGGTGGGCGATGAAGATGCGAACACTACGAAGGATAGGAACGGAGATGAGAATTTATGGGTCCAACATGTCTGATTGAGTTTAGAAACCTTGTATGGATGTAATTACCCGCTGGATTGGGACTCGTACCTGCTGTATGAGGAATGGTAAATTGACTTACATGCAAAATTCTCTTAAGTCCCAGTTTCTCAAGATAATTGGCGCAATCTCCTCTCTTCTCTCACTTTCTCATCCTCAAATCTACCATTACCTAAGAATACGAAGTTACGTTATCCATTTGTATCTCTTCATGCCATGATCAAGAGTTAACACCAAGTACAGCATACACCAAGTACAGCATACACCAAGTAAAAGCCTACACTGGGAACTGCATACACCACCTACTGCATACGCCGCGTACTTTTATTGCATGATAGGTCTCTGTCTTCTGTGGCCAGAGATAAATCTCGTATGGCCAGAGCTGAGTCTCGTCTGGCCAGAGATCAGTCTTGTATGGCCGGGGATCACTGTTAGCCTGATTAGTTGATACATAGATGCGTATGCAGGCATTCACACTTGTACTCATATATATATGGCCTTGTGGCACTCTTAGGTAATATACAATCAAGCTTCTCTATCATTACTATTTGAACAGGTTATGAGCCCGCCGCCCACTACAATGTTTACTGAAAATACTCTATTTACATCTTACGATTAAGAGCCTCAAAAACCCTAACCCACTCACAACCATCCCTGCTCATCTCTTCATCACCCACAATACCATCACCATCCATCACTCTACATTGTCATCTTCCTAACCTCCTCCACTCTCAACATATCAAATGAAACATTCAAGTCCGGTTATGGCTATGTGCCCCAGCTAACTGATGAAAACTACCCTATCTGGAAGCAAAAGATCCACCAAGTCCTCATTGCCAAGAAAGCCTACAATATTGTCACCAGTGTCGAACCCCTCCCTCCAGGTAATGGTGTCACCCTACGTGCCTTGCATGAGGCCTGGCAAGACAGAGCCAATAAGGCGATACCGCTGATACACCTCAGATGCTGCGATGAACTCCTTCCACTCATCAACAATATCAACGACCCCATGGAAATGTGGGAAGCACTAAGGGACCGACTTAACACTGCGTTAATGAAACATGCCCGCACCCAACTCCTGCGGAAGTTCACCCCCTCTCGACCATCGCCAGATGAAATGGTCACCCATTACTTTCCCAAAATAATACCTATCTACAAGAAGTCGATCGGCACCACTGAAAATACCACCAATGACGCCATGAAGATACATATCTTCACTACCCTATAGAAGCTCCATATCATCTCCATCAATCACCATCACAGGCAATCGGGTCGATAACCTCTATATCATATCTCCCCAAACTGCACTCACTTAGGCAGTACCAAGCATGTCTACGAAGTCCACTTCAAGAAGGGGAATAATGAAGAGAAAAAGAGCATCATCAAGCGTACATATCACCGTACCACCATCGAGCGCACACATCACCTTGCCATCATCGACCTCACACATCACTGTACCATCATCAAGCGTACACATCACCGTACAATCATGGAGCGCACATATCACCATGCCATCATCAAGCGCACCTCCCACTGTACCATCATGGAGCGTACACACCACCATACCATTACTCGCGCACTCCACCGAGCCTACTACAAGTCCTCTCCACACCGCCTCTCCAAGTACAGCCCGCACCGCAACTCAAAGTCCACCTACCACCGTACTTACAATGACCACTTGGAAGCCTCTCACAAAGACCATTCGGAAGCCTCTCACAATCTCACAATCACGACTGTGGCATCGCCATCCAGCCCACATTAATCTTACTGTCCTACGATCTCTAATTGATGGATATACAAAAGATGACTCAATGTGCACCACATGCATCCAGGCCAAGCACAAGCAGATGATCATCAAAGTCATGACCACGCGCACTACAAAGCCATTTGAACTCGTACATTCAGATGTGTGTGGACCATTCTACGCGCCCACCTCCACTGGCCATCGCTACTATATCCTATTCATCGATGAATACACACGCTACACCTCTGTTTGAGTCCTTTCCGATAAGATGTCAAAAACATGCACCTCAGCCTACCAATCATGTCAGGCCCGAGTTGACTCCATGGGATATAAAGTGAAACGATTTTGGTGCAACAATGAACGCGGATAATACGACAACAAGATCTTCCGACATGTGCTTGCTGCTCATGGTACAACATCTGAACCATGTCCTCCCTATGCTCACCATCACAATGGGGTTGTCGACCGCATGATCCCGACCAACACTGAGAAAACACGATCTATGATAATTGACTCCCAGGCGCCACTTTTTCTTTCGGGAGAAGCAGTCAATACCAAAGTCTACCTCCACCAGCGAACCCCAAACGAAGGCCTAACAACAAGAGACAACTGCGACGGCTATCAAGCAGCATATCCTATTCCATACGAAATGCTACAATCATTTGGCAAGCCCTCTCACAACAATGACGGCAATGAAATCTCGTACAAAGCTCCGTTCCACCTCCTTCAGCAAGTCGGCTGCTACGCCAATCGACTTATCCCCAAGCCGCAACGCCATGGAAAATTAATGCCAAAATGCACGACATGTATGATGGTCGGCTATGTGCACAATTGGACTACACTCTGAAGGATATGGGACCCAGCATTCCGAGAAGTATGGTCACAGTCGGATGTCATTTTTGACAAGGAGAGGAATACACACTCATCATGCCTACACGGAGACGAAACAGACATCTTTGAGGTACCAGAAGAGACAGAATATTTCGAGGAAATTGAAACAGGTGGAGATGGACTTCTCCATTACCACGCAGGAACCAGTCGAACAGGTGCGGGCCACTGAAGTGGTGATTATGACTGTACTGACAATGATACAGACCACAATATGTCCAACGCTGACAACCATCGAAGTCTCCCTGCAAGTACAGGTGTGAGATCAGGTCCTCCTGACGAGGAGGACGCATCACCGGTGTCCAAAGAAACCATCGACTATAATAGACATCTCCACCACAAGAAACACAGAGCCCACCGAATGGTGGCCATGACCATGCAATCATGCCAACCATCACCACGCACAAATCGTATCACAAGAAGTCAGGTTAACCTTTCCGCAAATGAAGTAATCATCCTGCCAATGGCTCATGCATTGACATTGATCAACAGCGATCCATTCACATATGCGGAGGCCATTGACAGCCCACAATGAAACCAATGGGAACGAGGAATGGAAGAGGAATGCACATCAATTCTGCTCAATAGCACATTCACAACTATCAACTTCAGGGAAGTAATGCAATTGCGAATCAAGCCAATTGGCTCCAGATGGGTCTACAAGAAGAAACATAATCCTAATCGCACCATACCATACAAATTGCGCCTATCCATTGAACGCTACAAACAAACGGACTTCGGAGAAACTTATGCCCCTGTCGGAAAACTCACCACCTTTTGATATCTTATCTCCCTGGTCGGAAAGTAAGGCTGGTACATTGATTATTTGGATGTGGTCACTGATTTCCTGAATCCTGAGGTTGAGCACGATAATATCTGTATAAGGTGACCCGAAGGCTGGATGAAAGGCCTCAGCACATCTATGATTGTTGTTGAACTAAAGAATGCACTTTACAGCCTCAAACAAGCATCACGAGTTTGGCACAATGATATTAACACCTTGTTGCTCTCTCTCAAATTCACACAGTTAGTGTTAGGAACAGATCCGGGTATCCCGCCAGCGGGCCAGGTGTGGACCGCAAAAACGGGTCAGTTCGGTTCCAGACCAGTTTAAAGACCCGACCCGCTGACTCTTGGCAGGCCAAAACTGGACCTGTACACGTCAAGCCACGGGTTCTGCCGGGGTTGGCGAGACCCGTCAGTTCCAATCTCCGGTTCTGCGTTTCGGATTTCACATTAATCCTCGCATCCAGAAATGCTACTGTTAATGGTAAAATATTGACATTGGTACGTCACGGTTCATTTTGGACGTAATAGCCGCCTTGATGTGCAAAACAGGCATACTCACGCGCCCAACCACATCTTGAAAATAGCGTCAACATAGCGTCAATGATATTTGGTCTTGCATCTTCGGTAATATGAGTGGTGCTTGATCACAAACATCCATAAAGAAAGATATGGCAGCCTTTATAGGTAGATAGGTATGGGATGTTCTAGCCACATCCTCCGGGACAGTAACAAAGTATTTCATTTACAGAGCTACCACCGAATATTCTTCATCCTTTTAGGGTATGATAACAGTCAAAACGATGTATATCGGCAATAACCGCCACATCGCGCTGTAATTAACCATGATGGAAGGCTAACAATCATTGACACTCTGTTGACGCTCATTTTGAAGATGGGGTGGGAAGTGTTTCACTTTTACTTTTGCCTATAAAGGCAGCCAATAATCAGTTGATGACAGTGTGCAACCTTTCGCCCCCCAGATTACCCATGATAAATGACCAACAATTGTTGACGCTCCGTTGAAGATCATTTTCATGATGCGGCAAGCAGGGTATTGCAATCTATTTTGCCTATAAAGGCAGCCAAAAATTCCTTTATGACAGACTACAACCTATCGGAGGCGTGATTTCCCAGGACAAATGACCAAAAATTGTTGACTCTCTGTTGAAGCTTCTTTTCATGATGGGGCAGGGAGGGTATTGCTATCTGTTTTGCCTATAAAGGCAGCCAAAAGTTGGTTTATGACTGACTACAACGTATTGGAGGTGTGATTTCCCAGGACACATGACCAAAAATCGTTGATACTACGGTGATGCTCATTTTCAAGATGGGGCATGGAGGGTATTGCTATCTGTTTTGCCTATAAAGGGGTCAGAAATTACTTTGTGACTGACTACAAGCTGTCGGAGGTGTGATTTCCCAGGTCGCATGACCAAAAATCGTGGACACTCCGTTGACGCTCATTTTGCAATGGTTGTATCCACAATATGCAATCATTTAATTTGACACTGTCCATCATTCACATTGTTTTAGCTGCCTTTCTGGCGTTTTCATTTACCTTCGTCTGGATTACTACATTGTTCTTTAATAATACATAGATATATATAATAATATTATCCAAAATCCTGTGTCTTTTAGTCAAGCCTTGTCATCAGTTGCAGGATCGCTCAATCCGCTCCTCTTGTCTTCAAAATCAATGTCAGCTGCATTACCACACAACAGATAGTGTACTAACCTTCAGCAGTCAGCATATCTGGATCAAAATCAGTATTGTGCTGGGTATCCTCATCAGCATCAAAAAATTCCACACAGGGCAGGGCTGTATGTGAATACATATATCTGGCCGGCAAATTGACGATTTCAGATGGTTGAACTCCGGAGGTGTTATCATTTGGGGCGGGTGGCATGCCGGGCAGAAGTGGAGTCGGCTCTGTAGTCTGCGGTCTGCGTCGGGCGGATGGAGGTGCACCTGTTCCTTTGCGTCTCCAGTGTGTCTGCGGATTATTTGCAGTGCCATTATGGCAACAGAGGCAGCCGGACATTTGGTTTTGACGAAGCATTGCCGGGAGTCTTTGCATTGCAACCTTCACCTTCTTATGCCCAGGAAACTCAACACCCCGCTTCTTCTCTTCTCGGACCTTCGCGCGTGGTTTCTTAATGGGATATATCTTTTCCGATATTGCGGCGCGCCAGAAGCCTTGTTTGGCCATTTTGGCTATATTCAACGCCAGGCGCATGTCAGACTGTTCCAGCTGTACCCGACCTCCTTGCCTTGCCATAGTTGCAGACATGTTGAAAACCAACAAGACATTAGTTGCTGCTTCTAACAATGAATTTCGGCTGTTACCTCTACCATATAAGCTTCCATAGCCTCCTCTAAGGTGATTGAAGCCTGCTTTGTCCACTCACGGGGATGCTTATCGGGAAGTTCATCTTCGAAACTCCCAAAGCTGACAACATAATGATGTTCGATTTCGCGGACTGTGCGGACAAATGCATTGATCGAGCATTGACGTTTCCGGTTACAGCCAGCGATGAATTCATTACGTAGCTCTGAACGGACACCCGCTGTACGGAATAAGGTCAATGAACCGCCGTTCGCATCGATATGGATATACTCACATCCAACTCAGTGCTGCTTCTTGTTTTTCCTGCTTCCAGTCTTGCAGATGATTTTTGAATGTGCATCCTGGGTCATATGTTTGATGGCTGCATTGGCAGCATCGCGGTGAACTAACTTGGGTCTGCGCTCTTGTTGTGTGCCAAGGATTTCTGTATTTGATGTAGCGCCGGCCAATCTGCTGGTATTCGATCCACTCTCACCTGGCGGAGGTGGTTGTGTATCCATGATGTGCTGGTCTGGAATAGGAGAGGAAGAAGATAATCAGAGGAAGTGGGAAGCCCTGAGGACTATATAGTTAGCTTCATGTCAGAATGGAATAAGTAGCAGCCAACATGATCATTATGCTCAAGATGGATCCTACTGAGTATGGCTGCAAGTTGCAGGGGTTTCCCACTGCCCCGCAATTTGCAATAAGTCGGTCTGATGTTGTTTGGTTGTTAACATGGATCAATTGTGGTGTACAACCACCGGAATTGCCCAATTGCAAGATACTAATAAGATGTAGTTCGAGGGAAGGGACATCTGCTGATGTTTGTCTCCAATAATACCTGAGATACTACATGAAAATGACGCTAACAATCATGTCATGTTGTACTCTTAGCGTCACTATATCTGATTTATTGACAGTCAAGAGAGAGATTTTGCTTTGTTCAAGATGAGTAAACGTACTAACCTTGACATAAAATACGCAGGTTGCCTCCATATTGTCCATAACTTGCAACAACCAACATCTCGCCTAACAACAAAGTCCAGGCAAACTACAATGGTCGATGTTCCGAAAAAGATCTTTTCGCCACTTCCGGCTGGCAGATACGATGAATCGATAAAGCGGCCAACTCAGCGACGTCATCAAGCGAATGAAGGCCAGAGCTGCTTGGAGGCAGAGAGAGTCCGAGCCCTGCGGACATTGTGCAGCTTGAGATCCAAAAAGAAGCTTGCGGTGAACAACCGACGAGAAACGCACTTCTCAAGGAATGAACAGAAAGAGACATACATTGAGGAGTATGTCGACAGAGAAACCGCTGGGGCAAGAAAGTGAGTTGAAGACGCAGAGGCAGCGGTTCAACAAGAGCAGGACGATGTGACGCGTGCTGAAATCGCGGGATTGACGTCCAGTGAGCCCAACAAGACACTTCAGGGGATGCTGGTTGCTATCGGAGACAGTCTGAGTGATCTTGCAAGTTCTGACGATGGGGAGGAAGGGGAAAGTGAGGATGATGAAGAGACTGACCAGGGCAAGCTGAGCGAAGAGGACAAACCCGGCTGGGTGATGGGCACAATCACCGAAATGGTCCAGCAGCGCATGGAGCGGTTTTGGTAGAAGCAGATCAAGCTCAACGAATTGACTTAACCGGAATGGGAGGATGCAGACGACTACTTCCGTGAACGAGATAAGAAGTATGGCACATCTGAATTGAGTTATCCGGCAGACGTTCAGCCGCAAATGAATGATGACTCTCTGCCACCTTCACCAACAACATTTGGAGAGCATATGGAGAGTCTTGAAATTGTCCCCGGAATAACGCAAAGGCCGCGAGGGACTTCTCGACCGTGAGGTAGTCATATCATGCTAGGTTCGGTCGAGCCGAAGTCAAAATCAAGCATACCTAGCGGTGAGCCAGCTGCAGAGCCCGATTTGTCAATGTTGCTGAAAATGAAGCCAGTTGAACCAGTTAGCTTTAACCCCAGCATCTAGCCTCCAGCTTATTACCAGATAGATATCGGATTCCGACGAAGAGTTGGTGACGGCTCCTGCGTGTGTGGAAGAGTAGAAGTGCAACCTGCAATTTTTGACATCTGATTGCGGTGGAAAGCAAGTTGTTTACCAATTTTGCTACGTGTCAGCTATTTCTTGATTTCAGTGACCAAATTGTGAGACATGATAATTTGTCTGTACATGTGCAAGGGTCAAACGCACCATGTGAAAGTTCAAGAATCCAAATCGGGCTGTATGACGGACATCACGTTCGGTTTCTTTCTTCAAGTGACTGTTAAGTGACAAAGCAAAAGCAATATTAGTGACAAAATGTGGTAACAAAATTTAAGTAAGTGTTGTCATATGTGTCATAGAAAGAGCACTCAGTGCGCATGACGAATTGATCTGAAGAACAACCGTCATGCTGAATTCATCCATGTATCCAACTGCATAACTCTCCGCACAGGCCTGGTGCACATGGTTGAGATATTTGAAATTGCTTGTGGTACGTCATGGCAATCGAGGAGAAAGAGCTGGATAAGGAATTGTGAGGACGTCAAGCTGTATTTGCCAATAACTAGTGAAATGATCTACATGCTGTCAATTGCCGGCCGAAAGCGCAGGAATGTGATAGGGCCATGTCATCACTTGCTCAGATAGCACAGCTAGCAGTTGATCAGAAATTGAGAGGTAACAAAACTCCTGGATGCAAACGATAATACATACAAACGCAATACTGGATGTCAAGACTGTGTTTATGATTCGTTCCATACAATTATGGAGTGTACAAAGGCTGTTTCAAGGTGATTAATGTGAGCGTCAACAGAGTGTCAACAATATTAAGTCTTACACATTCGGCAATCAATGGGCTGCATTGCCACATCCTTTGAAAGTGAATGTATAAGTCGGCGTTATTGCCAAAAAAGCAAATGACTTGCTCGTTACCACATTCTAAAAATGAGAATCAATGGAGAGTCAAGGATTTTTGGAATTGCGTGATGAAACATCCTGTAGACTGTGCGGTTACAGTAAGTCATAATCAAACTATCGGCCGCCTGTCAATGGAACAATGGTGGTGGCACCATTTCTACTATGTCCTCAAAATCAGCGTCAACAGAGCATCAACGACTTTTAGCCTTCCATCTTGGAAATGGCATGGGCTGTGCGTCGACATTACCTCATGATCGCGCTGTCGGCCGCCTTTCTAGGCAATAATTACTGCAAGAACATCGCTACTATGTCCTAAATATGAATGTCAACGGAGTGTCAACAACTTTTGACCTTGTATCATGGAAAATCCTTAGGCTGTGTGGCGACATTAAGCCATAACCAGATTATCGGCTGCATTTCTAGGCAAAAACTGTTGCGACAACATCGCTACTATATCTTAACAATGAGCATCAACGGAACGTCAACGACATTTACCCATGCATCTCGGACAATCCAAGGGCAGTGCAGCAACATCATCACATAATCGAACTTTCGGCCCCCTTTCTAGGCAAAAATGCTTTTGACGACATCGTCACTACGCCCTAAAAATGAACGGCAATAGAGCGTTGACGATTTGAGGCCTTCCATCTTGGAAAACCAAGGAGCTTTGCAACTACAATGATCTATAATCGTACTGCTGGCCTCAGTTCTAGGCAAATTCACATACGACAAGATTGTAACCATGTCCCAAAATGAGCATTAAAGGAGTGTCAACAATTTTTGTGCTGGCATCTTGGATAATATAACCGGAATGGAATGCAGATAAACCACAATGAACATATCAGCAGCCATTATTGGTAAAAATGCAAGTGTCAATATCGCGTACGCCTTCTAAAATTAAGCGTCCACGGTGCGCCAAGGCTCCGAACGCTACAAAACCATAAACAGCAGTATGCTGTTCCTGAATAGAGGTTTGCACAGTCAGTCGTTGCAATCTGTCCATGCATTCAACATCACAAATATGCATGCAATGTCTGACTGATCTGATTATTTTCCTTGTAGCTGTAAAGTCAATATTTGAAAACCTGCAGTCTACTTTACTTTATCATTATTTTCGACTGTCTCTCGAGTCAGATTACCCAGCTTCCTGATTTCTATGCCATGTCACATACACAATCTTTTAACGCCTCATTGCTGGAGGTTATGATCTCTTCCAAAAATGAACCTGTCTTTATTCGTGATTTAAGCAACCTTACTTTGGAAATCAGCTTTAATGCTTGGTGGGCTTCAATGAATGTAGGTTCAAAGCAGCCTATAGCTTGGAATAATTCTAGACATGCATCTTCACGGCGATTCTATTATGTGACCAGCCAAATAGGGAAACACTTGTTCACAAAAGCTCACATCGCAATGTTAAACGAATTAACGGAGTTAGATGTCACTGAATTGACTAGTTCGACGGTGGATGAAACAACATTGGCCATCCTCAAGAGGCAAGGAAGTCGAGGAATCACATTACTAACTTTGCAGAAGAAAATGATATTTGATATCCAGTTTAATCCATATTGACCGAAATGATAGACAAAATGGTCCAAACTGGCAGCTGAGGACTTTGAAAATTCCGTTTTTCACCAAGCCACATGGAATTGCTATCTCATGTTAGGATTTGTTTCAGCACACATTACATGAAACGCTATATCAAATCTTGAGCTATGATGGTTACAGGAGGCATTATGTGATGATCTAGTCCTACCGTGTGCTATGACCCTTAGTAACATTTCCTGGAGGGAATCTGCACTGACTGTGGATGCAATTAGAACGCAATTGCCAATACGAAATAAAGTTAGTTTAGCTTTGGATGGATGGACATCAACAAACAAACTAGCTATAACATTGATCATTGCTTAATATATGGATCCAAATTGGGCATTACATGACGTTCAACTCGCTTTTCATGAGATTGATTGCCTGCTCTGTTCCCTTTTCGAAAGCTAATCAAGCATGATAGGTCAGAGGCCAACATACTGGAGCAACGCTAGCAGTACATTTGAAGGACGTGCTTGATTGTTTGGAGCTTACCGATGGCCGTTTGCTTGGTTTTTCGAACTGATAATGCTTCCTCAAACTACTCGATGACACGGGAGCTGCAATCAACACTTGAGGCCTCTGGAATCGAGTGGCCTACATTGAGGAACCACATACCGTGCATGGCGCACCCCAATACAGCTGGCTTTAGGTGCATTCACGAGCAGTCTCAGTGTAAAAGGCCGCACCAAGTCTTGAGAAGTCCATGAGCGCGATCAGCATTTTGGAGAGAATGAAGCATAGATATTGGGAATAGTCAAAGACTTCGAAAAGAGGGCAATGCTAGAATCAACAAGGTGTTCACCATCAGACCAGGTTTAGCAAAGATAATTGGGAAAGAACGTATTTCATGATATTTTGAAAGTCCTGAAGCTGGCCTTCATATAGCAGAGAATGCTTCCTGTATTAATTACACTAACATCTGGTCGCCAAAACGAGTTTATTGATTATCAAAAAGCCAAAGTCCACATTGCAGTACTTCCGATTATGGATGTGAAGACACATTGGAACTCTACACTGGAGTTACTCAAGAGCACCTACCGTTTACGGGAATTCACACGGGAGTTGCTCTAATACCCAAAATATAGTGAATACTGGCCACATTTCACAACTCAGGATGAATAGCCGATTGTCAGGTATGTCATGGAAGTATTGAGACCATTTCGATATTGGACCCTTTGGATGTCAACGTGGCATACAGTCACTGTACATGTAGTTATCACAGTGTATAATAACATGTTCGATCGCATGAATGGCGTGATGCGAGCTTTAGCCAGGAAGAAGACTCAATGTAAGGAAGACTTGTTCTTCACTGTGAAGTTAGCTCGACAGAAGCTTTCCAAATACTACATTGAACTGACTGCAATAACTGGCATGCTTCCAATTTCCACACACATCCTCGATTGATTCCGGAATTTTCGATCATTTAGAAAGTGGGACAAGGGAATGGATATTAATCCGGAGGACGAGATATCCTACACTACACAATACCAAGAGGCCTTTCTGATGTATGTGGAGAATGAATACTGTGCCAAGCATCGATGTGTCAGTCAATAAACTCGAAACCGTACCGAGCAGCAATCTCGTCCCCTCTGCAACTGCATCAGGGTCCTATCAATCACCCTTTGATTCACATGATTTGTCCAGCGATGGTGATGAATACTTTCCGCCTGACAATGTGGCTGAGGTGACATCCGGATGAAGCGATCGCGCAGCGCGCTTATCGACCGCCCGCCAGGCTCTATTCGAATCTGCCGCCTGAAGGACCAAAGAACTGGGGGCAAATTGATCCAAATATCAAAGATGTCCACTCCAACCCACTGGAGATTAGCAGTACGTTTTGGATACCGGACATAACCTATGGGGGGCAACAACAGCAGGAAACAAACTCAAAGTACGCCGATCTCTCCAATGTGGCGCGCGACATATTCTCTATCATACCACATGCTGTCAGAGTGGAGGCCAGTTGTTCCCTTGGGCGAGATGTTTTTGGCTGGAGGCAGTTAACAACCACACGCGAAACCCTTGCCAAAAAAGTCGTTGTAAGGCAGTTTGCTCAAGCCAATAACTGGACTTTGGCAGGCACTGATCCAGAATTGGATACCACAATGACAGAAAACAATTCGGAAATGAAGAAAGAGGCGGACGAAAGGAAATTGCACACAATGGCCAAGGTTCACGACTTTTTGGAGATGTGGCAGGGCAGCCAAAACCTATGTGCTACCCTGTAGGAATCTCATGCTCAAAATAAGCAGATGACCGCTGTAGGATATATTTCGGACATGGAAGAGATCGTCAAAGCATCCTGGTCACTCTTTCAACATGATGGTGCGGCTGCATTTGAATCGTCAGAAAGATCAACTTTGCAACCAGCTTCGTCTGCAAAGGACCTCCCTGGAGGACTCACTCAAATCTTAAATGTCTGCTGAATCCAGAGAATCAACTGTCATTCAGACGAAAGCGATGAGGATAGCACACCTGGTAGCATTTCGGACACTGATGATTGGCTAAACTGCAATGGCTACTCGCATAATCCAAATGACAGCAAAGAAGATTGCGCTGCGGACGATGAATCGGATATAGAACACAAAAATTTCATTGAGGATCCGGAATGCCCAGAGCAGCAGGATGTAAGCGCCGCGCCAAATGTGCTTGGATTCGTTAGGCCGACACAGAAGTCAAAGAGACAGGCTGAAAAGGTGTTAGTGATGGTCAATGCAGTTGAGACGTGGAGAAATAAAGGAAGGAAGAAAAACTAGGACAGAATACGTCAATGGTTCACCAGCTTCATGTAGCTTCACTGTGAGTTTCATTTAGAGATGTATTATGGGCGAATGGTAAGTAGCTTGTGAATATCAGTTCATAAATAGATGTATAGCAGGCGCAATGAATTTTTTGGCACGATACAACATTTTTAAACATGTGAGAGTGAACAGTGCAAGATAATTATGCTGCTCGGCTTTGTCACAGGGCCACGTCTCAATCAAGCAGACAGAAAAACCAGTAAAGTTAAATCAGGACGAAAACACTTAACGATGGCAGCTGATGTTCAATGGGCAATACATTAAAATGCGCGTCAACGGAGCGTCGATGATTTGTGGTCTTGTCAGTACGGTAATTCACCAGTGACTTGGTAGTTGTTAAGCATAGGAGACGTATTGGCAGCTTTTATTGGCAAAAGAGATAGCAACACGGTCACCGCCCCATTCTTAGCATGAGAGTCAACGAAGCATCAACGATTTGTGGTCTGGTAAGTACAGTAATTCACCAGTGACTTGGTTGTTGTTATGCATAACGGTTGTATTGGCAGCTGTTATTGGCAAAAGAGATAGCAACACCGTCACCACCCCATTCTTAGCATGAGTGTCAACGGAGCGTCAACGATTTGTGTTCTTGTAAGTACGGTAAATTACCACTGACTTAGTCGTTGTTATGCGTAACGGACGTATTGGCAGCTTTTATTGGCACAAGAGTTAGCAACACAGTCACTGCCCTATTCTTAGCATGAGCGGCAACGGAGCGTCAACGATTTCTAGCTTGGCATCTTGAGTAAGTTATGTTCCAATTGGTTGCAGACATCCATTTATGAGATATTGGCAGCCTTTACTGGCAAAAACAACAGCGACATGCTCTCTGCGGCATCCTTAAAATGAGCGTCAACGGAGTGTCAACAGTTTTAGGACTTGAATATTTCGTAATCAAGGCATCACGTGGATTTTCGCGTGCATAACTCTATCATTGACCACCTTGCTCGGCAAAAATACCATATATCGAAGGTGCAACACAGATACCAAATTAATCGATATTGCAAACTGCTCAACAAGCAAAAGCACATTAATGGTTGCTGAAAACGCGATTTTCATAAGATACTATTAACACACTGCAAATACAAGAGCCTTATATGAATCAATAGATGGACCCGCTGGGCGACCCGCTGACATCCCGGCCAATTCTGACGGGTTGGGAGTTTACCATGGAACCGTACACGAGTGGGCAGTTCGGGTTTACTGACAACCCGGACTGCCAATTTTGCAACAGTTCAGTTTGGACCGGGACACAGACACGAACTGACGGTGCGGAACCTTTGCTAATACTACACACAGTCCATGGCAGACCCGAATCACGATCTCTGCAGCGATGGTATTCTGATGCTTTGGTACGTCAATGATGTCTCAATAATAGACCCAGAAGATGCTACAAAACCTGTGATCGAAGTCAAGGCCAGGCTCTCGCAACAATACAAGATCACGAATCACCGCCCGGCATGCCAATTCGTCGGCATTGAAATCCACCATGAGGAAAACAGTACCGGCACCGGCACCAGCACTAGCACCAGCACCAGCATCAGTCTTGGCCAGAAGGCATTCATTACCATGATTCTCAAACAATTCAATATGCAGAATGCTGACAGTACATCAACTTCAATGGATCGTAATGTGAAGTTAGATCTGGCTGAGGATCGGGGGGAGAAACAACTAAGAGATATCAAAGGCTACTAGGCAACTGTCGGCGCATTAATGTACATGGCACTTGCAACTCGGCCCAATATCTCATTCGCAGTCGCTGCACTTTGCCGATTCAATTCCCTTCCTTCCACCAGCCATCTCACGACCGCCAAAAGCGTTCTCCTGTATCTGAAATCCACCGCCGACTTTCGACTCCATTCCAGCAGCACTGGAAGCAATGATCCTCACACTGGCTACATGGACTCGAATTGGGCCAATGACAGTGCCGAGTGCAAATCTCAAGGTGGTCACGTCTTCCTGCTCAGCAACGAAGCTGTCTCGTGGCAGTCACAAAAGCAATATCTCATAGCCATGTCCACCCTCGAAGCCGATTACATCGCTTGTTCTGATGGCTCCCATGAAGCAAAGTGATTACTGCAGCTCCACCGAGATATACAAGGCAAAGACGCATCTCCGCTCCCGATCAATTGCGATAATCAGAGCGCACTTAGTCACATCCCAACTGGGATCATAAATGTTCGCAAAAAGTATATCGATGTTTGCTATCACAATAGTCGAGATCTCCACGTCCGCAACATAGTTGACTACTCCTACGTGCACACCAATAAGGATGTGGTAGACATACCAACCAAGGCCTTGACGAAGGATAAGCATGAGAAATTAACAAAGGCGATGGGGCTATGGTGATAGAGGTGGATTTAAGGTTGGACTTAAGGTTGTTTCACTTTTCATTTTGGCACGCGGATTTTCTGGTTTTTCTATGGATGGCCATCCTCAGGCTACGGTAGTACTTTTTCCCTGCTCACTTACGCAGGGTTTTAAGGAGGCCACTATGGGAATCACTTTGTTTGTTTCATCTCTTCTTATCTGTTCTCTTGCACCATGGTGTATAGCAAGAGGGGAAGTATTGCATGATAAGTCTCTGTCTTCTGTGGCCGGAGATGGGTCTGTATGGCCAGAGATGAGTCTTGTATGGCCAGAGATGAGTCTCGTATGGCAACAGATGAATCTCGTATGGCCAGAGATGAGTCTCGTGTGGCCGGAAATCACTGGCGGTCGAATAAGTCTATGCATAGATGCGTACGCATAAATTCACCCTTGTACTCATATATACATGGCCTTGTGGCACTCTTTGATAATATACAATCAAGCTTCTCTATCATCACTATTTGAACAACTATATCATCCCAAGATCATCTGTCTCCTGCTCACAGCCAGCTATCATCTGTTGGCCGACTATGACGTACTCAAGTCTGTACATTTCCACAATTACGAGTTAACCAATTAATATAGTCTCAGCTGTCATTGTGCCTCCCCCCCAAACAATTGTCTCCAGATTGACCTCCTCCAAGTACTCCTCCAATCTCGCTCCTTCATGGCCGCCAACTGCATGAACCAACTTGCTCGATCATGGCCTCCAAGTTCATCTTCAACCTGACTCAATCACATCCTTCATGTGTATCTCCAAGCTTGCACGAGTACAGCCTCCAAGTTTACACAATCACGGCCTTCAAATGGATCTCCAAACTCGCTCAATCACATCCTCCAAGGTATCTCTGAACTCGCTCGATTATGGCCTCTAAGTTCCCACGATCTGGGCCTCCATGTGCAGATCTCCAAACTCGCTCAATCACAGCCTCCAAGTACATCTCCAAGATTGCTTGATCATGATCTCAGAGTGCATCGCCAAGTTCACTCCATCTCAGCCTCCATGTGTATCTTGAAAGTCGCTCAATTATGGCCTTTAAGTTTACACAATCATGGCCTCCAAGTGCATGGCCAAAGGCGCCCGATCACAGCCTCGGAGTGCATCTCTGAATTCACTCAATCATGGCCGCCACAATACTCTCCAAACACACTCCATAACGGCCTCCAAGTGCATCTCCATACTAGCTCGATCACCACATTGGAGCGGGTCTATCAGTTCACTCAGTCAAGGTGGAGTGAAACGGTGGAGTGAGATGGCAGACAGCGAATCATTACCACTCCGCCGTACCTCCCATAGCATCAGAACGGAATTCTTGAGCAGGAGTGGATCTGGATCAGGGAGCGTACGAAGAGGGTAAGAGGATATGAAAGGATACCTGGCCATGATGAACCACACAAATTGCATGGATCTATGAACAATAGGCAAGAGTGCGTGAGGGCCTACACAGATCACTTGGATCTATAAAAGCTTGGTAAGATTGCATGAGAACAAGAGCTGGGAACAATAGATTGTCTAATTCATATAATGAGATGATGTCTATCTACCCTGGGGTCTCCTAAATATATACTCCCTGTCACTGAGGCTATCTCTGTTATACCCATGTCTCCGTATGTATATATATAGTGAGACTTAGATATTACATGCCATATTATGATGTAGGGAATCTTGTGACAGTAACAAAGACAAATATGATAAACCAAATGCCTTGTGGTTGAGGAACCCTAAGAACCACGGCTGTGAGAGTATGGCACCAGGTCTTCTGCAGAGCTTGCACGGTGAGCTCAGCTGCTCTCGAAGTCATCCGCAGACCTGTGCAGAGGTCTCAGCTGCTCTCTAAGCCTCTCGCGGAGGTGCGCAGAGGTCCCATCTTCTCTGGAATCTGACTGTTCTAATAGTCTACTCTCGTAGCATCCGGAATGCACCTCCATCATTTCAAGTGCTTCCAGCAGCGCCAGAGAATGCTGTTGCAGAGTCTGAGATCACTTTGCAAAGCTCCAGGTGGGCCTGGAAGCATCTGGAAGTACTTGGAAGCACGGGTGAGGGCTACCGGAGTGTCAGGGAGAATTGATTGTGGCTTCTGGACTTATTTACATTTTGGGGATATATTTGTAGCAAAATAACCGTCAATATACTTCTTAACATTGTTGCGGCATTTCATGTCGTTGACCAAATATAGATAGTCATTATCAGTGTCATTGCGGCTTGAAGATGTACGTCTACATTGGTGTTCACATTACTCACCTCTGAGGCGACCATAAAGATAGGATTGTATACATACCAGCCAATCAACTGCCAGATGTATGTTTTGCAATTGAGCATCACAATATTCCATTTGTATCTATTTATGATCGGTACGACAATCTTTTCTTTTACTTTCTTCATGATGATTCCAGTGATACAGAAGCCAACGGTGGGAATGCACATATTGATCCAGAGCAATCTCCAGTTCGCATGCATCATAATGATACTCCACACTTTGCCAACCGTCAAGCCCGCAAGCCTATTAGAAATGTGTATTTCAAAATCGGCAACAAGGATATTGATTTATATTCACCATACTCCCACGAGGAGATGTATTGGATAGCACACTGGTGTGTCAAGCACAACTTGAGTAGAGCTGCTATCGACCCACTTTTCAGGAACCATACCATGGCAAATGTCAGCAACTTAACTTTTGCCCAAACTTTATTCAAAAGAGTAAACATAATGTTACATGCGGTGGATATCGACTCAAGGAAATCGAGGAAAGAGGGTATCAATTGTTTGGCCAATCCAAACATTCTTCAAGTCAATGATTGCACCTGTTTCTTCATCACAATCCTATTGAGTTCATTGAGTTCATCATGCAACATCCTGTATTCACAGAACATATGCCATATGCTCCAGCAATTGAATTCCATGATGTTGACGAACTTATCTACTCAGAGGTTGAATAATACAACTGGAGGTGGTATGAACAGGTACCTAAGTCGAATTGCATCATAGCACCGATGATTTTGACGTCTTCAATAGCTATGGTAGTCGCTTGGAGCTACAATTGTTTCTGTATTTGACCGCTCTGAAATGACATATCTCACCAACTATTCGGGTGACAGCAAAGAATGGCCAATACCTTGGTCTCTTGGAAACATCCACTCGAAGGTTAGATCAATGACTTCAAATCTTGCAATCATCCTGGTTGTGCATCTTCCCATTTCTCTAACATATCGCTATAGAGGACTTGGATAAATGACTGCAGTAAAGGAAGATCATTTCCACAATCCAGAGGTTGTGAGATAGGTTTTCAAGCTTTTATTTCGCCCACTCAATGCGGATATCAACCTTGGAAAGCTATTCAATTGAGTGGATGATTGAATGTGGGAATGATATCCTGTCATCTATTCATGGATGGCTCACAACTTCAAACAGATTCTCTTGCACTCCATCAGGCAGCCGTAATACCTTCTGAGTTGTATTAGCAATGGTTCCATTGTTGGACCGTTTCTACTATGGCGGTTCCAACAAAACCCGGAACTGGCCGGTTCTGTTCTGGTTTTTGCCAAATGGTTCCCTCAATTACGTCCACCAATATTGATTACAAAATTTAGAGCTTGGTAAGTGAAATATGCAGCTTTGCATGGCGCATCTTTTGGTGCTCTCCAATATTTAATATCTTTAAAACTTAGCAAGCGGCTTTGAAAATACAGCCATTGTTGGTCTGAAAATGTTGTTTTTGCGCCACCGCTTGCTTAGTTTTGAAGATATCGAAAATCGGAGAAGACCAAAAGATGCGCCATGCAAAGCTGCATATTTCACATACCAAGCTCCAAATTGTCTGATTAATATTGGCGCACTTATTTGGGCAGTTCACATAAAAAATCGTCGATTGTTGATGTGGTAAGGCCGTTGCCACGCAGACCAATAAAACCGGCCGGTTCCAAATATGGAACTGTTGCTAACACTACCTGTGAGCGAAGGACTGAAATTCTGATTTCAATTAAGGTATTCATCTTTGTGGCAATTGAGAGAGTATCGGCTATAGTTCCAAAAGATGGTACTTGCAACTCAGGGAGATGAAATGGAGATACAGGAAGTAAGACGATATCTGGCAGATTGAGTGGTTCGAATATCGGAGTGTGTTACCTGGAATGTGAAATTCATCTTCCCGACAACAATTACTCTACTCAGTCGCATTCATACCATCTATCTTGGTTTGCGTAAGTATTTCATAGACTGAGAAATGAGCTTCTTCAACTGGCATGCTAGGATCCACAAATTGAACCAGCTCTTGGTGATGGTACCACCATAATCTGGCTTCATGTGATCCAAAAAAGCATGTAGCTAGGCAACACATTCATGTAGTAAGAATATTTAAGCAATTGGCCGCATGAGTGTGTCAGTCTTCGCAGCAACTCTTTTCAACTTTTCGGCAAGCCAAAGGATTCCTTTAACAGAATCCTTGTTTTGCTTCAACAACATAGTGTATTTTCACGTCATGGCACATCATAGGAGCCCTACTGAAGCCACAATCAAGTACATGGGGAATCATCTGGATGAGTATCATTGTCACAACGATGTATATACTTCTTTCGATGCCAGTAAAGCTACAATGAAAATCTCGGAAGCCTTGAAACAGTTGCTTACTTTGGACAAGCAGGAGGAACTGGAGAGTGACTCTACCTCAAAGAATCATTCTATAGCTGCACCGCATTGTTGCATTGGTGAAGATATAATCCAGACTGACCAAGAAGTTGCACAACATCTTGTCATCAAATCAGATTTCAATGCTGTGCAGATGGATGTCCTGAACCACCTCTCTTACCATATCAGCCAGCTGGGCAACCTCCAAAATGCAACCTCCGATGTACAAGAAAGCGAGATGATAGATCTTGAACAACTATACCGACCATGGAATTGTCAAGAGGCCCTGATCAAGCTTTTGATGACCAAGGACTGGTGTTAGCAACAATTCCAGACCATCACTTCGACTCCGGGTCCAGTTCCAAACCGAACCGCTGCCAAATTGGTGATCCGGGGTGTCAATAAGTCAGAACCATCAACTCGAGTACGGTTCGATGGTAAACTACCAACCTGTTTGAATTGGGCAGGTTGTCAGCAGGTTGCTCAGCTGGTCCATCCATAGATTCATATAAAGCTCTTGTTTTTGGAGTTTGTTAATCGTACCATATCAAAATTGCATTTTCAACGTCCAATAATGCGTTGTTGGATGCTTTGCAGCTTGCAATATCGATTAATTCAGAATCAGTGTTTCACCTTTGATATATTGTATTTTTGCCTATCAGAAGAGTCAATAATCCCGATATGAACGTGAAAATCCACCCAATGCCATAATTACCAAATATGCAACAACTAAAACTGTTGACACTCCATTGACACTCATTTTCAGGATGCGGCAGGGAGCATGCCACTGTGGTTATTGCCAGTAGAGGCTGCCAATATCTGGTAAATGGATACCAGCAACCAATCGGAACATAAATTACTGATGATGCGAAGCTAAAAATCATTGATGCTCTGTTGATGCTCTTTCGCAGGATGCGGCAGGGAGCAAGCCACTGTTGTTTTCGCCAGTAAAGGCAGCCAATGTCTGAAAAATGGATGTCTGTAACCAACAAGAACGCAAATTTGCCAAAATGCACAGCTAAAGATTGTTGATGCTCCGTTGACACTCATTCTCAGAATGGGGCAGGGACCGTGGTCGTGTATTTTTGCCAACAAAAGCTGCCAATACATCGGTTATGTCTAACAGTGATCAAATCACTATTTAATTACCGTACTTCCAATACCACAAATCATTGACGCTCCGTTGATGCTCTGTTGACACTCGTTGTACTGTATTGTCAATTCAACATCTGCTGCAATCGATAATTGTTTTCATCATGATTTGAACTTATTAGTTGCCTTTCTGACCGATTGAGACATGGCCATGTGGCAAAGCCGAGCACCGTAACATTCTTGTACTGTTCGCTTTCATAGGACAAACATTTATGTATCTTACCAAAAGCTTCATTCTGCCTGCTATACATCTGTTTATCAACCGATATCCTCAAGCTACTGCTCACCATTCGCCCATAATATATCTCTAACTGAAACTGTCGGACAAGATACATGAAGAAGCTGGTGAAACATTGATGCATTCTGTCCTACTTTTTGTTCACTCCCTTATTCCTCCTCGTTTCCATTGCATTGACCGTCACCAACATCTTTTCAGCCTGCCTCTGGAACTTTCGTGTAGGCTGAATCAATCCGGGAAAATTTTGCGCAACGCTCACATCCTGCTACACTGGGCATTGCGGATCCTCGATGGTATTGTCTTGCTCTATATCAGATTCAACGGCTGCCGCGCAATCGTCTTCGTTGTCATTTGGATTATCTAAATCCCCATTCCAGTTAAGCCAATCTTCAATATCCGAAATGCTTTCAGATGCGCTAACCTCAATACTTTCGACTGGATGACGGTTGATTCTTCGGATTCAGCAAACGTTGAATATTTGAGTTTGTCCTCCAGGGAGGTCCATTCCAGACAAAGCTGGTGGCAAAGGTGATCATTCTGACAATTTGAATGCAGCTGCACCATCATGTTGAAAGAGTGACCAGCATGCTTTGACGATCTATTCCATGACTGAAATGTATCCTACGGCGGTCATCTGCTTGTTTTAAGCGCGAAATTCCTTCTGGGTAGCACTTAGGTGCTGGCTGCCCTGCCACATCTGCAGACAGACCTGAAGGTTGGCCATTCTATGCGATGTTCATTCCTCCACCTCTTTGTTCATTTCCGAGTCGTTTTCTGTGTTTGTGGTATCCAATTCTGGGTCAGTGACTGGCAAAATCGTGGTATTGGCTCGAGCGAACTGCCTTACAACAACTTTTTTGCAAAGAGTCTCACCTGTGGTTTTTGACTGCCTCCAGCCAATAACATCTCGGCCAAGGGAAAAAGTGGCCTCCACTCCGACACCATGTGGTATGATAGAGATTATGTCACGCGCCATATTAGGGAAAAGGCCGTACATTGAGTGTGTTTCCTACTGTTGGCGCCACCAATCGGTTGTGTCTGGTATCGAAAATGTACTGCTAATATCCATTGGGTGAGAGTGGTACTCATTGCGATTTGGAATTGTTTCTCCCTAGTTCATTGGTACTTCAGGCGGCTAATTGAAATAGAGCCTGGCGGCGGTCAATAAGCGGGCTGCGCGATCGCTTTGTTCGAGTGTCATCTCAGCCACATTGTTACGTGTTAAGTATTCCTCATCATCGCTGGACCAATGATATGGGTCAAAGGATGATTAATAGGACCCAGAAGCCGTCGCAAAGGGGACGTAATTGCTGCTTGGTACGGTGTCTAGTTTATTGACCGGCACACATTGATGTCTGGCCCAGTATTCATTTTCCACATACTTCAGAAATGCCTCTTGGTATTGTGTAGTGTAGGATGTCTCATCTTCAGGATTGATATCCATTCCCTTTTCCCACTTTCTGAAAGATCGCAAATTCCGGAAAGGATCGAAGATATGTGCGGAAATGAGAAGCATACCCGTCGTTTGAGTCACTTCAGCGTAGTATTTGGACAGCTTCTGTCGACCTAACTTCACAGCGAAGAACAAGTCTTCCTTCAATTGAGTTTTCTTCTTGGCCAAAGCTGGCATCACGCCATCCATGTGATCGAACATGTCATTGTCCACTGTGATGACGTGATGCAATGTCACTGTATGCCGGTTCGACATCCAAAGGGTCCAATATCGAAATTGCCCCAATACTTCCATGACATACTTGACAATCGTCAATTAATCCTGAGTTGTAAAGAGTGACCAGTATTCACTGAAGTTTGGGTTTTGAAGCCACGTGCGTATGAATTCCTGTGATCGGTAGGCGCCCTAGAGGAGCTCCAGTGTAGGGTTCCAACGTGTCTTCACATCCATAACCGGAAGTAGCGTAATGCGAACTCTAGCTTTTTGACAATCAATGAACTCGTTTCAGCAACCAGGTGTCAGCGTAATGAATACAGCAAGTATTCTCTGTTATATTAAGGTCAGCTTCAGGTCTTTCAAAATATCATGAAATACGTACTTTCTCAATTATCTTTGCTAAACCTGCTCTCATGGCCAATACCTTGTTCATTCTAGCATTGCCCTCTTTTCAAAGTCTTTGACTATTCACAATGCCTATGCTTTCATACTCTCCAAATTGCTGATCGAGCTCATGGGCTTCCCAAGACTTGGTACGGCCTTTTACACCGAGACTGCTTATGAATACACCTACAGCCAGCTGTATGACGTGCGCCATGCCTGGTATGTGGTTCCTCAATGCCGGCCGCTCAATTCCAGCGGCCTCAAGTGTTGGTTGCAGCTCGCGTGTCACCGAATATTTTGAGGAAGCATTGTCAGTTGTAATGCCAAACAAACGGCCGTCGGTCAGCTCAACACAATCAAGCATGTCCTTCAAATGTACAGCTAGCCATGCTCCAGTATGTTGGCGCTTGACCTATCATCCTTGATTACTTTTCGAATTGGGAACAGAACAGGCAATCAACCTCATCCAAAGCGAGTTCAATTTCACACAATGCCCAATTTCGATCCATATAGTATGCAATGACTGACGTTATGGCTAGTTTGTTCGTTGATGTCCATCCTCTCAAACGTAAACCAACTTTATTTTGTAACAGCAATTCCTTCTTAATTGCATCCACAGTCAGCGCAGATTCCCTCCGGCAAATGTTACTAAGGGTCGTAGGGGACGGTAGGAATGAGTCATCGCGTAATGCGTGATACAACCTTGGTAGCTCAAGATTTGATATAGTGTTCCATGAAATATGTGCCGAAACAAATCCTAACATGAGGTAGCAATTCCACGTGTCTTGGTGAAATTAGGAACTTCGAAAGTCCTTCGCTGCCACTTTGGAACGTTTTGTCTATCATTTCGGTCAATATGGATTAAACTGGATATCGAATATGATTTTCCACTGCAAACTTACTATTGTGATACCTCAACTTCATTGCCTCTTCAGGGTGGCCAAAGCTGTTTCATCCACTGTCGAACTACTAAATTGAGTGACCTCTCACTCTGTTAATTTGTTTAACTTTGCAATGTGAGCTTTTGCCAGCAAGTGTTTCCCCATTAAAGTGGTCCCATGATCTGATAGATGGCGAAGAACTTGATAACAAACGATACATATTATGCCAGGGCTGCCGGACACCTCACTTCCACTGTGTAAATATAATCGCCACGAAGGCACATGTCTAGAATTATTCCAAGCAATAGGCCGCTTCAAGTCCATATTCATTGAAGCCCACCAAGCATTGAAGATGATTTACAAAGTCAGGTCGCTCAAATCGCTAATAAAGACAGGTTCATTTTTGGAAGAGATCATAACCGCGGGCAATGAGGTGTTCAAAGATTTTGAATCCGACATGGCGGCAGATATTTGGAAGCTGGGTAATCCCATTTGAGAGACTGCTGAAAATAACGATACAGTAAAGCAGACTGCGGGTTCTGAAATATTGACTCTACAGCTACAGGCAAAATAATCACATCAATAAGACATTGCATGCATATTTGTGAAGTTGAATACATGGACAGATTGCAACGACTGACCGCGTAAAACTTCATTAAGGAACAGCATAATGCAATTTATTGCTATGTAGCATTGGGAGCCTCCACAAAAACAGTTGACGCACCATGGGCACTCAATTGTAGGAGGTGGTCGCAATATCATCTCTTGCATTTTTGCCAATAAAGGCTGCCGATAGGTTCATTGTGGTTTAACTGCGTTCTATTCCGGTTGGATTATCCTAGATGCAAGCGTAAAAACGGTTGATGCTCCATTGACGCTCATCTTGGGACATGGTTACAATCTTGTCGTAAGCATATTTCCCTAGAAAGGTGGCTGATAATAAAATTAGAGATTATTGTCGTTACATAGCCCGGTGATTTTCCAAGATGGAAGGCCTCAAATCGTTGATGCTCAGTTGCCGCTCATTTTGAGGGCATAGCGACGATGTCGTCAAAAGCATTTTTCCCCAGAAAGACGGCCCATAGTTCAATTATGTGTTCATCTCAGCACACTGCCCTCGGAATTTGCAAGATGCATGGCCACAAGTCGTACACGCTCCTTTCACGCTCATTTTTAGAACATAGTAGCGATGTTGTCGGAACCATTATTGCCTAGAAAGGCATCCGATAGTCAGATTATGGCTTAATGTCGCCACACAGCCCTAGTATTTTCCATGATGCATGGCCAAATGTTATTGACGCGCCATTGACGTTCATTTTTAGTACATAGTTGCGATGTTGTTACAAGAGGTTTTGCCTAGAAATGCGGCCAATAGCGCAATGATGGAGTAACGTCACCGCACAGCCCATGCATTTTCAAAGATGCAAGGCCAAAAGTCACTGACGCTCTGTTGACGCTCATTTTTAGGACATAGTAGAAATTCTTCCACAACTATTGTTCCATAGATAGACGGCCGACAGTTCAATTATGACTTACTGTCACCACACAGCCTACTGCATGTTTCATGACACAATGTCAAAAATTGTTGACGCTCCATTGACGATCATTTTTAAGATGAGGCATCGACCAGGTCATTTGCCTTTTTCGCAATATTGCCGACGTATACATTTGCTTTGGAATGATGTGACAATGCAGCCCATTCATTGCTGAATGTGTAAGACTTGAAATTGTTGACACTCTGTTGACCCTCGCATTAATCACATCGAAACAGCCTTTGTATACTCAATAATTGTATGCAACGAATCATATATACATCATTGACATCCAGTATTGTGTTTGAATGTATTATCATTTGCATCCAGGAGTTTTGTTACCTCTTGATTTCTGATCAACTGCTATCTACACTATCTGAGTGAGAAATGACGTGAACCTATCACATTCACGCGCTTTTGGCCGGCAATTGACGGCATGTAGATCATTTCACTAATTTTTGGCAAATATAGCTTGACTTCCTCACCATTCCTTATCCAGCTCCTTCTACTCGATATCCATGATGTACCATAAGCAATTTCAAATATCTCAACCATGTGCACCAGCTCTGTGCGGAGAGTTATGCAGTTGAATACATGGATGAATGCAGCATGACGGTTGTCGTTCAGGTCGATTCGTCATGCACACTGACCGCTCTTTCTGTGACACGTATGACATCACTGACTTAGAATTTGTTAGTATATTTCATTACTAATATTGCTTTTGCTTTGTCCCTTAATGGTCACATGCAGAAAGAAACCGAACGTGTTGGCCGTCTTACAGTACGATTTCGATTCTACAACTTTCACATGGTGCGTTCGACCCTTGCACATGCACAGATGAATTATCATGTCTCACAATTTGGTCACTGAAATCAAGAAAAACCTGACGTGTACCAAAATTGGTTAACAACTTGCTTTTCACCGCGATCAGACGTCAAAAATTATAGTTTGCAGCTCTATTCTGCCGTAGATGCAGGAGCTGTCACAATCCTTTTGTCGGAATCCGATATCCATATGATAATTAGCTGGACGTTATATATACAGGTGAATGATAAGTGGTTCAACTTGCTTTGCTTTCATCACCGTTGACGAATCGGCCTTCGCGGCTGGCTTACCACTAGGTATGCTCCATTGTGTCTGCGGCTTCACCTAACCTAGCCTAATATGACTACTTACTGGTCGATGAGTCCCTTGGGGCCTTTGCAATATTCCAGGGACAATGTCAAGACACTCCATAAGCTGTCCAATTGTGGTCAGCGGAGGTGCCGGAGCGTCGTCATCCGTTTGGGGCTGAATGACTACCGGAACCCTCAATCCATTTCTCTTTCTCTTCATTGCTTAAGAAGTGCGTTTCTGGTCGTTTCTCCACCGCAAGCTTCATATTGGATCGCAAGCTGCGCAATGCCCCAAGGGGTCGGACTCTCGCTGCCTCCAAGGCGCTCTTGCCTTCATTCACTTGATGACGTCATTGGGTTGTGCACTTTGTCAATTTGCCGTATCTGCCTGCCAGAATTGGCGAAAAGATCTTTTTCAGAGCATTAAACATTCTAGTTTGCATTGACTTTGTTGTTGGGTGAGATGTTGAATGTTGCTAGTCATGGACAATATGGAGGCAAGCTGCATCTTTTATGTCAAGGTTGGTATGTTTGCTCATCTTGAACAAAGCAAAATCTCCCTCTTGACTGTCAATAAATCGGGAATAGTGACGCTAACCGTAGAACATGACATGATTGTTAGCGTCATTTTGATGTAAAATCCCGGGGATTATCTGAGACAAGCATCAGCAGACGTCCTTTCCCTCGAACAACATCCTATGAATGTGTAGTAATTGGGCGATTCCAGCTGTCATACGCCGCAATTTGTCACAGTAAACAAACACACAATATCAGACCGACTTATTGCAAATTGCGGGGTGGTGGGAAACCCCTGCAACTTGCAGCCATACTCACCAGGATTCATCATGAGTATAACGATCATGTTGGCTGCTTCGTATTCCATTCTGACATGAAGCTAACTATATTGGCCCCAAGTCTTCCCACTTCCTCTCATTATCATCTTGGTTTCCTATTCCACACCAGCACATCATGGATACACAACCACCTCCACCAGGTGAGAGCGGATCAAATACTTGGAGATTGGCGGGCGCTACATCAAATACGGCAATTCTTGGCACACAGCAAGTGCGCAGACACAAGTTACTCCACCGCGATGCTACCAATGCAGCCACCAAACATATGACCCACAATGCACATTACGAAATTGTCCATAAGAATGGAAGCAGTAGCAATCAGAAGCAGCATGCAGTAGGATGTGAGTATATCCATATTGAGGTAAACGGCGGTCAATTAACCGTATAATGTACAGCAGGTGTCTGTAGAGAGCTACATAACAAATTTATCACTGCCTCTAACAGGAAGTCTCCATAGTCGACAAAGGCATTTGTCCACACAGTACGCAAAATCAAACATCATGATGTTGTCAGATCTGGGAATTCCGCCATGGAATATCCTGATAAGCATCCCCACGAGTGGACGAAGGAGGCTTCAATCACCTTTGAGGAGGCTATGGAAGGATGTATGGTAGAGGTAATAGCCGAATTTCATTGTTAGAAGCAGCAACTAATATCTTGTAGGTTTTCAACATGTCTGCAACTATGGCAAGGCAAGGAGGTCAGGTACAGCTGGAACAGTCTGACATGCGCCTGGCGTTGAAGATGGCCAAAATGGCCAAGGAAGGATTTTCGCATGCCGCAATAGAGGAAACGAAATATCTCATTAAGAAACCTCATGCCACGGTCCGAGAAGAGAAGATGCGGCGTGTTGAGTTTCCTGTGCATAAGAAGGTGAAGGCTGCGACACAAATACACCCAGCAATGCTTTGTCAAAACCACACGTCCAGCTGCCTTCCTTGCCAAAATGGCACCGCAAGGAATCTGCAGACACCCTGGAGATGCAAAGGAACAGGTGCACCTCCACCCGACCAATGCAAACAGTGGACTCCGGAGCCAGCTCCACCTCTGCCCAGGACGCCTCTAGCCCCAACTGGTAACAGTTCCGGAGCTCAATGTTCCCAAATGATCAATTTGCCGGCCGGATATACGTATTCCCATACTGCTCTTCCCTGTGCGGGATTTTGCTATCATGATGAGGATACTCAGCATGATACCGATTTTGATTCAGATATACTGACTGATAAAGGAAATCCACTGGTTAGTACACTATCTGTTGTGTGGTAATGCAGCTAACATTCATTTTGAAGGCCAGAGCAGCAGATTGAGCGATCCTGCAACTGATGACGAGTGTTGACCGAAAGACATGGGATGTTGGAGATTATTATTATATATACATTTGTATTATTAACGAACAACGGAGTGATCAAGAAGAAAGTAAATGAAAACACCAGAAAGGCAGCCAAAACAATGTGAATGATGGACTGGGCCAAATTAAATGATTGCATATTGTGGATACATCCATGGCAAAATGAGCGTCAATGGAGCGTGAACAATTGTAGGTCATATAAGTCTGGTAACTTAAAATTGATTCGCTCATTGTTACATATAATCCAAGTATTGGCCCACTTTATTGGCAAAATTATAATGACACGCTCCCTACCTCATCCTGAAAATGAGCCTCAATAGAGTGTCAACAATTATTGATCATGCGCCCTGGGAAATCACACCACTGATAGGTTGCAGTCAGTCATAAAGCAATTTTTGGTCGCCTTGATAGGTAAGACAGATTGCAATACCCTCCCTGCCCCATCTTGAAAATGAGCGTCAATGGAGCATCAACAATTTTTAGACATGCGTCCTTGGAAATCACACCTCCGATAGGTTGTAGTCAGTCAGAAAGAAATTTCTGGCTGCCTGTATAGGCAAAACAGATTGAAATACCCTCCCTGCCACATTATGAAAATGAACGTCAACAGAGCGTCAAAGATTGTTGGTCATTAATCATGGGTAATCTGGGGGGCGACACGTTGCATATTGTTATAAACTGATTATTGACTGCCTTTATAGGGAAAAATGAAAGTGAAACGCTTCCTGCCCCATGTTCAAAATGAGCGTCAACAGAGTGTCAACGATTGTTGGCCTTCCATCATGGTTAATCACAGCGCGATGTGGCGGTTATTGTCTATATACATCGTTTTGACAGTTATTATACACTAAGAGGCTTAAGAACACGTAGTGGTCGCTCTGTGAATGAAATAAGTTGTTACTGTGCCGGAGGATGTGGCTAGAATATCCCGTACATATCTGCTTATAAAGGCTGCCATATCCTTCTTCATTGATGGTAGTGATCAAGTACCACTCAAATTACCGAAGATGCAAGACCAAATCTCGTTGACACTCTGTTGAAGCTCAGTTTCAGCATGTGGTTGGGCGTGTGAGTAAACTTGTTTTGCACATCAAGGCGGCTAGTACGTCGAAAATGAACCATGACGTACCAATGTCAATAATTTACGATCAACAGTAGCATATAACAATGCAACCATAAATGTGAAACCCGAAACGCAAAACCAGAGATTGGAACCGACGGGTCTAGCCAAACCCGGCGAAACAAGCAGGTGGATGGGTACGGGTCCAGGTTTGGCCCGCCAAGATTCAGCAGGTTGGGTTTTGGGACGGGTCTGGAACCCAACCGACCCGGTTTCGCGGTCCAAACCTGGAATACTGGCGGGCTACCCGAACCCGTTGCTAACACTACCTAGGACCGAAAAGAGATGTTTTAGCATCGAGACCTGATTGTAAATGCTGAAAAACCACATCGGGAGAATGGATTACCTCCAACCCCATCACTTTTGAAGCAAATGATGAAAAACCTGCCAACTGAAATCAAGAGTCTTGATGACTTGGCAGAGTGGTGTGCAGTGCCAAAAGGGAAGCTACAGAATCACATTGCTTGGTATTTCAAGAGATTTGCTGACTACACAGACTACATCTATTATGATTAGTAATGTAGTCGTCTCAACAATGCATACTACATTCAGTAGACAGCAGTTGCAATTGCAGTGATGTCTGTTCAATCCAATGAGCAGGCACTTAATATCGTTCCTTGCCCTGGGTCCATAAGGCAGAGATGGCATGAGCTACCAAAACATGATACAGCACTTCTCACAATGGGGATAAATCTGGATAGTCACTGTAAGTCGACTGGGTAACTTATTCCTATACAGTGGAAGTGTCTATTTGTCCTCTAGGATGATAAATTGATCGTTACAGGACTTCATGCTTTGGTTCAGAGGTTATCAATTGGGCTGATATATCACACTACCGGTATGGCGATTGTCAAAGAGAATCATCGATCTCTGATGAAACCCTTGCACTATGTAAATTACCTTAGTAAGCTATTTCTCTGTGTTGTAACCAGGTATTTCATCTCGATAGGCATGATCCGAGGAGCTGTACACCGTCTGCTGCAGACACCACAGCCAGATAGCACACAGTGGTACTTGAGAAACACAATCGAACTGAATGCGTTCCATCTGATTTACATGCACATTATTCAAGTTGATGATTGAAGTAATCATTGCCATAATATATAATCAGATGAATATTAAAGCTGTGTGTCTTAATTTCTATTATGGAAGTTGTGCAAGCATGTATATAGTAAATATCGCAAAGGATTGAATAGTTAACAATATTTTCGAAATTAATGGAACAGTTCAAAAATTTGTCAAAAAGATTAAAATCTAGCAGACATAGATGAAAGAAACAAGGACAGTATAATAGCCAAAATGGCTGAAAAGCTTTTGAAATGTTGTGATGATACAACAATATTATTGAATAGTTCGAAGCATGGTGGAAGGTATTAAGGATATTGCCAGGATTATTTGTTGATAATCCAAAGAAGGATTGGCACATGCAGACAATTGTCAGAAACCAATATTGCTTTCTGCTTATGTAGCATAATGTAAAATACATCATTCTGCTGATTTGATTGCAGTTACAGTATAAAGAATATAGGCCAAAATGATACAGTTGACAGTAATACTGTTAAGAAAATTATAAAGCAAAGAAAACTCCCTGGTAACAGTATCACTCCAGATTATTTTTGAGAACTTGGTCAGTTTATGTAGAGTCTCTCATTGTTAGTTTTGTTTTCTATTCAATAGTATACGATTTACGCTGGGGTTGATAATTAATCCATGAGATCAATTATACTGGCATTTTCCATTCGGAGTAGGATTTCTATGGGTTTATTAGTTAGAATGGATTGTCTTTTGGATTTTATTTGAGCAATATTGAAAAAGTCTGGTTATGGTACCTATTTATAGATATTATATTGTATATGTATATACTAAAGTCAATTGTAATGGTATTACTATATTTGAAACCACCTGCAACAGGACATAATATTAAATATTTGTTATAAATTGTATCGTGTAAGAAATGTTAACAGGTATGCTATATCATAAACTCTGGAGATATTCCAATAACTAACAATTATAACCTTTCAAAATCTGATATAATCTCTTATACTAACAATTTACTCATCCTCAATTCAATTTGTTATTTAGTGGAAATTGGCATTCTCAAAAGGTTTTATATAGCAGGAGATACTCAATTGTGAATCTCATTCCATTCTCATTACATTATTTACAGTCAATCAAATATTGATTATTTTAGTATCATCTCATATTGCTGCATAATTCTGTGAATATACGGTAGTTATATCTCAAAATACTGATAGTATGAATAAATCCTTTCAGTACTAATTGAATCATTCCACACATTTTCAATATACAGACATTATGGGCCTTACTTGGTAGAGTTGCTGGTGCAACTATAAAATTAAAACTACAGCTATTTGTACATTACTGAAAGTCTGATTGTAAACTAGGTATATGGTAGATAATGTTGGAGTTTTGAAATAAGCTAGATAATATGATTATATCAGATTTAAAGTTGATTATTCAACATAAAAGGCAATATGAAATGTTGTAGCTAGTGAAATGCAAACCCAAGCTATATGCACTTGGCCGGAAAATTGATTGCTTATATAATGACATAATTTCAACTAAGAAGCATGATTTTAATATGCAAATGCATATTTATACATGCTTACATGAATTTGCAAATGTTATTTTATGTATTTTTGTTAATTAAAGTAAATACAATAAATTTTGTTATAACCCTCCCAAATTTCAATTAAATAACTATCATAAAACAAAGAAATCATTTGATCCATTTTTGGGTACTATACATGCCCACAAATCCGAAAACATGGACAACTGCTGGTAGACTACCTGACCAAAGGCGAAGCTTATATGTATTATGTCTATCATCAGTTTTTATAAGGAAAGGAAGATGTTTTAGAACTCGCAATAAAGTGGACATACAACTGAATAATTCACTGCACTGCACATCAAACTTCACGATATGACGTTGCTTACGAATGAACGTATTACCTAGTTCTGGAAGAAATGAAAATTCAGTTCTCGATACACCCGCAACTGCGAATTATGTAACAAATAAAAAAAATCGATGACAGATATACTAATCATAAACGTACTGGCTAGTCCATTTGTTTTTCATATCCCGTGGGCCTCTCTTTTCCCATCATTTCAAAATACCGAGCAGTACAGGAGTATCCTAAAAGCCATTAGTCGTCCGGATTCTGAGATTACGATGAAAGCCAGGACGGCAGCTAATCGACACACAAACGTACCCTTCCAATCAAAATTCTTTTTCGGCTCGCAGGAGCACTTAAGTTTCATTCGATCATCTTCTGATGTGGGACAATGAGTAAAGGGGACATGGTAATAACTTCAAACTAGAATTAGTACTCGAGTCAAACCCCTTCCTAAAGCCACAGGTAAGAGCAAAATTGAACGATTACCCAATATCGTCGAAAAAATGGAGCTCGTCCTTTGACAAGAGCAGTGATGCACCAATACTGTGGACAGGAGCATCACCCCACCGTTCGTAGAAGAATCCTCCGTCTTGGTCTAGCTTATTGAAGAAATCTGTGTACGCTTTACCTCTCCAGAAGTCCAGGTTTCCCACCTCGAAATTAGACCAGAAATGACACCGATTATAATCGTTGCCCTCGTTATCACTGAGAAACTTCATTGCGTTGTCCTGAGCGATATGCTCGGGATGCTCTTGCATAAAATTCTTTGTGCTGGCCCAAAGAGTAGGGATAGTTTCAATGTATTCGTAAAGTGAGAGAGTGAAGCCGTATTTCTTGTTGTTGGCTTTCATGAATTTGAAGACGTCGTAATCAATGTCACAGTACAACTCGATAGAAGGCTCTACACGCCAATAATACTCGTATTCTTTCATAAGCTCTTGCTGGAAGAAAAACCCGGATTCGAATCGGCACATGTGCCTGTAAGAGACTGAATCTCCGTAGATGACACCTTTAGCGGCCTGTATAACAATTCGTCAGCTACAAATTTAAAGTGAGTGTGGCCCTAGGGAGTACCATGTCCTCTCGAACTTTCTGCGCCTTCTTCTGATCAATGTGGTCCGGAAAGCTCCAATGCTCCGGCGGAATGAGCCCATACTTAGTTTTACCGCTTACTAGATTACTGGTGACCTTTTTGAACTGTTCGTCGAACGGTTTATCGTTCAAGAACACCCAGTCATAATTGAATTTGCGATTAAAACGGTCCTCAACATGTCTAATCGACTTGGCAATCTCCCATATGTCGTTGTTACGTGCAAGTGTTACGAAGGTTGCATTTGCACGCTCGCCGGTTGAGACAGCTGCTGATGGAAGATAGGCCAAATTATTAGTATTCGCCGTGTCTTGTACTGGGACTGGCAAGCCTGCGCCAGAGCTATCCTTGGCTGGGTGAATTTGCTCATGAGCAACTCCGGTCACATCTGGAATCGGACGTCTCGTATCATAAGTGCTGGAATATATCTTGTACAGAACGACAAGGGACTACCAAATAACATCGTGTTAGCATGACCCATGAGTGCAAGGCAAGGAGAGATGAAGGAAAACAGTGCGCTACATACGAAAAAAGTCAAAAGCGCGAAGCGTAGTGTCCTGGTATTCTGAGGTGTGGGCATAATTGAATGATGCAAATTGCAGTTGACAATGACGAAGTTAGAGAACGAGTTCCATCTACACACAAGCTATACCAATGCAAATTTAGCCTCGAGGTTCTGATTGCAAACAGTGTTAGAAATTACAGTTTGGTCTGATTTCTTACCTGTATAATATCACTGTTGTTTAAACTTTACAAAGCAATTGTGAGAATATAACCAGAGGGATAAATAATGGAAGAGAATAGACTTGCAAATTGAAGTGCTGATTATACAAATATCAAATGATTATTGTGAATCAAGAATACTATAAACTAATTAATCTCCACAAGAACTGATTAAGTAGAAGCTGAATCTGCAATCTGAAGCCAAATTACTTGGGCTTTTATATGCCCACTTGTAGTTATAATATTTACTACATTACTTTATTATGATATCACATTATCAGCAAAATGTACTGCAGTCCCTGGATGCCTTTAGATGTGTCTAAGAGGGGGCAGAGTGTAAACCAATAATTGTCAACTTGCAAAGGGAATCAGACCTCTGAAGTGCATTTTAGAGAGTATTTAAGGAATTATAATATCTTTTAACTGTAATGAGAGAACCATGGATGGGATTTGGATAAATTTAAGAGCACCTGAGTGCACTGGAGGGAATGTTGAAAGAATGCCAGAGCACTGGGGACAAATTAAACAGTATCTGTCATTGTCCTCCAATCATGTAGAAATTCTAAACCATTACTGAAAATTGCCTGCATTGGGTAATACCATTATTGAGAGAACTGCAGTTAATATATAACAGTAACAGGTGGGGTCAGGGGTAGGTGATATGGATAACAGTAACGGGATATTGCAAATTGGAACAAGAGTGCTCAATGTTCATATGAAGGAATCAGAACATAATACAAAGTTGAAGAAATATCAAGGGCATCTGTGACTTTAATATACAACATATCGAGTAAAAAGAGAAGCAATGGAAATTCTCCAAAGACGAATAACCTCTATTTATACATGCTTAGGTTCCCATTCTGAAATAATTTCTTGTGCTTTGATGTACAACCTAAAACTTTCCCCATGATCTTACACCCTGCCAACTCCATGCTGATCCGTACAATCACACCTAATCGTCCAATATCACAATAGCACAGACTACTTCCTTATTATTACAAATCCTGATGCCACTCCAATGCAGCTATCCCACATGTTCTCTGTGTCTCTTTAACTCTCTGTCTTTCCGTAACAACCATTCCTTCATACATTCCAGGTTATCAATCGCAGGTTCCTCAGCAAAATGTACATTGGTCCGGACGCCACCCAAAAACCTTCCAGACAGTCCATCAGCAACATGTATTTCGGTTCAGAAGCTACATGCAATCCTCCCCAACACTCCTGGCGACCTTACCAGCTCTTCTAATTACTTCCAGACGCTCCCAGACCCCCTGGAGGTAAGCAATGTGCTCTCAGACTCTGCAAGAGCATACTCAGGTGCTCCTGTAAGCACCGGCAGTTATGGAGGTGCATTCAGGATGCTCCATCGAGGATGGTCAAGTTTTGGAGCACCTGTGACCCCGGGGCAGATCTGCGGAAGAGTTCGACAGAAGCTGAAACTGCTGCAGAGCTCTGTAGGATACTTGGAGAGCGGCCAAGACTGCTGCACAGCTCGGCAGGAGACTTGATCCCGTATTCTCACAGCAGTGGTTCTTACATAACCACAAGGCATTTCGCCTTATCATATTCATCTTTGTTACAGTCACAAGATTCGCTACATCATAATATGGCATGCATTATTTCAGTCTCTCTCTCTATATATACATAGGGTCAATCTAGCTGCTGATGGTACTCCACCATGATCGGAAGAGCACCAGGCCACACCCATTGAGAGAACCTTTAGAGATGCACCATTTCGAGGCCGTTGCGGTGAAACGACGGAGCTAGAAGGCAGAGACCCCACCATCAACACTCCGCCGCACCTGTCGCAACATCCAAATTGAATTCTTGAGAAGACGAGGTTCTGGTTCGAGAAGCATAGGAATCTGGTGAGAAGATATGATACTACCCGGAGTTGAGGATCCCACACAATTGCGTGGATCCACGATATCGCTGACAGAGCGAGTAAGACCAAAAGTCTGGAAAGATAGAGTGTGTTTTTTCATTGTATCATAAGACGATATAGAAATGAAATGATATCTATCTACTCCAGGGTCTGCCAGATACATACTCCATGTCATTCATTCCACCTCTGTTACCCCTGTATTTCTGTAAACCTGCCGTCACTCCTTAAAGATGTACTTGGAGGCCGAAATCGAGCGAGATGGGAGATACAATTGGGGGCTGCAATGGAGCAACTTTGGAGATGCACTTCAAGGCTGTGATCAAGCGGGTTTGGAGATGCACTTGGAGGCTTTGATCAAGCGAATTTGGAGATGCACTTGGAGGCCATAATCGAGCAAGCTCAGAGACACACTTGGAGGCTGTGATCGAGCGAATTTGGAGATGCGCTTGGAGGCGGTGATTGAGCGAGATTGGAGGAGTACTGGGAGGCAGTCAATCTGGAGGCAGTAGTTTGGAAGGGAGGAGCGACGGGAGCTTTAGATTCTATTCATTCGTCAACTCGTAATTGTGGGAATGTAGTGAATTGAGTACAAACATGGTGTGCCGAGAGATGAGATACTGGCTGGAAGCGGAAGACAGTCGATGTTGGGGTGATGCAGTATGCGGTGTATGCAGTACTCAGTGTATGCTGTACTTGGTGTATGCTGTACTTGGTGTATGCTGTACTCGGTGTATACTGTACTCGGTGTCAACTCTTGATCATGGCATGGAGAAATAGAGAGCGATGACTTAACTTCGTCTTCTTAGGTGATGGTAGAATTGAGGATGTGAAAGAGAGATATGAGATGAGATGGGGGAAATCATCTTGAGAAACTGGGACTTAAAAGAATTTGGTGTGCGAGTCAATGGACCATCCATGATACAGCAGGAACGAGTCCCGATCCAGGGTGTAATAACATCGATATGAGGTCTTCCCAACCCAATTAGGCCAGTCGTACCCCTGATTTCTCATATCTGCTTGTATCTTCAACATCGTTCTCATCTTCATCCCCTATCTCTCTCTTTCTTGTTCACCATCATTGTAGCAGAACACAAAGTTAAGTCATTCCTCTGCATCTCTTCCATGCCATGATGATGAGTTGACACGGAATACAGCATACACCTAGTACTGCATACACTGAGTACAGCATACACCGCGTACAAGCATACACCAAGTACAGTATACACCGAGTACAGCATACACCGAGTACAGCATCAACCCAAGATTGCTTGTCTTCCATTCATTCTCATGATTACAAGTTGACCCCTGATTGTTGCTTCAGCTTCCGGCGTGCCTCCCTATACGATCGACCGCCATCAGCCAGCTCTCCATCAGAGCTCAAAGGTAAAGTGACTTGTCAGATTCCCACTGTTGCGAGTTAAGTAACTGATGAGAGAGTCTCAGCACCTGATGCGCTGTCAATCGACTGCCTCTTGGTATTCGTCTAAACTCACACGATTACGGCCTCCAAGTTTCCACAATCATAGCCTGCACGTGATTCTCCAACCTTGCTCGATTATGGCCTCCAAGTGTATCTCCAAACTCGCTGAACTGTGGTGTCCAAGTGAATCTCCATATTCCCTCGATTACGGCCTCCAAAGTTCGCACGATTCTATTCTTCCAAGTGCAGATCCCCAAACTCGCCTGACTAGTGCCTCAAAGTGCATCTCCAAACTCGTTCGATTACAGCCTCCAAAGTTTTCACAATCATGGTCTTGCAAGTGCATATCTCCAAAATCGCTTGATCACAGCATTCAATTGTATCTCCAAACAGGCTCGATTACGGCCTCAAAGTTCAAACAATCATGGTCCTCAAGTGCATCTCCACACTCGCTAGATCATGATCTCGGAGTGCATCTCTAAGTTCACTTGATCACGGCCTCCAAATGTATCTGTAAATACGCTCGCATACAGCCTACCAGTGTATCCCCATACTCGCTCGATCACGGCCTCGGAGACTATCTCTGAATTCGCTCCATCGTCATTTTCAGGTGCACCTTGAATTTGCTGTCAAGCACTGCCTGCAGCCAGTCCCGATATACTGTGTAGATGGGTAGCTCTATAGATACATAGGTGATAATGCAAAATGAATACATGAGTTTCAAAAATTGTTGAATGATAAGTAGTACCTATGATTTCCAGTCACACCTGCAACATTCCCAAAGATGTTGTTTTTCCCAGACTGCTCTTCAGTGATTCGAGGTGCTTCCAGGCTGGTCACTGGCGCTCTCATGTGCTCCTAGGCTTGTCGTCGGCGATTCCAGACTTGTCGTTGGTGCTCCCAGACTTGTCGTTGGCACTCCCACATTTGTTGTCGGCACTCCCAGGCTTGACGCCGGCGCTCCCAGGTGCTCCCAAGTGCACCGAAAGTCCTCAATGAAGCAAGATTGGAGATTTACTTGGAGGTCATGAACATACAAACTTGGAGGATGTATGCAAGCGTGATTGGATATGCACTTCGAGGCTGTGATGGATCAAGCTTATTGATGCACTACAAGGCCCAGATGGAGCCCGTTTGCAGATGCTATTGGGGGCCATGATTGATTGAAATTGGAGGGTACTTGGTGGTGGTTGATCTGGAGGCAGTTGATCTGGAGGCAGTAGATCTGGATGAAGACACAACGAGAGCTGAGACTGAATTCATTGGTTAGTTTGTAATTGTGAGAATGTAGTGAAATGAGTACCACAAGGTCTGCCGAGAGATGAGAGGCTGGCTGGAAGCGGAAGATAGTCGATCTTCGTATGATGCAGTACTTGGGGTATGCTGAACTCGGTGTATGCTGTACTCGGTATGAACTTTTGATCATGGGGTGTAGTGATTGAGCGGGATGACTTAACATTGTGTTCTGAGGTGATGATAGAGTTGAGAGGATGAGAAAGAGAGAGATGAGATCAAATGGGAAATCATCATGAGAAACTGGGACTGAGGAGAATTTTGTGTGCAAGTCAATTTACGATTGCAGATACGGCAGATACAACTTCCAATAGAGCTGGTTACAACAATGATACAAGGTTTTCGAAACCCAATCAGCCAAGTTGTACCGCTGATTTGGCAGGAGTTTTCTCCCAGTAAAGCATATATCGAGTACCGCATACACTCAAGATTATCTGTCTTCCCTTTATTCTCACAATTACAAGTTGACCCCTAACTGTAGCTTGAGCTTCCAGTGTGCCTCTCTACAAGATTAATCACCCAGCTCACTATGAGAGTTCAAAGATAAAGTCATTTCATCACATTCAAACGGTTGCAAGTTAACTAATGATGAATTGAGTCTCAACAGCACCCAGTGCGCCTCCAATTGACCACCTCCATGGTCTTCTCCGAACCCGCTTGATCCCGGCCTCCAAGTGAATCTCTATGTTCAGTCTATCATGGCCTCCAAGTGTATCACCAATCTCGCTCGATTACCGCCTCCAAGTGCATCTTGGTGTTCACTCCATTGTCATCTTCAGGTGTACCTCGAAATTTCTCGCAAGCAGTGCCTGCAGCTGGTTCCGATATATCGTGTGCAAATTGGTAGCTATATATGTTCATTGATTGATATGTACATTGAGGCGAATACAAACTGAAAACATGAGTCTTAAAAATCGTTGAACGATAAGTAGTTGCTATGATTTCCTTGTGCCCTAGCAGTGTTCCAAAAGAAAATGTTTTTACTAGAATACTCTACTGTGATTCAAGGTGTTCCCAGGCTATGTCGCTGCCACTCCCAGGTGCTTAAAGGATGGTTGTTGGCGCTCCCAGGTGCTCCGAGGTGCATCTGAAGGCCAATGCGTCGGTCCAGACAACTCCGCAATTTGACCACCCTGCCATTCTGGTCCAACAACTTTCAAACACTCCCAGAGCCTCCCTGGGACAAAATTACATTTTGCTGATGTTGAACCTTGACAATGACACCCTTCAAAAGTGTACGAGCATATATACACACTCTCTTGGATGTTTAATATGTTACTCATTAATCTACATTCTCAACTTCTATTGTATACTGAATTATGTTATTATGTTTTTTGACATCAGGTTTTATGGATGTGATAGTATCGATAAACATTGTAGAAAACAACAACTTGATTTATCAATCAACTGTTGAGATACCAATAAAATACATATTCTGTGCCAATGAGTTAAATCAATCAAATATTATGTTATTGCCACCAATGCTGTCATTGATTATATTAGGCTAAATTATGGTACAACAATTGATTTTATTAACCAAGCCAAAGATTTGGTAAACACTCTTCTAATTTCGGATGATTAGTATTTGTCAAGAACACGATAGTGAATTGCAATTTCATCTGATTCAATTTGGAATATCTTACAAATAATTATTGTGATTTTGGTTTTCTTTTGTTCAAATTGGAGTGTGAATGAGCATCATATATATTGAACGGAAAAACAAAGTTACCTACGGAAAAAGTGAAATTTGAAAGTGGTAGAGAAGTGCTGATAATAATATACCACTATCAATGGTAGCCAAAGTGTTCAAATTGAAAATAGCAAGAACTTATCCCTACTGAGGAGTACCTGAAGGGAGGTAAAGAGAGTTACTTCTAACTTGCCTCTTTTGAAGTTAGTACCATTAGTCATCGATCAACCTTATGTCAATGCGAGATGTTTCGTTACATGATACAACAGACACACCTTCACACATGCCCGCACACACTCGACTACTCGAGCACATGCTATCGAACAACAGGTTGTGAGCCCTTGCGTGGAAACAGGGAACCAACGATCAATACTTTCACTTTCGTTTGTCAAGTGGAGGTCAACATCGTCACTGAGAAGCATCTCCATACGCTACGCAATTACCCCGCATCCAGCTGTATTTCTGACAGTGGCTGCTGGACGTCACCCGTAACGTACAGTCTAGGATACTACGATAACAGATGATTGCAATACAAGATGAGTTCGACTACGATCACCATCACCAGATGTAATCGAACGAACTATGCACAATGGGAAACCGAGATGCCCCTACTTCTTGAGCTGAATCAAGTGTATGGTATCATCAAAAAATCCGACGACAAGCCGGAAGAGCCAGCAGGAAATGCAACCCCTACAGAGAAGACCGCTTCAAAGACTGGTTGAATTGCCATGGTATTGCCAGATCGACTATCCTGCTAGGCACGGAACCGAAAATACAGGCGGAATATATGCTTGTTGACAATGCGAAGACGCTCTGCGAAAAGCTAGCATCTGCCTACAAGTCACAGCTGAAGCTCTACATCTTTGAGATTAGGGAAGACCTTCGGGGCATCAAGCTACATGACTGCAGAGATGTCGACAATTACCCGTTGCGGATCGATCATAAAGTAAAGGATTACAATCTCCGCACAGGGCCAACAACCACTGACACTGATGATGATGCAAATGCAAATGCCATCGCCAAGATGAGTGAGGAAGAGCACATCTTCAACCTCCTTCGTGGGATCCCAAGGAATGACCAGTGGAAAATCTTCCTGGAAATCAGGATGGACAAAAACTCCACGATGACCGCCACGCCCGATGAGATCATCTCCAAGCTTGTCCAATCGGAAGCTGCAAGCAAGACAGAGAATGGGCTTGCTCCAGAAGCTCTGCTCCTTGCAAAGAATGGTGGCAGAAGCGGCAGAGGCGGCAAAGTCGGCAAAAGTCCAAAGAGGGATAAGAGACATAATTAGAGAGATAATAAGGGAGACAACGATAGGAAAGGGAAGAATTTCCAGAAGTGCTTTCATTGCCAGCGGCGAAGGCACACCACCAAGAACTGCTTGAGCAAGCAATGCGGCGATCCTCCAAAGTCTGCCCACACTGTAGCAAAGCATCAACTGAAGCATCAGCTACTTCAACTCTCACCACTTCAATTGAGAACCATCGGATGGTGGCCAGCTGAAATGCTGCACCTAGTGATTGGTTCATCAATTGTGGATGCTCGACTCATATCTCCGGCCGTCGATCCATGTTCAGTATCTACACCGAATATCCGCCGAATACGAAGAAGGTGAAGGAATACAATGGGGTCATATCATTTGCATCCGGATATGGAAGTTATCAGCATAATGTGAATCAGTCCGGAAACCATACACAAACATTACAGACACTCCGGTAGCCCTCACTAGTGTCTCTAAGTACTTCCAGATGCTCCCACGCCCCCCTGGAGCTTTGCACAGTGCTCCCGGACTCTGCAAGAGCATTCTCAGGGGCTCATGAAAGCACCAGCAGTAATGGATGTGCATTCAGGACGCTACGAGATTTGACTATTAGGATAGCAAAATTTTGGAGCAGGCGAGACTTCCATGCGGATCTGTGGGAGACTTCGAGAGCAGCCCTGTAGGAGACTAGGTGCCGTATTCTCAATGCAGTAGTTCTGATGCTTTCATATGCACAAGGCATGTCGTCTATTTGTCTTTGTTACAGTCACAAGATTCGCTACCTCATAATATGGCATGCATTTTTTAAGTATCTCTATCTATATACATATGGCCAATCTGGTAGTCAAACATAATCGGAGGATCACCTGGAGACACTCATTGAGAGGACCTCGAGATGCACCACTTGGAGACCGTTGTGGTGAAACGACAGAGCTAGAAGGCTGAGAGCCCACCATCAACATTCCACCACATCTCTCGCAACATCCAAACGGAATTCGTCAGGTAGAGCAGTTCTAGCTCGAGGAGTGTAGGAAGAAGGTGAAAAGATATTATACTACCCGGCCATGAGGATCCACGCAATTGTGTAGACGTACGAAATTCCGGAAAGAGCAGGTGAGTACCAAAGCTGGGAAGGACAAAGTGTGTATTTTCGTTGTATGACAAGATGAGATGAAAATGAGATAATGTCTATCTACCCTGGGGTCTCCTGAATATATACTCCGCCTCGCTCATTCCACCTCCGATACCCCTGTATCTCCTGTACACCCACCGTCGCTCCTGAACAATATACTTGGAGGGCTTGATCAAGGGAGTTCGGAGATGCATTTGGGGGCTAGGCTCAAGTGAACTCAGAGATACACTCTGAGGCGATGGGTGAGTGTGCAAGTTTGTAGATGCAATTGGAGACAGAGATTGAGTGAACTCAGAGATAAACTTGGAGGCTGTAATCGAGCGAGTTTGGAGATGCAATTGGGGGCCGAGATCAAGTAAACTCAGAGATGCACTTGGTGGCTGTGATCGATCAGGTATGTAGATCCACTGGGAGGCTGTAATCGAGTGAGTTTGGACATGCACTTGGAGGCAGAGATCAAGGGAACTCAGAGATGCACTCTGAGGCCATCACTGAGCGAGATTGGAGGAGGACTTAGAGGCGGTCGATTGGGAGGGAGGCATGACGGTAGCTGAGACCCTAATCATTGGTCAACTTGTAATTGTGAAGAATGTAGAGAGTTGAGTACAACATCCGCCAAGAGATGGGGAACTGGCAGCGAGCCGGAGAATGTCAATCTTAGGATGATACTGTACTCGGTGTTTACTCATGATTACGACATGGAGAGATAAAGAGGGATGACTAAACTTTGTGTTCTTAGGGGATGGTAGAGTTGAGCACAACAAAGAGAGATCAGAGGAGATGGGGGAAATCATCATAAGAAACTGAGACTTAAGAGAATTTCGTGTGTGAGTCAATTGACCATCTCAGACACGCCAGGTTCATGTCCCAATCTGGCGGATAATAACACCCATATGAGGTCTTCTAAACCCAATCAGGCAAGTTGTACTCCTGATTTCTCATGGCCACTCGTATCCTCCATATCGTTGTCATCTTCATCCCCTATTTCTCTCTTTCTTGTCCACAACTTTACTGTCATCGCAAAAACACAAAGTTGAGTCATTCCTCTCTATCTCTCGATGCCATCATCGTGAGTTAACACTGAGTGCAGCATACATCGAGTACAGCATACACCAAGTACAGCATACACCTAAGATTGTCTGTTGTCCCTTCATTCTCACAATTTCGAGTTGACCCCTGAATGTAGCTTCAGCTTCCGGCGTGCCTCCCTACCAATCGAATGCTACCAGCCAGTTCTTCATAAAAGCTTCAATGGTAAAGACACCTCATCACATTCCCACGGTCTCGAGTCAACTAACCAATGAATAGAGTCTCAGGACCTGACGCGCCTCCCATCGACCGCATCCAAATCGACCGCCTTCAAGGACTCCTCCAATCTTGCTCGATCATAGCCTACTACAAGTCCATCTCCAAACTCGCTTGATCACGGCCTCGGACTGTGTCTCTGAGTCCACTCAATTTCGGTCTCCAATTGCGTCTGCAAACTCGCTCACTGAGTTCACTCGACCTGGAACTCCATGTGCATCTCCAAACTCGCTCGATCACGGTCTCCCAGTGCATCTCTGAGTTCACTCAAGCTCGATCTCCAATTGCATCTCCAAACTCGATCGATCACGGCCTCCCAGTGCATCTCGGAGTTCACTCAATCTCGGTCTCCAATTGCACTTCCAACTCGCTCGATCACGGCCTCCTAGTACATCTCCAAACTCGCTCGATGACGTCCTCCAAGTGCATCTCTGAGTTCACTCAATCTAGGTCTCCAATTGCGTCTCCAAACTTGCTCACTGAGTTCACTCGACTTCGGCCTGCATGTGCATCTCCTATCTCGCTTGATCAAAGCCTGCCATTGCATCTCTGAGTTCACACAATCTCGATCTCCAATTGCATCTCCAAATTCGCTCGATTATGGCCTCCCTGTGCATCTCTGAGTTGACTCAATCTTGATCTGCAATTGCATCTCAAAACTCGCTCGATCACGGCCTCGGAATGTATCTCTGAGTTCACTCGATTTTCATTTTGAGGCACACCTTGAATTCCTCTCAAGCACCGCCTGCAGGCAGTCCAGATATTATACCGTGTGTAGATGGGTAGCTGTGGATACATAGATGAGAATACAAACAGAATTCATGAGTGTTAAAAATCGTTGAATGATAAGTAGTAGCTATGATTTCCAGGCACACCAGCAGCGTTCCCAAAGATGTTGTTTTTCCCAGATTGCTCTACTGTGATTTGAGGTGCTCCCAGACAGGTCGCTGGCGCTCCCAGCGTTGTCGCTGGTGCACCAAGGCTTGTCGTCGGCGCTCCCAGGCTTGTCACTGGCAATCCCAGCTGCTCTGAAAGTCGGCATGAATGCTCTCCTAGGGTCTGATACTCTCCTGAAATTGACGCATCTAAGTTTACACTCCACATTCTCTCAGACACTCCTGGAGACTTCCAGTGACTAAAATACATTTTACTGATGGTGTTAGGTTGATTTGGCAGCTGCCAGATGATAAGACGGAAACGATCATACTCCAAGAAGTGGTGCATTTTCCAGGGTCGTTCAATCTCATCTCACAGTCTCAGATCATGGACAAGGATGTCAAAGTTGAACCGGTGAATCACTACGGTCTCAACCGGTTCAATCGCCATGGCAAGTTGATTGCCACTGCATCTCAGGTCGATGGGCAATTCGTTCTGGACCGAGTTCTGAATCAGGAATTGACCGAATACACCGATATCGATGACAGCTGCCTGCTGGCACGTAAGACAACTGGGCATGCATCTCAGCATGATGCAGAGAAGCGAATGATATGGCACCGCCGCCTGGCACACGTCGGTCTGAAGGCTTTCGTGATGTTGCCGCTGGTCATTGCCGACGTGCCGAAGATGACCGGAAAGTGCAATTGCGAGAGCTGCATCAAGTGCAAATAAACTCGAAAGCCCTTTACTCCCACGACTTCCTGTGCCTCTGAGCCTCTGCAGTGCGTACACTCAGACATATGTGGTCCCCTGGAAACAGCCAACAGAGGTGGATGATATATGCTGCTCTTCATCCAGGATGCCACGACGCATACGGATGAGTACATATGGACGTACAAGTTGGAAGCCCTTGAGAAAATCAAAGAATGGAAGGCTCTTAGAGAAAAGGAGTCGGGCAAGCAAGTGAAGCAATTTCATACAGATGGAGGCGGTGAGTATACCTCCAGGAAATTTGCAGCATACCTAAAATCAGAAGGGATCTTGAAGAAAACGACCATGCCCTACACTCTTCAGACTAATGGAGTTGTCGAACGGGCAAATCGCACGATCATGGAATGGGTATGATACATGCTGGACAATGCTGGACTTTCGATGATGTACTGGGCTTTTGTGGTCTCAGTGGTGTTGTGTCTTAAGAACCGCACTCCGACACGATTGGTAGTAGGCAAGACTCTGTATGAGGCCTGGCATAGGAGGAATGTATTTTGGAACCATCTCTGTGTGTTCAGATGCTTGGCTTTTGTCCACGTTCCGAAAAAGAAACGAAAAACGCTGGATTACAGAGCCACTCCCAGCATATTTGTTGGGTACAGCATATCCACTAAGCAGTACTTCGTATACGACCCATTGGCGAAGACGCTTCACCGCTCCCGAGATGTGGTATTCACAGAAGGAAAGTTGTACACAGCACAGAATGCTGCAGACTAAGCGATCTTGAATGAGCAGTTCTACAGAGATGTCATCGTTTAACCAACACCAACCAAGAAGCAATCCGAAACCTCACAACCAATCGAAAAGCAACCAACCTGACATCACATGGAAGAGTCATTCGACGACGATTCACCTCCGGATCGTCCAAAGCAAAAGAGAAAGAAGTCACGAGAATGTGCTGGCCATGAGACGTCACTTGGTGATGCATGGAAGCCGCTGGCCGAAGGAACTCGCCGGAACAGCGCTGGGAAGCATAAGTTGGCAGACTCTGCACAATTGGCTCTCGAAGATGAGGAATTGGAGGATATGATCCCCATCTACACTGACGCTGCGATCTCCAACAATCATGATCTTGAGGATGGGATCGATGATCCAAAGTCTTACAGAGCAGCAACCGAGTCTCTGCCTGCCAAGAAATGGGATATGGTGATGAAAGAAGAGTTAAATGTAATTGGTCAGCATCAAGTCTTTGGAGATTTCGTGGAGCTTCCAGAAGCGAGAAAGGCTTTGCCAAGTCACTGGGTATACAAGATCAAGCGCGATGGAGCAGGCAATGCACAGCGGTTCAAGGCCAGACTAGTCTGTGGAGGAGATTACCAAATCCAAGGCATCGACTACCAGGCTCCATATGCACCGACTGCTCGCTTGGGCCACGTTAGGCTGGCACTCGCCATAGCCGCCAAGTACAATCTGGAGATCCATCAAATGGACGTATGCACGGCATTCTTGGTAGTTGACTTGGAAGAAGATATCCATATGCACCCACCACAGGGATACTTTCGTTTGCTTTGGAATGGGAGCCGATAAAACTATCCAAGATTAACAAAGACTTCATGGAAGATGGTACTCCGCTTGAGAAAGTCTCTTTATGGCCTGAAGCAGTGCTCGCACGTTTGTTACGGCACGTTTAAGGACTTCGTGGTCCCGATTGGATTCGTGGCATCACCTGTCGACCGAGTACTGTTAGTGTTCCATGACATGGAGGATCACTGAATAGTTGTTGCTGCAGTCATTCTGTACAACGATGATCTCCTTATCATGGCTAACGATGGCTTGATTGGGCATATCGAGGACCAGATGAAGAAGGGTTTCCGGATGCATGATCTCGGGTGTGTCTCCTTATATCTCGGCATGATCACTGAATGCAATCGGGAGCATAACAAGATCGATATCCATCAGCACAGCTACATGTGGACGATCTTGGCGATGATCAGAATGGACGAGTCCAGGCCAGTTGCCACGCCAATGGCAATGAAGCTTCATAAAAGGAAGCCTGACGAAGAAGCCTGCGATCCGACCATATACCGATTGATGATTGGAAGCCTCATGTACGCGATGACCGCCACTCGCCCCGATATCGCATATGCCATTGGAGTTCTCAGCTGGTACAATCATGTCCAGAGCAATGAAAATATGATACCTCTCAAGCGCGTGTTTCGGTACCTCAACGGCACAAAGGACTGGTGACTGCGTTTCGGAGGAGCACTCCGAGAAGCACTCGGAGGAGCACTCGGAGGAACACTTGGAGGAGCACTTCCAGGAGCACCTAGACGAGCATTCAGAGAAGCACTGGAAGGAGAAAGCGCACTTAGATGTTATGTCAATTTGGACTATGCTGAAGGACCGGATAACTATATATGGACAAGTGCACTAGTCATCACCATTGGAGGAGCGGTCGACTGGAGATGGACACAACAGAAGTTGACTGCCCTGTCCATGACCGATGCCAAATACTACCCCTTTGGAGTAGGCTGCATGAGACTCACCCAGATCTCAAATCTCTTGAACGAGCTCAGCATCCCGACTATCCCTCAGTTGTTCTCTGATTCACAGTCACTGATCGCGATTATTGAGAACACAATCTACCGCGGAACTGCAGTTGCACACATTGCAACCAAGTACTATCTTGCAGCAGATATGGCCAGAGGCAGAGAGATCGACTTGAGCTACGTACCGACTGCTGAGATGCTTGCCCACTGCTTCACAAGGCCACTGCCAAAGCCCGCCATCTTGAAGCAGTGTGCTGCAATGGGAATGATTGGAATTGGTCTCTGTATGCTCGGAAATGGTCCCAGGAATTGTATCGGAATTGTAATTGGAAATGGCGTCGGAAATGCCGTCTGAAAGTACATTGAATGGGCATAGTTGCTCTGAGGAGATCCATGATGTTTGATTGGCTCCTCTTCTTTTTTGTTTACTGTTTTGTTTGAAATGGACGTGATAGCCGTCCTGGAGGAGTGTTGAGCTGATTGGAAGTACGGATATCACTATGCCAAGGACTATGATGTAACTTGCCTCAGTTGTAGCTAGCACCATTTGTCATCGATCTACCTTATGTTGATGCAACATGTCTCGTTACGCGATATGATAGACACACCTTCGCATAGATCCGCCCACACTACACAACTGAAGTGCACACTACCGTACAACATTTGCAGTATAGAACTATTGACGGTAAATTAAATCTACCACTACCATTTTAGTAAACAATAATGTCTCATACTGAGCCACTTTGAAAGAAATGTACTTCAATTAATATGCACTGTTTAATGTGAATTCAAATCATTATTACAATGTGAATATTGAATGATTCACAATACAATAGTGTACAGTCACCCATATCTACCAATCAACCGTGCCTTATATTTATAATGATTTCTAAAACTGTACTGTATTCAGGGTTGAGGCAGGAATGTCTGTTTCTCACTATCACTGCCACTCAGTATGGTTGCAGGAGCCCTATGGAGGGTATAGAGATATACAGTCAACATCCAGAAGGACAGAGCAATGGGCAGTATATATTTGCAAGACCCCAGGGCATATCGACATCATTTCTTCATACAACAGTATACACCCACTATGTTTCCCATCACTTTCTCTCTTCCACTGTATTAGAGATGTAGCAGATTACTGCACTGTGTGTGGTTTTGTACAGCTAGATATTCAAATATGCATTCTCACTCTTTTGAAATACCCCTCAAGCAATATATGATCTGTCTTATAAATTCCCCATCGATGCCACAAAAGGTATCACAGAGTGTTGATGATAGGCTCTCCATGTACATTATTCACTAATTTATTACAGGGTTTATTAACATAGTATATCAAATATTGACGAAATTTGGAAGCACAGCATGCTTATAGCTACAGAGGTTGAAAAATAAATATTGAGTAATGGACAATCATTTATTTGATATATACAGGGTGTACCAACCAGAGTGATTCGTAATGCGCACAAAACATCACCAGGAAAAATGATTCTACGTAACATATAAGTCTGATAGAAGCTGTCATTGGAACCGTGGTTGACAGTATATTTGACGCATGGTACTATGAATTTCAATGGACCTGCATATTGACTAGATTAGTGTGATATACATGTGATTATATGCGCTTGATACTATACGTCATGCTGCATTCAGCAAAGGTGAAATCAAACTGCCAAATGCACTTCTTTACACGTTCCCAAGTATACTGTGAAATAGACACCTGATTGCACTCGATTGTACACACCCAACCTGCTTGACTTACAATATCAAGATGTTCCACAGTACACTCCGAGTATGCTTCCAAGTTTACCTTTAAGTATGTTCTCATGTACGCTCCCAGGCATGCACTCCATGGCTCTTCCAATTGCACTGCATGGCACACTCCCAGCCTGCTTTACTGTACGCGCCACCTGAAAAGGAGGAGTGCGTGATGTGGTGTGCAATGTGGGCAAGCGGAGTGCTAATGGTGATGGATGAGTGCAGAATGAAAATGAGGGGCGCAAATCCAGGCCAAGGTACGCTGACAGGGATTGAGGAGCGGCTATTCAGCAGAGCAGCCCACCCAGGCTGAGCAGCGCCCAAAGGGGAGAAAAGTGAAGAGTCTGGAATGCAATAGAGGTGCTCCTAATTGAGGTTGAGGAGGGTATTCAGTGGCGCCCATCCAAGAGGAGGAGCACAGAGAGAAAAAGCAGAATCCAGCACTGAATGAATTATCGAAGCGCTGATCAAGGGTGATGAGTGCTGACAGGGATTGAGGAGCAGCTAATATCGCGGAGGAGCACCACTTGGGGGGGTGGTATGAAGCAGCCCTACCATGTGTAATACATGAGTGCAATGGCATCTGCAGTAATACAATCGATCACTGTGAATGGACATCTGTAGTAATACAATATCTCGACGTGGAAGGGCAGAATATACCTCAATATTCATCTTGCGACAACATAACTGTAACCTTCTTTCCAGTGGCAAACTCATACAGTGCACAATGAAAAGCTGCGGCCACAACGGCTAATCTCGGCAGTGGTAGAAGTTGAAAGAACTGCGACGTGGTTGGTTGTCGCCCGAAGTTATTGGAGGTGAAGAAACATTGATGGTAGATTAAGTCAAGCACTTCCATCTACCTGAACCATGATTTCGTATCATCGATGACCTTTGAGAGATTAGCATCATCAATCTGTAGCTCCTCAGCTTGGATTAGAAGCTCAGTCTGTGATTCGAAATCCAACCGGTGACAATGGAGAATAGTTCGACTAGCTCCATCTGCCAAATGCCCTCGAATGGTACTAATACTTACTTATAAACATATATTATTTGGGGTTTAGTACCATCATAAGTCCAATTGAGGAGCAGAAAACAGAATATATACTTACAGCTTTTCGGAATTGCTGATCAATTTTAAGAGATAGACCACTGGGCAATTGCCACACAGATGGTGTACCTACAAGAGCACCCGCTAATGCCCGCTGACAATCCTGGGCTTTAATGGATAGATTCCAAGCTTCGTCAACCATCGAGTACTTCCTATTAGAAGTGATTGGCCAAGGAGTCTTTGTGATTACAACTGCCTCCATGAACCATTTCACTACCTCAAAGGTTGCCATTTGGGGGTTGAGGAACATTGTGATATCCACCAACCTTTGGTTGAGGTACATTGTGGTCTCCACTGGCCTTGGGAAGCAGGAGCACCAGTACAACGTCCGACTCGCACGATATGTTGAATGTTCACATTTGGAGATTGAGCAATGGTGGTGTGATGGCACCGACTGAATGATGTAGATTTGGAAGTGAAGTGCGGACAATGACAGTATCGGCATGGCTCGATTTCTTCAGCTGGGGAACTCTTGTTGTTCCTACTGTGTTATGATGGTGGGCCTGGTCTCAATGCAGGACCTCTTGCGAGATGTCCAAATGGTCATCTACAATATCTGATGACATGGTGGACTCTCCAGGGTGTTCACTTTTGTCATTGCTGATTTCCCGAATGGTATTGTCATCATCCTGCGTCATCAGAATTACAGCCCAGGCATTAGCTATCTCCAACACTATCCTTGCAAGCTGGGTTGGAAGTTCAAACATTTGATTGGCAATGAAGATCGGCTGTCTTCTTGAATGCCCATGCAAGTGCTCTCCCAGGGTGTGCTTCTTGATTGTTCTGGTAATAGTGATTACTCGCCTGGCTGGCGGTAGGTTCCATGTTTGATGAAGTGAAGTTGGGAATACAGAGAGCAGTATATAGGGGTAAGTATGGTACAAAGTGTAATAAAATAACGGGGAAACAGGGCAACGAACCACTATGCGGTCAAGTAGGATGGAATTCAAGCCGTGGATGGAAAAGCACTGCTTGGCCTAGAAGGATGCAATTGGAGGCGTGCCTGGACTGAATCCGGAAGACATGTCGGTGGTTTATAATTTTATTGCTGATGCTCGTTCCTTGTTGTGATTTAGAAAGTGCCAGGTTCACCGGATTAGATAGATTGTTCATGCCCCCAATTCCCAACTGGTAGCACTCGTATCCAAGTACACTATTAATGCAACAATTGGAGGTGGGTTGAAGCAAACAGATATAAAATTGAACCAGACGCACCTGAAGACTGCGAGACATTAACATGGTTGTATTGATAACTAACTCTCGGGACCTGACATGGAAACTGGGAAAATGATCGATGATAATGGCCCCTGCGTATCACTCTGCCAAAGAGAGTTCACTATGCCTTCAGTTGGAGCTGACAAGTTGCGACCACGTGGCCCAGAATTGTCGGTGTGTTAAAGAATCTTGCAGAACTTGAACAGAAAATTAGGTTGGGACCTTGGTGCGTGGCAACGGTGGAAGTTACAGGGGTTGAAACTTAGTTTGTTGCTGATAGTGGATAAATATGAATGTCCAAATATGGTATACCAGACAGAAGAACACCCTATTTTGATGATATTCTGAAGTTTTAGGATTCTGCAACAAAGTTTGCAGTCGATTAGGCAATGTCATCTGCAGAACGTCTCTTTCAGCAGTCTTAGTCTGCTCAGTCACAATATGTATGCAGTCATTGTAAGAGAAGATGAAGGATTTGGGTTTACAAAGGAGAGATTCAATACAGAGAATGCAAAGTAAAGGTACGATGAACATTCAGGGGTATTCTAATCGATTCCAGTCGTCATCAATGCCAAGATTGGTCGTGAATGGGTTATAAATATTCAGTTGCATGAAGATGTTGTACATAGTATGTTGTTAAAACGATATGAATGTGTCATAATGTTGCATCTGACAGCTGAATGTCAAATCGCAGCATGTAGTTCTGGTCAATTACGGTGCAGCCAGTATTGATTCGGCATGCAAGATTCAGTCTTGTGTAATGGCTGGGATTGTTGGCTTCCCTTACTTTGATAGTTACTAGTACTCTCAGAAACTGCCTGTTCTTGAGTCGAGATTTCCTCGCAATTACTAATTCATGTACTCTTGGGATTGCACATTGGTGGAAATCAGATATCGTCTGTTTAAGACGTGTCACGAACTTCAGGCATTCAAGAGATGCGGTGGGCAGAAGCTTGCCCAGCACCAATTCAGCTGATGAGTAGAGTCATGTAATCAGACTCTGTATGTTACAGCTCTCTGGATGGATATCGGTCCATATTCTAATATAAGATATGGTTTTTGGCGGCTGAAACATACAATTTAGTCAAAATGTAGTCAAGTCTGCCTCAGAAGTATTGTGAAGTTAGGCATATTTGAGGAAGTGTGGTATAGAAGTGAGCAGGATTTGCCGGTCATCAGCAGAATTGCTTTGCAGAAACTGTTATCTCAGGTTAACTTCCTCATGCTGCAGCTCGATTATGGACCCTGAACAACAGCAGCTAATATAGGATATTGAATATGTAATGTCTGAATATACTTCTTAGTCAAAATCTAGTTAAGTGTGGTTACTTATCGCCCAGGGCTGTGCATCTACGGTAAGTGTGTGGTGGACACCATCCTAGAAAGCATAGGTTGATATGGTGTATGACAGTTATGGCATTTAAGCAGTGGCCTTTACATACTGATCAAGCATACATTCAGATATTTGCTGAGGCCGAGCGGAATGAGCTGTGCCTGCACCCAAAAGTTTAGTGTCTGAAAGATGACAGTCTGTGTGTGCTGGCAGCTACAGATTGAAAGCATTCAGGAAGGAAGATAATATGCTTGGAATGGAGCAAAATGAATTGTTCAAGAGTAATAGGAAGTGGGTATACATAGTATAGATGTGTCCCTGGAGTGGGATCATATGTGAATAATGAGTCGCAGCTTGATCATATTGGCTGGTGAATAGAATTCGCGTGCGGTGTCGAATTTGAGACCATCAAACTGAACAGGAGATCGGACTTCAGGTGTGCCTGAACTTCATTTCTGAGTGTGGATGTACTAAGCTGTATTTTTCAGGTAAGCCTGGAATATATGAGCCATGTCTCATGAAATGGTAGATCAACTTGATATCACTTAGACAGTCAATCTATCCCTGGATACATACAGTTATACTATACTGGATCTGTTTCAAGAGAGTTGGGAAGTTGACAGTGATTCTCCTGTGCAATCGACTGTAAATGATTCAACATTGTTGATTCAGTGAGTATCCTGAACTCTTTCATGACTCTACTATCTGGTGTGCCGGCAATCGACAAGCACCAGATAATTGGAATCAAACTTGGAAGTTCATGTTCACCTCAAAACCTGGATCTCATGTGCAGATTGCTGAATCAAAATTTCAGACGAACAATATGGGATGATGATGAGCAGTGACTGCAGCGTCGAGACATTCTCCCAAAAGAACATACAGCACTCCAGAATTTCACTTGGTTCACCATTATCCTGCCACAGCTTGTTGTGATCACATATTGATTCATCCCAATGAGGCTATGATTCAGTTGACCACATATCTCTTTACGATTGACATCATTTCAGATTCATCACAATAATCAACTGATACAAAACGAAATTGAACTCTAATCAATACTCCAGTACTTCTCCATTGCACCTAATTCTCAATATCATTTGCGTCTTTTGCATCATTTGGTGATATTGTGTTGCTTGAATATTGAAAGAGGCATACAGTGATTACACTGCCCTGATAATTATCGTTCATCATTACCAAATGATGGCACAACGTCTCGATACTCCGTAAGCCACTTCATATGGTCTAGACGACAGCCCTGAATCTGGTAGCTCATCATTGTCATGATGTTCCGTCAGTTCATCAGACCATGCAGGACTCTCATTTGAACCCGTCCGGAGAGCTGGTGGAGATCACTCGCTCTGTTATCATAACTAGTGGGTCCAGTGTTCAGTAGCCATGTATGTGGAACTCTGTTTTGCCCCAATGGAACAACCTGTGCATATGCCTGGCTGTGGTAATTCAATCCCCACAACTTCCAAGTTATTTCGGCATGGGTTGGTACAGTGAGAATGAAGCCTATTCCACCCACTTTGGATGTAGTTTCAAACACAGAGGGATTTGGCTAGTGTTAGCAACGGGTCTGGGTAACCTGCCAGCGGTCTGGGTTTGGACTGCAAGAACGGATCGGTTCGGTTCCAGACCTGGCCAAAAACCCGACCCGCTGACTCATGGCGGGCCAAGCACGGACCCGTACCAGTTAACCCGCGAGTTTTGCCGGGTTTGGCTAGACCCGTCGGTTACAATCTTCAGTTCTGCGTTTTGGGTTTCACATTTATGGTCTCATTCAGATATGCTACAGTGTATCGTAAAGTATTGACATTGGTACTGCACGCTTCATTTTCGACCTATTAGCCACCTTGATGTGCAAAACAAGCATACTCACGCGCCCAACCACATCCTGAAAATGAGCGTCAAGAGAGTGTCAATGATATTTTGTCTTGCTTCTTCGGTAATATGAGTGGTGCTTGATCACAAGCATCCATAAAGAAGGATATGGCAGCCTTTATAGGCAGATATGTACAGTATATTCTAGTGACATCCTCCAGGACAGTAACAACTTATTTCATTTACAAAGCTACCACTAAGTGTTCTTGAGCCTTTTAGCGTATAATAACAGTCAAAACGATGTATATAGACAATAACCACCACATCGTGCTGTGACTAACCATGATGGAAGGCCAACAATCGTTGACACTCTGTTGACGCGCATTTTGACGATGGGGCAGGAAGCGTTTCACTTTCATTTTTGCCTATAAAGGCAGCCAATAATCAGTTTATGACAATGTCCAACCTGTCGCCCCGCAGATTACCCATGATACCTGACAAACAATCGTTGATGCTCTGTTGACGCTCATTTTCATGATGGGGCAGGGAGGGTATTGCACTCTGTCTTGCCTACAAAGGAAGCCAAAAATTCCTTTATAAGTGGCTACAATCCATGGGAGGTGTGATTTCTCAGGACGCATGGCCAAAAATCGTTGACTCTCCATTGATGCTCATTTTCATTATGGGGCAGGGAGGGTATTGCAATCTGTTTTGCCTATAAAGGCAGGCAGAGATTACTTTATGACTAACTACAGCTATCGGAGGTGTGATTCTCCAAGATACATGACCAAGAATCGTTGATGCTCCATTGACATTCATTTACATAATGGGGCAGGGAGGGTATTGCTATCTGTTTTGCCTATACATGGCAGCAAAAATACATTTATGACTGAGTACAACCTATCAGAGGTGTGATTTCCCAGGAGACATGACCAAAAATTGTTGACGCTCCATTGACGCTCATTTTCATGATGGGGCTGGGAGGGTATTGCAATCTGTTTTGCCTATAAAGGCAGGCAAAAATTACTTTATGACTTACTACAACCTATCGGAGGTGTGATTTCCCAAGATACATGACCAAAAATTGTTGACGCTCCATTGACGCTTATTTTCATTATGGGGCAGGGAGGGTATTGCAATCTGTTTTGCCTATAAAAGCCGGCAAAAATGCCTTTATGACTAAGTACAACCTATCGGAGGTGTGAATTCCCAGGATGCATAACCAAAAATCTTTGACGCTCCGTTGACGCTCATTTTGCCATGGCTGTATCCACAATATGCAATCAATGAATTTGGCACAGTCCGTCATTCACATTGTTTTGGCTGTCTTTCTGGCGTTTTCATTTACTTTCTTCTTGATCACTATGTTGTGCTTTAATAATACATAGATGTATATAATAATAATCTCCAAAATCCCGTGTCTTTCGGTCACTGCTCATCATCAGTTGCAGGATCGCTCAATCTGCTGCATTTGTCTTCAAAATGAATGTTAGCCGCATTACCATGCAACAGATAGTGTACTAACCTTCATCAGTCAGCATATCTGGATCAAAATCAGTATCGTGCTGGGTATCCTCATCATCATTGAAAAATTCCGCAAAGGGAAGTGCTGTATGCGCATACGTATATCCGGCCGGCAAATTGACGATTTCAGGAAGTTGAGTTCTGAATGTGTTACCGGTTGGGGCAGGTGGGGCAGGTGGCATTCCGGGCGGATGTGGAGTTGGCTCTGGATTCCACACTCTGCATCGGGCAGGAGGAGGAGCACCGGTTCCTTTGCATCTCCAGCGTGTCTGCGGATTCTTTGTGGTGCCATTTTGGCAAGGAAGGCAGCCGGATGTTTGGTTTTGACGACGCATTGCCGGGTGTCTTTGCATTGCAGTCTTCACCTTGTTATGCCCAGGAAACTCAACACCCCGCTTCTTCGCTTCTCAGACCTCGGCGAGTGGTTTCTTAAGAAGATATTTCGTTTTCTCTATTGCGGCGCGCGAAAAGCCTTCTTTAGCCATTTTGGCCATATTCAACACCAGGCGCATGTCGGACTGTTCCAGCTGTACCCGACCTCCTTGCCTTGCCATAGTTGCAGACATGTTGAAAACCTACAAGATATTAGTTGCTGATTCTAACAATGAAATTCGGCTGTTACCTTTACCATATATGCTTCCGTAGCCTCCTCTAAGGTGATTAACACCTGTTTCGTCCACTCTCAGGGATGCTTATCAGGAAATTCATCTGTGAAAATCCCAGAGCTGACAACATCATGATGTTCGATTTCGCGGACTGTGCAGACAAATGCCTTTGTCCACCATGGAGGTTTCCCGTTACGGGCAGCAATCAATTCGTTACATAGCTCTCTACGAACACCAGCGGTACGTTATACAGTTAATTGACCGCCAATTGCCTCGATATTGATACACTCACATCCCACCGCATGCTGCTGCATATTTTTCCTGCATCCAGTCTTGCGGATAATTTTTAAATGTACATCCTGGCTCATATGTTTGGTGGCTGCATTGGCAGCGTCACGGTGAACTAAGTTGTGTCTGAGCTCTTGTTGTGTGCCAAGAATGTCCGTATTGGATGTAGCGCCCGCAAATCGGCCGGTATTCGATCCGCTCTCACCTGGCGGCAGTGGTTGTGTATCCATGACATGCTGGTGTGGAATAGGAGAGAACTATGATAACGAGAGGAAGTGGGAAGCCCTGAGGACTATATAGTTAGCGTCATGTCAGAATGGAATAAGTAGCAGCAAGGATGATTGTTATGCTCAAGATGGATCCTACTGAGTATGACTGCAAGTTGCAGGGGTTTCCCACCGCACTGCAATTTGAAAAGAGTCGGTAAGATGTTGTTTGTTAGTTAACAGGGATAAATTACGGTGTAAGAACCCCAGAATTGCTCAATTGCTATATATTAATAGCATGTAGTTCAAGGGAAAGAACATCTGCTGATCTTTGTCTCAAATTATCCCCGGAATATTACGTGAAAATGACGCTAACAATCATGACATATCGTACGGTTAGCGTCTCTATTCCTGATTTCTTGACAGTCAAGAGGGAGATTTTGCTTTGTTCAAGATGAGTAAACGTACGAACCTTGACATAAAAGATGCAGCTTGTCTCCATATTGTCCATAACTTGCAACATCCAACATCTCGCCCAACAACAAAGTCCACACAAACTACAATGGTCAATGCTCCGAAAAAGAACTTTTCACCACTCCTGGCAGGCAGATACGGTAAATCGACAAAGCGGTCAACCCAATGACGTCATCAAGGGAATGAAGGCAAGAGCGGGTTGGAGGCAGAGAGAGTCCGAGCCCTTGGGGCATTGCGCAGCATGAGATCCAAAATGAAGCTTGCAGTGGAAAAGCGACGAGAAACGCACTTCTTAAGCAATGAAGAGAATGAGAAATGGATTGAGCATGATATTGAGAGAGAAACCGCTGGGGCAAGACAGCGAGTTGAAAATGCAGAGGCTGCGGTGCAACAAGAGCAGGATGATATGACACATGCTGAAATCGCGGGATTGACGTCCAGAGAGCCTCAAAAGACGTTTGAGGAGATGCTGGTTGCTATCGGAGACAGTCTGAGTGATCTTGCAAGTTCCGACGATGGGGAGGATGAGGAAGACGCGGATGATGAAGAGACTGACCAGGGCAAGCTGAGCGATGACGACAAAGCCGGCTGGGTGATGGGCACAATCACCAAAACAGTACAGCTGGGCATGGAGAGCTGTCGGCAGAAGCAGATGATGCTCGACAAACTGACTCAACCCGGATGTGAGGATGCAGCAGACTACTTCGGTGAACCAGATACAAAGCATGGCGTATCCGAATTGAGGGTTCCGTCAGTTGTTCAGCTGCAAACGAATGATGACGCTCTGACACCTCTGCCGACAACATTTGGAGAGCTTATGGAGAGTCTTGACATTGTCCCCGGAATATTGCAAAGGCCGCAAGGGACTTCTCAACCTGGATGTAGTCATATCAGGCTAGGATCGGTGAAGCCGGAGTCAAAATCAAGCATACCAAGTGGTGAGCCAGCTGCGGAGCCCGATTCGTCCACGTTACTGAAAGCGAAGCAAATTGAATCAGTAAGCTTTTACCGCTGCATATAGCCTCCCGCTAATTACCATATAGGTATCGGATTCTGACAAAGAGCTGGTGACGGCTCCTGCGTCTGCGGAAGAATAGATACGGAAAGTGTAATTCTTGAAATCTGATTGTGGTGAAACGCAATGTGTTTACCAATTTTGCTATGTGTCAGCTATTTCTTGATTTCAGTGACCAAATTGTGAGATATGATAATTCGTCTGAGCATGTGCAAGGGTCGAATGCACCATGGACAAAGAATGGTTAGGAAGTCGAACTGTATTTACCAAAAATTTGTGAAATGATCTGAGAATGTAATAGGCCACGTCATTTCTCAATCAGATAGTGTAGATAGCAGTTGATCAGAAATTGAGAGTTAACAAAACTCCTGGATGCAAACGATAATACATACAAACGTAATACTGGATCTCAAAAATGCGTATATGATTGGTTGCATACAATAATTGAGTATACAAAGGCAGTTTCGATGTGATTAATGTTAGCGTCAACAGAGTGTCAACGATACTTGGTATTGCGTCATGAAACATCCAGTAGGCTGTGCGGGTACAGTAAGTCATAATCGAACTATCGGCCGCCTTTCAATAAGACAATGGTAGTAGCAACATTTCCACTATGTCCTAAAAATGAGCGTCAACGGAGCGTCAACAACTTTTGGCCTTGCATTGTGCAATATGCATGGGATGAGCAGTGACATTACTCCATAATCACGCTATCGGCCGGCTTTCTAGGCAAAAACTCTTGCAACAACATTGCTACTATGTCCTAAAAATGAGTGTCAACGTAGCGTCAACGACTTTTAACCTTGTATAATGGAGAATCCTAGGGCGTTCCAGCGACATTGTGCCATAATTGGATTATCCGCTGCCTTACTAGGCAAAAACGGTTGTGACGACACCGCTACTATGTCCTCAAAATGAGCATTAACCGAGCATCAACGACTTTTGGCCATGCATCTCGGACAATCCGAGGGCAATAGAGCGACATTAACACATAATCCGACTATCGGCCGTCTTTCTAGGCAAAAATGTTTTTGATGACATCGTCACTATGACCTAAAAATGAGCGTCAACGGAGTGTCAACAATTTGAGGCCTTCTGTCTTGCAAAATCAAGGGGCTGTGCGACTACAATGATCCATAATCGCACTATCGGCTGCCATTCTAGGCAAATATGCTTAGGACAAGATTGTAACCATGACCCAAAATGAGCGTCAACGGAGCGTCAACAATTTTTGCCCTGGCATCTTGGATATTCTTACCGGAATGGAACGCAGATAAACCACAATGAACCTATCTGCAGCCTGTATTGGCAAAATGGAAGTGACGATATCGCGTCCGCCTCCTACAATTGAGTGCCCACCATGCGTTAATGCCCCGAATGCTACATAGCAATATACTGCATTATGCTGTTCCGAAATGGAGTTTTGCATGGTCCGTCGTTGCAATCCATTCTTGTATTCAACTTCACAAATATGCATGCAATGTCTTACTGATCTGATTATTTTTCTTCTAGCTGTAGAGTCAATATTTAAGAACCCGCAGTCTGCTTGACTGTATCGTTATTTTCGGCAGTCTTTCGAGTCGTATTACCCAGCTTTTTAATGTCTACCGCCATGTCAGATACAAAATCTTTGAACACCTCTTTGCTCGAGGTTATGATCTGTTCCAAAAATGAACATGTCTTTATATGCAATTTTAGCGACCTTGCTTTACAAATCATCTTCGATGCATGGTGGGCTTCAATGAATATACGCTCCAAGCGGCCTATTGCTTTGAATGCTTCTAGACATGCGCCTTCGTGGCGATTCTATTTACACTGTGGAATTGAGGAGTCCGGCAGCCCTGACATCATATGTATCGTTTGCCATCAATTTCTTCACCATCTATCAGAACATGGGACAATCCAAATGGGGAAATACTTGCTGGCAAAAGCTCAAATCGCAAAGTTATACAAATTACCAGGGTCAGAGGTCACTGAATTGACTAGTTCGACGGTTGATAAAACAGCTTTGGCCATTTTGAAGAGGCAAGGAAGTCGAGGATTCACAATAGTAAGTTTGCAGTGGAAGATCATATTTGATATCCAGGTGAACCCATATTGACCCAAATGACTGATAAAACGTGCCAAACTGGAAGCTAAGGACTTTGAAACTTCCAAATTTCACCAAGACACGTGGAATCAGTACCTCATGCTGGGATTTGATTTGGCACATATTCCATGGAACGCTATATCAAATCTTGAGCTACAGCGGTCATATAAGGCATTACGTAATGACCTAGTGCTGCTGTCTGCTACGACTCTTAGTAACAGTTGCCGGAGGGAATATGCACTGACAGTGGATGCAATTAAGAAGCAATCGCCGGTACGAAATGAAGTGAGTTTAGCTTTGGACGCATGGACATCAACAAACAAATTCGCCATAACATCTGTCATTGCTTACTATTTGGATCGAAATTAGGCAGTGAGTGAAGTTCAACTTGCTTTCGATGAGGATGATCGCCTGTTCTATTGATGTGTCGAAAGCTAATTATGGATGCTAGTTTACGGTCAACATACTGGAGCAAGCCTAGCGGTACATTTGAAGGACGTGCTTGATCGTTTTGGGCTTACCAACGGCCGTTTGCTTGGAATTACAACTGATAATGCTTCCTCAAATTACTCGATGACACACGAGATGCAATCAACACTTGAGGCCTCTAGAATCGAGTGGCCGACATTGAGGCATGACATACCATGCATCGCGCACATCATACAGCTCATTTAAGGTGCATTCATCAGCAGTCTCGGTGTGAAAGGCCGCACCAAGTCTTGGGAAGCCCATGAGTGCGACAAGCAATTTGTATTGAATGAAAGCATAGACGTTGGGAAGAGTCAAAGACTTCGAAAAGAGGGCAATGCTAGAATCAATAAGGTGTTGGCCTTGGGACTAGGTTTAAGAAAGATAATTGAGAAAGTATGTATTTTATGATATTTTGAAAGTCCTGAAGCTGACGTTCATATAGCAGAGAATGCTTGCTGTATTAATTATGCTAACACCTGGTCGCCCAAACGAGTTTATTGACTGTCAAAAAGCCAAACTCCGCATTGCAGTACTTCCACTTTTGGAGGTGAAGACATGTTGGAACTCTACACTGGAGTTGCTTGAGTGCGCCTACCGTTTATGGGAATTCACATGCGAGTGTCTTCAAAACCTAAAATGCGGTGAATTCCAGCCACTATTCACAACTCAGGATGAATGGACGATTATCAAGTATGTCATGGAAGTATTGAGGCCATTTTGATATTGGACCCTTTGGATGTTGAAGAGGCATAGAGTCACATTGCATCCCGTTATCACAGTGTAAAATGACATGTTCGACCACATGGATGGCGTGATGTGAGCTTTGGCCAAGAAGAAGACTCAATGGAAGGAAGACTTGTTCTTCGCGGTAAAGGTAGTTCGACAGGAGCTTTCCACATACTACGCCGAAGTGACTCCAATGACAGGTATGCTTCTGATTTCTGCACACATTCTCGATCCTTTCAGGAAGTTGCTATCATTGAGAATGTGGGACAAGGGAATGGATATTGATCCTGAGGACGCAACATCCTACACAAAACAATACCAGGAGGCCTTTCTGAAGTATGTGGAGAATGAATACTGCGCCAAACATCGATGTGTTCCGGTCAATAAACTCGAAACCATATTGAGCAGCAATCTTGTCCCCTCCGCAACGGCTTCAGGGTCCTATCAATCATCTTTTGATCCATATAATTCGTCCAGCGATGACAAGGAATACTTAACGCCTAACATGGTAGCTGAGACGACCCCTGGACGAAGCGATTGCATAGCCCGCTGATTGACCGCCACCAGGCTCTATTTGAATTCGCCGCCTGGAGTACCAAAGAAGTGGGGACAAATTAATCCAAATCGCAATGGTTACCACTCCGACCCAATGGAGATGAGCAGTACATTTTGGATACCGGACATAATCAATTGGTGGTTCCAACAGGAGGAAACGCACTCAAAGTACGCCGATCTCTCCAATGTGGTGCACAACACATTCCCAATTATACCACATGGTGTCGGAGTGGAGGTCAGTTTTTCCCTTGGCCGAGATAGTATTGGCTGGTGGCAGTCAAAAACCACAGGCGAGACTCTTTGCGGAAAAGTTGTCATAACGCAGTTTGCTCAAGCCAATAATGGGATTTTGGCAGGCACTGACCCGGAATTCGATACCACAAACACAGAAAATGACTGCAAAATGAAGAAAGAGGCGGAGGAAAGGAAATGGCACAGAATGGCCAAGGTTCACGACATTTTGGAGATGTGGCAGGGCAGCCAAAACCTATGTACCACCCAGAAGGAATCTCGCACTGAAAACAAGCAGATGACCGCTGTAGGATACAATTCGGACACGGAAGAGACCGTCAAAGCATCCTGGTCACTCTTTCAACATGATGGTGCCGCAGCATTTAAATTGTCAGAAAGATCACCTTTGCCACCAGCTTTGCCTGCAAAGAACCTCCCTGGAGGAAGAACTCAAATCTTAAATGTTCGCCAAATCAGGAGAATCAACCATCATCCAGTAGAAAGCGACAAGGATAGCGCACAAGAAAGCATTTCTGACACCGATGATTGGGTTAACTGGAATGGCGACTTGGATAATCCAGATGACAGCGAAGATGATTGTGCAGCGGACGATGAATCCAATATAGAGCAAAACAATGGCATCAATCATTCGGAATGCCCAGAGCAGCAGGATGTGAGCGCCGCGCCAAATGTCCCTGGATTGGTTCTGCCGACACGGAAGTCAAAGAGACAGGCTGAAAAGGTGTTAGTGATGGTCAATGCAGTTGAAATGCAGAGAAATATAGGAGGGAAGAAAAAGTAGGATGGAATGTGTCAATGGTTCACCAGCTTGATGTTGCTTGACCGAGAGTTTCAGTTAGAGATATATTATGGGTGAATGGTAAGAAGTAGATTGTGAATAGTGGTTCATAAATAGATGTATAGCAGGCGCAATGAATCTGTTGGCATGATACATCATTTTTAGTCATGTGAGAGTGAACAGTGCAACATAGTTACGCCGCTCAGCTTTACCACTCGGCCGAGTCTCAATCAGGCAGAAAGACCACGGATAAAGTCTAATCAGGATGAAAACAATCATCCACGGCAGCAGATGTTGAATGGACAATACATTAAAACGAGCGTCAACAGAGCATCAACGATTTGTGGTCTTGTAAGTATGGTAATTCACCAGTGACTTGGTCGTTGTTATGCATAACGGACGTACTGGCAGCTTTGATTGGCAAAAGAGATAGCAACACGGTCACCGCCCCATTCTTAGCATGAGCGCTAACGGAGCGTCACAGATTTGTGGTCTTGTAAGTATGGTAATTCACAAGTGACTTGGTCACTGTTATGCATAATATGAATCTATAGATGGACCTGCTGGGCGACCCACTGACAACCCAACCAATTCAGACGGGTTGGGAGTTTCCCATGGAACCGTACCCGAGTGGGTAGTTCGGGTCTATTGACGAACTGGACCGCCAATTTGGCAACGGTTCGGTTTGAACCCGGACCCGGACTCGAAGTGACGGCCCGGAACCGTTGGTAACACTGGATTTGGCAAATCTTGCAATTTGAGCAGCATTTCAGTGCACTCATCATTGCCCAATTCTGCATACATGTAGAATATATTCATATGACCTGCAAAAAACTTTGTCAGCCACCACTTCAAATGACAAACGTGGCCTGGCAGAGCACAAAATAGCACGGCCCATTGATAAGGAGGTGCACATGGTAAGGTGCTTTGAGTACCTTCAGGTTCATGCAGGAGGGCCTCATTTGATGCTTCGTCTTGGACAGGTTCGGGATACTCCGCCAGTCCATTGACAAGCATTGGCAGAATCCTCTCTCTCAGCCATCCCATAATCAGAGAGTCCACCCAAGTGTTGAGTATACATTCATCATACCATTGTGCAGAAACATCATTTCGATCCTCAGTTTCTCCCAATACCACCGGGAAACATGCTAACCGTGATCCATGTACCCTCCATGCACCTGAAGCACCCTGTGAAGTGTATCTGTTCAGAATGGTCTCGAGTTGGGCTTGCATGTCCTCACTGTATTCGGGATTATCAAGTTGTGTATTCTCGTTCATTATCTGAACAAGTGGTTTCCCATTCTCCAGTTGCCATTCGGACCTCCTTCTCATCATCTGGGGCTTGTAATTTGAATCATCTGGTGTGCCGCATCCAGTTGAACGTGGTGGTGTTCAGTTCGGATGGCCTGCATCACATTCTACATAGCGGAATACAGAGTATCATCACCGTGCTTTTCCTTCACAGCTTAATCCTCTCTTGCCTCAGGTGCACCCACACACAGCCACATCGTCTGATACCATCAGTCATAGAGTGAATGGAATCCCGACTTTGAAGTGACTTGAAGTTTCAATCTAATTCTTGCATTCATCATAATTCTCTTGCCCATGCTATCGTTTGTCTTGTACCAATGATACTCAACAACCATTGCGAAACTCTATGAACAGTGTGACAGCCGGCCATTGCATGATAGTTTCACTCTAGATGTTAAGATATCATATGACATGAGGTGCATATTCCATCAGTTTTCCGGCTTGTTAATACTGGTGTTCAGCTCATCTTGGTTGAGATTCTCATTTTCGGCAGGCAACCTGATGACGAGTTTGAAATCGGTTCTCTGTGTCATTTTGTCAATGACATTCTTCAATGTTTCTGCCACTCCAGGCATTGCGACTACCAAGATTTGTTTATGGGCCGATATAAGTGCTGGATGTAGGTGAGGTGGTGTTGCCCGGATCTCCCACAGGTGGTGGGGCACAGAATTCAATCCCTGGAGCAGATACCACTCCGGCTGTTCTCCAACAATGCTGGGAACGTCGTTGTGCACGAAACTGACCCACTGTTGATTGGTATTCCCTCATAAAATGGATAGTGGCATCCCCATTACAACTTTTTCAATCACCAATTTGGAAAGCATTTCCGCTGCAACTGCAGTGAAAGTCTTGCCAATACCCATCTGATCCGCCATCAGTAATCCTGGCACATCAGCATCCCAAACCCGTCTCCTCACAATAAACCCGGTGGCCCAAACATGGTGCAGTAGAAAGTTTGTTCCCGGAAGGCCAGGAATTAACTACTTGTGGCCGGGAACACAGTTATCTGTTGAGTGGCAAAAAGGATGAACATTCAGCAGCCTGACCACTTCATTGAGACACTCATGTTCAAATTGGTTGTTGATTGTGTTAAAAACAGTGCTCAATTCTGAGACGGTATTATCTGGATCGAGAATCTTCTTGCCATCCACCTTCTGAAGAACCTCCGTTGCACCTTGGTCGGTTTTCAATTCATCCTCAATGATCACTTTCATGTGCTCAGATCTCTGTTGGGCATATGGGCTCATGCTCTGGCAGTTCTGAAATTTGTCGCAACAATATGTCTTTTACAAAGAAGCATTCGGATCCAATAATATGTCGAACATTATCAATTCTATTCACTCAATCAGTACCCCCCTTACCAATATCATTCAGTATCCCAATGTCCTCCCCATCCAGTATATCGGGGAAACCTTTGGTGCAACTGTAACCGCCATATACTATTCCTGTTACTAGTGTTTTACCGTTGTGTTCTATGGAATTTGACTGCCTACCCTGTACTTTGGCGATTGGAGCGGAGTTTTGGCAATGTTATGCGGGTGTTACCATATGTAATATCGAATGGCAGAAAGATGCAAAGTTATCATACTGAATGCATTCGATCAACCCTGTTTTTTCAATTGTCATCTCCACCACCACCACCATCACCATCACCACCATCACCATCAACACCCTCACCATCACCACCATCACCATTACCACCAACACCATCACCACCATCACCATCACCACCATCATCATCACCACCATCACCATCACCACCATCACCATCACCACCATCATCATCAACACCATCACCATCACCACCATCATCATCACCACAATCACCATTACCACCATCACCATCACCTAGTGTTAGCAATGGGTCCGGGTAACCAGCCAGCGGGCCGGGTTTGGACCGGAAAAACGGTTTGGTTCGGTTCCAGACCCGTACAACAACCTGACCCAGAGCTTCTTGGCGGGCCAAACCCGTACCTGTACCCGTCAATCCACGGGTTTTGCCGGGTTTGGCTAGACCCGTCGGTTCCAGTCTCCGGTTCTCCTTTTCGGGTTTGTCTATTTATGCTCGCAGTCAGATATGTTACTGTTATGTGGAAAATATTAACTTTGGTACATCATTCTCTTTATTTGTTTCACTGGCGGCCTTTATACTCAAAACAAGGAGAGACATGCTCCCTGCTACATCCTGAAGTTGAGTGTGATCAATTTTTCATCTTGCATCATTTGTAAGATTTGAGGTCCAGAACAGCCATATTGATTGTTAAGGTAGTCATTCAGCCGGGATTTGATCAGTTTGCACATGCGACTGGGCCGGCAACATTTGGAGAGCTGATGGAGATACATGATAGTGTCAGCGGAAAATCGCAATGCCGCAGGGAACATCCCGGGATAGAGTAGCCATATGTAAATAGCATGCCGCAAATGACCGTCTCACATATGCATATCGGCTCTCAGAACTGACGCAATACCCAATTCACCACCGATCAACAAATCGAAGCCCGTTGAACCTGTAAGCGTTTACCCCTGCATATGTCCTCCATACCTACGTTCCATACAGGAAATGGATTCAGGTGAACATAATGTATTGGCTCGTAGGTCATGGGTACACAACCTGCACAATATGTGATTATTGACGTTATATTTCTGCAAAAAGTAGTTGGCGTATCTATTTTGATCCGTGAAGGAATTTTCTTGATTTCACTGACTATATTGTGAGACATGATAATTCGTCTGTGCATGTGCCAGGGTCATATGCGCCCTACAAACGGTCCAAACTCCAAACCAAGTTGATTGACAACTGATCAACACAATATCGTCCTGCCTTTTACGAATAAGTGAGAACGCGCAATCTAAACTAAGGATAAAATTTACTAACAAAGTTTCACTTAGTGATGACATACGAGTCATAGAAGGAGCAGTCATTGCGCAACACACATCTGGATGAATGGCCACCATCATGTTGCATTCATCCTGACAACCAGCTACATTACTCCGCGTTTAGACCAGGTGCACATAGTGCGCATTGTGAAAATTGCTTATGGTATGTCATGGAAATCGAGCGGATTGAACTGGATATGGTAAACTGAGTATGTTGGGCTATATTAAAGAAAAATTAGGTTGTGGCTCTACATGCAGTGAATTGCCAACTGAAAGCGCTGAAATGTCACCGTGCTAAGTTATCCATCGCTCAGAGAACTTCTGAATCAGTTGATTAGAAATTGATACGCCATAAAGCTTTTGCATGCAACTGAGTATTGATACAAATGATTCATTGGCTGTCAATAATGACTATATGATCATTTGGACAAAACTATGCTCCATAAACCAACAGTTAGGACATGTTTATGGTGGATGTGAATCGACCGTCAACGATTGTTGGTCTTTTAAGTAAGTTAATTGGAAAGTGAGTTCCATGCTGTTATTCATAACCTACGTATTGGCTGCCTTGATAGATAAAAGAACATGCGATACGGATACAGCCCAATGCTGAAAATGAGAGTCAATGGAGTGACAATGATTTGTGGTGTTGAATCTATCTTAATTGGGAAGCTATTTCCTCGCAGATATGCATAACTGAAGTATCGGCAGCGTTCATAGTCGAATGAGAAAGCGACATGGGAACAGCCCCATTTTTACAATGATTGTCAACGGAGCGTCAATGATTTTTGGATATGTAAAGAACTTAATTGGAAAGTGATTTGCTCGCTGCTATTCATAATCAACAGATTGGCAGCCTTTGTAGGCAAAAGAGACCGCGGCACGGTAACAGCCACATTCTGATACTGAGTGTCAACGGAGCATCAACGATATTTTCTGTGGTAAGTAAGTTCATTGGAAATCGATTTGCTCACTGTTATCCATAACCAAAGTATGGGCATCCTTTATAGGCAAAAGGGAAATCGACACGGTAACAGCCACATTCTGAAAGTGAGCGTCAACGGAGCGTCAACGGTTTTTGATCTTGTAAGTAAGTCCATTGGGATGCCATTTGCTCACTGGTATCCATAATCAACATATTGGCAGCCTTGATGGGCAAAAGAGAAAGCGACATGGTCCTATCCCCAGTCTGAAAATGAGCGTCAACAGAGCATCAACAATTTTGGGTGTTGCATCTTGTATAATCCAAGGGCTGTAATACAGCATTTACCCATAATCAAAGTATTGGCAGCCTTTATAGGTAATATTGTGTGTGTCGATACTGCTAAACCTCAAAATGAGCGTCAACAGAGCGTCAACTGATCATCAACAGAGCATCAACACAGCGTCAACAGATTGTCAACAGAGTGTCAACGATTTTGGGTGTTGGATCATGTAAAATCCAAGCACTCTGCTATGGCATGTACCCATAATCAATGTATTGGCATCCGTTCTGACCAAAAGCGATCGCGACATGGTCACTGCCCCAGTCCAAAAATGAGCGTCAACAGAGCGTCAACGATTTTGTGGGTTGCATCTTGTGTAATCCAAAGGCTGTGCTACGGCATTTATCTATAATCAAAGTATTAGCAGCCTTTACAGGCAATATTGTGTGTGTGGATACTGCTACACCACCAAATGAGCATCAACAGAGCGTCAACAGAGCGTCAACAGAGCATCAACACCGCGTCAACAGAGTGTCAACAGAGTGTCAACAATTTTGGGTATTGCATCTTGTATAATCCAAGGGCTCTGGTACGGCAGATATCCATAATCATCGTATTGCCAGCTATTCATAACAAAACTGATCGCAATATGGTCACAGCCCCACTCTGATATTGAGCGTCAACAGAGCGTCAATGATTTTGTCTGTTGCACCTTGTATAATCCAAGGGCTGTGCTACGGCATTTATGCATAATCAATGTATTCGCAGCATGTATACGCAATATCGTGTGTGTCGATACCGTTGCACCTCAAAATGAGCGTCAACAGAGCGTCAACAGCATGTCAACAAAGGATCAACAGAGCGTCAACAGAGCATCAACACAGTGTCATCCAAGTGTCAACAGAGTGTCAACGCTTTTGGGTGTTGCATCATGTATAATTCAAGGGCTCTGCTACGGCATAGACCCATAATCAATATATTGGCTGCCATTCTGCGCAAATGAGATCATGACATGGTTACAACACCTATCTGAAAATGAGCGTCAACAGAGCGTCAACGATTTCGTGTGTTGCATCTTGTATAATCCAAGGGCTGTGCTACGGCATTTATCCATAATCGAAGTATTGGCAGCCTTTATAGGCAATATCATGTTTGTCGATACCGTTACACCTCAAAATGATCGTCAACAGAGCCTCAACACAGCATCAACAGAGCGTCAACAGAGCATCAACACAGTGTCAATCGAGTGTCAACAGAGTGTCAACGCTTTTGGGTGTTGCATCATGTATATTCCAAGGGCTCTGCTACGGCATATGTCCATAATCGGCGTATTGGCAGCAATTCTGTGCAAATGCGATCGTGATATGGTCACAGCACCTGTCTGAAAATGAGCGTCAACAGCGCGTCAACAATTTTGTGTGTTGCATCTTGTATAATCCAAGGGTTGTGCTATGGCATTTATCCATAATCGAAGTATTGGCAGCCTTTACAGACAATATCGTGTTTGTCCATACCGTTACACCTCAAACTGAGCATCAACTGAGCGTCAACACAGCATCAACAGAGCGTCAACAGAGCATCGACACAGTGTCAACTGAGTGTCAACAGAGTGTCAACGCTTTTGGGTGTTGCATCATGTATATTCCAAGGGCTCTGCTACGGCATATGTCCATAATCAACGGATTGGCAGCCATTCTGTGCAAATGCGATCGTGACATGGTCACAGCACCTGTCTGAAAATGAGCGTCAACAGTGCATCAACGATTTTGTGTGTTGCATCTTGTATAATCCAAGGGCTGTGCTACGGCATTTACCCATAATCGAAGTATTGGCAGCCTTTATAGGCAATATGGTCTGTGTTAATGCCACTACACTTCAAGCATCAATGGAGCCTCCACAATGTTTGGTCTTGTAAATAAGGTAATTGGTAAGTGATTTGCTCGCTGCTATCCATAACCAATGTATTGCCACCCACTATGTGCAAATGAGCAAGTCACACGGTCACGTCGCCATTCTGACAATATCTGTCAACTCAGCATCAACTGAGGATCATCAATTGCTGGTGATGCAGATCGGGTAATGAAGGCATTGAAGGGATATTTAAGCTTATAATTGAACTATTGACCTCCTCCCTGGTCAAAAATACAAATCATTAAAAGAAAAACATGAATTAAAATACTGTCGATCTCGCAACATGCAAAACATGCAAAATGTGATTACTGGATGTCAAATGATCGATGTTGATTGAGTACTATAATCGAATAGCAAAGGCAAGCATGTTATATGAATCCGCAGATGGACCCGCTGTACAACCTGATGAGAAGCCGCCCAATTGAGACGGGTAGGGAGATGTCGATGGAACCGTACCCGAATCGAGAGTTCAGGTTTATTGACAACCAGGACCACCAATTTGGCTCCGGTTCAGTTCCGACCCGTACCCGGTTCCGAAGTGACGGTCCAGACCTGTTGCTAACACTACCATCACCACCATCACCATCACCACCATCACCATCACCACCATCATCATCACCACCATCATCATCACCACCATCATCATCACCACCATCACCATCACCACCATCACCATCACCACCATCACAATCACCAGCATTGGGTAGTTTACTTTTCGATTATTCTTCCACAAAATCATGTAATACACTCCTACCAGCAAAGCCAATTCCACCGCTACCAGCTTGCTCCCAGTGAAGCCACTGTCACCCCTACCAGCGAGGCCAGATTCAGCACTACCCGCTTGCTCCCAGCGAAGCTAGATTGTTTGAGATGTGAGAGTGAGAATTCCACCGCTACCAGCTTGCTACTAGCGAAGCCAGATTCTCAGAGAGGTGAGAGTGAGCATTCCACTGCTACCAGCGAAGACAGATGTTCAGAAGTGAGAGTGATCATGGCAGTGCTACCAGCTTGCACCCAGCGAAGCCAGATCTGCCACTACCACCTTGCTCCCACTGAAGCAACATTGTCAGAATGGTGAAAGTAAGTATGTCAGAGTAGGAGTGGGAGCGAGTATGTCAGAGTTGTTAGAGTGAACATGTCAGAGTTGTAGGAGTTAGCTTGTTTGAGTCATGAGAGTCGGAGTGTTCACATGTCAGAGTAGGAACTAAATAAGTAACTCTTGAATATATAGTATTATCCATAACTTGCAGTATATAATACATGCGCTACAGTTGCATTATGGCAATAATACAGTTATGCTATCAGTAAATTACAGGTGAATTATTGTACATTACTGAAAACAGCTTGGGGGTGAGTATAATTATGTGGTGTTATCAGAGTTATGGGAGGTTATAGCAGGCCATATAGCCTGCGGTAGATTACACGTAACAGAATATGGTTTTCCAAACACACTCTTTCATTTTCATCGGATCCCTCAAATATCTAAGTATACTAATTAGCAGTGGGCGTTACTAGCCCTAACAAGGCAAGCAGGGATAACCTTGGCAGGTTGCATTACTTGCTCCGCAATATCCTTCCTAGTCCCTGCCTTCATTTCTATCAAACAATAGTTCCACATTGTGTTCCAGTTTCAAGTTGATGGTATTTGAAAGTGAACTGTTGTATGAAATTCGACCATATAGAGGGTCACTTATCATTTGCATGGGTGCATGTATTCCCACACACTCTATGTCCAATTCTTCCTGCTTCAAGTTGCATTAGTATATTGCAGTCAGACAGCATTGTTCTTTTGCACAAATTTCTTTTTCAATGAAATCAATTAGCTCCATCCAGTGCCTGACATCTATGCAAGAAGCTTGGAGTTGAATGTTAGATGTGAGGTCATTGTTGCTGTTCAGCACTTCACTAATTGCAACCAGGAAAGTTTTATTTCGCACCTCTGGGAAATTACCTCTTGCTTGGTTGCCTGTGCACTTTCTGAAATCTGTTACCCGTTGCTTGTTGCATTGCCATCCCTTCTTCTGCGCCTTCTGGACCGCACTTGCACATTTCTTCAAAAACATATGAACCCACTGTCGCCAAATCCATTCCGCATTATCAAAACTTTCTAAAGTAGCCAGTTCTTGAAAGTCTCCAAAAAATGTGCAACCACAGTCTCCCAGTGCACGGGTCTATCTCACAGCGGTTTCAACCAGTTCAGTTGCAGGAAAATGGACGGATGCTTTTTCTGTTGAAATCTAGCCACCCATACCTTCTTCCAGTTGTTGAATATACTACAGTTGGGCTGCCCCATCCTTTTGGCATATTGCTTCAAGGAGTATTGCGTTTGCTTCAAGCTGATTGGGGCTTTCACTACAGCCCCGCCCAAGTCCGATGAATAATCCCTGTCATGATCGGCATCGAATTCGTCATACAAAATTTCAGATAATGGGGCCAAATCCACAATCCCTGCAACATCTGTCCTGTGCAGTCCGCAGCCAGCTGAATTCAATTTGTTGGGAGACTAATGGGAGGTCTCCCAGGTGCACCAGGAAGTTGTCTGTATAGAGTAGAGGCAAATGATGTCGGCCAAATGACTGGAATGTTTCCAGGTAGTGCTGGACGTACTCGATGTGCCCCTGGAAATGACGGCCCCTGTCCTGTGAATTGCCGAGGGGGAAAGATTTGTAGTCCACCATAACCTCCCTGGGGGAGGTCATATATTTGCCACAATGGCCCATAACTCAGATATTCTGTGCTTGCAACAGAGCTTGGGTGCCAGCTTGGTGTCATGTTGAATGGGGCAGGGCGGTAGAACAGCAGGGTGCCTGGAAATGGTGACAGCTAGGGTGGATAACTATACCCCACTGGTAGGTGAAATACATTCAGGAGTTGCTCCAAATGAGTGTCTTTGCTCGGTGTATTTCCAGCATTATTACCTGATGCTCCCACATTGTCCTCTGGGCGTTGTTGTGAGCCAAACAGCCCGCCTATTGAGTCCATATTGGTCATCTTTAGTGGTGATCCGTTCATCGACATTTTATGTAAACGAAAGATGATGGTATACAAAATATCAATTCCACGGGTGATTAAGAATGAAGCAGAGTATTGTGGAGAATGTTGAATGTAGCAGTGACCTTTGGCGGAATGAAGGCCTCTTATATGCATCTGATTTGTCACGAAATGTGTTGTTTCACTGCATCTTTGATCCCACGAAACCCAGGCGAGAAAAAAAACCATAAGCATACACATCCTGCCTTCTTTGTTATATACTCGAATTCGTATACTAGGAACTTGGATAGAAGCTAACCTTTGTCCACTTGATGACTGTAATGGCCATAGAAGGGATACGACGTTATATCTCCAGGAAACCGATAGGAACCATATCCGGTTGGAAGGTTAGCATGACTAGACATATTACACTCAAAATTTGTGTGTATGACCTACTAGTTGATTCAAACTGTGGTCTATTAGTTGAGTAGCAACAGTTAGTGCTTGCTTTTCTGCTGCTTGTGTAAACTTTGTTGCCTCCCTCAGCATCCACCTACCGGTCAAGGATTGTTACTGATGAATACATCCTACCAGTCTATCAGTTCTTGATTCTCATTGAGTGGTCATACAGTGAGCTAGGAAACATACCAATTCATTGGATTATGCTGATGTTATCTGCTGTTTGAGGCTCAAGCATAGACATAATCTGTTCAATAGCTCAATGATGTAATATACCATAAGGCTGATGGTAGCAGTACCTGATGAACAGTTTTAAAAGTTGATGGCAGTGATGACAAAGAAACATTGTTTGCTAACATTTTTCAGTAGATAATGTGCAGCACTATTGTGTAGAATTTGATTGATATTATCCTAAATTGTAAAGAAAACTGATCACAAGGTGACTTTGTTTTACCCCTCCTCTACATTGGGTGGGGTGTGATGTGGCTTTGAAAGTGATATGCTAACCTGAGTTAGCTCGCTTTCAAACAAATATTGCTGAGGCTCTACTCCAGCAACAAACAATACACCGTAGAGCATCATCGAGAGTCATCAGAATACTGAGTATTTCTGAAACCTAGTCAACACTCGCCAGAAATCTGGTAAATGCTTTATCTGCAAAAAGAAATTATTCAATGAGAATGGACTGGAAGCTCACTTGCAACAATATCACCCGATATACAAGAACAAAGGGCTATTAGGCAACGAGATCCTACAACCTGCCAGCTGGGAATACCCTGAGCTATCATGATTTAACTACACGAGGGGCACCTGACTGGCCATCGACAAGTTGTCAACTAATGATCCACTCATAGACAATGTACCGGGTGCACCACCACCTTGAGGTACTGCTAACGATGAACTGATAGACTGTCAGTAGCCTGCAGTCACTTGTATCCCTGATCCAACCAAGACGAAGACACATAGGCAGCCAGTTGGAGTGGATAATGCGGGTGGGAAAGCGTATGGCAAAGCAACTGGATTGTACAACAAGCATGGCAAGTACTCAGAACAATTGGATCCAGGGCATCCATTTCAGTCTTCACATGACTTTCATCAGGTGCAGTCGTTTAACCAGTGAATGAAAACCTGGATTAAGCAACATCCCAGGTGTGCACTGGACAACTTTAAAATCGAATCATTCAAATCACCTGAAGCGCTATAAAACCTGCTGTCTGAACTCGATTCCAGGCTAGACAATGATATTTGGAATGAAGATGACTCTCATATCTTTCGAACATTATACTACAGGGATATTGTCCAATGTATCTAGTTTATGTTGGCAACTTTCCCAGTTCAAGCGCTCCTCGATGTTGAACCAGTGCCCCAGACCGACTCACACCGTGATAGAATCCACAGCGAGAGGTACATGGGCGATCGGTGGTTCGATAAACAGGATCACCTTCCTACCGGAACGACGACTGTGCCAGTCCTATGTGCATCTAACATGACTCCCTTGGCTGATTCTTCTGATGACCAGCATAACTGGCTGCTGTATCTCACAATTGGTAATATTTGAAAAGATATCAGCCTCACATCTAAAAAGCGCACCTGGCTTCTGATCAGGCTGATCCTATTGTCACTGAGATGTGTGAAAAAGATTCACAATGCATTGCGTTCTGCGATTGGAACTGTGTTGCCTCAACCTTGGCCTCTTGTCATCTCTGGCCCTGGCTTGAAATGGGATTGAGCAGATTGATTCCAGCAACAATATTACCCTCTTTTGGCTGCCTGGGTTGGGGATTATCCAGAAGAAGTCATGGTTGCTATTATTGCATATGGCTCATGTCCGATATGTGAATTTGCCAAAGGTACGCCAATGGGGCATTCAACTTTTTGACCACTCGATATCTTAAGAGACCAGCATATTCACTCGGAGCTGCTGGAGGACAATAATATTGATGCTATTTACACTCTTGGTGTCTACCCAATCCATAACCAGTTCTGGCAATACACTCTCTGCAATGTCAATTGGCTTTGGCAGCCTGATGAATTTCATCAGCTGCTCCTTGGTTTGGTTAAAGACTTATTGCACGGGCTGCGTCAATATCCGAAAGCAGGAAATGTCAAGGATCAATTTGACATTCGATTCACATCGGTACCACAATATCCCAGCCTCCAGTATTTCTTTGTACCATTTGATTCATTGAAACGTGGCACCTGGTAGGGTAAAGTGATCTGTGGAATGACCAGAATACTGACAGTGAATTGCGCACCAATTCTTAACGGCTCAAAGGAAACTGGGCAAACTGCAGCGGAAACCGCCTCTGATGAAATGGTAATCGGAGTGGTACAGGTATTATGTGAATTCTCTCTACTTGTTAGCCAACGAAATCACTCAGATCAATCCCTCAAAGCACTTAATGATACAGTCAAGCAACTTGACAAGATGAAGAGTATCTTTCGAGCGCAGAAAATGTTGAAGTCTGCGACCGCCAAAGTGCATGACCTGTTGGCTAGGTAAACCCATCGCTTTCGTGAAGAAATTATTTATAAGATTCGTGCTGGAATGGAAGCCCTTGTGTATGGGGCTGCAATCGTTTCCACCAGAAACTGTTGGCAATTCCAGGTGTGTCTGAACAGAGTCCGACAAGTGGCAACCACTTGGTCAGAGGCTGATTGTTAGAGGGCAATACAGCAATTGGAGCACAACATACATCAGGTGACACCTGTGAAACGCAGGCCTTGTGATAAATTTTTCCAATGTCATAAGCGACTACTATTCCAGGAAGGCGGGACTAGGGTATGCGGTTCCAGTAGCACATTCGCCAAAGACCTTGCAATGATGAAATCTGCCACCAAAAATGAGGCATACAAGGCGACAAACATGACTGCTGGCATGGGACTCCAACTTCAGATCTCTCTATTCGATCCAGAGAAAGAAGCCAAGACCTGGGGCTTGGCTGATACGGAGTTAGTCAATATCCAGCTGTAGAGAGATATTAATGGCATCACCTTGAATGAACAGAAGCGGTTCAAGAAGGAATTCTCCATATACATATTCAAGTTTGAAGCTTGGAGGGTGACAATCAGTCTTCAGACGCTCCGGAAAACAACAGATGATACATTTCGGATATAAAATGACGCATATGATGAGTGAAATATCAGAGTGAAGTCAGCGAATGGGTTCCGGAGAAAATGTTATCACTGATATTACTGAACAGGTACATATCGCCAATGTGAAAGAGGCATATCGTTATAGTAGCAAAGTGAATTACATTGAGCAGATGCTCAAGCACAATAACCGGTGTACCGGTCTGGACTATATGGAAGAGACACTGTTAAATGTTCCACTCCAAGGCTAGAATGATATTGACTCTGCAAAAGTTTTCAGCCTACCGTCCACTACTGATATACTTCGAAGTACATGCTTAGCCCACCTGTTTTCTGTCCAAACAATTCAGAACAAGTCCTTTATGTGCCCTGTATCACAGCAGGTACATCATTTGAGAGAAACACATATCAGCGGAGTGTGCAGAAGGATCGAATAATCTCACTTAGAGACGCATCAGAACATATCGGAATTCCCAACATTGGACAGCCATTCTGTGCGCAAACTGAAGAGGACTAGGGACACAAAGATAGTGGACTCGTACCCGGACATGATCAGAATGAACTGTATTGCTCTATGTTTAACAAACTCTAGAATGCACTGTTGTGGTACCGTCAATCATGTCACAACCCTACATGTGTTGAGGATCTGGAACTTGATTGCAACGTACAATATACCAATGCTAACCAAGGGATCATGCCTCAAGCCCATAACATCTGAGTCCAGTATATGCAAAGTGAAGAGAATGACCTCGATAACACCTGGCAAGGATGAACTCCGTCTATTCCTCTGGTATACTTCAGCTGGACTTCACAGAATCAGGTCCTCCGAATTCAGGAGGACCTGCCAGCTGGGAAACCATTATTGACCTTTTCTACGAGGTTAAAGAAGACTCAACAATGGGTATTATGTCCTCAAGGTCAAGAATGCGTGATGTTGATTCCAACAAAGTACATACATCTTCATGGTTGGGGAGATTGTGTTGATGAGTTCATCCGGATTGTCAAAAAAACCAATATGAGGCACATTGTATCCGTTTGAGCAATAGTTTGACCGGTGCATTTGGTGTGTGAGAATGCTAAATTGGGCAGCAACGGTAGCATATGGTTTGTAAATAATCGTGTTGATGAAGATACCTATAGGACTGTATATTAATTAGATTAGCATGCCTGATTCAGGTGTATAGCTGTGAGATAGTTTATCAAATTTCACTATTTATTATAGACATTATATACTACCACTCCTGGAGTTTCTGGCTCCTGGTATACCAGAATTGTCTTGCAGATGAGTGTTGTAGCCCCAGCAGCTCTGAAATTTACCAACTTAAAGGGACCACTTATCGGATTCTGAAGACGACTTCAAACTTGTTCAAATATTCTACTATTCTGTTCTGCTACGTCAGAAGTGTTCAGGAGCACCTGAAAGTACTCTCAGAGTATCTGAGAAGAACATCGGTTTGAATTCAGCATGTTCGGAAGCTTCTGGGAGCTTTTGAAAGGATCAGTATCGCTGTTCAGAATAGCTGAGTCGCTAAGTTATGACTTCCAAACCATTTTACATTTTGCTGATGTAGGCAAGTAGGTTGGCTACATCAACATCAGTATCAAAGCTTCCCCAGATTTTGTGCCCTGTACTTGCGAAAGCTACCAGAGACCAAAAGCCTTCTATTGGCTAAAACTTCCACAAACTCAGAGTTTACGATTGGCCAATGCTTTCTTTGTAAAAGTCAACTCCTTCCGAATATGTGCCTGTATGCTTGATGCCGAGTCTTGCCGAGTTGCAGATAGCAAGGAACTTGGAGGCATGAGGCTAGTGGAATATGACGGACAATATTTGGAGAATGTCAGGTGGGGTGTGGTGTCTCACAAGTGGCAGGTGGGATATGTTGCCAGAAATCATGACATAGGTCAATATCATTGTCGCAATTGTATGTTTAGATCGGCCACTACGACAAGATTCCAAAATGCTTCTCAGCCATTGTGTCGACAATTGCAGTCTGAGATACTGCAGGCAAGGTGGAAAATTGGATTTTGAGGTGAGGAGATCTCTGACTCAGATTAACCATCGGAAGCTGCTGCCTCCTTTCGACACATTGTGGTCATATGTCTGGCATATGTGTGTAAATTCAGTCCAGGGCTGATGGTGATAATTGCAATTGCAATTGCAATTGCAATGGCAATGGCAATGGCAATGGCAATGGCAATGGCAATGGAGATAGTATTGCTGATGGTTGTTGAAGTACCAGAAGAAGTTAGAAGAGTAGGTTAGTTACATCAATGTTAGCATCAAAGCTTCCACACACTTAGAGTATTCTATAAGCCAAATCTTCCACAAACTCAGAATTATTCATCAGCCTGAGCATTCTGTGCGAACTCTACTCCTCCCGAAGCGAGGTTCCCTCAAGCAGACTATGAAGTAGGCTTCCAAGTAGGCCATCAAGCAGTCTTCAAAGTAGGCTCACAAACAGGCTCCAAAGTGCTGGCGCTTGGCACTGGTATAAAAGCCAGACAGTAATGACAGAAATGGGTTCATCTCCGGCAACCAGCCATATATAGTTCCAGAGGCCTACTCACAAATGTGTATGAATCAACTATAGATAACTATAGACTGCACATCACTTAGGGGTGCATGGGAAGCGTGGTATCAACTGCTTGTAGTGCAGCCTGTAGTTGATTTGGACTTTTGCAGATGATCATGATGATCAATTAGTTGTTTTAAGCTCTTTCAATATTGAGTACATCTAATCTGCAATAGTAGCCAAGGAATCTTCATGGACATTCCTGGAATTTTGATTCATTTCACCATAATAGAAGTAGCCATAAGGTGATGTGGAACATTGTGATCTCTAATGCTCATAGATAGTGAAATATTTTGCTCTCCACTAATCATTGAATACAGGGGATGCTGAGATGGTGGTCTGTAGTTTGACTTCTGTAGATTGGATGGATTAGACAATTGATTTTTGCATCATAGGGGAGTAATGGCCGTAGCTGATAGTGAGCTATTTCAAGGAAGAGGGTATATTATAACTGTATTGGTAAGTCTCTATTTGTTTGTCAGTATCACTGTTGCTGTTTGCAACATCCTAGTTTGGTTCAATGGACTGGTATGTAGAATTATCTGATGGTGATCAAAATCATCTTGATTCATGTCCAAAGACAAAGTACACTGACCTTAGTTATCTATTGTATTTCTGTTGATTGGAAAGTTAGAGTATACAAGATTTACTTCAATCGAAATACATAAAATCTGTATCATTTAGTTGTCACCACTTCATACCATGCATTCCTGGGCTGGTAGCCGGATCTGTAAAGGTCTATAATGATTCTCAGAGTACTTGAATAACTGTGGGTATTAATTGTATACATTGTAATTTCTGTGCAAAATTGTGATCTTTTCTAATGCTTGCGCTAGATTCCATATTGAACTGGAGGTAGAAGTTGTTTCACAAAGAGATATGTGAATGCAAGGCAAGAAGAAATATATAATCCTAAGTAATAGCAACAAAAACATTACATTTCAGTAATAGGGTATATGTTGAAAAAATGCAAGTTAAGGTCAGTATCAAAAAAGTACAAGACAGTTGAACAGATCTGTTGCTGTATACCGTTTGAATATGTCAGCTGCATAGCTATTGAGATAGTATTAATTGTTCTGGAATGGACAGATTTCTAATATCCAATACTGAATGTTGTGGCAGTCCTGATCAAATAAGTATTACACTGAGAGATTCACCCTAGGCCCAAGTTGATAAATACCCCTAATGCATTCCGGACTGAGAAAGAAAAACCATAATAATGTTTTACCCAGGATGTGTCCAAGGATTAGCACCCAGAAGAGAGTATGAGGTAACTGTTGTGTTCACTGAGGCTGGTAGAGAGTATCAACTTAGGAGTATCGTGTTATGCTATCAGTATACTGATGTACACCACTTAAGAGTATTGCCCTAATGATGACTCAAGAGTATCACCCAGCCTCCAGCACTTATATCCCAGGACTGACTGTCCTCCAGTGTGACTACTCCAAGTATCGATCTGTCTATAAGCGGTAGCAAAGTAGTTTCACCTCAACAGAAAGGGTAGTCCCAACTCTAGTGTATCCGAGCAGAAGTATCCTCAGACCCAGCATGTTATCAGGCAGGCTATTGACTTCCCTCAGACTGCAAAGTATTGTCTTGCTATCTTCCTGATCAACGAGTCGCATCAATGAAGGTACCAGGAGTCACCTTTGATACTGAGTGATAGACATATCTGTAACTTGGAACTGAAAGATCAATGTACAACTTTGGACTTCAAGGGAGAAGTATCCTTGGTAACTTCGATGCAGAGACAATATAAATTACCCAGGAATACAATTAAGGCTGAACCTTCAGGTCGAGAAGGACAAGTGGTATCCGTAAATAGATTGTACTGCAGATAGTATTTCATCCATGTCCTTCCCTCATGTCGGTATCACTGATTATATATGAGATGACACACACCCTTAATAATTCAAAGCCTGCTTAATCCTGCTTTGAAGTTCACATACCTAACTGCCCCATCATCCCGTTGCCAGTACCATTGAGAGTCAAGTTCTAACTGATAGGAGTAATAACTCCGATATGAAGGTAATATGCTAGTTTTGCAACATGGTTGCTATTGGCGATACCTCGTATGAATACGAGCTTATCTGAAGCCAATTACCAACAAATCAGTTCATGTCACGGAGAGCCAGTGAGAGTGCCCTCACATATTCCCACTGGGTACATAATTCTTTAACAATCACGGGAAACGACCGATTCCTGAATTTAACTACTCTCCATTGGAGCCAAATATACACTTAGTATTAACCGAGCTGTTTTACCATATATTGAACGGAGAGTATCCTACACCACTCAGGACATATGATTCCCGGGACTTATTCCCCCAGATTAAATAATCGCAGTCGAAATACGAGTTGATTCGTTGAAGTCCATTCAGCTGACATGGCTCAAATGTATTGATTATCAGATACCAACTGATCTCTTCACTGCCCATGCTTGTCTTGGGATGCCATGGTGGTTCGATATTGACGACGCCTTAAATCATCACAAATTTACCAATTCTGCACGACTAGATAGTCATTTTTTTGTTTTGTTTTAATTATAATGTATTCCGTCTAATTAGAGTATGACAGGACCTTGAAAACCCCCTCCGGCTCTGGGGGAGCCGGCTAGATGGCAGAGCTCCCACCCCGCTACCCTTCATCCCGGCTGACATATCACAGTTGAGAGATGGACCAGAAAAGAAATGACAAGAAAAGAAAAGAGAACATATATCAATCCACTGCCGCCTCCCCGCCATGCGTGAGCCAGCCTCTATGCCCACTCCATACTGCCATTCATTTGGGCGGAAACTTCCCGACTTCAGTAGCTGCCAGGAAGTTCATCACCCCTTGGTCGCACTCTTCTATGGAAAACAGCTCAGAGATCTGCACGTGCTGGCACCTGCCCGCTTGCCTGCCCTTATCCTCCCTCCCCGTCTTCAATACTCGTTTCTGCTGGTCTCTCCACCAGCTGCAGTGGCGAAAGAGGTGTTCCCGCATCTGGGCCACCGTTCTGCCTCCGCTGCCGCACCACAAGCAGTTGTCGTCCTCTCAGTGTCCAAACTGCTTTAGGTACGCTCCAATTGCCGCATGCATGCTCTTCAGTCTGCAGAACCTCATTGCCGAGAATTTCATGCTTGTCATCGGGACGGATCTCTTGCTCCCTGCTTTGCCCTTCAGTCTATATCCATAGTGTTTGGAGGGCTTATCTGCCTCCGACTCCGCCTTTGCCACCATTCTCTAGTGATAGCAACTGGTCCGGGTAACCCGCCAGCGGTCCAGGTTCGGACCGCTAAAACGGTTCGGTTCGGTTCCAAACCCGTCCAAAAACCCGACCCGCTGCATCTTGGAGGGCCAAACCCGGACCCATACCCGTCAACCCGCGGGTTTTGTTGGGTTTGGCTAGACCCGTCGGTTCCAATCTCCGGTTCCGGTATTCGGGTAATTCTATTTATGGTCGCATTCAGATATCCTATTGCTAATCGCAAAATATTGACATTGGTAGATCGTTGTCCTTTTCTGATGTATTGGCCGCCTTTATAATCAAAAACAGGTGAGAACCGCTCCCTGCACCATCCTGAAAATGAGAGTCAACGGGAAGTCAATGATTTTTGGTCTTGCTCCTTGGGTAATCTGCACGGTAATTGGATTCAGACGTTCATAAATGAGGTATAGGCTGCCTTTATATGCAAAAGAGAAAGTGACACACTCCCTGCCCTATTCTGAAAATGAGCGTCAATGGAGCGTCAACGATTTGTGGTCTTGCATCTTGGGTAATCTAATTGGCAAATAATCGCAAACATCCAGATACCGGGAATTAGCAGCCTTTATAGGCAGATAACAAGCAACGTTCTCGTCACAGCCTCCCGGACAACCACAATTTAGTTCATACTCAAAGCTGCAACCAAGTAATACTGAGCGTTTTCGCCAATACAACCGGTCACAACTTTGTATATAGCCATTAACGGCCACATCGCACTTTGATTAACCATGATGCAAGGCCAAAAATCGTTGACGCTCTGTTGACGCTCATTTTCATGATCGGGCAGGGAGCGTGTTGCTTTCTATTTAGCCTATAAAGGAGGCCAATACTCTCAGTATGCGTCAAGATGGCCAAGTCTCTGATTAATTACCTGACTTACAAGACCAGAAGTCATTGACGCTCTGTTGACGCTCAGTTTCTGAATCGGGCAGGGACCATATGGATTTCTCTTTTGCCTATAAAGGCAGCCTGTAGGTCATTTATGCATCTCTGCGACCAATCGCCACGCAGAGTAACCATAAAACTAAGCGAAACATTGTTGACGCTCCGTTGACGCTCATTTTGCAACGGGTGTATCCGCAATATGGAACAATTCACATTGGTATACTATATTAATAATGGTCTTGTGGCAGCCGTTCTGTGCTATTCATGTATGTTCTCCTTTATTACTATATTGTTCTTTAATGATGCATATAAATATACCCTTTAAGATATACTTTAAAGTGTCCGCTAATTGTAGATAATGATAATACTCAAAAATCCCGTTCCCTTCAGTCAACTCTCGTCTTCGCTGTCAGATTCACTCAAACGGCTGCCCTCGTTGACACAATGGCTGTCAGCTGCATTACCACGCAGCTGATAGTGTATTAACCTGTGAATGGACCATCATGAGTCAGCCAATCTGGAATAAAATCTTTATCGTGCATGCGATCCTTGGCGAAAATCGATCATTGGGAAGCAAAGTATGTATATACACATATGCGGGTGGCATACCTTCTGTTTCGGACCTCTCATTGTCGTCAGATGGCACAGGTGGTGATTCGGGCCGCGGTGGCGCCCATCTTGGTGGAGGTGCACCCTTGCCTTTGCGCCTCCATCGTGTCTCTGGATTTTTTGCGGTGCCATTTGGGCAAGGAAGGCAGCCGTCTGTTTGATTCTCGCGAACCATTGCCGGGTGTTTTTCGATCGCAGCCTTCACCTTGTTATGCCCGGGAAACTCAACACCCCGCTTCATCTCTTCTCGGACTTCGGTTCGAGGTTTCTTGATTAGTTGTTGCGTTTCCTCTATTGCAGCGCGTGAAATCCCTCCTTTGGCCATTTTGGCCATATTCAAGGCAAGACGCATGTCGGACTGTTCAAGCTGTACCCGACCTCCTTGTCTTGCCATAGTAGCTGACATGTTGAAAACCTCCAAGAAATTAGTTGCTGCATGTACAGTGAGATCCGGGTATTACCTCAACCATATACAACTCCGTAGCCTCCTCTAAGGTCTTTAAAGCCTGTTTCGTCCATTCCCGGGGACGTTTATCACGAAATTCATCTGCGAAAATCCCAGAACTGACAACATCGTGATGTTCAATTTCGCAGACTGTGCGGACAAATGCCTTGGTCGACCATGGTGATTTGCTGTAACGAGAACCGATAAATTGGTCATGTAGCTCCCTACGTACCCCTGCTGTGCGTTATATTTCCAGTTGACTGTCGTTTACACAGACATGGATTGACTCACATCCGATCGCATGCTGCTTCTTATTCTAGCTACTTCCGGTTTTACGTACCTTTTTTAAATGTCCGTCCTGGGTCATGTTTTCGGTGGCTACAAATGCAGCATCGCGGTGGACTAACTGGTGACTGCGTTGCTGCTGAGTCTCGCCAGGGGGCGCATTGTGTGAAGTGCCAGTCGTTCGGCTCAATTCAGCTCCAATCGCACCTGGAGGAAGTGTTTCGGGAGCCATGGCTTGCTATTGTAGAATCGTGAGGAAGATGATCACGAAAAGAAGTGCGAAGTGCTGAAGATTATATTGTGAGCTACAAGTCAAAATGGAATGAGTGACTGCCAACTTGCACGTTCAATTCAAGCTGAATCCTGCTGTGTATCGCTGCAGGGGATTCCAACGGTCGCGCGATTTCAGTAAGTCGGTCCAATGTTGTTTGTTTGTTTACAGGGTTACATCGAGATGAACGACAGCTGACATCTCATGTTTGATAGATCTAAAAAGGTCATTTTTCGACGGAAAGGATGTCTGGTGATGTTTGTCTCAAGACATTGCCAGGATCTTACATGAATCACATGCTAATTATCAAGTTATAATGTACTGTTAGCATGACTATTCCCAATGAAGTGACGGTCAAAACGCTGATTTTGCTTTGTTCGAATTGATCAAACCTACCAACCTTGACATAAAAGATGCAGCTTGCCTCCATGTGGTCCATTTCTTGCAACATCCAACATCTCGCCCAACAACAAGGTCAACACAAGATACAATGGTCAATGCTCTGAAAAAGAACCTTTCGCCACTTCCGGCGGGCAAATATGGCATATCGACAAAGCATTCCACACTACGACGTCATCAGGCGAGTAAAGGCAAGAGTGGCATGGAGGCAGAAAGGGTCTGAGCGTTGGGAGCATTGCGCAGCTTACGATCCAAAAAGAAGCTTGTGGTGGAAAAACGACGGGAAACACACTTCTTAAGCAACAAAGACAGAGAGAAATGAATCGAGGATTATGTGGAGCGAGAGACTGCAGTGGCAAGAAAGCGAGTTCAAGACGCAGAGACAGCCATGATGCAAGAGCAGAAACATATGGAAAATGTTGAAAACGGACGATCGACAACCACTAAGCCTGAAATAACATTTGAGGAGATGTTGAATGCTATCGGAGACAGTCTGAGTGATCTTGCAAGTTCCGAAGATGAGGAGGATGGGGAGGACGAGGATGATGATGAAGAAGATACAGGGCATGGCAAGCTGAGCGAAGATGACGAACCTGGCTGGGTGATGGGCACAATCTCCAAAACGGTACAGCACCGCATGAAGACCTTTCGGCAGAAGCAGCTGAGGCTTGACGAACTGACGCAACTTGGATGGGGGGATGCGGTCGACTACTTCCGTGAGAGAGATATGAAGTACGGGACGACTGAATTGAAGATTCCGGCTGTTGGGAAGCCGCAAGAAGACTCGACTCCAGCCACACCATCACCGACAACATTTGAAGAGCTTATGCAGGCTCTTGATATTGTCCCCGGACAATCACAAATGCCGCAAGTGACATCTTGACAGGGAACTAGTCAAATGAGGTTGGGTTCAGAGAAACCTCAGGCAGATAATCACATAGTACCGCCGAGACCCGCCGCGGTGCCTGATTCATAACCGATAGAGATTGCGAAGCCAGTTCAACCGGTAAGCTTTTACCCCTGCATATAGCGTCCCTAGCTAATGACCATATAGATATCAGATTTGGACGAAGATATGGTGACGGCTCCAGTGTCACCGGAAGTGGAGATAGCCAAATCTGTATTTTTGACGATGTATCTCGTGTAAAAGCAATTTGTGAACCTGTTTTGTTACGTGTCAGCTTTTTCTGGATTTCAGTGACCAAATTGTGAGACAGGGTTATGCGTCAGTGTGTGTGCAAGGGTCGTACGGGCCATCCGAATGTTCTAGACTCCAAATCAGGTTTATTCATGAATGACGATCTTTATATGGTGTTGCCTGTTACGGATAAATGATAAAGCAAAACCTAGAATTAAGACGAAATTTAATAACAGAGTTTAAGTCAGTGATGTCACACGACTGATCGAAGGAGCGGTCAAAGCACATGCGAAACTCGGACAAATGACAGCCGGCAGGCTGCATTAATCCATGTAGCCAACTAAATATCTCTTCGCTCAGACCTCCTGCACATGGTCGAGAAATTGAAAACTGCTTATGGTACGTCATAGAAATCGAGGAGAATGAGCTGGATAAGGAATGGTGAGGAAGTCAGGCTATAAATATCTAAAACTAGTGCATGGACTGTTATGCCGTAAATTGCCGGCCGAAAGCGTTGAAACGCGATGGACCTACGTCATTGATCATGTAAATGACATGTAAAGTGGTGGCTCAGAAACTGAGATTTCTCGAAGATGTTGGATTCAAATGATATTACATTGAAACTGTATTCTGGCTGCCAATAGAGGCTATATGCATTTTTTGTACAATTTTTGAGCACCCAATGACTGTGAGTAGGTCTCTAAGGTAAGCTCAAAGGTGAGAGTCAACGGAGTGTCAACGATTTATAGTCATATCTATTTAGTAATCACCTGGCTGCACAGTCGCATCCATCCAAAGAAGAAGTATTGCCCGGCTTAGTAGGGAAAATGGAAAGCCACACGCATATTGTCCCGTGATAGAAATAAGCGTCAACAGAGCGTCAACGATTTCTGGTCCTACATCCTGGATACTAACTGGGCTGTGCAGCGGCATTTAGCCAAAATCATAATATTGGCGGCCTTTATGGGCAAAAATGCTATAGACGATATTGCTACTATCTCCTAAAAATGAGCGTCAACAGAGCATCAACGATTTTTGGCATTGCAGCATTGAAAATACAGAGAGTTCCGCTGTATCCTTGACTCATAATTGAACTATCACCTGCCTTTCTAGGCAACACATGGTTGTGCCAACATCGGGATTATGTCCTAAACACGAGCGTCAACGGAGCGTCAACGACTTTTGGCCTTGCATCATGAAAAATACAAGGGCTGCGTGGCAACATTGAACTATCATCGAACTGTCGGCCGCCTTTCTACGCGAAAATGGTTGCGACAACATCGCTACTATATCCTAAAAATGAGCGTCCACGGAGCGTCAACGACTTCTGGCATTGCATCTTGGAAAAGACAAGGGTTGTGCGGCGACATTGACCCATAATCGAACTATCGGCCGCCTTTCTAGGCAAAAATACTTCCGACAACATCATAACCATGTCCCACAATGAGCGTCAACGGAGTGTCAACGATTTTTGATTATGCATCTTGGCTAATCTAACGGCAATGGAACGCAGATAACTCACAATGAACTTATCGGCAGCCTTTAATGGCCACAATGCTAGTGATGACATCGCGTCCGCCTCCTACAATTGAGCGCCCACATAGCGTCAACAGTTTTGGTGGATGCTCAGAATGCCACAATGCAATGAACTGCATTGTGCTGTTCCTAAATCGAGTTTTACGTGGTCAGCCTTCGCAATCTATCCTTGTATAGAACTTCACAAATATGTATGCAATGTCTTACAGATCTGATTTTTTTGTTTGTAGTTATAGAGTCAATATTTAAGAACTCGCAGTCTGCTTTACTGTATCGTCACTTTCGCCAGACTTTCGAGTTGGATCAACCAGCGTTCTAATTCTTACTGCCATGTCAGATTCCAAATCTTTGAACACCTCTTTACTCGAGGTTATGATTTCTTCGAAAAATGAACGTGTCTTTATTCGTGATATGAGCGACCTTACATTGCAAATCATTTTTGATGCTTGGTGGGCTTCAATGAATGAAGGCTCGAAGCGGCCTATTGCTTGGAATAATTCTAGACATGCGCCGTCGTGGCGATTCTATTTACACTGTGGAATTGAAGAGTCCGGCAGCCCTGGCATCATATGTATTGTTTGTCATCATGTTCTTCGCCATCCATCAGAATATTGGACCAGCTCAATGGGGAAACACTTGCTTGGAGAAGCTCACATCGCAAAGTTAAACGAATTAAAAGAGTCAGAAGTTACTCAATTGACTAGTACGACGGTTGATGAAACAGCTTTAGCCATCTTGAAGAGGCAAGGAAGTCGAGGAATCACAATAGTAAGTTTGCAGAGGAAATTCCGATTTGACATCCAGTTCAATCCATATTGACTGAAACGGCAGACAAAATGTTCCAAAGTGGCAGATGAGGACTTTGACACTTCCGAATTTCACCAAGATATGTGGAATCGATATCTCATGTTAGGATTTGTGTCGGCTCATATTCCATGGAACACTATATCAAATCTCGAGCTACGGCGGTCATATAAAGCATTACGCGATGATCCAGTGCTGCTATCCGCTACAACCCTGAGCAACATTTGCCATAGGGAATATGCACTGACAGTGGATGCAATTAAGAAGCAATTGCCATCACGAAACAAAGTTAGTTTAGCTTTGGACGGATGGACATCAACAAACAAATTGGCTATAATGTAAGTCATTGCTGACTATATGGATCGAAATTGGGCATTGCGCGAAGTTCAACTCGCTCTCAATGAGGGTAATCTCCTGTTCTTTTCCCGTTTCGAAAGCTAATTCAGGATGCTAGGTCAAGGGCCAACATACTGGAGCAAGGCCACCTGTACATTTGAAGGATGTGTTGGATCGTTTTGAGCTCACCGACGGCCGTTTGTTTGGTAGTACGACGGATAATGCTTCCTCAAATTACTCGATGACACGTGAGCTGCAATCAACACGTGAGGCCTCTGGAATCGAATGGCCTGCATTGAGGAACCACATACCATGCATGGCGCACGTCATACAACTGGCTTTGGGTGCATTCATGAGCAGCCTCGGTGTAAAAGGCCGCACCAAGTCTTGGGAAGGCCATGAGCGCGATCAGCAATTTGGAGAGAATGAAAGCATAGACATAGGGAAGAGTCAAAGACTTCGAATAGAGGGCAATGCTAGAATCAATAAGGTGTCGGCCATGAAACCTGGTTTGGCAAAGATAATTGAGAAAGTACGTATCTCATGATATTTTGAAAGTCCTGAAACTGACCTTCATCTAGCAGAGAATGCTTGCTGTATTGATTACCCTCAGACCTGGTCGTCGAAACGAGTTCATTGACTGTCAAAAAGCCAAAGTCCACATTGCCGTACTTCCGATTATGGATGTGAAGACAGGATGGAACTCTACACTGGAGTTACTCGATCAGGCCTACCAATTACGGGAATTCACCCGTGAGTGGCTTCAAAACCCACAATACACCGAATACCGGCCACTGTTCACAACTCAGGATGAGTGGACGATTGTGAAGTATGTCATGGAAGTATTGAGGCCATTCCGATATTGGACTCTGTGGATGTCCAAGAGGCATACAGTCACATTGCATCACGTTATCACAGTGTACAATGACATGTTTGATCACATGGATGGCGTGATGCGACCTTTGGCTAAGAAGAAAACTCAATGGAAAGAAGACTTGTTCTTCACAGTGAAGTTAGCTCGACAGAAGCTGTCAAAATACTACGCCGAAGTGACTTCAACGACGGGCATGCTCCTAATTGCTGCACATATACTTGATCCTTTCCGCAAGTTGCGATCGTTTCGAAAGTGGGACAAGGGAATGGATATCAATCCTGAGGACAAGACATCCAATACTACCCAATACCAAGAGGCCTTTCTGAAGTATGTGGAGAATGAACACTGCACCAAACATCGATGCATGCCCGTCAATAAACTCTAAAGCTTACCGCGCAGCAATCACATCTCCTCTGTAACGGCTTCACGATCCTGTCAATCATCCTTTGATCCATATGATTTGTCCAGCGATGATGAGGAATACCTAATGCGTAACAATGTGGCTTAGATGTCACCCGGACAAAGTGATCGAGCTGCGCGCTTATTGACCGCCGCCAGGCTCTATTTGAATTCGCCGCCTGAAGCACCAAAGAACTGGGGGCAAATCAATCCAAATCTCAATAATTACCACTCCAACCCAATGGAGTTTAGCAGTACATTTTGGATAACAGACATAACCGACTGGTGGCGTCAACAGGAGGAAATGCACTCAAAGTACGCCGATCTCTCCAATGTGGCGCGCGACATATTCTCTATCATACCTCATGGTGTCGGAGTGGAGGCCAGTTTTTTCCTTGGCCGGGATGTTATCGGCTGGAGGCAGTCAAAATCCACAGGCGAGACTCTTCGCGACAAGGTCGTTGCAAGGCAGTTTGCTCAAGCCAATAACGGGATTTTGGCAGGCATTGATCCAGAATTGGATAACGCAAATACAGAAAACGACTCGGAAATGAAAAAAGAGGAGGAGGAAAGGAAACTGCACAGAATGGCCAAGGTTCACGACTTTTTGGAGATGTGGCAGGGCAGCCAAAACCTACCTGCTACACAGAAGGAATCTCGCGCTCAAACCAAGCAGATGACCGCCGTAGGATACATTTCTGACACGGAAGAGATCGTCAAAGCATCCTGGTCACTCTTTCAACATGATGGTGCGGCTGCATTCAAATTGTCAGAAAGAGCTCCTTTGCCACCACCTTTGTCTGAAAATGGACCTCCCTGGAGGACGAACTCAAATCTTAAATGTCCGCCGAATCTGGAGAATCAACCGTCACCCAGTCGAAAGTGACGAGGATAGCGCATCTGAAAGCAGTTCGGACACTGAAGATTGGCTTAACTGGAATGGGGACTTAGATAATCAAAATGACAGAGAAGATGATTGTGCGGCGGACGTTAAATCTGATATGGAGCAAGACAATACCATCGAGGATCCGGAATCCCCAGAGCAGCGGGATGTGAGCACCGCGTAAAATGTTCCCGGATTGATTCGGCCTACACTGAAGTCGCAGAGACATGCTGAAAAGGTGTTGGTGACTGTCAATGCAACCGAAACGAGAAGGAACAAGGGAGTGAAGACAAAGTAGGACAGAATGCGTCAATGTTTCACCAGCTTCTTTATGTATCTTGACTGAGTGTTTTAGTTAGAGATATATTATGGGCGAATGGTGAGCAGAAGCTTGTAAATATCGGTTGATAAACAGATGTATAGCAGACGCAATAAAGCTTTTGGCAAGACACATAAATTTTACTCCTGTGTGAGCGAACAGTGCAATAATATTACTGCGCTCGGCTTTACCACAGGGCCAAGCCTTAATCTGGCAGAAAGACTTCCACTAGGTTCAAATTATGATAAAAACTACTTTCGATGGCAGCAAATGTTGAATGGACAATACAGTAAAATGAGCATCAACGGAGCGTCAACGATTTGTGGTCATATAAGTACGGCAATTAAACAGTGCTTGGGTCGCTGTTAGGCATAACTGATGTATTGGCAGCTTTTATTGGTAAAAGAGACAGCAACATGGTCATCGCCCCATTCTGAGAATGAGCGTCAACGGAGCGTCAACGATTTGTGGTTATGGAAGTACAGTAATTAAACAGTGCTTTGGTCGCAGTTAGGCATAATCAATGTATTGGCAGCTGTTAATGGCAAAAGAGACAGCACTACGGTCATCGCCCCATTCTGAGAATGAGCGTAAACGGAGCGTCAACGATTTGTGGTGATGTAAGTACGGTAATTAAACAGTGCTTTGGTCGCAGTTAGGCATACTCAATGTATTGGCATCTTTTATTGGCAAAAGAGACAGCACTACGGTCATCACCCCATTCTGAGAATCAGCGTCAACGGAGCGTCAACGATTTGTGGTCATGTAAGTACGGTAATTAAACAGTTCTTTGATCGCTGTTAGGTATAATTGATGTATTGGCAGCTTTTATTGGCAAAAGAGATAGCACCACGGTTATCGCCCCATTCTGAGAATCAGCGTCAACAGAGCGTCAACGATTTCTAGCTTTGCATCTTGGCTAATTTATGTTCCGATTGGTTGCATACATCCATTTATCAAATATTAGCAGCCTTTACTGGCAAAAACGACAGCAAAATGCTCCCTGCCACATCCTGAAAATGAGCGTCAATGGAGCGTCAACAGTTTTAGTTGTTGCATATTTGGTAATCAAGTCATTGCGCTAATCTTCGCGTTCATAACGGAATTATTAACCGCCATTATTGGCAAAAATACAATATAGCAAAGGTAAAATACCGATTCCAAATTAATCTATATTGCAAGCTGCAAAGCATACAAAAACACATTATTGGTTGTTGAAAACGCCATTTTGATATGATACAATTAACAAACTCCAAAAACAAGGGCCTTATTTGAATCTATAGATGAACCCGCTGGGCGACCCGCTGACAACCCGCCCAATTCAGACGGGTTGGGAGTTAACCTTTGAACTGTACCCGAGTTGAAGGTTCGGGTTTATTGACAACCCAGACCGCCAATTTGGCAACGGTTCGGTTTGGACCCGGACCTGGACCCGAAGTGACCGTCTGGAACCGTTGCTAACACTCCTGTTCTCCCTTCCGAGATCCGTCCAGCTCGATTCACGGCCGAGGTGTGTATTGACTTGCGTACTGTGTTCCCTTGATCTTGTCGAGCTTTGTTTGCCTGGCGGTCCACCTGTTCATTGCCGGGGATGCCAAAGTGCCTCCGGACCCAGTGGATTGTGGCCTCGATGCCGTAGGCGCGGAGGGCCATAGCGTGCTGGTTGATTGCCCTTGCAAGATGGTGCCCTAGCCCTTGGTCCAGGGGCGGTGTCCGTCTGATGGCCACCTGCGAATCACTAAAAACTGCCACTGTCGTGACTTGGTGTGCACGTAGCGCCACCGCTCTTCCAACGGACTTGCGGAGTGCGACTCCGATTGCCCACAGTTCTGCATCGAACACCTCCATTCGTCCAGTGCCGAGGTAGCTGTGGAAGACCGTCCAACTGTCTCTGTTTAAGCACACAGCTGCGACTCCTACTCTTCCATAGTCCGTTCGAGATTCAACCGTCCACCACATCCAAGTGCCAGATCCCACATTGCTTTCCCCTCGTCTTGCCCATAGCTTGGCGGCTCTCTTTGTTGCGGGGTCGTCTTCCAGTATAGTGGTCTGGACTGCTGGCTTCTCCCCTGGGTCTGGGCAGCACAATGTCTCTCCTCTCCTGCTGTGCGTGTGCTCAATCGCGGCCACTCTGCCTACCGATGCACCAGGTATAGGGTAATGCTAGAACTTTTTGGCCTTGGAGCCACCGCACGGGTTTGCCAGCCTTGATACAAATCGTCGTTGTCTGGCGTAGAGGGCCACCACCGCAGGTGTGAGGCCGGAGTCTCTCAATAGCGTGCCTCTCATTGTTGTCAGCGGTGCCCCCAGGGTTGACCTGGCTTGACGATTGAAGAGGAGCTGCAGGTCGTCTAGCCGGCTCCCTTCCTTCAGATTCCCCCAGAGCTCGCTTCTGTACAGCCCGACGGCCTGGACGCAGGCTACCCGTACTGCTCTCACGCGGGCTTGTACGACCCGATGTGTGCCAGTGACTAACCGGAGTCGTGCTTCTGCGGCTCTCGCGTTCTCCATCTATCGGTTGTGAAGCACCGTGAACATTAGGTGGGCGTCCATCAAGACTCCAAGGCACCTGGTCGCCTCCCTGTCAAACCTGACAAAGCCATTCCCAACTCTTATCTTCACTGATAGCTTCACACGCAGGTGTTTCTTGTGGCCTAGTCTGCGGGTGAAGAGTGCCCCTTCGGTTTCTGCGGTGTCAAACTGGAGCTCCCGTCTTTCCACCCAGTCGATGCTCACTCTGGCGCAGGCTTCAAGTGTTCTGATGACTTGGTTAATGTCGTTCCCTGACACCACCCATCCAACAACGTCCACCAAGGACAGGCCTTCGGATCTGGAGACCTTCACCTTAGCCCGTTTTATGACCCCTGATGTGTAAATTGCGAAGAGGATCGGAGACACCAGTGAGCCGTGTGGTACACTCACTTCCATCGGGTGTCTCTCCATCACATTCCCCTTAAGTACCGTTTTGACCGTTCGGTCTGTGAGAGAACTTGCCGTCCATCGTACGAGGTCTCAATCCATCCCCTTGCCTCTCATTGTGTGGATCTGTCTCCCCCTCCCTACGCTTCGGAAGGCTGTCTTGATGTCCATCAGGAGAACACCAGCTATGCGGGCCTCTCTCCAGGCTGGGTGTGCTCAGTCGACCATAATTGCCGCCACGTTGATTGCCAACCGCCTTTTTCTGTTCCCATACTGGCCATTGCTTAGCAGTTCTCTTATCCCAGCCTCTTTAGCCAGTAGCTCTGCAACCACTTTTTCGACTACTTTCCCAATACAGCTTAGTTGCGCAATGAAGCTATATGCCTTGAGGTTCGTATAGTCGTCCAGTCCCGGTTTGCAGATCACGACCCCGCTCGCCCACTTCCATACCATTGTGTGTAGGCCTGTCCGTACGACTGCCTTCGCTATCTCCATGATTCGCTTTCTCTCTCACTCCAAAAGTAGGAGTACGGCCCCAAAAGACAGCTTGTCTCGGCCTGGGGATTTCCCGACTGCGTGCGAAAAAGGGCTCATTCGACGACTTGCTCAATGACCGACTGGTGTGCTTGCCCTGCCCGGGGCAGTTCACAATACTGGTGGTGCTCATTCGGGGGAAAGGACTCTCGTCTTAGCATTTCTTCCATTTCAGTGATACTATGCGCCTGTCTCCCATCTCTGTCGGACAGGGCCTCCACGGTTGCTGCTGCCTGCGGGTTGGTAAACTTTGCTTCTTTGCTTACCTCAGCTCCCCTCAGGTTCTTGAGGGAGTCATTCTACATCCTGTCTTTTGCTCTCCGAATTGACTTCTGCAATTCAGCCTTGGCCTGGGCTGTCACCGCTGATCTGCACCTCCTCCTCTTTTGTCTTCCCAGCTGGCTCCCCCTCACTTTGATCTCACCATTCCACCATCTTTTTGACCAAGCGCAAATCCATATTTCCTTTGCAGTGGCATCGAGTACCTTGCCCAGTGCTTCTTGGCACCACTCAGCATCACTCTCGACGTCGTCGCCTGTGCTCTCCACTCCCAGGTATGCCCTTCCCCTTGCCCGCTCTTGCCAGAGTTGTGCAGCCTGCCCTTTGTCCTCCTGCAACATGGCCGCTAGGTTCCACCCTACAACCTGTGTGCCTCTTTCTTCCTCCTGTTTCTCTATGTCTACCTCCCATTCTATGATCTCGTGATCAGACCCCGTGGCATGATTCCCCTCCAAAATCATCCAATTTCCAAACGGTCAGTTGGCGAAGGCCAGGTCTGTGATGGATACACCCTCGCTTTCATCCCTCGTCCAGTAGTGAGAGGGTTGGTCAATATTTCCAATTACCAGCCCGTGCTCGTCAATAATTTCTTTGCAGTCTACAGCTTCCCTCCATTCTGTGCACCTCAGATTCAAGTGTTGGCTGCGGGCGTTGAAGTCTCCCGTGAGCACCATGCTGCCTCCTCTCTGCCTGATGACTTTCTGCCAGTCTAGTCTCCTCGCTGGTCTCTCTCCTGTCTCCCGTGTTCTCTGATCATAAATTTTTACAATACTTATGATTTTCTTTCCTCTCCTTTGGATTTCGACAACAATTACATCATTGCTTGCGTTCCTACTCAAGTCAGTTCGTTTGTCCGTTGAATGACTGCTCCCCTTGCACACCACCGTCCACACCCTCTTCTTTTTCCTAATGTCATCACTGACTGGCTGATTCTGCTTCCTGCTCTTTCTCTCAGTGGCTCTTGTAGACAAACCACATTCGCCTTCCGTTGCACCCCTGTCTCCAGTGCGGCCATGGCCCATAAGCACGACCTGGCGCAGTTGTGTTGGATTGCTTTGAACAGTGGGGGGCGGTGACTCCAGTTCCCTTTTTAAGTTCAATGCCGGCTCCCACAGCCTTCACACTTCCTGTTGCAGATGGTGCTTGTGTTGCCGTTGTCGTTGGTGTCATGCGCTCCACAATTGTGACGTCCTCTCCCTCTGCTCCCCCTTCCTCTGCATCAGCCATCTCCTCTTCGCTCCTGCCCCTCTCTCCTCCTTCTGGTGCCCTCGCCCTCAGGCCGAGTGCTGTCCTCTTTGCTCCTGTGGTTGGTCCCGCGGTCTTCGTGGTCCGTTCTGCTGGTTCCCTTCTCCTCCTCTCTCGTGCCTCTCTGGTGGTCTCCGCCTTCTTTGCGCACCTGCTGCTGAATGCGATGTGGTTTTCTTTGCAGTTAGGACACTTCTCTTGTATGTGGCCGCAGAGAGAGCCCTGCTTTGCGCTACACCCTACGACATTGAATTGATGGGTGCTGGTGTGGCGCGGTCCTGAGCAATAGCTGCATGCCGGTTTGCCACTGCACTTGCTCTGTAGGTGGCCCCACCCACACCAATGCTCACATCTGCTGTCTGGGCCTACATTCGTGAATGGTTCGACTCGATACCACACTCCCGCCTCTTTGATGCCTTCTTTGCTCAGTCTCTGGGCCACCTTGTCCCCCTTTACCACAAACACAACTGACAGTGCGGAGACCTCCCCCCTCTGCCTCCTGTCCCTGATGCTGTGAGGATTCGCCAATCATCGCACTTGGTCAGAGATCACCACTCCTCCATGCTCCGCATGGATCTCTCCCCACATCTTCTGCAGGCCCTCTGTGCCATTGCCGATGTCCCTCATAAGTGGTACTGCATGGACTTTCAGCCTTTCCCAGGATTCGTTTTCTTCAATGTCGATGACTCCCATGTCGACCGTACGCGCTGTGTTGATGATGACTTCACGGTACGTCAGTGCCATCGCCTTCATTCTGTTCTGGTCGGTGACTGCCATGATTGCGCCTTTTGTGATCCTTCTCGCGTTCATGATTCAGATGTGGGATGGATCCTCCGGCGGAAAAGCGCTCTGTTGATCGCCGACGCAGTTTGCTGGTTCATCTGGTTGGGCAGATGTACTCCCATGTCTCTGCTTAAAATTGGGCTTCTCTCAGCCATACTCGATCCAGACGTCGGGGCGGGGCCTGGGCTGGCGGTCACTCTTTGACTCTTGGTACGTGGTTGAACTGTCTCCCACCTTCTTGCTGGAGTGGGTGTTTGCTTGGGTTGGGGTTCGTGTTGCTGTTCAGACTGCTGCTTGAGTTGTAGTCAGTGTTTGGGTTTTGGTGTTGGTTGCTGCTGCAGTTGGCGCTGCTCCGGCTAGCCGCCCGGCACTGCGCCTGCATCCTGTGAGGCCCCTAGGCCTTCCCCGTCCTGCCTAGCAGTCCCATCTCTTTCCTCCCTTCCGGCATGCTGGGTCGGTGCTCCCTCTCCTACTCTTGCTGTGGCCAGCACATTCACGGTCATCTCCACGATGCCCGTCCCCCATAGTACATTGTCCCTGTGGCGATCATCCCATCTCGTCTCCGTATCCTCCAGCCATTCTTTCATGCCGCACAACTGCACCGCTTCCCACGCTGCGTGCTCTTCCAGTATTCTGGCCATCTTGTAGATAGTTTTGTGCAGCTGAGTTACCTCGCGCGCTGTAACACCGGGAGATCCACCTGAAGTTCTAATCAACATAAGCCCTTGATTACTTCTGGACTAATAAAGAGAAGAATGATTAGAGCTTCACTCAGAACGCAAGTAAAGATTACCACCCGAGGGAACAAGGTAACTGTTCTGTCTCCTGTTCCCGAAAGATAGTATCAACTAGAGAGTATCGTCTTACGTTATCAATGTACTGGAGCACACGATTCAAGAGTATCCTATCCAGAAGATCCTCTGAACTAACACACTATCATGCTCATCCTCAGACTTCCTTCGGACTCAAGAGTATCGTCCCAGCAACCGGCCCGTTTACCCGAGGACCGACTGTCCTCAAGCATAACCACTCCAAGTATCAACTTGTCTTATGAGAAACAGCAAAGTAGTTTCACCTCAGCAGAAGGAGTAGTGCCGACTCAGGAGTATCCTCCAAACCACCACGTTATCGGGCTGGTTCTGCAGACTCAAGAGGATCGTCTTGCCCTCTTCCCGATCAATGACTTCCTTTGTCGAAGGTATTTAGAATAACCAAGTATAAAGAGAGATGGGTTTATCCGTGATATAGAACTGAAGAGGAATGTATAACTCTGGACTTCAAAGGAGAAGTATCCTTGTTGACTTCAATACAGAACTAATAGATAATACATGGGAACAAAGTTAAGGCTTGACCTCCAGGTCGAGAAGGTCATTCGGTATCCGTAGATCAATCTTAAGGTAGATTGTAGGTTCAATAGAATGTTATTGATGTCCTTTCTCCATGTCGGTATCGCTGATATATATCAGACGATCCACACCCTTAACAATCCTAACACTGCCAAAGCCTGTTTCGGAGTTCACCTATATACCTGCCTTATCATCCTTGCCTTCCACCATTGATGGTCGAGTTCTAAATCCCAGGAGTATTAACAATGTCATCAAGGTAATGAGCTCGTATTGCAACACTGTTGCTATTGGCGATATCTCGTATCGTTACAAGCCTATCTGAAGACAATTATCAACAAATAGGTTCGTGTCACCAACAGCCAGTGTGAGTGCCCTCTCATATACCCACCGGGTACATAACGTTTTAATGGTTGCGGCAAACGACAGAACCCTTGATCTGACTACGCTTTATTGGAGCCAACTATACAGTATTCTGCAACTGAGCTGTTTTGCCATATATTGAACTGAAAGTATTCCCACGCCACTTAGGACATATGAATCGTAAGTCCCATTTGCCCCAGACCAAGAAGGTGCGGTCAAAATAATGGTTCATTTGTATAAGTCCATTCGGTCGACAGGACTCCGATATATTAATCATTGGTCATTTAACTTATCTCGTATATGACTCTGCTTATCTCGAGATGTAATAATGGTTTGATGTTGACGACACCTCATCTCCCTCGGACTGAACCATTGGAACATGAGAGAATAGTCGTTTGTTCAGCGTCTAAAAATGAAGTTTCGTGCTGATAAGGAATAGCCATTGACATTAGAGATTATACAACCAATACCGATCTAAAGATGATGCACGTCTCATCTGCACTCGGCTTGATCGCTGTCATTGGTCCATTGATACGAATGTAGGGTAATGAAGTCACTACCGATAGGTGAAAAGATCTGGAAGGTTGATCCAATCAGGAAATCCAAGTGATAATTCATGACTTCAGATAAATATCCATATTTGGATTATTGAGTGATCCCATAAGATCCCGGAAGTATACCTGTAACACCAAAGGTGTAATATGCGCCTGCTGCCTCACTGTCTGCTCCATTCGACTCCTCCAGTTTCCAGGTGTGCTCACTGGCTCTGAGATCTCGTTCCTCAGTCTTTTTCCATTCATGTTGCTGTCTCACCGCTTGCTTGCAGCCATGAAGGACACGCATGTTGACTTTCCCGCCCTTTGGCCAGCCGTGCCACTGGACTCTCCTGCTTCCGCCATGTCCAAATCTCTCTCAATTGGGGCTGCTTTGCTCATTCCTCCAATAGAACTGTTACCGTCTTGGGTCGCCATGGTGACTGGTTTGCTTGCCATCGCGTCGTGTCACACATGGTCGGCCTCCTTTGATCGTCCAGTGGGGCTGGAAGTGTAGTTCTGGGGTCAGTTCGATGCAAGGAATCGAATACGGGCTTCTATATGCCGCTCTTTGTCGTGACTGCCTAGTTGTTTCGATGTTTCTGTGTATTGACCTCCGCGAAGCCTCTATGCGATCCCTCTCCACTGTGTTGATTCCCTAGATAGTCGTTTGTTTGGTGACTCGGAATATGGTTTTCCACCAATACAGGGTAACTACTGAAAATAGTGAATGTACAACCATTCTGATCCACAGATAATAGTCATCTAATTTGCACTTGGCTTGACTGCTGTGGTGGATCCAGGGATAGCAAGGTTGGGTCAAGAAGATATCAGAAATTCATAAGCAAATCCGGAGGATCTATCTGTTGAAATATTTATCCTTGAGAAGTTTGCTAATTCTATCTAAAAGGGCCACAAGGCCAGTATATATGAGAGTGCGAGTGGGGCTGAATGCCATCAGCCTGAATCAGAGTCAATATTCATCTCCCGCCATACAAGACATCATCATCTCCGCCCGGACATTATATCACTCTCTCTGGCTATACAAGTCATACCCACTCCGGCCATACAAATCATTTCCACTCTGGCTGTACAAAACCCATCTCCAGCTGAAACCTGGATATGCAACACTCCCCCCTCTTGGTACGCTCCATGGAGCAAGAAATACAAATAACAAATGATGCCCATAATAGCCTCCTTAAAACCCTGTGTGGCAAGTGAGCAGGGAAAGTGTACTATGATAGCCTGAGGATGGCCATCCAGATAAAGGAAGAAATCCGTATTCTCACAGCCTCCAATTGACCTTCAATTGACCTCCAATTACCATGAACCCATTGCTTTTGTAAACTTCATATGCTTATCTTTAGTAAGTGCTTTTGGGAGTATATCTACCACATTGTTGTCTGTGTGTACGTAGGAGTAGTTGAGAATGTGTCGTCTATGCAGATCCCGACTGTTGTGATAGCAAACGTTGATATGCTGAGTTCGAGATTTGATGATTCCCATGGTGATATCAGTGAGATCACCCTGGATGTCGCAGTTGAGTGGCAGCGGTGGTGAGTCTTTGTCGTGAATGTCGTTCTGCAATGGAAGTAAATAGTCTGCTTCTCTAGAGGCCTCCGCACTTGAGATGAACTCCACCTTGAGACTTGATATGGCAATGAGACGTTGCTTTCAAGACTACCATGAGACAGCTCCATTGCTGGCGAGAAACACATGGCCCGCTGGAGTTGTGCGGCCTGCGCTGTCATTGGCCCAAACGGAATCCGAGTACTCTAACAGGCTATTGCCAATGTCGATGCCATTGCTGTTGAAGTGTAGGTAAAACTCTGTTGTAGATTTCAGATACTATAGAACTGTCTTAGCAGTGGTCATAGGCTGCTGAATGGCTGCGAATTGTAACGAGAAGAAGCAGCGACCAGAAATACGATATGTGGCTCAGTGGCAAGTATCGTGAGCAACAGTTCCGGAGGGTCATTTCAGGTCCCAGTCCAGGTCGGAACCGAACCGTTCCCACATTGGATGTTTGGGTCGATAATGGACCGGAACGGTCAATTCTGGTAAGGTTCAATGGAAATCCACAGCCCATCTGAATTGGGCGGGTTGTCCAGGGTTGTCCAGTGGTCCATTCATAGATTCATATAATGCTCATGTTTTTGCTGCCTGATAATTGCATTTTACCAAAACTGCTTATTTAATGCCTAATATTCACTGTTTGCATAATGTGCTGTTCGCAATATCAATTATTTTGGAATCCGTGTTTCTCCTATATTTTGTATTTTTGCCTATATGGCGGTCTGTCCATCTGTTATAAGCTTTGATATCCACGTGATGCCAGGATAACCCAGTATGCAAGACCAAATATTGTTGATGCTCTGTTGATACTCATGTTCATGATGAGGTAACAAAGTTTTCAGAATGGGGAAGTGACAGTGTCGCATTCTTTTGTGCCTACAAAGGCTACCGATAGGTCAGGAATGCATAACAGTAAACAAATGAATATCCAATGACCTGACTCACAAGACCAAAAATTGTTGAACCTCTGTTGATGCTTATTATCAGAATGGGGCAGACACCGTGCACCTTCCTCTTTGCCAATCAAGGCTGCTAATTCCGCTATGATAGTTAACTTCTACCATATGACATTTTAATTACCTGACTTACAAGACCAAAAATCGTTGACGATCCATTGACGCTCATTGTCATGATGAGGTAATGAAGATATCCTGCACTGTTTTGACTGAAAAGGCAGCCAGTTGTTAGTATATGAATTATTGCCAGACATTGCCATTCAGATAACCCAAGATGCATAACCAAATATCATTGACACTCCGTTGACGCTCATTGTCAGAAGGGGACAGTGACCGTACTGCATACCTTTTTGCCGATAAAGGCTGCCAATACACCGTTTATAGCAGTGTGCACCAATTCAGAACCCAGATTACGAATGATGCAAAACCAAAAATTGTTGACACTCCATTGACGCTCATGTTGATGATGGGGCAGGGAGTGTGCAGACATTTTTTTAGCCTATAAAGGCTGCGACTACTCCCATTATGTCTAATAATGTCGATATCCAGTTTCATTTACCAGACTAACAAAACCTACAACTGTTGACACTCCGTTGATGCTCATTTTGCCACGGGCATATCTGTAACATGCAATTATTCAATTATGCATAGTCTATCATTAACAATATTTTGGCAACCATGCTAACATCTACATGTACTTTGTCTGTGATCACCACATTGTTCTTTAATAATACATATAGATATAGCCTTTAAAATATACTTTAAAGTGTCTGCAAATTGTGGATTATAATGCATTGAAAATCCTGTTCCTTTCGATCAATGCTCGTTTCCACCGACATCTATGTTGAAATGGCTGCTCTAGTCTTCGAAATTGATTTCAGCAGGAATCAGACACAGCCAATAGTGTACTAACCACATGATGAGTTTTCGTCAGACAGCAATTCTTGATCAAAGTCTTCATCGTTTATGCTATCCTCGGCTAATGCATCAAGACTGCCAGGTTCAGTCTTGGGAAGAGGAACATGTGAATTCACATATGCGGGTGGCAAATTGCTGGTTTACGATCGTTAGGTGCCCTGAATGTGACCGGGTGGCACAGGTGGCATGCCGGGCGCGGATGATGTTCTGGGCAAAGATGGCGTTCGATCTGGTGTTCGATGTCTGCATCGGACTTGTGGAGGATCACCCGTACCTTTGCACCTCAAGTATGTCTGGTGATGACTTGCTGTGCCAGTTTGGCAAGCAAGGCAGCCGCCCATGTGGTTCTGATGAATCATAGCTGGGTGTCTTTCTATCGTAGCCTTCACCTTTTTATGCCCAGGAAACTCAACACCCCTCTTCTTCTCTTCTCTGACTTCAGCCCAAGGTTTCATGATCAGATATTGCGTTTCCTCCATTGCGGTGCGCAAAATCTCGCCTTTGGCCATTTTGGCCATATTCAATGCAATGTGCATGTCGGACTTTTCAATCCGTACCCGACCTCCTTGCCTTGCCATTGTTGCAGACATGTTGAAACCCTACAAGAAATTAGTTGCAGCATGTAGTAATGAGATTCAGCAATAACCTCCACCATATATGCTTCTGAAGCCTCCTCTACGGAGATTAAAGCCTGTTTTGCCCACTCCTGGGGACACTTGTCACGAAATTCATCAGTGGAAATCTCAGAGCTGAGAAGATCAAGATGTTTTAATTCACGGACTCTGCGGACAGATACCACGGTAGACCATGGACGGTTCCCGTTACGGGCAGAAATGAATTGGTCACGGAGCTCCTTACGTATAACCGCTGTATATTATCTTGTTAGTTGACCGTCATTTACTGTGATATGAATATACTGACATCCAACTGTGTGCTGTGTTTTATTGTTGCTGTTTCCAGTTTTACAAAAGATTATTAAATCTGCATCCTCGGTCATATTCTTGGTGGCCGCATTCGCAGCATTGCGGTGAACTCACTGGTATCTGTGTTCTTCCTGTGTGCCGGAGTGTGACGTATTGGTCATAACGCCTGATGATCCGCCTGGTTCGGTGCCGTTCTCACCTGGCGGAGGTGTCTGTGTAGCGATTAATTGCTGGTGTAGAATAGGAGAGGATGATGATAACGAAAAGAAGTGGGAAGTTGTGAGGAATACATACTTCGCTACAAGTCAAAAGGAAATCAGTAACAGCCAAGTTGCACGTTTCACTCAGGTTGAGTCATTCTGGGTTTGATTGCAGATTTTAGGAGTTTCTAACCGTTCCGCAATTTGCAATTCGTCAGTCCGACGTGGATTGGTTGTCAACGAGGATTCTTAGTTGTTCAGGACTGCCGAAATCGCACGATTGTCTGATACATACAGAATTTGCGTCACTGGAAAGGATGTTTGGTGATGTTTGTCTCAAGAAATCCCAGGGATCTAACATGAAACGGATGCTAAAAACTGAGTAATACTGTATTGTTAGCATAAATATTTACATTTTAGTGACGGTCAAAACAAAGATTTGCTTATTCAAGTCGATCAAACTGACCAACCTTGACATAAAAGACACATCTTGCCTCCATATCATCCAGATCTTGCAACATGGGACATCTTGCCCAACAACAAAGTCTACACAAACTACAATGGTGAATGCTCCAAAAAATAACTTTTCACCACTTGCGGCTGGCAAGTATGATAAATCGACAAATTGATCCATACGACGATGTCATCAAGAGAATGAACGCAAGAGCGACTTGGAAGCTGAACGAGTCTGAGCCCTATTTGCATTGCGTAGATTGCGATCCAAACAGAAGCTTACACCAGAGAGACGACAAGAAATAAACATTTGGAATTACAGAGAGACAGAGCAATGGATCGAGGATTACGTGGACAGAGAAACTGTTGTGGCAACACACCGAGTTGAGGATGGAGAGACAGCAATTAAGCAGGAGCAGGAAAATATGAGAAGCGCTGAAAGCGGGGGAATAACATTCAGGGAGCCCGAACAAACGTTTGAAGAGATATTGGATGGTATTGGAGACAGGCTGAGTAATAATTCAAGTTCCCGCAATGAGGAGGATGGGGAAGATGATGACGATACAGAGCAGGGCAAGCGGAGCGAAGATGATGAACCTGGCTGGGTGATGGGCACAATCTCCAAAACAGTACAGCACAGCATCAAGAGTTTTTGGCAGAAGAAGATGACGCTTAACCAATTGACACAACCAGGATGGGGAGACGCGGCCGACTACTTGCGTGAACGGGATGAGAAGTACTGCACAATGGAATTGAAAGTTCCGGCAGTAGCTAAACTGCATACAGACCACGATGCAGCAAATCCTGTACCCTCAACTTCTGGAGAATTTATGGAGTCTCTTGATATCATCCCTGGAATAACGCAAATGCCGCATGGGACTTCTTCACCAGGAAGTCGTCATGTGAGGATAGATTCTGGGAGACCCCGGTAAATTCGATGCGTTGCGTCACTTCCACCTGACGTCGAGCCCAATTCGTCACTGATTCAGAAAGCGAAGCCTATTGAACCTGAAAGCCTTTACCCCAGCATTTTCCCCTCCAGCTAATCACCATATAGATAGTGGATTTGGACAAAGAAATGATGACGGCATGTGCGTCGCTGGAAGAACAGATAGGCAAATTACTATTCTCCACGTCATATCAAGGAGAAAAGCAATTCATGAATGTATTTTGCTACATTTCAGCTTTTACTTGATATCAGTGACCACTCTGTGAAACATGATAATTCGTCTGTGCCTGTGCAACGGTGGTATGTACCTTGCAAACATTCTAGTGTCAAAATTTAGCTGCATGACAACGAATACACGCCATAGCGCCTTTACGGTTTCAGTTAAGTTGGAAAGCACAAACTAAATTAGTGACCAAATTGACTAAGAAAATTCAAGTGAGTGATGTCATACGAGTTATAGAAGGAGTGGCCAGTGCTTGATACGAATCTTTCTGTATGATGACGGTCATGCTGCATTCATCCATGCATCCAACTGCATAACTCTCCACTAAGATCTGCTGCACATGGTGAGATTTTGAAATTTGCTTATGGTACATCATGAAATTTGTGCAAAAGGAAATGGATCAGGACAGGTTAGGAAGTCGAGCTATATTAATCCAAAATTATCGTAAAAGTCAGCATACCATAAATTGCCAGCCGAATGCACGGGAATGTACGCTGGGTACGTCATCCATCACTCAGATAACGTGTAGGGTGGCGGTTTAGAAATTCAGAGGCCACGAAGGTTCTGGATGCAAATGATCATATATAGAAATGGTTCATTGGTTGTCAATCAGCATTATTTGATTCATATTATACAGTTATGGAATATACAATGACGGTAAGGATGTGTTCAATGTAAGGCTCAATGGAGCGTCAATGATTTTTAGACTTGCAACATGGATAATCCCAGGGCTATTGATTGACATTGTCACATAATGATTGTGTTGGCTTCCGTTGTACGCAAAAATGATGCAAACGATATCACTACCACCTCCTATAAATGAGCGTCAACGTGCCCTCAATGATTGTTAGTCTTATACTTTCTGCAATCATACATGCTACATAGTCCTATATTGCCAAAGATAAACTATTGGGTGTCTTTTTAGCTTGAAAGGTACACGGCACACTCATTGCCGCATCATAGGAATGAGCGTCACTGGAGCGTCAACGAATTTTAGACTTGTAACATGGATAGTCCCAGGGCTATTCATTGAAATCGTCACATAATAGTCATATTTGCTTCCTTTGTGGCAAACATGCTGCAAATGATATCGCTACCACCTCCTAAAAATGAGTGTCAATGGAGCCTCAATGATTTTTAGTCTTACCCTTTCAGCAATCATTCATGCTGCATAGTCCCATATTGCCAAAGATTAACTATTGGACGTCTTATTAGCCAAAAGTGTATGCATCACATTCGTTGCCAGATCATAAAAACGAGCATCAACAGAGCATCAAAGATTTTTAGAATTGAAACATGGACAATCCCAGGGCTATTCATTGAAATAGTCACATAATGATCATATTGGTTACCTTTCTTGGCAAAAATAATGCCAATGATATCATTACCACCTCCTAAAAATGAGCGTCAACAGAGTGTCAACGATTATTGGTCTTGCATCTTAAATAATCCAAGGGTTGTGCAAACACTATCTAGCATAATCTATACGGTGGCCACCATGATGGGCAACAACGGTAGTGTGCATGTTGCTGTCACATCCAAAAAATGCGCGTCAACGGAGCATCAACGATGTTTGGTCTTGCATCTTCAACAATCAAGGGTTTGTGCGACTGTACCACACCATAATCATCGTATTGGCTGCCTTTATAAGCCAAAATGTTAGTTACAATATCACATCCGCCTCCTAAAAATACACGTCCATAGCAGGTTTTACTTCTTCCTTGCAGGTTGTTCTAGAGTCAATATTCAAGAACCAGCAGCTTACTTTACGATATCATAGCTTTTGACTGTCATTCAAATCAAATTACACAGCAATCCAATTCCTCACGCCATGTCTGATTCACAATCTATAAACACCTCAGTGCTAGAGGTTATGATATCTTCCAACAATGAACATGTCTTTATTCATGATTTGAACGACCTTACCCTCCAAATCATATTTGATGCTTTCTGGACTTCTATGAATGTGGACTCGATGCTTTTAATTGCTTGGAATAATTCTAGACATGCCCCTTCATGGCAAATCTATTTGCACTGCAGAATTGAGGAGACCGGCAACCCTGGCATCATATGTATTGTTTGTCACCATATTCCTCGTCATCCATCAGAACAGGGTAGCAGCTCAATGGGGAAACACTTGAGCGCAATAGCGCACATTGCAATGTTAAGCGAATTAACAGAGTTAGAAGTATCTGAATTCACTTAGTGAACAGTTGATGAAACAGCTTTGGCCATTCTGAAGAGGTAAGGATGTCGAGGAATTACATTTGTAAGATCCCAATTGGCATTATCATTGGACATCTAGACCTTAGCCATATTAACTATGATAGCAGACAAAACGATCTAAACTGGCTGATAGGGACTTTGACAATGCAGAATTCCACCAAGACACGTGGAATCGTTACCTCATGGTAAGATTTGTTTCTGCACACATTCCATCGAATGCTATATCAAATCTCGAGCTACGACGGTCATATAACGCACTACACAGCGATCTCATTCTACCATCCGCCACCACTCTTGGCAACATCTGCCGGAGGGAGTATTCACTTACAATGGATGCAATTAAACAGCAATTGCCATCAAGAAATATAGTTAGCTTAGCTTCAGACGGGGGGACATCAACAAATAAATTGGCCATAACATCAGTCATTGCTTACTATATGGATCGAAATTGGGCATTGTGTGAAGTGCAACTTGCGTTCGATGAGCTTGATTACCACTTCTTTTCCTATTACAAAAGCTAACTGAGGATAATAGGTCAAGGGTCAACATACTGAGGCAAGGCTAGCCATACATTTGAAAGAAGTTCCTGAGTGTTATGAGCTTACTGACGGCCGTGTAGTGTGAATTACAACTGATAATGCTTTATCAAATTGCTCGATGACCTGGAAACTACAACCAACACTTGCAGCCTATGAAATTGATGGCCTGCTTTGCGAAACCACATACCATGTACGGCACAGAACATTCAGCTTCCTTTAGGTGCATCTGTGAGCAGTCTTGGGGTGAAAGGCCACACCAAGTCATGGTAAGCGCAGAAGCGCAATCAACAATTTGGAGAGAATGAAAGCACAGTCATTGGGAAGAGTCAAAGACTCCAAAAGGAAGTCAATGCTAGCATCAACAAGGTGTTGGCCATGAAGCCAGGTTTCGCAAAGATAATTGAGAAAGTATGTATTTGAATAATTTTTGATAGTACTGAAACTGACCTTTAGATAGCAGTGAATGCTTATGGTATTGAGCATGCTGACACCTGGTCCTTGAAACCAGTTCATTGACTGAGAAAAGCTGAAGTATGCATCGCTGTACTACCTATTAGGGATGTGAAAACACAGTGGAATTCAACATTAGAGTTGCTTAAGCGAGCCTACCGATTACGAGAATTCACCGGCAAGTGGCTCAAGAATCCAAAATACAGCAAATATAAGCCACTCTTAACAACATGCGATGAATGGACCATCATCAAGTATGTCATGGAAGTCTTAAGGCCATTTCGATTCTGGACCTTTTAGATGTCCAAACAGCATATGGTTACTCTGCATCATATCATCACAGTATACAATGACATATACGATCATATGGATGGCGATATGTCAGCTTTGGCGAAGACAAAGACCCAATGGAAGGAAGACTTATACTTCGCTGTGAAGTGTGCGCGACAGAAGCTGTCTATATATTATTCGGAAGTGACTCCAACAACCGGTCTACTTCTCATTTCGGCAAGTATCCTTGATCCTTTTCGAAAGCTGCAATCCTTTAGAATGTAGGACAAGGGAATGGATAGCAATCCTGATGACGAGGCTTCATATACCATGCAATATCAGGAGGCGTTTCTGAAGTATGTGGAGAATTAATACTATGCCAAACACCAGCGACTGTCAGTCAATAGACCCGAAAGAGTTATGAGCATCAACCCCTTCCCCACAACGGCTTCTGGTTCGGATCAACATTCTTTTGATCCATATGATTTATCTAGCGCTGATGATTAATACTTAACGCCAAACGATGTGGCTGAAATAACAACCGGACGCAGTAATCGCGCAGCAAGCTTATTGACAGCCGCAAGGCTCTATGTGAATTCACCGCCGGATGCACCAAAGAGCTGGGGGCAAATTAATCCAAATTGTAATGCCTACAACTCCAACCCAATTGAGATTTGCAGTACATTTTGGTTGCCCAATATTACTGACTGGTGGCACCAACAAGAAGAAATAGACACAAAGTACGCCGATCTCTCCAGTCTGGAACGGGACACATTTTCTATGATACCACACGGTGTCGGAGAGGAGGCCATTTATTCCCTTGGGCGAGCCAAGACTGGATGGAGGCAGTCGAAAACCACAGGTGTGACCAATTGCGAAAAAGTCATTGTAAGGCAGTATGCACGTGCCCATCACCGGATATTGGCAGGTGATGATGCTGTATTGGATACAACCGAAGCTGAAAACGACATAGAACTGAAGAGAAAAGCAAAGGGAAAGGAAATTGCACAGAATGACCAAGGTTCACGACTTTTTGGGGTTGTGGCAGGGCAACCAAAAAATCCGTGCTACCCAGAAGGAATCACACGCTCAAACCAAGCAGATGACAGCCGGAGGATACATTTCGGATACTGAAGAGATTGTCAATGTGTCCTGGACCAACTTTCAACATAATGGTGCAGCTGCATTTAAATTGTTGGAAAGATCACCTCAGCCACCAGCTTTGTCTGCAAAGGACCTTCTTGGAGGGCGAACACAAATATTGAATGTATGCGGATTCAACAAAATTGACCAGCATCCTGCCGAAGGTGATGTAGCTAGCGCACTCGAAAGCATTTCCAATAAAGAAAATTGGCTTAACTGGAATGCTGGCTTGGATAACCCAAATGAGAGCAAAGACGACTGGGAGGCAAACAATGAATCTGGTTCAGCGCAAGACAATGTCATCAACGATCAAGAAACCCCAGTGCAGTGAGATGTGAGTGCCTCACCAAATGTTTCCTGATTGATTCGCCCAGTATGGAGGTCAAAGCAAAAGGCTCAAAAGATGATTGCGACAGTCTGTGCAATGGGAACGGGAAGGAATAAGGGAAACAAGAAAAAGTAGCACAGCATCGGTCAATTATTTTTCACCTGGATGTATCTGTTCCTTGACCGAGAATGGCACTTAGAGATATATTTGGGGAGAATACTGAGCAGTTGCATGTAAATATTTGTTCATAAACTGTAATCCAGGAAGCAAAATACCCAATTCAATGAGATGTATAAATTTCAATATACTGACAGCGACCCGTGCAAGAACATTACTGGGACTAGCTTTGCCATGGAACCCTTGCAAACTCAGTCTGAACGGCAGATAATAACCTGAAATAATGATGAATTCAATTATTACTGTCAGCAGATTTTGACTGGACAGTACATTCAAATGAGCATCAACGGAGCGTCCAGGATTTTTGGATTTGCATCAGTGTTAATCAGAGTTGTGAGTGGCTGCGCGCTGTCATAAATGCAGAATTGGCCGCCTTCATAGGACAAAGAGAAACCAACATACATCCCGCCTCATCATCAAAATGCAGATCAACGGAGGGTCATCGATTTTTGGTTTTGCATCTTTGGTAATCTAAGTTGTGAATGGTTGCAGACTCTTATAAATGGAGTATTGTCTGCCTTTATAAGCCAAAGGAATATCAGCATGCTCTCTGCTGCATCATGAAAAGGAGCGTCAATGGAGCGTCAACAATTATTGGTCTTGAATCTTCGGTAATATAAGTGGCGCTAAATCATTGGCATCTATAAACAGTGATTTGGCAGCTTCTTTTGGCAGATAGGCAAAGTATATTCCCGCGACAGCCTCCCAGAAAGTAACAACATATTTCTTTCACAAACCTGCAACATAGTGTTTGGTGGGCATTTTGGTCTACAAAAATGGTAAAACGTCATTTATAGATAATACCGGCCACATTGTGCTTTCATTAACCTTGATACCAAGCCAGAAATTGTTGATGCTTTGTTGAGGCTCATTTTCAAGATGGGGCAGGGGGTGTGTTACTTTCATTTTTACCTATAAAGGCAGTCAATACTACATTTATGACTATCCGTAACCTGTCACCCCTCAGAGTACTTACTATACAGCGCCAAAAATCGTTGACACTCATTTTCAGAATGGGGTAGGGAGCGTATCTCCAATTGTTTTCATTTTACAGGCTGCCAATGAGTTCAAAAATGACAAAGATGTACCAACATCTATCTTTTGTGATTCAGAGTAGGATAACTGAATGCGACCATAAATAGAAAACCCGAAATGCAGAAGCGGACATTGGGACAGATGGTTGAGCCAAACTGGGTTATATCCGCTGGTCAACAAGTATGGGTTCGGGTTTGGGCCGCGAAGAAGTAGTGGGTTGGGTGTTTTGACAGCTTAGGAACCGAACTGAACTGTTTATCCGGTCCAAACCAGGACCACTGGCGGGTTACCCGGACCCGTTGCTAACACTAGTTGCAAGTGCTGCATACATCAGAGATCCCACGACTGCCTGATAGTCTGTGATATCATCCATTTCCTTCTCCCTCCAATTCTCGGCCAATTCCAACGTTTCATTGAGGTGCATGGGCGTCGACACGCGGTGAGTAAGCCCCGTGCATTATCATCTGAAGTTTGTGGTGATATAGGCTTGCTGTTCAAGACTGATCCCGGTACAATCATAATATATCTCGATGTTGAGCAATTGGCAAGCTGTGATGAGATTTGTGATCCTGTAAGTTTCTAAAAGTTTCACGTTGACTTCGATCAGGGCTTTGGAAGCAGCCTCCGGGTACGATATGCAGATTTCGTGGAAATACAGAATGATCAGAATAATATCGCTGCGGAAACAGAGATTGGGATCGGCTGAGGCTTGTGTGAACCAAAGACAGAGGAGAAAGGCATTGATATTATCATGCCATAACTGCGGAGGTTGTTTAAGACCATAGGGAGCGTTTCTGGGTCTGACGATTATTTCAGGGGAGTTGAGACCTTGTGGCAATCTTTCTGGTGAAAGCATACAGATGTCGTCATCGTCGATTTCGGGCGGTAGGAAGGTGGTAAGTACATCCAAGTGGGCCATATTCCGTCCATATCTCCCGATGAGAGAGATGAGATACTGCAATGTAGGTCGCTTCCCAACAGGGGCAGAAGTTTCAACGTAATCCATTTCCTCGTATCACATTATGACTAGCCGTGCTTTGTACTGTGTGGACCCGTCAGGATTGTGTTTAGTCTTATAAACCCACTTAGAGCCGATCAGCTTAACTTGAAGTTGCTGTGCTTCCCGAGAGTTCAGAGCTGAGAGGGTGTTATTGAGTAGGATTGATGTGCTTTCATCCTGCATGCCTCTTTCCCAGTGATCTCATTGAGGGATTTCCATAGCTTCCGTGTAGGTGAATGGATCTGCTGCAGATGCTGTTAACGCATCTGCAGAAGTTTTACCTTGACCTCTTGTGACACCACACCCTGGCAGTGGGGCTGGAGCTGCAGCTGCAGCTGCTGGCGGTACTTGGTTTGATTCCTTGATTGCTGCTGCAGAGCACCGGGCACTCTGGTCCTTTCTATGGAGGCGCCAGCTGTGGGCGATGATGTCTGCGTCTGCTGCCGCCAAACGGTGGGCCTTCTGATTCTCTCGGCGGAGGCACCGGCTGTAGGTGTTCTCTGCGTTCCCATCAGGAGCTTCATGCACGTGAGTTGTGGATCTGTTACCAGACTGTGTAGGTTGACTGGCTGGTCTTCGGAGAGGCTGATCTCTGGTATCTGTTTCATCCATATACTTGTTGTCTTCTGAGAGTTCAGACTTATAGGTATCGATCATATTGCTTTCATGCATGCATGACATGTGTGCATTTCTGTCTTCATCGAAGGCGACTTTTGATTGGCATTTCACATCCTGGAATTCGGGGTCCTATATCCTACCCAAAGGTTGTGAGTGATGTGTTTAGCGTACCATCATGCAGTGTTTTGATCTCAGGCCGAATTTGCCTCCATGTTGGCCTGGGGGGATGAGTCTGCTGGCATATTATCTGAATTGGTGTAGGTTGTGGAGAGACGCTTGACACAATATCTTGTTACCATCGGCATTGTGTGTAGGTTTTCTAAATCCATGCAGTATCACATATGGTGTTTTGTATGGTGCTTGATAGCCATCGCGATCGGTTCCTTTCTGGCCTTCATTCCCTGAACTCTTATGAAGATAGACTGCGGCATCAAATGCTCCTCCCCAGAACTGAACTGGAACCTGTGAGTCAATCATCATTGCCCAGGCCTTTTCAGTGATTGTACAGATCATGAAATCAGCAATGCCATTCTTATGGTGAGCGTATTGGGGGCATGGCTGGTATGTTGTACCACAGGCTGGAGGGCCATATCAGAAGGTATTATTGTTGTATTCTCCCTGTCCATAATCACACCGGGGTCGTTTCATCTTGTATCCCATTGAGTCTACTTGGGCCTGAAATGACTGGTAGAGGGAGGTGCAGGTCATGGCTGTCTTATTTGGGAGCAACCATACGAATGTGTACCACATGTAGTTGTTGATTAATGGTATATAGTATGGATGGTCTCCACAGGTCGGCTTAGAGAAGGGACCGTACACATCCGAATGTACAAGTTCACAGGGCATCATAGTGCACTTTACTGGCACTTTGATGAACCATTGTTTGTGCTAGGCCTGGATGCAGACTGTGCACATAGAATCATTGTGTGTATATGCCTCGACAAGAGCCTTTATGGCAGTAGGAGTTATATGAGCTAGTCGTTGGTGCCATAGTCATGACTCTGGGATTGTGAAAGATTTATGAATTGATCTAGTCACAGCAGTCGAAGGTGCATTTACAACAAAGGAAGCAGGTGGACTTGTTGATGCAATCATAGGTGACTGTAAAGACTCGATTGAAGGTTAGTTGATTATTACTCTTGGAAGTGAGCTGTCTCACTTTCTCATTCTCCCGCTCTCGGTGGTCGATGATAGGAGTGCGGTATTTGGGGCAACAATATATATGCTATTGAATAGTTTTTTGGCGAGAGTATAAGAAGATGACAAAGATATGCAGGATTTTCCATTCCGAAATATAGTCATATTCCCCCCCAAATCCAATTTGTTGATCGATAGAGGCGACAGTGAAAAGTCGTCATATTGAGGGCTCCGACTTGATAACCCTGTATGATGTTGATGAAGCCATAATGTAGGGCGGTGACTGAATTGTCTTCTCCAAGTTCGATTACTATAGGAAGGGAGAGTTTTTTGAATGTTGAAAAGCTGCTGCGGTTATTGCAAATATGATGTGACTATCTGCAATCGATGATGTACTTGGGGCCCCAGCGAGATCACAGGCGGTTCGTCAGAAGGTGTCGCAGTCTCTGGTAGTAGCGAGGGCCGCTGCAGCAGTGGCTTTCTTCGCCTTCCACGATATCGTTATATGTTTGTAGGAGACTCAATCAACTTTGATGTGGCCTGGGAGCCCGTACTGGAAGCAAATGCGGTCATTATTTCCGTTGTTTCTTTCCTTCTGCGCATTTTTGCGCTTATTCAATGCGTCTGTTGACTGGCTGTCAATTTTGCAATAGGTTCAGTAACTTTTGTGGCGGTCTCCGGATCCACTGTTTGGAGTGTGTTCACTGTGTCAACCTAGTCCACCATGTTCCCCACACCCACGCCTATGCCCATGGTCGCCGCCATGTTATTAGAATTAAATGGCCCCTGTGGATGCATCTCAGTGTTGGTTAGTGAGGCTGGCAGCAGTTTCTTCTTCAGAGAAATGATACATCGCTTTTTCTGGTGTAGGTAAGGGCCGTCTATGCTTTAGGACCATTGATGTCATCACATGCTGTGATGGCAGTAATGTAATATTTGCGTGCGGAAATCTCGATCAGTGATAGCATTGTTGGTATTGTGCAGTTGCATGCGGTAGTTACTGCGCTTGGTGAAGTATGCTTCAAGATGTTCGTTGTCCTTAGGTCAGTAAGCCCCGAACTGGCGGAAAGTGTTCTGTGTGCTGATATATGATGCAGCGGTGTCCAGGCTGCTTTCTAGCGTCTTCCACATTTTGAGAGGGTATCTCATTCCCTTGCCGATATGCCGTACTTCGGGGGAACAGGAAAGTCTGATCATAGATGTGGCCTCGGCTTTCCTAGCCTTCCAATCATCTTTGTTGTCATGATTTTTGAAATCAACAAGCCGCAGTTCAGGGTCATCTCCGGTGACGATTGCATATGCTCTCATAGCTGATATGATGAGTATTATGTCGTCTTTCCAATAGTCATAGTTGGCGTAAGTGAGCTTGGGAATGTCGCCTCACCTGGTTGTGATAAAGACAGGTGCATAGGAAGACATCGTCAGATCGTGGTGTTGAGGATTATTGATTTGTATACGGTTGTTACTATGGTGACGAGGTGTAGGGTTGGTGAGGCCATTTTTGTTGTGGATCGCAAAAGTGACCGCTGGAATGGTCGTGAGATATTGAGATAGCTGCGATTGCCGGACTCAAACCCTGTTGGAATCATGATCCTAGAGAACATTGATTATTCAATCTAGGAGGCCCACAATGCCAATATATATGAGAGTGCAAGTATGGCTGAATGCCATCAGCCTGCATTAGAGACAACAGTCATCTCCAGCCATACAAGGCATTACCGTCTCCAGCTATACAAATCATGTCCACTCCAGGCATTCAAGACATCTCCGCTCTGTCCCTATACGACTCGCCTCTGGCTGATCCCTGTATATGCAACATGATCCAATATTGAAATATGAGTTATAATTCGTACTTCATAATTGAGTGTCTATAGTTGGATCATCGAGTGATTCTGTATGATCCCGGAAATATACCTGTAACAACCAAGGCATACCTATGCGCCATTCACAGAACAAGTTGATGTTGACATTAGTCTCAACATCATTTATTGAAGCAAGTACACCTGAAACACTTCTAATATTACTTGGTTAGAATTTTCATCACAATCCAGCAAGATAAGAAGACAGTGTTCGTATGTGGTCTGGCATGCCACCCAGCAGTTTTGCGGTCGGCAAGCCCTGCCCAGCTTGGCCTCCAGCTTAATGTCCTGCATTTGTGGGTACCTGGCCTGGCCAGAACCAATATTTGTGTAGTTAGCCGTCTGGCCTCAAAGTGACTTAATTGGCCTGTTCTGAGCCGGTAAAATAGCCTGCAGATATAAAAATATCTTGTATTTGCCTGCATTAGGCTGCATCAGCCTGTAATGATGAATGTGTCTGTGAATACCACTCACACCTTGCAGAAGCCTACATCAGCATGAATCCCCCTGAGGAATCCTGCATTGGCTTGTTGATGACTGCTGCAGTCTGCAAAGTCTGCAGAAGCCTGCATACAGCTCTGGATATTAATACCAGTATTTCATCTGCCTGCAGATACTTGCAACAGCTGGTATAAATCTATCAATATCTAAATGGCCTTCAGAAGCCTGCTATAGCCTTCAGAACCTTGTGAAAGCATTCACCACCCCAATGAACCTTAATTGATCTCCGAATGCAAGGAAAGTCTGATGTCCTTGAGTAATGTTCAATTTGTATATAGAAATAGTTATTTTGGCAATTTCGGCAGACTATCAATTAGTTAGTGGTTTCTCCGGTGCAGTAAGATTATGTCCTGGGTCCAACAACAAGGAACAATCGGATCACGTCTTTCAGAAGAGGGCAGTGTTCACACCGCATCCTGCCAACCTGCCAGGGGTCAGGTTTGGACCACAAAATGGTTCCTTTTCGTCTGAAACCTGTCGAATAACTCAATCGGCCGCCTCCTGGTGTGCTAAACCAATACTGGTACCTGTCAACCCACTGGATGTGCAAGGTTTGGCTAGACCCATTGTTACTAATCTCTGTTTCTGCATTTTAGTTGTTCTGTATATAGTCAGATTGAGATATTATAGTGTTAATTGTTAAATATTAGCTATGGTTCATCATTGTTTATTGTTGATGTATTTGGCACTATTACAATCGAAACAAACAGAGATACCGTTACTGCCCCATCTGGAGATTGAGTGTCAATGAAGCATAAACAACTACTGGTCTTGTAAGGTATGTAACTAATATGGGACTTAGTCACTGTGATGTATGATGCAACTTTTGGCCACAGTTATGTGCCAAAACACTAGCGGCTACATCAGTACTATCTCCTAACAATAACCATCAATGGAGTATCAACATTTTTGAGATTTGTAAGTAAGAAAATATAAAAGTAATTTGGTCGTTGTGATTCATAATCAATTAATTTGCCACCTTTATGGACTTCCACAGATGTGCCTTGCCCCCTGCCCCGTCTTGAAAATCAGCATCAAGGGAGTGTCAACTATATTTGTCATTGCATCATTATTAATCAAGGCCCCATGTAGCAATTACTCTCTGGATTGAAAGATACAATCGGGTTTATGTTGTGAAACACGATGGTGTTACTGTAACTGAGAGTTGTCATGGCCATTAGCACGATACTACGATATGTTATTGAAATTCCCACTGTGCCATGGCACAGTGCTGGTTTGAAACCATGAGTGATGTAATATACTGGTACATTCGGTTACATTTTTACTAAGTGCAACATATCATGATATGTCATGTGTGAGAGTTTTGACTTACACAGGTGATTTCAATTTTTGATTTGGATACTGATAAGTTCGTGTTCACATTCAATATTGATAAGTCACAATTACATGTTTTATCAGAGCAATCATGTCATTGATCAAGATATATGTTACTTTTTGGTGTAGAATTCATTCAGCTAAATACATACACAAAGCTTGACACTTCGACCACTCCCATAACAGCTTTTGCGACATCAGTCAAGCAATATTTAATATCAACTCTATATCATGAGTGATGATCACAGTTGAAATCAGAAAACATGTTGGTCGTGAGAGTAGTGGACAAAGAACAAATGTTTATCAACCAATCGCAATGTACGCATACTGATGACAACCTGGTTTCACGTCAGTATTAGCCGTATGCGATCTTTCTGAGACAACCAATATCTGTCTCATGAGATTGGTACTGCAATAACTGCCTGGTAGTCATCACTGCTCTACTGTAACAGGTGCGGCTCTGATATGGTCTGACAATCATGGTTTGACTGATGTGGCTCTGACATATTCGCTGATAATCCCAGCTATGAAAGTGCACTGTGACACAGTCTCTGACAATTCTGGCTATGATAACTGTGGCTCTGATAAGTGCAACTGTGACAAGGTTTCTAACAAGGTCTCTGACAATCCCGGCTCTGATAACATGGCTCTAACCAGTGCACTCTGCCATGATTTGACAACCCTGGTGGTAATAAATGTGACTGACAAGTGCTACTCTGACCTGGACTCTGGCTCTGATTATCTAGAACAAGTTGCCAAAGATGGCACTGCATACCAGACATCCCTGTTGAGATCAATGTATGCGATCAATCTACTGTATCATGTTAGATGATGAGAAAGATATGTAGTTGTTGAGAAGGTATTGGTTATCTTCACTGCATGGAACAAGTTGCACAGGTATCAGAACCGAAGAAACATCAACAATGCATCTTACTCTTTGTGATGCATCTCGACAGGTTGTCATCCAATGAGTTCTGTTTGGAATAGCAAACAATAAATACTGCAAAACTGCTACAATTATTTCATTGTAATGTAACATTCACCATATTACAATCCCAATAGCATTGGGTTCCGCTGTATTGATTCTATCACTAACACAAATATAGTAAAAAGGTTTGGCAGGAAGACATCCATCATAACGTAACAAACAATTGATTCTTCGTTCTTGATCGCTTTGAATGAAAATATTGTCGAATTGATTGCCTTGTCCACACCACAGCTTTACGCACCTTGCCGTTTCAACTGCAACAGTCTCTGTATTGTCACGTAACTGTATAGTAACTATGATGCTGTTCTCTCAGTATATCTGTTAAGAGATATTACCTGATGCATGGAATTGAGAGGTTTGTAGGTCTTGACCAATTGTCGTATCTGTCTGAAATGTCGATAGGCATGATGTCAGTGCATCAATAAACTCTAATATGCAGATACCCTCGGGAAGTGTCAGAGTTCCAATCATGTTGCTTCTGCTCATCACTATGTTGATGTGAGGTATCAAACCTTGTGATAATTTGTTGGATGCCAGAGAATACCCCACAAGGAGCTTTTAGTATATATCAGCTTTCAGTAAGAGAGGATCTGATTTAACAATCTGCAGTAGAATACTGACTCCCGGCTTGCAATTTAACAGGCCCATTACCCATCATATCATGTGTGCAATATAGTGATCCTTGATGAGGTTTGTGTAAGCCGCTTCCGATATTGCAGTGTCAATATTATAGACATGGCCTATTTCCTGGATACATTCAGAATTGTGGAGAAGGGAATGGATCTTGTATATCTTGCTCATACTGTGGCTCTTGCGGTATGGTGGGTAAAGGCGGATGTTGCAATTGATGCCACTAAGTACATCCTGTACGTATTTGAGCATGCTTGTGTGGTGGAGGTGGTAGCTGGCAATCAATATGAAGTCGGTGACCAATTTGATGAATGTAAACTGGGAAGGATGCGCTTCCTGAAGAGGGGCAGGCACTGCAAGCAAGACCTTCACCAAGTCCTTGTACTCGGCACTGGACTATTGTTTCACACGGGTAAGATTGCCTCCAAACTCGTGAATTTTGGAGAAGCCAGGAATTATGGAGAATTGATCATCTATCAGGTCCAAATCCTTTTCCTGGCCATAAATATCTTTCAGAAAACTAGCAATTCATTCCCAGGTATATCTTTTAACAGGCCATTCAGTAGCTGGTGCAACCAGTCAACATTCAAGCAACTATATTTGTCACAACGTGCAGGTGAATTGCCGAAATTTGGACAGTCCGGATACATCCACAGCCCCACCTCCATCTGGAAGAACTAAATTTCTTTCATCCAATCTCTTTGGTTTATTGTACCCACAAACTCAAAAAAATGAAATTGAGAATTCCCTGAAATATGGCCTTGCTTTATGGTTTCGGAGTATTCATTGAATGGTCAATATGCAGTTTTCAAGTGTTGCGACCAGTATACCCACTTTTGCAATTGTGACAACCTGCATTTGAGGAATAGTTTGCACTTCCTTTGGCAATATCAAAAATTGTGATTCAGCATGCTTGTATGTCTTGCAATTCAATTTGTCCTTGTAAGGAGGAGAGTACTCCCTTCATTTGGTTGATGAAGTGTGTAGTTCATGTTTTTCCAGACCCTCATGGCATAATTTGACCACTGATAGTTACCAAGCTGAAGTTGTTCACAATATTTAATTTGATGATACCAGAACTTCAGTACCTTGCTGTTCAATTTTGGCTGGAGGGGTATGCATTATCGTGATTCTGATTTCACACATTTGAGCTTAGACATCGGTAAACCATCAGTTCTATTACATTTACTACTATTATGATATATCGACAAAACCTACAATAAAATAGCCCACAAACCATATCCTAAGTAGGATGAATGATACCATTTGTATCGTCCAAGCGACATCGCACCGTGGAAAATACCAGTTCCATTGTTTAATTCCAGATTCTCAATGCTGGTCGTGTAGGTGATGCTGGTGATGTTGCGGCAGTTGCTCTTTCTGCCACTGTAGGGGACGGGCTGGCTGCTGCTCGCGATTGCAAACCCATATGTAGGCAGAGCAGCTGGGAAGCAAATAGTTGCTCCCATAGCAGCAACAAAGCTGCCGAGACATGTAACACCATTGTCGGGCTACTCTCTCAGCTCCTCCGGGATGTAATCATGGAAGTCCTCATGAAAGCAGCCCCAATCATTGTGAGATTGTACCATAACTTGGTCCATACCAGTCAAGTTGAACCATCAACACATCATGCTGCATATATTGTCTATCTTTTTGGCTTGAACGTCTGGGGAGGAAGAACAAAAATCCGTGTTGAGAATACACAAAACAATTGTGCATCCATTATTCACTGTGTGATTAATCTTTTGTATATGGCGGTTAAATTGTGCTCCACCTCCTGGACCAAACTCTGGCGGGACCCCAAACTTGCTTGTTTTCCATGCAGACAGCCAATGAATGATGGCTGTAATGGTGAAGGCAATGAATGTCGGGTTAATTTAATCAATCACTAATCAACCTTTCATTCCCATATGTCGTATGCTACAGAACTATGTCCTGTGAATAAGATTCACAATTTCAGCAACTGCAAGTTGAAACTTGCACTTGTAAATTGATTGTTAACACAACGATTAGATAAGATGGGAACTTTGAACCTACCTCACAAACATTTGTGGGGCATGAAAAACACGTTCTTGGCCAATAGTCAGGCTACAATTGGGCAGATCACTGTAGGCCACTGTATTTGAAATTGATAAATAGAGTCAATTGAGGTCTTGCAGTGGTATACCATTGCTCCACTGGAAGAAGTCATCTTGGTGGGAGCCTGATGAACAATGTCAGCAATGAAAACAATCATTGAGATGATTCATTTACCACTGAAATGTGGGCACGTGGAGGGTCTGAGTTTCTCAGTGCTGGATCAATCCTGGCAATATCCACATACCCCCAACTATAAATCTGGGCAGTCTTCAATGTATGTGTGGCAAAGGGAATCACAAATATCGCATAAATGATAGCGATAGGCTTCACATGTTCCATGACAATCGCCGGAACGTCTGAAAGAGTTGTCATGGAGTGGTATACTACACCAACAATAATGCCTGTCACATCGTCAACACATGGCTTATATTGCCACAGATTTCCCGCTTTGCATGCAACCAATCACTGATTGGCTTCGTTTGAATCCTTCAACTAATACATATATACATCAGAGGGCAGATTCAATCATTGAAAGGTGTTTTCGGATATGTTCTTGGGTGTCAGCCATGCATGCCCGCATTTGTACTTCTCCTTGGAGACAATACATACCTCCTGACACTGAGGATGTTGTGGTTGCTCCTATGTAGGAGTCGATTGAGTTGCTGTGGATCGTTTCCAAGTGTTGATGTGAAGGAACCTTTTGATGACCGCATGCAAAATTTGTTCTGGGATGGTTGTTGAAGAGGCTCATCATTTGATTCTAAATTTCATGTCACTACGCTTTATAATTGTAAGGTATCGTACCAAGATTATCATCAAGCTCCATGTCGTAGATAGAATGTATGCTTCTCATGGTGCTGGAGGAAGACAAGATGGAGGAGGACTGTGGCACCCTCTTGTCATGAATTAAACAGATGACCAGTAATTAGTATAAACACTTTATAGCAGTGACTGAAGGAAATCTAAATGAGTGTATAGTCAATGAATTGAAGTGTTCCATACATCAAGGGAAGCATTTCTATAATCAAAAGCATAGTCATGATGAGTGTTTTTATCCTGTTGATGACTGAAGCTTCTGGGATTGCCCAGCCACCAACACTTCCATGTCCATGGATGGACAGGAACTGGAGACTAAGAAAGTCAGGTGGCATTCATGCTGTAGGGTTATTGATTGGCTTTATTGAACGAAAATCATTATTCCAGCGAGCTGAAAAGCGATCATGTTTCACCAATAATCTGGGCTAACTTCTGCTGGGTAAATAAACCCAACTACCAATTACGTGATACCCATACATAGAGTCCTATTGCTTTCACAATGCCAATCCTCAAAAGACACGTCTCAACAAACAATTGCGACATTGCAAACTGACAATATAGCGCTTCATGCATGAATCTGAATGATGTATCAATATAATTCACAAAACACCAAAAAGAGACCAACAACCTGACCAAAGAACTCCCAATTCTCACCCATCCGTCCACCCTCCAAAGTGCTAGAAAAACACCCACCCCCAATACAAATCCTTCACCAATAATCCAGCCACTGTATTCCATCCTGACAATAACAAACTTTCGGCTGGACAGCTGGTTGAATGCTGCATATTGGCCCGAGAGCCTGCAGCAGGAATATTCACAATGTGATCGTGCTCGTGTACGCAAGCCACATTCTCATTTGCCACAAAGCTTCGCTTGTAAGCGACAAAGATACCAGGAGCGCAATTTGGGATGACATTAATGTCTCGATGGGGTTTGATAATGCTCCATTCAAATCGTCGTTCGAATTGATGGAAGCCAGTTTTGAATTTCGGGAAGTGTCTGGGATTTGTCCGCTGCAACAACGCATCATCATACAATTCCACCCATATATTGTAGATCACATTCTCGGCTGGAAGTTCGAGGATGTCATCCCGTGGAAAGTAGCAGCAGCCACCATGCAGAGGCATCAGGGTACCAGTTGTGCAGTCAGCTAGTTAGCCATGATAAACGATACCAAAAAGCGTTGGGTTCATGAATTTCATTGGCGCATTTACGAATATAGCACCAGTGTTGTTGTCGAAGAGATGGGTAACATGACTGGCATGCGGACCACAATCTCCATCAGGCTGCTCCCCGCAGTCACAATGCGTTCAGATTTCCTGGCTGGGTTCTGACAGACTGGCAATCGCAGTATTGATGACTGACAGAATGGTCGTATAGACAATTGATATAACGGTCAGAAGTATCGAGTCAGAATCCCTAGGCCCGTGCCACGAGAGTAGCAGAGGATTGTTCCCACCCAGCCTTTTCTCCGCAATGTCGGGATCTAGATAGGCGATAGTACAGCTCAATGGCTGAACAAGGAAATCAGTCAAGACATCGTAATGCACCTTTATCATCGAAGACCTATGACCTGATGTCTCTGTCTTGTTGTCTTCTGGATGTACAGATCATCCAGAAGAGATGAAGAAACATCTGGGAGATGAAATACAGATTGATGTATTCAAGTATCCTGTTCCTAGGCGCAGTTTCATCGATTCTATTCTTCCTTCAGCAACGGCCAATCTCTGTGAAATCGTCCACTGCTGCCTTGAGATTATGACCAACAAGGTTAGTCTTGCCTGCCATGTACCATTTCCAAAGGAGCCATTTAGACACCAGATTACTGATTCCCGCAATGCAACGATCAGTTAGAAGATCACATTGCTCCGGGCAGGCCCCATGCCTGTTGATGATGGTGATGGACTGGGCAATATTGCAGACACGCACCCTCACATTATTATATATCCATCGTGTTGTCAACCCACCCTTATTCTGCCGAATCCACATGGTTTCTGCTGCCCAATGGCTTACTCCAACACCAGCGTTTCCAGCCCAGATGCTGACAGGTACAGTCCATATCTGGACAGTATTAGTACCTGCAACGACTGATTTGAGCAATCAGAAGGCATCACAATACATTTTAGGTTCTCAATGGTGGTTAATGATTGAGTAGTGTATATCAAATGCTTCTTACTCTAAACAAGTATGGTGAGTGTCGAATATGTCCTCAACAGTTATACGATGCAGTACCAGAGGTGAGCTGCTTTGTTGACGGTTCTGGAGATTGTAAGTATGGACGGGAGGCAATGCAAATTGACATTTGGGCTTGGAGGTTTTTCTTGATCCGGCGACATCATTTTGGCTGCAATTCAGCTTGGAAACAATTTGTTTAGCATCATCTAAGGGCCCTCATTCATTGACTAAATGTATAAGTTCATTACAAAGTCAACTTGAAGCATGCGCTGCAGTCATTCCTCACTTGTTGATGCTGGCTCTAGTTCTGCTACCATTCGATGATGTCACTGGGTCAGTATCGAAGGCGAATGCACTGTTCATGTATGGTATGATGTAAGCATATAGTAAAAACCATAACTCAGGCAATGGGCTTAGAAGGGACTTGTGAGGGTGCAAAACAATGACTGTGATGAGCTGAATGCAGATGTGGCATGCTATTCGAGATCGAAGGGATATTGAAAATCACAGAGTGATTAAATGCTTTGCAAATATGTAAAAGAGGATGAAAATAAATACTACCAGAGTAGTAGCACCCCATGTTTGGAAACATGATCTCGAGGTGTGGCATTTTCCAAGGACCAGTTGGCTTGCAATTGTATGAGATAGTGGAAGACTGTCGACTCACTTCTTAATGGTATTGCAACATTTCATGTTGCTATCGACGGATGAATCTTTGTCAACCGTGTTCTTACTTCCTGAAGATGTACTGCTACATCACTGCCTACATCACTCACCTCCATTGCGACCACAAAGAAACGATAGTATATGTATTAGCCAAACAATTGCCAGATGATTGTGCTATGATCGAGCATGATAGTATTCTACTTCCATTCCTTCATGAACCGTATCGTAATATTTTCCTTCCACCTTTTGCTGATCATCCCATCAATACAGAAGCCGACAGCAAGAATGTGAGTATCGCCCCAGAGTAATCTTCCGTTGGGAAATATAATTCTTGTACCGTATGGTTCCACAACGATCTAGCCAGCAAGCCTATCATGAACAAGTATTTCGAAGTGTTTGGTGCAGAAATTGATTTCTGGTAACCATTCACTTGCGAGGAGGAGTTTGGATTAGCACAGTGGTGCATGAAGCACAACTTGGGCAGAACTGCTATGAACGACTTATTTAGGAACCCTACGATTGCAACTGTCAGCAACATCACTTCATCCCACACTTAAATCAAAACATTGAATGAAATGCCCTATGTGATGGGCATCGACTCCTGGATATCCAGGACTGTGTACTACAATCAGTTGGCAGATCCAAACAATTGTCGCGATGATGATTATACTCGTTTTGTGTAACACAATTCTGTTGAATGTATTGAGTTCCTCATGCAACAGCCTGCATTCAGGGAACATATGTTGTATGCTCCAGAACAAGAATGAAATGATTGTGAGGACTGTATCTACTCTGAGAATCAAGCAACTGGTGGTGGAATACACAGGTACTTTAGTTAAATTTCGTCATACCTACAATGATTTTGCCAGCCTCAGTAGCTACAATGCCCGCTTCATGCTATGATTGTCCTTTCATTTCGCATTTCAGACAAGCCACATCTTAGAAGCTATTCTGGGGACAAGAAGGAATAGCCAGGATATTTCAGCGTCGGAAACATTGACTCCATGATTAGATCAAAGCCTTTGAATCTTAGAAGCATCGTTGTCACCCTTCTTCCCGTTCCTCCAAAATATCACTACAAACGACCTGAAAAATCAACTGCCATGCAGGAACAACAAATGCACAATCAGAATGTTTTAAGGAAGGTCTTCAAGGTTATTTTTAGTCCTCTCGATGCGCTTCTCAACACTGGAAAGGATATGGTTTGTGCAGATAGTCAGATGCGGCAATGTTATCCTGTCATCAGTGCATGGATGGCTGACTGCTTTGAAATCAGTCACCTGCACTCAATCAAGCAGCCCCATTGCCCTGTTTGTGAAGCACCAGAATCATTGTTTGGAGAAGGTAATGCATTGTCTAGGCAATTGAGAGACTATTGGCTATACTACTAAAAGATGATCTTTGTGACTCAGGGAGATGAGATGGAGAGATGCGAAGCAAGACGTTATCTGGATGATACTCGGGACTCAGGGAGATGAGATGGAGAGATGAGAAGAAAGGTCTTATCTGGATGCTTGAGTGATTTGAATCTCAGAAAGCGTCTTATGGACTATGAGATGCATTTCTCTAACAACTATTCGTATATATGATATTGTTCATACCATCTATATTATTATGCTTCGGGATTTGATGTACTGGGTAACATCCTTCCTGAATAAACATTCCAGTATCTACAAATTCGAACAGCACTGGGCAATGATGGCTCCATATCCTAGCTTCGCTTGATTCAGAAAATCATATAACCAGGTGATCCAATACAGTGGTAGGGAGATTCAAGCACTTGGGAGATTGATTGTTCCTGTTTTTCCAGCGACTCTTGTAAACGATTTTGTGAGCCTGGTGATTCCCTTTACAGAAGCCCTGAAGTGCATAACAAATATAGTGTATGTTCATCATATGGAACAGTTCCGGTACCATACTGAGGTAATCATTGAGTGCATGGAGAATTATCTGGAGTAGTCTCATTGTCAGAAGGATGTTCATTGTTCATTTGGTGGCAGTAAATCTACAAAGATAGTCCTGGAAGCCTCGAAAAGGCAGCTTACTTTCGATACACAGCAGGCTTGGGAGACTGACCCTGCTTGGAACAACATTTCTGCGACTGCAAAGCATTGTCGCATTCTTGCAGATATTATGCAGATTGAGCCAGAAACTGCACAACATCTAGTTGACCAATCAGATTTTTACTTTGTAATCATTTATCTCCTGAACCACTTCCCTGACCATATCCAGCAGGTTGGCAACTTCCAAAATATATGGTTTGAACTCCCAGAAACAGCAATGATGGATCATAAACATTGGTATTGACGATTGAAATGTCATGAGAGTGCATTCAAGGTTTCGTGATCGAAAGCCCGAGAGGAGGTGTTTCGGTACTGATAGCTTAATTCCAAAGTTGTAGAACAATGTCGTGCCAATGATATGGCTCTAACCAAAGCACGTATTAAGCGAATAATGAGAAACCTGCAAACAGGAATCAAGGCCCTTGAAGGCCTGGCGGAGTAGGGTGCAATGACAGAACGAGAGCTACAGAACCATATTGTGTGGTGTTTCAAGAGATTTGCCGACTTTATAGAGTATGTTGATTATGTATAGTATTTCAGTTGCCTGAATAAGTGCAACCAAATTTAGAACAACACAGTAGTAATGCTGGTGACAACATGTCAATGCAACAAGCGCGCAGCTCATATGGTTCATTGCACTTCATCCTCATTGTGGAGAGACCATAAGCCACCAAGACATGATCCAGTGCTTCTCTCGATGGTTAGGAGTTGGGATAGCTACTTTAAGTCGACTGCTGGATGCAACCCCCCACAGTCGAGGTGGCATTTCCTTGTTGAGAATGCTGCATTGAAAGGTCAAGGGTTTCTTGCCTTTGTTAAGATATTTGGACTAGGGCAGATAGGTCAGACTGCTGGTGTTGTGATTGTCAACGAGAGGTATCAACCTCTGATGCAATGCTTGCATGACAGACGGTACTGTGGTAAGCCTCTTTTTGGCATCAGAATTATGTAAATCGTCCCTATATACACAATCCTAGGAGCTGTAGACCATCTTCCCCTGACGCCACAGCCAGATAGCTTGCGGTGGTACTGTAGCAACACAATTGACTTGAATTGTTTCAATTTGTTTTACATGTAGATAATTCTACTTGATGCTTGAAGTAATCATTGCAGCAACATATAGAACTCTAATAAGAATTTATTGTGGGTGACTTAATTTTGTAATGGGAGTTGTGCAGGCTTGTGTATAATCGATCTCTCAAAGGAGTAAATAGTTAAGAACATCCTTGAACTCTATGGAACAGGGCAAAAAACAATTGAACCGGTTGAGGTCTGGTGAGCCGGGGTGGTGGGAATGAATGTGTTGAATTGGCTTAAATAACAAGAGAGATTTTTGAGATGATGTGACAACGCGATCACATCATTAAACGCTTTGAAGCATGGTGGATGATTGCAAATACATAGCTCAGAGTATTTCTGGAGAATGTGGAGAACCATTGGTGTATGGGGTCTATTTTCTGAAAGCAATTTCACATGTTGCTGATGTGCTTAGCAGCCAGTATTGAAAAATGAAGGTACGATTGTGGGTGGCGGTGCGTGGAGCTGTGGGCACAGCCAGGTATGTCAACCAGGCATATCGTGCATCCAGGACACCAACTATATTTTACAATAGTTATGTTACACTGCTCTGGTTACTCTGGATCGAATGATGCAATTCAGGGAAACGTGTGAAGAGCGTGTTCATTTGCGTACAGAACTGCCAAGTTGCTCGTTGAAGGCGCCTCTCGATGTTGTATTATCGTTGTAATCGATTTATGATATGGGGACCGAGTGGTGTGAGTTTATGGTCTATTTGGACATTTTGGTAAAAGACCAATTGCTATTGACCCATTTGTCTTACCCAATCATCTCGTGGCCTGACAGAGATTGCTGATACTGAGGGAAACCAGCTAAGCTGTTGTGTGGCTGATTAGTCTAGCGAGTATAGTTTTGTCACTGCTCAGTATAATGGGGCCAAGTGTCGATATATCTGGCAAAGATTTGTAGGATGTGTTAGCAATCAGTCATCAGATTCTAATAGCCACAAAACCCTGTCAACGCAGGAGCTGAAACAGACACACTGTCTCTGACACACTCTTTGACATGCTCTCTGTGACAACATGACTCTGATGCTCTCTGACACACTCTCTGACATGATGATTCTGACATAATCTCTCTGACATGATCTCCCTGACATGATCTCTCTGACATGATCCCTCTGACATAATCTCTCTGACATGATCCCTCTGACATGATCTCTCTGGCACACTCTCTCTCACACTCTAACTTACCCAAACACAAAGAAATCAGACCAGAAACAATCTCTCTCTTAATACCCGGAAAGTTGCCTGCATTTTCCCCCTCCAACCTGTGGTCCACATCTCAGCATGTATTACCACTGGAAACCACTTGTTCCACCAGCAAATATGAGGGAAAGTTCGTAAACAGGGGATGTCCTAGGATACATTGTACCGCAGGAATAGAATTTCAATACCAGAACTGAATTAGATTTTCCTTCAATATTGACACAACTCTCCTTCCATTTGCATACCAGTCCATCCACATCTTCCATTCCTGGACGGAGTTAATAGAGCTGGTTAATTTCTTTGGCCTTAGTATCAGGTACAATGAGTCTGTGTTTAAGGATATTGTTCAGTTTTGTTGTACCTATATTGGTATTCACAATTAAATGACAAAGTTGCCATTGTTGGGGTGTAGTAAATGGAGCAAGGGGGTTACAGCCAACATCCTTAAAAGTGCGAACTTGTACTGTGTCATTGATTGGGACTCCTGAGTTGGGGCATATCTGCATCTCAGGTAGCTGGCTAAGTGTATCGTAATCAAATTGTGGAATGTCATTGGCTAGTTGCTAGTCTAGCCCATATCAGATGGAAAATTTGTTAGAATTTGGATGACGACACCCATGTGTTTAACGGCGATGTCAAGTGAGACCACTTTGATGGGAAATGCCACTGCCACATATGGTGCCGATACAGGACTACATTGTTGAAGGTGAGAAGTTTGAGATCGAGTAACCCATGGAAATTGATCGTAGTCAGGCTCATATCACATGTCCCAATGCTGTGTATGCAGCCTACCCCAAATAGACTTTGATGGTAGTCTAGCTGCATTAAATTGTTCTACCATACACTTTCTGTAAGCTTTGAGTATACTATCTTCAGCCCTTCTTGTTTTCTTATTTGGAAAGCTGCGAAGTTCAACTTCCAAGCAACATTCTTGGATTCCTAAACCGAACAGTCTGAGTTGATGTTTCAGCCACACACCAATTCGATTTTCTATACCACAACCACTCACTTCCTTCCGAAGCTCCTTGTGTACGATCTTGGGAAAAACCACTAACATTTTTCCTTATCCCTATTCTGATCTGTTTCAAGTTACTAGCAATTTGCTTCTTCAAACTCTCCACACTGTAATTTGCAGCGCATTCTCAATCTGATCGACTTTCATATTCACATCATAGTAACAATGTAAGATGGAGTGGTCATTCCATTCAGAGTGGGTCAGAGTGCACCTATCACTAGTTGGTATATAATCTATACAATCATCACCAATTCACTCATATCAAACTATGCAAACATGACCACCATGATATCCACTCAGTGACCCTCAGACCAACTCTGCTACCCTGATATGCACTCAGCGACGCTTATATCCACCGAACAACCAACATTGTTGCACCTCCACGTGTTCAATGCTGATGAACTACCCACGTTTTGAACTCGACAAAAGAACTCTGTACCTCTGTGCTAAAGAAGATAACCCAGAACATCGATGCTGTGAGTAGCCAGTCTGCAGTCACTCAAGGCCTTGCAGTAGTGCAGGATGGCAAACATCATATGACAAATCCACTATCCCTTGGTACAACAGTATCAAATTGTCAACTGAGGTGTAAGGTGTAGCAAAGATGCTTGACCAGGTTAGTACATTTGACTCTGACATTCAGTCTCTAACATTGAGTGTCTGACGTCAACTGATATCGATGTCACGAATAGAAATCAGCAGTTATGTGGATGACGCTTGTGGCTATCTATCAAGATGTCGTTGGACTTACAGCGCACATGAAGTTCAATGACAATGATGTGCATAAAGTGCAACAACTTATCTCATGCTTACGAGCAGAGTCAACCGTAGGGCAACCACCCCACCCAAGCGATCTTGGTCAAGCATTACCCGAAAGTGAAAGACCTCAATGAGCCCCACCGAAAAGTCAAAAACTGTATCAAGCTCTGCACCACAGATCACATCAGTTTCTGCATTAAACTGTATCCTGGTCCCTCCTAAAACACAGACTGATAAGCATACTTCAGATGTTCATGATGGGTCTACTACCTCAATTTCCAGCTCAACCTCATTGGAAGTATGGGGAGATATGGTAGGATGGGGTAGGACTACCACACATAGAGGTGCTATACAATAGACGGTACCGTCCACAATACTGTCTCAAACAGTTTCGGCAGTTTCAGGGTATGATCACTCTTCTAATATCAACACATTTCATTTTAGCGGATCTGGCAGTGCTCTCCAGTGACCAATTTCTAGACAGAATGATGCAGGTGATCCCTCACCATTCTCACTCGTAGATCTCCGCAGTGGGAGGTCTGAATGTGGTGTAACCAGCTCACCAGCTCAATCTGGGGTGGGAGCCACCTCACATGCAAATCGATACCAATAAGCCAGGGAAGACCGTATGGATCATTTATCATATTGATGGAAGATGATGACCTGGTAGATATAGTGGAAGAGTTGAAAAGTATTGTGTTCTGAGTGAATTCACAAAGAATCTTCATGTGCCCCTGTGTTATGACCAACTTGTTGTCCGAATTATATGGCAATATGATTTAGCAACCCACTTACCAACTATCGACTTCTGTTTGGCGAGCACAATGTCTACCCAGTGTGATGGTCTATGGTTCAGACTTGCCCTGGTTGACGATGTGTTGGACGACTCACCCTGGGATGACTGTCTGACCTTCCATAGAAATGTAGGCCATTGGATGGTGACATTTGTTATATTCAACAATTCGGACATCGTTGATGATACCAACAATCGATTTGAATATATTCAAAGTAACCCCGTCAACCTGAAACAAACATTAACCATTGGGGTGCAATATTGGCACAAAGATAGCGAGCAAATAGTAATTGTCTTGCAGAGCATTTCCGGAGATGAAATCAGTGGTGATGAATTGAATAATATGGAGGAGAAGGATGAAGGGAAAGGGAACGAATAGCTAGAGGGGATGCCGGAGGACCAGGACAATTCCAATCCGGGGACCATGCAGATTACAATGAATGCACCACCGACCCACTCTCTTGGTCAGATTATCGAACAGGAGGATCAAGTGTTCAACATTCAATGTGCAGAAGAATTATATCAGATTGACGCCGACAGAATTGCTGACAGAGTTGCTGTCAGAGCTCAGCCGCTGTCAGAGCCGCTGTCAGAGCTGTGGTCAGAGCTTTTGTCAGAGTACAGCCTACTGCCTGAGCAGCAGTCAGAATGTTGAATGAAGCGAATTTTTACTTGCAGGTTAGCAGAGCAGATGGATATCCAGGAATTTCACTGAGATAACTTGGACGAGTCAATGGCAGCGTTGGGCATCACCATGGAGATCAAACAATTCCAGCTGCTCCACAAACCCACACAGTTACAACCGCACCAAATTTTTGCTGTGAATTTGACGGGAGAGAAGGAGAATACATTGGTGAAGGGTGGATTAATATCTGATGACTGCCGTACTGCCAAGGTTAGACCATGCTGTGCCCTTGAGATATACTGTTCGCAACACTAAAAATCGTCAGACTCTGACAGGACTAGCAATAATATGTCAACAGGTTAATGTCTATGGGCAAAAAACAAGAATCCAACTCCCGGATTGACAAATGGGAGATCGACATGAACCACCACAAAGTGAAGGTTGAACAGGGCCAGAAGGTGGGAAGGGAGCCATGAATGCCATAGTAAGAGGTCAACCTTCCAACGTCAATTCTATGGCATGACCAGAATACATACCAATGTAATTACGTCAAGCTAAGGTTAGAATAGCTCTAAACCGATTGTGGCAGAATGAGAAGATGCGGTGACTATGTTCACTGCGTTGACTCCACATCTCAAATATGGTCTGTCTTCGAGGAGGAGGGCACCCCATTGATCCACTCTGCATGGTGAATCATGCTGAATTGTCGTGATCTCGACCATTGAGATGTTCAACCAGGGGTTCAACCACGAGGTAGGCGATGGTTCGAAATTTTGAAGCCCTGTCAAATATCCTAGTGTTACTATTGATGAGACCCAATGGTTGAAAATAAGCAGGACACCAATTGGCAAATTTAGAAAAGGTAATAGCATGGTGGTTAAAATGGACTCCCGCGATTACAATATGCATTTGGCATCCTGTATACTCTGTCTGGAGCCACAATACACATGCATGTTAATAGCAACACCATTGGTAAATGGCATCAAAGACTTGAATTCAATCCTGCATTTTGTGGAGAGATTATCCTGGTTGACCCTACAGCTGCTGCCAAATACATTTAACAGCACTCTCAATATTGAAAACCATTGGGTCACAGACAGGAGTAATATGTCAGATACTGAATATGGTGCATGGATCTCGCCAGTTGCAGATCCGTACATGCAAGGCCCAGAATTCGGTTCACTTGTTCACTGGACACCGATGGCTTGTTATGTGGAAATGTTGCCTCCAATTGGTGAAGTGGGGAAATTAAAAAAGACTATGCAAACATCGAATATATTAATCAGACAGCACTTCCACAAAGACTCTGTTGGGAAGCGAGGCTTGTGTTGAGCTGATTGGAAGTACGGATATTACAATGCCAAGGACTATGATGTAACTTGCCTCATAGTGGTTAGCGCAATTATTCATAAATTGACCTTTTGTCGATGCGACATGTCTCATTACATGACACAACAGACAGACGTCGTCATATGCCCGCACACACTCGACTACTCGAGCACACACCACTGTACAAACGCTTATGATCCCTTCTGTGTATAAGGGAACTCACAATCAATACTTCCACTATTGTTTGTCGAGTTGAGGTCATTGTCATGGAAACGCATCTCTACAAAGAAAGTGAGTCCCCCGCATTCCGTGGTAATTCTGGAGGTGGCTGCTGGACATCTCCCGTACACTCTGACAGACTATGATAACTGAGAATTGTTATATAACATCTCTTTATAGGATGAGTTCGACCAGCCTCACAAGCACCAGGTTCAGTGCCACGAACTATATAAAATGGGCAACCTAGACGGCCCTACTACTCAAGTAGAAGCAAGTATATGGTATTGACAAAAGATACAATGACAAGCCAGAAGAGCCAGCAGCAAGTGCAACAGTACAGAGATGGTGGCGTTGTGAGGCTGAATGAATTGCTATGGTGTTGCCAGATTGACTATCATGCTTGGCATGGAACCGAGCATACATGCCACTTAAACGGTCGTTGACGATGCGAAGACGCTTTTGGAAATGCTATCATCAGTCTAGAAGTCAAAGTTGAAGCTCAAAATCTTCGTGTTTAAGGAAGACCTTGGGGGCATTAAGCAACAGTACTACGGAGATATCGACAACTGCGCATTGCCGATAGATCGGAAAATCAAGAATTAGACTCTCTGCACAAGCCAATCGACAAGTGACACAGATGCTACCGATACGGACTCTGCAAAGACAATCGCCATGATGAGTCAGCAAGATCACATCTTCTACTTCCCTTGCGGGATCGCTAGCAATGACATGTGGACAGTCTTCCTGGAGCTCATGATGGAAAGAAATGCCACGATGACTGCCATCGCCAATGAGATCATCCCCAAGCTTGTCGATTAAAACCTTGCAACCGAGAGAGAAACTGGACTCGCACCAGAAGCTGTGTTCTTTGCGAAGAAGGGTGGCAAAGTTGGTGGTACTGGTGGTAAAGCGGGTAAAGGCTGCAAATAACCAACGAGGGATACGAGAGATCATACTGATGATTCGAAAGAGAATGATCCCCGGAAGTGCACTCATCGGCAAGAGCAAGGGCATATCACCGAGAACTGCTTGAGCAAGCAACGTGGTGATCCTCCAAAGGCTGCTGACACTGTTGCAACAGCATCAACTGAAGCATGGGCTACTTCAATTCTCACCACGTTAATTCAGAATCATTCGATAGTGGCCAGCTCAAGTGTTTCAACCAGCGATTGCTTTATCGATTGGAGGTGAACGACTGACATCTCCAGCTGTCAGTCAAAGATCATCACACACACCAAATATGCTCCGAACATGATGACGGTGAAGGGATTCAGTGGGGTCACATCATTTACATCCGGATATGGAAGTGTTCGGTTGATTTGTCAACAACCAGATGCAAAGACGGAAACAAACATGCTCTAAGAAGTGGTGCATCTGCCGGGGTCATTCAATCCTATCTCACAGTCTCAGATCATGGACAACGACAACAAAGTCGAACTGGTGCATCACTATGGTCTCAACCTCGACAATGGGCATGCCATGTGGTCTGCCATAGCACCTCGGGGCTATGGGCTATTCTGTTGGGATTGAGCACCAGAATTGACTGATTAAACCAATATCGACAGCCGAAGCCTGGTGGCACTGAAGCCGACTGGGTAGGCATCTTGGCACCATGCAGACAAGCGGATAATATGGCACCGCCGCTTGGCAGAGGTTGATCTTAAGGCTTTGGAGATTGTGCAGGAGGAAGATGCCAAAGATCGGAAGATGACCGGGAAGTGCGATTGTGAGCGCAGCACCAAGTGCAAATTACCTGGAATTCCTTTTACTCGGAATAAAACATCCCATCGCACTAAGCCGCAGCATCTCGTGCACTCGGACATGTGTGGTCCACTGGAAACAGCCATCTGAGGAGGTTGATATATGCTGTGCTTCATGGACGACGTCACGAGGCATACCGATGAGTCCAAATTGCAGCATTAGTTGAAAGCCGTTGAGAAATTCAAAATATCCAAGGCTCTTAGAGAACTGGAGTCAGGCAACCAAGTGAAGCGATTTTGTACAGATGGAGGCGGTGAGTACACCTGCAAGAAATTTGAAGAATACCCAAAATCAGAAGGGATAGTAATGCAAATGACTAAGCCCTATTCACCTGAGTCTAATCAAGTCGTTGAACATGCAAACCTCATGATCATTGAGCACATACGATGCATGCTGGATGATACTAGACTTTTGAAGAAGTACTGAGCTTTTGCAGTCTCAGTAGCGGTCTATCTTACGAACCATACTCCGACACACTACGTGGTTGGTGAGACATTGTAGGAGGCATGGCGTGTATCCGAAAGGAAGCCATTTGTCAAACAAATCCGGGTATTTGTATGATCGGCATTCGTCCATGTTCCGAAAGAGAAACTAAAAATGCAGGATTACAGACCCACTATCAGCATATTCGTTGCCCACAGCATATTGACTCAGCAGTACTTCATATACGATCCAATGGGCAAGATACTTCACCGCTCCCGAGATGTGGTATTCGGAGACGGGATGTGGGAGACAGCACCAAATGGTGCAGATGAAGCGATCTTGAACATGCTCTTCTACAGTGATGTCATTGAGGAACTCACACCCACCAAAAAACCATCTCAAACCTGACAGCCCATCACGCAGCAATTAACCGAACGTCAAACGGAGGTGAGATGGGACAACAATTCACCACTGGATCCTCTGCACCCGAAGAAAAAGTGATCAAAATTGGCAGGTCTTAAGACATCACATCGAGATGCATGCAAGCGGCCGGCCAGCATTAGTCACCGAAACTGCGCTGGGAAGGATACTTTAGCAGGGTCTGTACAATTGGCGCTGGATAATGAGGAACTCAAGAATACGATTCCAATCTACACTGGAGCTGCGTTCTGGGACAATTATGTGGATGGGATCAATGCAATGTCATACAAAACAGCATTGGAGTCTCTGCTTCTTGAGAAATGTGATACAGCGATCAAAAAAGAGTGAGATACAATTGCTCGGCATCAAGTCTTTGCAGATTTCGTGGAACTTCTGAAAGTAACAAAGGCGTTGCCAAGTGATTGGCTATAAACGATTAAGCGCGATGGAGCAGGCAATGTGCCGCGGTTCAAGGCCAGGCTGGTCTGTAGAGGAAATCACAAGATTGAAGGCATCGACTCCCAGGATAAGTATGCACAAACTGCTCGCTTGCGCCACATGAGACTGCCACTAGTGATCTCCACCAACTACGATCTCGATATCCATCAACGGGACGTCTGCACGACTTTGTCTGCAGTCAACTTGGAAGACACATTTTAGATGTAGTTGCCCCAAGGAAATTTTGGTTTGCTCCATAATGGTGGCCAATACAACAATCTGAGATTAAAGACTTTGCAAAATGTTATATTGGGCTTCAGAACATCTCTTTCTGGCCTGAAACAGTGTTCACGCATTCGGTATGGCACTTTCAAGGACTACGTAATCTCGATTGGATTGGTGGCATCACCTGTTCAAGGTGCACATTTCGTGCTCAATACTGAGGATCAAGGCATAATCATTGCCACATTCATTCTTTACCTAGATGATCACATCATCAATGCCAATGAGGGCTTAATTGGGAAGATCAAGGACCAGATGAACAAGATGTTCCGTATGAACGATCTCGGGATTGTCTTCAGCTTTCTTGCCATGAACATCGAACTCAATTAGTAGCGTCACACAAACGACATTTATGAACACAGATACATTCGACTGATCATGGCAATGTTTGGAATGGATGAGTCCAGCCCAGTTGCCACGCCAATGGCAATGAAGCATCACAACAGGAAGCCCAACGAAGAAGCACGCAATCCAATCATATAGCAATCGATGATGCAAAGCCAAATTCACACAATGACTGCCACTCAGTCGGATCTCGCATATGCCATATGAGTGCACTGGCAGTACAATCACGACCCGAGCAATGAACATATAGTAGCTCTCCTGTGTGGGTTTCAGTACGTCACCCGAATCAAGAACAGGTGACTGGGTTCTGGAGGTGCATCCGGAGGAGCACTTGGAGAATGAGCACTCACAGGCGGAAGAGTGTGTGCACTTGGATGGTATTTCCATATGGACTGTGCTGGATGCCTCGATAATAATAAATCGAAAAGTGGATTGGTAATCACCTTCGAAAGGGCGGTTGACTGCAGATCGAGAAAACAGAAGTCAAATGCCCTGTACAAGACGGCTGTCGAATACTACGCCTTCGGAGGAGGCTGCATGCGACTCACACAGATCACTCGTCACTTCAATAAGCTCAGCATCCATATTATCTTCCATGTGTTCTCCGATTCACAGTTACTGATCGTGACCATCAAGAACAGAATTTACCGTGGCACTCCCATTACACACATTGGGACCAAGAAGTATCTTGCTACAGATATGGCTAGAGATGAAGAGATCGACTTGAGCTATATACCGACTGCAGAGATGCTCGCCGACTGCTTCACACAGCCAGTGCCAAAGCCCCCCTTCATGAAGCAGTTTACAGCAATGGTTATGGTCGGGATTGAATACAGGAATGGCCGCGGGAATGGCCGCGGGAATTGGAATCATTAATGGAATCAAAAATGCTTTCAGGATTGGTCACGGAAATGATATCGGAACTGGAAATAGCATTGGCAATGGCGTCAGGAAGAACATTATTTGGGCACATGTATTTCGAGGAAATCCATGATGTTTAGTTGGCTCCTTTTCGCTTGTGTTGTATGTTTTGTTTGAAATGGATGTGATGCACGTCCTGGAGGAGTGTTGAGCTGACTGTAAGTATGGATATCACTATGCCAAGGACTATGATGTAACTTGCATCTTTTGTAGTTAGCGCAATTACTCATCGATTGACCTTATGTCAAAATGACATGTCTCATTACACAATGGAATAGTCACACGTTGGCATACGTCCGCATACACTTGACTACCCGAGGACATTCCACCATACAACAGATTAATAGGTCTATGCACCATAATGCTACAGCACACAATTGTGAGCCATATCCCATTCAAGACCCCAAGGCCCATCATCAACATCTGTCCTATGCATGTAACAACGGAACTTGTTATATTCTCAAACACCTCTGATGCTGAACAGTTGAACATTAATTTGGTGGGCGGTCGCTCTATGGAGCCAGGAGAGATGATCAATAGGGTTGCCTCTGGGCAGTCTACAACAATGAGCAACACAAAGCCTGTTGGCCCTTGTTGGCGGTTTGTTTGCCTCATCTCCATAGAGCTCATTTATTGCCCTCTGTAGTGTTAGCAACGGGTCCAGGGACTTGTTTGTTCTTTGTTATGCATAAGCATTGTATTGGCCACCTTTCAAGGCTGAAGAGAAAGCGACACGCTTCCTGCCCAATCTTGAAAATGAGCGTCAACGGAGCATCAATGATATTCAGCCTTGCATGATAGGGAATCAAAGTGCGAGATGGCTGCTAATGACTTTATATGTAGTTCTGACCGGTTTTATAGGCTGAAACAATCAGGATGAGTGAGTTACAGCATTGAAAACGAATAAACTTGTGATTGTCTGGAAGGCTGTCACGGGACCATCTCTTCCTTATCAGCCTATAAAGGCTACAAAACCCTTGTGATTAGATGTCTGCGATCATTTACAACCGAGATTAGCCAAGATTCAAGATCAAAAATCATTGTCGCTCTGTTGACACTCATTATCAAGCTGGGGCAGGGAGAGTGTAGCATTCTCTTTTGCCTATAAAGGCAGCCAATACAATGAGTATAGAAAACAACAACTGATTCAAATTTTAATAACCTGACTTACAGGACAAAGAATTGTTGACGCTTCCTTGACACTCATTTTGCCACAGGCTTATCTGCATTATACAACCATTCACTTTGGCATGGAACATCAATAACTGTGTTTTGGCAGTCGTTCCATCCTCTTCATGTATGTTTTCATTTATCACTGCATTGTTCTTCAATTGTGCATATAAATATATCCTTTATAATATACTTTAAAGTGTCCGCTAATTGTAGATAATGATACTACTCAAAACTCCTGTTCCTTTCAATTAATCCTTGTCTTGACTCTCAGATTCACTCAAAAGGCTGCTGTCATCTTCAAAATCAATGTCAGCGGTATTTCCATGCAGCAGATAGTATATTCAGCAAATTAGGAAGAGAATCTTTATTACGCTTGCTATCCTTGGCATATTCATTCTGATTCAAAAATGGAATGTTGGGATGCGGAGAATGTATATACACAGACATGGATACCATACTTTCTATTTCCGAAGTATCATTTCCATCAGTGTCACCTGGTGGGGCAGGTGGCATGCCGGGTTGTGGCGGGCTTCCGGGCGGAGGGGCCACTGGTTCTCGTGGAGGAGTGCTGGTTCCTTTGTGCCCCTAGCGTGTCTGCAGATTGTTTGCTGTGAGATTGTGTCATGGAATGCAGCCATCTGTTTGATTTTTATAAACAATTGCCGGGTGTTTTTCTATTGCTGCCTTCACCTTTGGAGGTACTGGAAACTCAGCTCCTCGCATCTTCGCTTCTTGGACTTCAGTGTGAGGTTTCTTACTTGCTCATTGTGTTTGCTCTATTGCGGCGAGCGAAAATCCTCCTTCGGCAATGTTGGCCATATTCAAGACAAGGAACATGGCAGACTATTCTAGCTGTACCCGACCTCCTTGCCCTGCCATAGTAGCAGACATGTTGAAAACATACAAGAAATTGGTCGCTGCTTCTAAATGGAAGATTCGGTTATTACCTCAACTATATATGACTCTGTAGCCTGCTCTCAAATCATTAAAGCCTGTTGTTTCTGCCCTCAGGAAACTTTATCACGAAATTCGTACACGACAATTCCAGAGCTGACAACAGCAGGATAATTAATTACACATACTGTGCTGACAAATGCCATCATCGACCATGGCCGTTTGCTATTGCGGGTAGCAATAAATTGGTCACGGAGCTCTCTACTTACCCCAGCTGAAAATTATATTCGTTGTTGATCGCCGTCTAGATTGATATGGAGCTACTCACATCAGCTCACATACTGGTGCCTATTACTGCTGTGTCCGATTGTACGTACTTCTTTTCAATGTGGGTCCTGGGCCATATTTTCGGTGGCTATAATTGCAGTATCGCGGTGGACCAACTGGTGTCTGCGTTGCTGTTATGTCTCAAGCAGGGACGCATATGATTCAGAGCCAGTCGTTTGGCTTAATTCGGATTCAATAACACCGGGCTGAGATGTTTCTGCAGTTATGACTTGCTGTTGTAAAGCAGGTGAGAAAGATGATAACGAAAAGTGGAAAGTCCTGAGGAATGAATAGTAAGATACAACTCACAATTGAATGAATGACACGCAACTTGCATGTTCTACTCAAGTTTTATCCTACTTCATATAGCTGCAAGTTGCAGGTGATTCGAATGGTCGCGCGATTGGCTGTAAGTCGTTCCGATGATGTCACTTTGTTTGTTCGCAGGACCTCTTTCAAGTGAGCGACAGCTGATATCTCATATTGGATAGTTATAAAAAGGAATTTCTTTGACGGAAAGGATGTCTGAGGATGTTCGTCTCAACACATCACCGGGATGTTACACAAATCACACGCTAACTCTCAAGTCATGACATATGGTTAGCATTACTATTCTGAATGAGAAGCCGGTCAAAATGCAGATTTTGCTGTGTTCGACTTCATCAAATGTACGAACCTTGACATTAAAGACTGAGCTTGCCTCCATGTGGTCCATATCTTGCAATATCCAACATCTTGCCCAACAACAAGATCAACACACGATACAATATACAATGCTCTGAAAGTGAACTTTTCTTCACTTCCGGCAGGCAAATACGGGAAATCAACAAAGCAGTCCACTTGTCAATGTCATCAAGCAATTGCAGGCAAGAGAAGCATAGAGGTAGAAAAGGTCCGAGCGTTGGGAGCATTGCCAAAGCTTAGGATCTAAAAACATCAGGTTGGCAGAGATAAGACCGGAATCGTAATTTTGAACCAATGAAGAGAAAGGGAACTGGATCGAGGATTATGTGGAGAAAGAAACTGCTGTAGCAAGAATCGAGTTCAAGACACAGAGACAGCGATTATGCGAGAGTAGAAAGATATGACTACTGCTAAAAGTGTGGGGTCGACGACCAGCAAGCCCGAAACAACATTTGAAGAGATGTTGAATGCTATCGGAGAGAGTCTGAACGATCTTGCAAGTTCAGAGGATAAGCAGACTGGGTGAGCCGAGGAAGATGAAGAAGAAGATAAAGAGCTCGGCAAGCTGACTGCTGATGATAAACCTGGCTGGGTGATGGGCACAATCTCCAAAACAGTACAGCACCGCATGGAGAGTTATCGGCAGAAGCACATCCGGCTTGACGACTTGACACAACCGGAATTGCAGGATGCAGTCAACCACTTCTGGGAGAGAGATAAAAAGTATGAGACTGCAGAATTGAAGGTTCCGGCAGTTGTCAAGCCCCAAATAGACACGACTGCAGCCACACCATCACTGACAACATTTAGAGACTATATGCAGACTCTGGATATTGTCCGCGGACAATCACCAATGCCGGCAGTGACTTTTCAACAAGGAAGTAGTCAAATGTGGCTGGGTTCAGAAAAACTGCGGTGAGAGATATTCGTATTTGGTTAATTGCCCGATCCAGAGTTCCATATGACACTGATTGAGAATGGGAACCCCGTTGAACCGTTAAACTATTACGCCTACATAATGCATCCCTAATTGAGTTCCATATAGAAATCGGATACGGACGAAGATATGGTGATGGCTCCCGCGTCGCCGGGGGTATAGATAGCGAAACAGTATATTTTGGGGTGGTATCTCTTGTAAAAGCAAATTGTGTACCTACTTTGCTACGTGTCAGCTATCTCTTGATTTCAGTGACCAAATTGTTAGACAGAACATTTTGTCATTTTGTGTGAAAGGGTTGTATGGGCCATGTAAAAGTTCTAGACTTTAAATTGGGTTGATGGATGGCCTGCAAACTTGATATCGACTTGCTTGTTATGGTTACATTAGAAAGAAATGCCGAAAATGGGATGAAGTTTACATTGAATATTTAGGTTGGTGATGAGATACGAGTCATAGGACGAGCGGTCAGTGCATAGTCTGAACCCGGAGGGATGCCAGCCGTCATGCTGCATCATCCCATGCAGCTAAATGCATAACTCTGAGCTCGGACATGCTGCACACTGTCGAGAATTTGAAAATTGTTGATGGTACGTCATGGAAATTGAGGAAAATGAGCTGGACAAAGATCTGTCAGGACATTGGACTGTATATGTCTCAATCAGTAGATGTATCTGTATGCCGTAACATACCGGCTGAAAGCGCCAAAATACGATGGAGGTAAGTCCTTTATCGGACTTATGATGTGAATTGTGTTTGCTCAGAAACTGAGATGCCTTGATACTTTGGGATGCAAATGTTTATACAGTAAAATGGGATATTGGCTGTCAAAAATGACAGTATGAACTTTAAGCAAAATGATTGCGCACCCAATAACTGTTAGTATGTCTCTAAGGTGAGCATCAACAGAGCGTCAACAATTTTAGTTTGATCATGTTGGCAATCAAAGGGTTGCATAGTCACATCCATCCAAAGAGGTTTTATTGGCCTGCTTTAGATGTAAAAAGGCAAGCGATATGCTCGTTGCCCCATCCTAGAAATGAGTGTGCACAGCGCGTCACCAATTTCTGGTCATGCCTCTTGGATACTCACTGGGCTGCACAACAGCATTAACCCATAATGACAGTATTGGCCTCCTATATGGGCACAAAGGCCAGCGACGATATTGCTACCACCTACTAAAAATGAGCGTCAATGGAGAGTCAACAATTTTTGGTCTGGCATCTTGGATAATTCAAGGGCGGTGCAATGGCATACTCCCATAATCATAATATTGGCCACCTTTATAGACAAAAATGCCAGTGACGATATCGCTACTACCTTCTAGTAATTAGTGTCAACACTTTTTGGGCTTCCATCTTGGATAATCAGACAGCAATACAACGGCGTTGACCCATAATCATTCCATAGGCTGCCTTCATGGGGAAAAATGCTGGTGATGATATCGCAACCGCATCGTCTTTCTATGTCCTTGTATTGAGCTTGACCCATATGCATGTGATGTCTCACAGGTCTGACTTTTTCTTGCTTGTAGCTGTAAAGTCAATATATATGAACCAGCGTTGTGCCTGACAATAACGTATCTTTTGACAGTTACTCTGGTCGAATTACGCAGAGTTCAACTTCCTACTGCAATGTCAGAGACGAAATATTTAAATACCTCATTGCTAAAGGTTGTGTTATCTTCAAAAAATGAACTTGTCTTTATTCGTGATTTAAGCGACCTTACTTTTCAACTGATCTTTGATGCTTGGTGGGCTGCATTGAATGTAGGCTCGGAATGGCATATTGTTTGGAAAATTTCAAGATTTGCGCCATTGTGGTGATTCTTTTTACACTGCGGAATTTTGGAAACCAGCAGCCCTGGCATTATACCTATCGTTTGTCATGAGGTTCTTCAACATCCATCAGAACATGGGCCAGTACAATGGGCACACACTTGCGGGAAAAAGTGCACATCGCAAAGTTAAACGAATTAACAGTGTTAGAAGTAACCGAATTGACTAGTTCCACTGTCGAGGAAACAGCTTTGGCCATACACAAGAGGCAAGCAATTGGAAGTATTCCGATTGTAAGTTCGCAAAGGAAATTCAAATATAATATTTAGGTTTGAAGTATCCGTACTGAATTGACAGACAAAATCCTCTACACTGGCATCAAAGGACTTTCAAACTGCCAAATTTCACCAAGACACCTGGAATCGCAACATAATGTTAGGAATTGTTTTGGCTCTTAATGCATGGAACGTGACATCAAACCTTGAGCTACGACCTTTATTCAATACATGACAAAGCGAGTTGGTTTTGCCGTCCGGAAGAACCCTGACAAATTGTTGCCAGAGAGAGTATGCACTTACAGCGGATGCAATTACAAAGAACTTGCCATCATAAAACAAAGTTTGTATAGCGATAGACGGATGTACATCGACGAACAAATTAGCAATAACATCATTCATTACCTAATATATGGATAAAAATTGGGTGTTGGGAAAAGTACAACTGGCATTCGATGTGGTTGATAGCCCATTCTTCTCCTACTTCGAAAGCTCATTAACGATTACAGGTCAAGGATCAACATATGGGAGCACGGCTAACCAGACATTTGAAGGAAGCTCTTGATGGTTTTGAGCTGACTGACAGCCATTAACTTGGAATTACAACCGATAACGCTTCCTCAAATTATTCGATGACTCGTGAATTACAAACTAACCATAGGCTTCCGGAATCGAGTGGCCTGCATTGAGAGACCACTTACCATGGATGGCACACATCATTCAGCTTGCGTTGGGTAGTAATAGCAACCGGTCCGGTTAACATGACAGTAGTCCGGTTTTTGGCCTGCGGTTTAGTTCGGTTCGGTTGCAGACCTGGCCAAAAATCTGACCCGCTCTGTCTTGGTGCAGTTGTTACCCGGACCGGACATAAACCCATGCTTTTTGGAACAGGTTGGAACCGGCCCGCGGTTCGAACTTTGTGGTCCCTACAACTTTGGCTGCAATTAAGTATTTGAGTTCTGATTGTATAATGACATGATCAGTATGTAGATTGTGTAGTTCTCGCCACGCTTTCACCTCCAGATTTCAGATTTCCGATTCGACTAATATTGGTTGAGTGGATGTGATATTACTGCCAATTTGAAGCGAAATTGGCGGGTTTCGATAGCCACTGATTGAATACTGTTCGGATCACATATCTGACATCGGAAGGTGAAAGAGCGGCTAGAACTGTAAAATCTACGTTCTGATTATGTCGCAATACAATCAGAACTCAAATACTTAATTGGAGCTAAAGTTGTGATGTTGAAATTCCAGGTTTTTGATGGTAAAACCGGCCCAATTGCAATGGTCCGAGTTTTCATACGGTGAAACACGTTGCAACCCTTCCGGTCCGGTTTCAACTCTAACCCGGAACCGTTCTTGCAGGTTGGAACTGTAGTTAACACTAGCGCTCGGTGCATCAATTAGCCGTCTTCGTGTAACAGGCCGCACCAAGTCCCGGGAAGTGCGTGAGCGCAATCAGCAATTTAGAGTGAATGAAAGCACAGACATTGGGAAGAATCTAAGACTTCAAAAAGAGGGCAACACCAGAATCAATAAGATGTTGGCCATGAGACCAGGTTTAGCAAAGATAATTGAGAAAGTACATATTTCAACATATTTTAAATGTGCTGAAACTGACCTTCACATAGCAGAGATTGCTTGCTGTATTGAGTATGCTGACACCTGGTCATCAAACCGAGTTCTTGGATGTCAAATAGGCAAGGTCTGGATCGCAGTACTACCCATTATCGATGTGAAGACACATTGGAACTGGTTACTGGAGTTGCTCAAGCGTGCCTACCGATTACATGCATTCACATGCGAGTGGCTTACATACCCATAATACAGCGATTACCGGCCACTCTTCACCACACAGGATGAGTGAACTAATGTCAAGTATGTCATGGAAGTTGAACGGCCATCCTGGTATTGGATCGTGTGGATGTCGAAATGGCATACCATTACCCTGCCTAACGTTTTCACTGACTATAATGACATATTCGATCACATGGATGACGTAATGCGAGCTTTGGCGAAGAACAAGACACAATGGAAGGAAGACTTATTCGTGTCTGTGATATTTGTGTGGCTGAAGCTGTTCCAATATCATACTGAAGTGACTCCAACAACTGGTCTGGTTCTCATTTCAGTAGATATCATTTATCTTTTCCGGAAGTTGCGATGGTTTAGGAAGCAGGACAAGGAAATGGACATTAATTGTGAAGACGAGACTTTCGATAATACCCAATACCAGGAGGGCTTTCTGAAGTATCTGGAGAACAAATACTGTGCTAAACATCGCCATTTGCCAGTCATTGATCCCGAAAGCATTCCGAACCACAATTTGTTCTCCTTCGCAATGGCTTCTGGATCTGGGCAATCTTTCTACCAACCATATGATTTGGCCAGCAATGATGCAGAATACTTAATGCTGAACAATGTGGCCGGAATAACACCCGGATGAAGCGATCATGCCGCACGCGTATTAAACGCCGCAAGGAGCTATTTGAATTCACCTCCTACATTATCACCATACTGGGGGCACGTTGATCCAAATCTCAATGATTACCAGTTCGACACAAAGGAAGCTAGGAGTACCTCTTAGTTACAGTATATCACCAACTGGTGGCTGGTACAAGAAGAAATGCACCCAAAGTACGCCAATCTCTCCAATCTGGCAGACGATATATTTTCTTGCATACCTCATGGTGTCAGCGTGGAGGTCAGGTTTTCCCTTCGGCGAGATGTGATCTGGTGAAGGCAGTCAGAAAACACAGGCGAGACCCTTTGTGAACAGGTCGTCGTAAGGCCATTCGTATGAGCGAATAACAGATTACTGGCCGGCAACGACCCTGAATTGGATCCAACCAGTGCTGAGAACAACAGGTAGATGAAGAGAGAGGCGGAGCAAAAGAAGTTACACTGAATGGCCAAGGCTCATGATGTTTCGGAGATGTGGCAGGGTAGCCACAACCAATAAGCTACACAGAAGGAATCTCGTGCTCAAAAGAAACAAATGACAGCTATAGGATACATTTCAGATACTGAAGAGATTGTGAAAGCATCCTAGCCACTCTTTCAACATGATGGTGTTGCTGCGTTCAAATTGTTGGAGAAATCACCTGTTCTACCAGCTTTGTCTGGACAGAACCTCCCTGGAGGACGAACTCAAGTATTGAATGTCAGCCAAATCAAACGAATTGTCAGCCATCCTGCCAAAAGTGTCTGGCATAGTTCACCTGAATCCATTTCAGACACTGAAAATTGGCTTAACTGGAATGGGGACTTGGTTAATCCAAATGACAGCGAAGACAACTGGGAGGAAGACAATGAATCAGACATGGAACTGGACAAAGGGAGTGAGGATTTGGAAACCCTGGAACAGCGGAGTGTGAGTGCCACAAAGAATTTTTCCGGAATGATTCAGCCTAAATGATGATCCTAAAAGAAGTTTGAAAAGGCATTGATAATGGTGAATATAATAGAAACGAGGAGAAATGAGGTGATCAAGAAAAAGTATGACAAAATGTGTCAATGTATTATCACTAAGTTCGTTATGTAGTTTGACGGAGAATTTCATGTTGAGAAATATTATGGTAGAATATTGAGCCATCATGGGAGAAAATTAGTTAATGAACAAAGGTGTAGCAGGCAATATGGAGTATTTGGGAAGATGTATAAATTTTAACAGGATGAGAACAACCACTGCTAGATTATTACTGGGCTCGGCTTTGCCTTACAGCCCAGTGCTGATCAGGCAGAAAGGCAACCACTAAGTTCAAACAATCATGACAGCAATTATTCATGGCAGCAGATCTTGACAAGACAGTACATTCAAATGAGTGTCAACGGAGCGGTAAAGATTTTCAGTCTTGTTAATAGAGTAATTGCATGGTGACGTGGTCGGTGCTATCCATAACCAACATACTGGCAGCCTTTCTTGGCAAAAGAGTAAACCACACTGGCACTGCCCCATTCTGAAAATCAGTGTCAACGGAGCGTCAACGATTTTTGGCTGTTCATCTCGGGTAACCTAAGTGCCGATTGGTTGCAGCCATCCACAAACGAGGTATTGGCTGCCTACCAAGTCAAAATGGCTAGCATCATGCTCCATGCCCCATCCTGAAAATGAGTGTCAATGGAGCGTACACGATTTTTAGTCTTGTATATATGGTAATTGAACAGTGACATGGTCACTGCTATTCATATCGAAGGTACTGGCAGCCTTCCTTGGCAAAACAATTAACAACATGGTCAGTACCCTATTGTGAAAATGAGCTTCAACATAGCATCAACGATTTTTGGCTGTGCATTGTGGGTAACCTAAGCAGCAATTGGTTTCAGCCATTCATAAACAAGGTATTGGCTGCCTTCCGAGGTAAAACTAATACCGATATGCTCTCTGTCCTGTCTTGAAAATGACGATCAATGCAGTGTCAACAATTTTTGAAGTTGGATCTTCATAATCTATAAGGCGATTGCTTGCAAACATCCAAAAATGAGGTAGTGGCTGCCATAAAAGTTAAAAACAAAAGTGACGCGCACCCGGCCCCATTCTGAAAATGAGCATCAACGGAGTGTCAACGATATTTGGTCATACATCTTCGGTAATCTAATGGGCGATCGGTTTGGAAATAGGCACAAATGAGATATTGACCTCCTTTAGGTGCAAAAACAATTGCAGCATGCTGTCTGCCCCATTCTGAAAATGAGTATCAATGGAGTGTCAATGATTATTGGACTTGCATCTTGGCAAATCTAAGTGTCGCAAGGTGGTAATAATTCATAGACGATGTCATAGCAGCCATTTCATTTGAAACATTGCATGACTCATAAGTTACCCCATCATGAAACTGCGCGTCAACAGAGGGTCAACAATATTTGGTCCTGCATAGTGGGTAACAAGGCTTTACGCAGATCAATGAGCTCATAAGAGAACTATTGACTGCCTTTATAGCCAAAAATACAATATAAAACAGGAAAAACACGCATTCCAAATTAATCGATAATGCAAGCTGCACAGCATGTAAACACCTATTATTGGTTGTTGCAAACACGATTGTGTTAAGATACCATTGACAAACTGCAAAGACAAGAGTCTTATATGAATCGATAGATGAACCAGCTGGGCGACCCGTAGACAACCCCCTCATTTCGGACGGGTTCGGAGTTTCACATCGAATCTTCCCCATGATGATTGTTCGGGTTCATTGGAAACCCAGACCGGCAATTGTGCAACGGTTTAGTTCAGACCTCGACTGGGAACCAAAGTGACGGTCTGGAACCGTTGCTAACCTTAGCCCAATCACAACTGAGCCAAAAATATCTTCTTAGAAACTAATATGGCTAGTACTTTCTGGGGCGGCTGACACCGGCAGACTGTACCTGAGCATGCTGGGTATAGTTTTTTTGGGGTATGGCAAGGATTTCCCAGGAAAGACAGACCGAACACCGCTGCCTGAGAAGGTTCAGGGTATTAAGTCAGATCAGATTGAGGCTGCCTTGCAGTATGGGACTCTAATGTTGGCTGGGCTTAAACAATATCTCCGGAACACCTTATCAGCAAAAGACTGTGGAGAGAATCTGATTCTGTTGAAATATTGGCCACTTACCCAGTGGCTTGTTGAACAGGTTAGTACTCCTTCCCAATCCCACTTTCTGCTACTCACATCAACACTGTCATCAAACTATGACATACATCAACGGTGACATTCAACTCTGACATCGACTCTGCATATGACAATTAGACAAATTGCACCCTGTACTGCCGGCTGTGGGACTACAATTGGTGTGCTATCTATAGCTCAATGAGTGTCGATGTGCATACCTTATTGAGGAAGTCATTTATCAACTGTGGGAAGGTAAGAGTACCTGTATTGTCCTATGTAACAAGCAATGATGACTTGAACCTACATTATAATTGGCGATATTCCATTATTGTAGAACAGGGTATACATTACTGAATGGAACGTCAGGCATGGTCATGTGTCCGGTGGATTGCTCAACACTGAATACAACATATGCCGTCATCAGTAAAAAAAAATTCCGTTCAGACAGAAAGGCACTGTCGAAGTGTATGCCCTCCGGCAGATCTATCGGAGACACACTGGTGGCGAATTACTCCGCACCTGGCGTCAGTACAACATGTCGGGTTGCATAGCGCCCTCTGATCGCTGCTTCACCGTTTCTTCGTGGTCTGGCTGTCTCCTAGTTCAAATGATCACTCTGGCGTTGTGGCGAACTGTGACCATATGTCGGAATGTGGTCATTTACTATGCGCTTGTATCGGGATTGAAATGCGATGGGTGACACAGTGAAAATCTCTCCTCGGGTTCCTTCTATCTGCGCACGAAGTGCAATTCTGTCTTCACTGATTATACACATTATGCCAAGTCACCAGATCTATGTGGCAACTGACAAACCTTCGTGCAATCCCTCTATCTCCTGACTTACTACAAGTGGCTATCACTGGCCTTACGTATTTGCCACTGACAATGTTTCCAACTCTGAACACTTTCAAATGAACGGCTGCCGGTCCGTTTCTCACTTGTACAAATTTCCGACACAGAGTTTACAGGCATTGTGGTGAGCGCCAGGGATAACTAGTACTCATTGGAAGCTCCATCCTTGTTTAGGAGTTTGATTTGGAATAGCTCTTCCTGTTGCCATGGGAGATGTCAAGTCAGCGTACCATAACACCTCCCCAGACAGTGCTTTTCCCATACACAGTTGTTCCATCGATCCCCTCCACATGAGCTCTGACTTCCTGTGCATCGACCCATCTGAGATATGCGTTCACAATCTAAACCCTCAACTTTAACCATAATACCATGGGAAATACAGAGTCCCATAGTGTTCAGTTGTTCATCCAATATATACGTCTTGTTATGCCTCTTAAGCTTGATAAACTCCAGCGTGCCGCTGTATATTGCCACATGGTGTGTGGTGTCTTGTGTATTGTCGATTAATGATCAAAATTGTTTCATCACAGTATCAGGATGCTTTCCATCACAGCAGATTTGGGGTCCCGTGAAATCGTGCTTCGCATATGACTGCATGCTCATGGGGACAGCAAGATCAGCACCAGAGGGGAAGAAACAGCAATCATCAGCGCTCTTCTCCGGATGTTGAGCAAGGGCTTGGGGATTGAGTTCTCTGATTTCGAAGTGGAGAATGCGACACTCAAAGGTGATTACTTGTGGCAGGTAGTTGAGGTTGGAATTGGAGGAGTTCCAACTGTCCTTGAGGTTCATTTTATGTGCTTGTTCATGTCTCTCAGCAGAATACTGATGGAAGGTTCCATATCAATCAATCTGATCTACCCAATGAGACATCAAGTTGATCTTCGGAGAGTTGAAGTCGGCATCTAACTCCTTGGAAATATCTATCTCGTGGCTGATACAATCCCGCCAGGCCTTCTTTTTGCGCTGCTTCTTGGATGGCGTTCAAGTTCTTGGATTTGTTTCCTTCTCTACTCTTCGCTACTTCACGAGTTCTGTTCTCAGGGAATTGCTTATGGCCTTTGCTTTTTTGCCAGCTCACCCTAGTACAAAGTCATCTGTGGATGAGTGAAAACAACCAACGTGATCCTCCACATAGATCAACGTTGCATCATCCTGCGATCTATATTGAGCATACGTAGAGAATTCAAATAATGCCCATGTGCACACATTTGCGCAATTGAATATGAAACGCAGAGCGGGGCTTCGACTTCATAGAGACTGGGTTATAACTCCAAGTAGGTACCGGCTCATTTCCTTTTTCTCCTTCCCATTCCATTGAGAAGGTTGTTCATGTGACTTATTTTTTGGTGTCAGGGCCTAGTATGCAGGTACGGATAACCAGATTGCATTATACAGGCCGAGCCGTTTGTGCTTCTTCATGAAGTGGAAAATCCACTTCTGGAGGTGGTCAAGCATGGCGATCGGAATTGTATGGAGAAGGTAGGGCTTAGGGAGGTTGCTCACGATACAGGGAATGTGTTGATACCAGATGAATCCTCGGTGAGCATGGTGTGAAGAGAGTTCACCATTGGCTGCCTTTGTATTGGCATCGGTGAGAGTGATATATAGGTTGTGATCCCGCCTGGGGTGTTGCTTCTTAGGAAGGACAAAATCTCCAAGTTCATTCTGGGACAATCGTACCAAATACAAACATGCTCCTGGAAATGATCTATGCAGCGATATTCTGGGCAATCTGCAGGCCATGCTGCTAAAACCAGTTTGCAACGCCTGAAGTTGCCAGCTGCACACAGCAGGTTGTAATACCCAAGCTTGGCACTCGGATTTTGTTTAATGGTGAGGGGCTGGAGTACCTGCCATAGTACTTCGTTCAGCACCCCTTGGTTGGTTTGCAGCTGGTTATCCAGCCGCTTGTAAGTAATATTGCAGGTCTTGATTGGAATCAGCAGAAGAGGGACCATTATGACGCTGTGCGTTGAGGGCATCCAGCGAACCTTCAACGATAGATTGTCAAGTGTCATATATACAGTGCAATTGTTCGTCTCGGCAGCAAAATGTTAGAGATGTGTTCCGTCGGATATACAGATCAAGGAAACCACTGTATACCCCACTCTGAGTGTTGACGATATGTGGATTAGCATGTTATTATCGTGGAGTTTCTCTCCTGACCTGTGTCTCCCACCACCAGTCCACAGTGTGCATATCAGTATGGAGTTGTTTCTGTGGCTCATCACTGTTAATGCAACACTCAGGGGCATAAATGAGATGCTCAGTGTAGGCTGGGTGCTGCATCAACTATCTCACACTTTTGATGATATCTTGACACCAGTATTTGATAGGGCGTTGTTGATTGTCAATCCATCTCATATCCTTGAGAGTGTGAAGTTCCAACTCCCCAAGAGCCTGATCATCTGGCATGCTTGCCACAAGCTTCTGGACGCAATCCCTGTATCTGTAGCTTGGGAATCACAGAGTGTTGTTTTCTGCTTTCAGCACATTGTCATAGTATGTCTTCAAGCCTGTCTTTTTAATCCCACACTACATATATTTGTACTCTTCACGAGTCGCAAACGGGTAGTAGGGATTGGGTTGTTCATATGTCCCAAGGCAATGCAGACCGTCGCGTTCCCATGATTCAGCAACGATCTCAATTAGGGTTGCGCCGGCACCGAAGTATATTTCCATCCACATCATAGGAGGTGGGGGGGATTGCTACTCCAAGTCTGCGATGTTATCAATGTATTCAAGACAGGGAAATGTGTCGAAGTCTTCAACTGAATCTTTGTTAGCGTTGAATTCACAACGCTGAGTGAGTTCAACACGTTTGGGCACACTGCGAATAGTCAGTTTCTTCTGGCGCGAATCTTGAAGTTGGTTGAGATGGTGGAATTTGATATGTTCAAGTTGCCAGCGGTCTGAGGTAAACTTCTTTCGGCATCAAAATTCAGGGCAATGGAAGGGGATCTTCTCTGGCATTGTCAACAACACGAGAGGAGCGGAATATACACTTTAGAAATGGACAAAAGTTGGTGCTGAGCCTGAGTAGCTTTCTGTGTGAGGTCACGTTACTTTCAGCAAACTTGAGAGATTTATTGAGCCTCAACACTATCACAAGGATGTTTCTTAGATGCCAGGAGTTGCCAAAACGCTGCACACGCGATGTCCCATAATACTATGAACAAAATAAATCCCATTCAAATCCCATGAACAAAATAAACCCTGAGCGATCCAAAATCCTCGCGATGTGTGTCATAGTTAATGCCTGAGATAAAGCAACTCTAAAAAAGGAACTGAACCAGAAAAGCACCCGACTAGTGTTAGCAACGGTTCCAGTTTTGGACCCGGCGGGTATTATATGTCTGCGTGGCAACGGCCTTACCCCATCAAAAATCGACGATTTTTGAAGCGAACCATCACTTTCAGGCCACAAATATTGATTAGAGAGTATAGTGTTTGGTATGTGAAATATGCAGCTTTGTACGGCGCATCTTTTGGCCATCTCTGATTTTCGATATCTTTTAATCTCAGCAAGCGGCAGCTCAAAAACCTCGTTTTTACGCCAAAAATGACAATAATCTCAAAGCAGCTTGCTGAGTTTTAAAGATATCAAAAATCGGAGACCACCAAAAGATGCGCCGTCTGCAGCTGCATATTTCATGTACCAAACACTAAATTATTGTATGAATATTCGTGGACTTAATTGAGGGAACCGTTTTGCACAAACCCGGACCGAACCGGCCAGGTCCGGGTTTTCATGGAACCGCTATAATAGAACCGGTCCGAAAACGGAACCGTTGCTAACACTACACCCGACGCCGACCTGAACACCAGAACCATCGCCTCCTTGGCCATGGGAGGACTCCTTGGCTTCTCACCCACTGAGCCATCAGAGCGTGCCTCTGCAAGTGGTGCATCGGGGAATAGGACATTGGACAGAGGGACATCAGGATAACTGTCGCCATCTCCCGATTCACCGAGCAGCTGGTAATCCACATCCACATCTGAGGTGTTTCTGGCTGCCTTACTGTCACGCAGAGTTGGCACCTCTGGACGAGATTTTGGGGTGTCACAATTCCCAAATGCTGGAGGCTACAGATGGGATGAGTCTCTGGAGTTCATGGTGATGGGCAAGGATCCGGGGTGTATGGCAGTGGGGCAGACGCCGGAGGTTGTGGCTGCTGGGTATACTTGCATATTACCTGGTCTTGTTCAGGTAGCACGATTGGCTGATTGTCTACCATGGTGTCAACATTGTCAGCGAAAGTATTTACACTCTCTCCCTGGCCAATCATCCGAGGTTCTTTGCCATCATCCTCATCCTTGTCCTCCTCCTCATCCTGATTCTCCTCCTCCTTATCTTCCTTCTCTTCATCTTGCTCCTCTTCATCTTGCTCCTCTTCAACATCAACGTCCATTTCCATATTCTCATCGCCGTCTAAATGAACACCGTCCAGTGCATCCACAATATCCTCCACACACATAACCACATCAGAATCAATTTCTGAGTCACATTCACCTAGTGTTAGCAATGGATCTGGGTAACCCGCCAGCGGTCCGAGTTGGGAGCAGAAAACAGGTTCAGTTCAGTTCCAGAAATGAAAAACACTCTGAGCCGCTGCATCTTGGCGGGCCAAATCTGTACCCACACTCGTCAACCAGCGGGTTTTGCCGGGTTTGGCTAGATCCATCGATTGCAATCTCCAGTGCTCGTTTTCGTGTTTTTCTATTTATGGTCACATTCAGGTATTCGACTGTGAAGTGCAAAATACAATGTTTGGTACATCATTGTCATTGTTCCTTGTATTGGCTGCCTTTGTAATTAAAACAAGCAGAGACATCGTCACAGCTACATCCTGGAGTTGCGTGTGAACGATTTTTTATCTTGCATAAACAGTAAGATTAGAGGTACAGAACAGACTGATTGACTGTGATGGCAGTGATTAAGCTGCTAATCAATCAATTTACACCTGTTACTGCAACGACAATATTTGAAGAGCCGATGAAGAGACTTGGGAGTGTCAGGGAAAAATCATGGTGCGGCAACAGAGTTCACAAGCCGAGCATAGCCATATGAAATTAGCTTCGGAGAAACTAGAGTCCGACATATGCATAGGGTCTGCAATGTCAGGCTTCATGCGCAATTTGTCACCAATTCAGAAATCCAAGCCTGTTAAACTCCATAAATTTTAACACTTGCAAATGGCCTCTCTACATATGTACCATACAGCGATTGGATTCAGATGAAGAAATTGTACTGGCTCATCAGTCATCAGTAGACTAGATGGGCAAATTCTGATTTTTGACAACATATCTCCACAAAGAAAGATTAGTGTACCTATTTTGCAATGTGTCAGCATTGTATTGATTTAAGTGACCAAATTGTCAGACATGATAAAATTGTCAGTGCATGTGTAAGGGTCATACGTCCCATACGAAAGTTCTAGACTCTAAACCAAGTTCATTGACATTTGATCAGCATGATATCAGTCTGCCTTCTACGGATAAGTGAGAACATGCATCTAAATTGCAGACACAATTTTCTAACAATGTTTGACTTAGTGACAGCATATGAGTTATGGAAGGAGCGGTCAAAGCGCAACGCAAATCAGTTTGTCTGACCACCATCATGTTGCATTCATCCACACAACCAAACTACATCAGTCAGTGATTAGACCTGCCATAAATGGTCAACATTCCGGAAATTGCTTAACATAGGTTGTGGAAATCGAGGAGAAGTAACTGTATAAGGGAAAGGGAGCAAGCTGGGCTATATTAATCAAAAATTAGTGTATGGATCTACATCCAGTGAATTGACAGCTGAAAGTGCTGGAATGTGACAGTACTATGTTATCCATTGCTCTGAGCACATGTGTATCCGTCGATTAGAGATTGAGAGACCACTTCCAAATAACAGTCAACGAAGAGTTAATGATATCTTGTCTTGTAAATCAGTTACTTGGAATGCGGTTTGTTCACTGTTATGTGTAACAAACGTATTGGCAGAGTGTATAAATGAATGAGAATGTGACATGGTCACAGCCCAAAGCTGAAAATGAGCCTCAACAGAGGGTCAATGATTTTTGGTCCAGTATGTAGGTTGAATAGGAAGCGGTTTGCATGTTGTAATACATAAGAAACACATTGGCAGGCTTTATAGGTAAACAACGAAATGACACGTTCACAACCCCATGCTGAAATTGAGCATCAATGGAGAGTCAACTATTCTTGGTGATGTTTGTAAGTTAATCGGTGAGTGATTTGCTGGCTAATATGTATAACTGATATTTTGGCACCGTTTATAGGTGAAAGGGAAAGCAACACTGTAAGAGCCCAATTCTGGGAATGAGCGTCAACAGAGCGTGAACAATTTTTGGACTTGTAAGTAAGGTAATTGGAACGCGACTTGCTCGCTGTCATTCATAATCATCACATTGGCAGCCATTACAGGCAAAACAGAAAGCGACACAGCAACAGCCCAATTCTGAAAATGAGTGTCAACTGAGCGTCAACAATTTTTGGACTTGTAAGTAAGTTAAATTGAATGAGGTTTGCATACTGCTATCTATAATCATCATATTGGTAGCCTTTATAGACAAAACAGAAAGCGACACGGTGACAGCCCCATTCTGAAAATCAGTGTCAACAGAGCATCAATGATTTTTGGACTTGTAAGTAAGTAAATTGGAATGCGATTTGCTCGCTGTTATACATAATCATTGTATTCGCAGCCTTTATAGGCAAAACAAATAGCGATACAGTGACTGCACCATTATGACAATGAGCGTCACTAGAGCGTCAATGATTTTGGGTGTTGCATGTTGTATCATCCAAGGGCTGTGCTAAGTTATTTACCAATAAGTGAAGTATTGGCTGCCATTATGGGTAATATGGTAAGTGTCAAGGTCGCTACATGTAACAATAAGTGTCAACAGAGCATCATCAGAGCGTCAACAGAGCGTCAACAGAGCATCAACAGAGCGTCAATAGAGCGTCAACAGAGCGTCAACAGAGCGTCAATAGAGCGTCAACAGAGCGTCAACAGAGCGTCAACAGAGCGTCAATAACTTTCATTACTGCATCTTTTAAAATCCGACGGCTATGCCACCGCATTTACCCAGAATCGAAGCATTGTGTGCCGTTATGGGCAATCCAGTTAGCGTCATTGTCGCTACACCTCAATTGAGCGTCAACAGCGTGTCAACAGAGTGTCCATGATTCTTGATGTTGCACCTTGTACTATGCGTCGGCTGTGCTATGGTACTTACCCACAGTCGAAGTCTTGATCACCTTGATACGCAATATGATTTATGTCAATGTCACTACCACCTACAACTGAGAGTCAGTGGAGTGTTAACAATTTTTGGTCGGGTAAGTGTGGTATTTAGAATGAGATATACTCGCTGCTGTGTGTAACCTACATATTGGTTGTCTTTACATACGAATGAGCAACCGATACGGAGACAGCCCTATTCTGAACATGACAGTCAACCGAGCGTCAACAATTTGTGGTCTTGTAAGTACCGGAATTGAACAGTGATATGGTCGCTGTTATGCATAACCTCGATATTGGCACCATTTATAGGCACTATAGACAGTATCATGGTCAATGCCGCATTCTGAGAATGACTGCCAACAAAGCGTTAACAATTTTTCCCTTTGCATCTTGGGTCATTTTTTATCCGATTGGTTGCACACATGCATTAATGCGATATTGACAGCCTTTACTGGCAAAAACACCAGCAACATGCTCCCTGCAGCATCCTGAAAATGAGTGTCAATGGAGCATCAACAGTGTTAAGTCTTTCATATTTGGAAGTCAAGGTATCGCATGGATCTTGGCATTCATACCGGAAGTATTGATCCCCATAATTGTCAAAATACAATATATCAAAGGTAAAGCACGGATTCCAAATTTATCGATATTGCAAGCTGTAAAACCTGCAAAGAAGTATTATTGGTTGTTGAAAACGCGATTTTGATAAGATACATTTAACAAACTTCAAAAACAATAGGCTTGTATGAATGTATAGATAGACCTGCTGGGTGACTTGCTGACAACCCGCCCAATTCAGATGGGTTGGGAGTTGACCAGTGAACTGTACCCAACTGGGTGGTTAGGGTTTATTGAGAACGCGGACTGCCGATTTGGAAATATTTAGGTATGGACCTAGACCCGGACCTGAAGTGACAGTTCGGAACCTTTTCTAGCACTATTTTCTCTGTCCCACTTCTTGGTTGAGTTGGGATCATCATCTGAAGATATTGGCACAGTGGGCAATGCTTCCGGCTTTAAATATACCCACTCCTGTAAGCCCCCCGTGTCTGAGTCTCCCTCATACATTGTCATTCTGGAACTGCAAACCATAGGAACGAAAGACATTATCTCCCCCTGGGGTTTGTTTGACAATACCTTTCCCTTTACTGTTTCCCTTCCCCTTCCCTTTCACCTTCCCATTCCCGTTCCCATCCGTTGTTTCCTTCTCTTTCCCGGTTCCTTTCTGACAGCATTATGTGTCCTCCTCTCCCTTCTCGTCATCATTGTCATTGCCATCACCAGGACAGCTTCTTCCACCACTCGGCATTCCAGAATCCGCCAAGATTTCTTCATTATCATCCTCATCGATTATCTCATCCCAATTCAGCGGTCTAACGCCAAGGAAGTCACCTGGCTTGAACTGCTGCCAGCTTGGCGGCTCAATCTTTGCCCTGAGATGATCACTACCATACTAAAAGAAATGCTCGCAGGTGCATTTAGCCTTCCCCAAGCTGGTTGTCTGTGGATTGGAGCGATGGACTTGATCCCCAATGAGACAGAAGCTGTCCCACCTCCAATTGTTTATTTAGTTGTGGGTTTTGTCAAACCTTTGCCCCATATATGAGTGGAAGGCAACCCACCACTCCCCAAAAGGCGAACTCCTGTTCCTGTGGAGCGGCCACAATAGATAGAATTGTGGAAGGTAGTGCGTCGTGACTGGATCAAGAAAGATTGTCTCACGAAAGAGGTCCCATGCCCTCTCATCGGTGACATGCCAAAGATTATATATCTGGATAAGTCTACAAAAGTATTGCAAAATAAATCAATTTCTACGGTCCCGATTCAATGACAGGCATCGATGTATAACCAATGTCAGCATTTTTGCCATAGCAGTTGCATTCCCCTTTTCTTTGCGGCTGCCCTTTGGTGCCAACACTGTTAGTAGAAAATAAACCTACATCTGAGGCATTAAAATGTTGATAGAGTTGCCTGTATTGGAAGATAGCCAAGAGGGAACGTACAAAGTTGTGTAGGTTATCGGGTGTGTTTTGAAATAAGAGGCATTGTTTTGTGCATGTCACGTGATGTCAAGAAAGTTGAGTATACTGGCAGTTGGTTCAATATGGGATGAAACAAGAATGGAGGTATAGGCCGGAAGAAGGGATATATATACTCGAGTTTCTGCAATTTCTTACTTCAACTTGTTTTGATGGTTAACAAACACAAAACGACAAATCCTTGATCTTGCACAACCACCAGGCACCTGATGCCAGGGAAGCCTCGAGATGGGATTGAGTACTCGCAGTGAGGAATATTCACAATGCCAGGTTGTGCTTTTGAATCGCATACCATATTTACCGCTCAGTCCTCGTGCAACTCGCAGCAAACTGAGTAGTTTTCATCATGTCCAACCTGTGCAACCATTCAACATGGCTAGCCACATGCTTAGTGATGGAAAATGCACCACCAACTGGTGTCACAGGATAGAGAATACGTCATTGTTTGCATTACAATGCTTTTCGCTGTGCCAAAGGGCAATTTCCACCGGGATGCTGAAGATATACACAATCAATGGCTAGAAGTATTCTCCCAAGAATGATTGCAACTTTATGCTAACTGGGTCAAGAAGGCATGAACACCCTTTGAGCGGTGGAAATAGGCCTTCAGATATTGCTGTAACAGTAAATTACAATGCTATGCTTAATTTCATGGCAGTTAACCCCTGTATTGAAAGCATTTGAAAGGATCTCGTCCCTGAGTATTGTCAGGGTTTAGAGTCCAGCATAGACTACTCTGCGCCACTCTTTTTTGTCGAATCCCTCCCGGGTCACTCAAATTGGAGGCTACCTCGCCTGCCTTTGCTTATGCAGGCCGAGGAAATTATTCCTACATTCCTAATGTCAAAAATCTATATGGCACTATGTTTTCCAAAAGTCCTCACCCTGATACGACTCCGGTCGTACGAAATGTTTGAAGTTTTGCTCATCATCTCATTCAACAAGAGTGTGGTTCGTTGGTAAACTCTCAACTTCCGCATGTTGAGAGACGAGTTTGCGTACCGGCTGTCAAGAGGGATACCTCTCAAGGAGGGAGTTCTGTAGCCTCTACAATCCAAGGTCAAAACTCCACCCCCTCATCATCGCTGAAATATTCTTGCATTGCAGATATCACTCAACATGTGACTTCTACTCCTTCCGCTACCCAGCGAGGGTTTATAAATACACCAACTGCCATGCCGGGATCCAGCAGTTGTAGCACACTAGCACCCGGAGGAACCTCTCAGACAGATTCAAAGAGTTGCAATGTATCATGCCCCGCATCCGGCATTGTTATCTCTCCCACTCATCTCAGCAGTCTTGAAAACCTGACTCCCCCCATCAGTAATCCAGAAGCAGGGGTGATCATGACAAATCCACTGCGAATGCGAGTGACAGAAAAGAATCACAGACACAGGCAGTGGAAATTGCAACCGCCGGTGGTGTTGACACTTCGAACAATGGTCTCCAGCAGTCACAGAATCGATTGATTAGGTCACTCAGACATGACGCCTCTGGTATTTGCAACAGGCGGACTCCTGGAGCTCTACATGTGGAACAGATGGCCGTTTATGAGTGCAAAGAACTTGGAGACGGTAAGTAACACAACGCAACACATTGCAAACGCATTAGGCGAAGCCCCACTCTGGTAGATTCTATAGACGTACCGGAACACCGCAATGCAGCAAATCAACACTTGGTCCATAGCATTTGAGGCACGCTCAAGTGAGATCTTCCAAGAAGTATGCTGAAGCAACGGCCTAGGTTTGATATTACACACTCAAACCGGTACAAAGTTCAAGTACAGGACAATAAGGTTTCATCCGATTTTATTCAATCAGCAAGGGACAACATTGCAAAGCTTTATAGTCTCCACTGCTCTGAATCCGACGCAGAGCATTTAGAATTGATTGATTCCCATCTGGCAGACAGGAAGTATCATGTTCTGCTGGCAGAGTGTGTGGAAGGTGGTGTATGCGGTCCAAATCCAACACAGAGAGAGTCAAAAGCTGCTAACAAATGACCAGCATCCCCTTTACTCTGTGGTGGAAGCAATTCGAAAGTTTATCTACATCAAATTGTATACTCAGGCAAATCACCGTTGCGTGTATGCTGCTGGATGTTATAGTTCAATGATTAATGACAAGTACGGTCATATACCCTTGCCACTGATCATGTTTACCCGCACTGCGTTGCGCAATGCTCTCCTGGAGTGGCAAAAGAACCAAGGTGTTCATCCAAAAGCTTCCAAGTCAAAGCTGAAAGCCGACAGACCTGATCCCTCCAACTGCTTCAATTACAAGAATGACAGTGGTTAGAATGCATCCTGCCGTGCTGCAACAGTGAACAAGTTGTTAACCTTGCCTGGCGTTGCAGACACATATACATTCTTGATGAATACCTGAAACACACTACTGGAGAGCTACCAACAGATGGTGTATGAAAACACTCTAGCAACAGTCAAGCGTCAGATCCACTGGGTGGAGAACGCAATGCATGCCATAGTCACCAGCGTGGAAGCACAGAGTGTTGACAATGCTAATCTTCTTGACTATGTGACTTCTGAAGTGGCGCGTGAGGAGCCTGAGATCGAAAGCACTGACCCAAACATCCTGAGAGACAACAATTGTTCGGATGATGAAATGCATTTCAGGGGGCCAGGGGGCCACAGGGATCATGAAGTTGAAGGTAACGAAGGCAATATCCGCGATGCCATCCCAACCGCCAGTCTGCGACGAAAGCCTGTGACTAAACTCAAGAAGTTTGACATGAAAACCAGTGATGTCAACGGGTATGAGGGCAAGGATGGCGACTATGTCGATGCGGATGATGTGAGAGAAGCATTGCAAGGCAATGATGGATCAACGCAGAATGTGGAGTACTGAGGACATAGTAGGTTTGACCTGGGAACCAATGATGTTGACGGGTATGAGTGCGATGATGGCGATGATGCAGACGCAGATGTGGAGGAAGAAGCATCACAAGTTGATGATTGGTCAAAGCAGAATGTAGAAGCCTAAGGGCATAGTACTAGAGAGTGTGAAGATTGAACAGTATATATCAGACATGTAAAATCTGATAATCGCAAGGCAAATGCAACAGCAAGCAATGCATCTGAAGTATAAAGTGTATTGCGATAAGTGACAAAATCTTGAGACTAAACATATATAGAGAGAGTGTGGCTTCCGATATAGTAATAGCGGAGAGGTAAAATGTGGCTATCGGCCGAAGAAAGGCATAAACATCACTGGGCATTGTGTAAACAACTAAACCATAACTGCTGCCCCCGCAAAGAGTCTAATACACGTGTTGTTCTGATGGTGCGCATCCATCACCTCATTCAGTGTGCAAAGTAAAGTAGGTTAATATGCAACACGACCCATCTCCTGGGCTATGTGACGTGTGTAATTTTCCATCACAGGGTACAAGGTTCCGTCAGAGCCATCAGAGCAGTCTGAAACACCCGGTTGTTTCGGGCAGAAACTAGTGTTGTTGCTGCTGTTGATTGGTAACCCTCGCCATGATCGATCAGTTGAAGGAAAACACCCTGTGGATGAATCATTCACCAATGCTATATGTGTTGGGGGTTTTCAAGAATGCTTCCAGTGAGGTCGTTGATCGTGATACTGATCATGTATACAATAGCCAGAGTAGGAAGATTTCCCCACAGCCACTTGGGTCTGCTGTGATTGGTCAACATAATGATGTAATGCTGGTCATTAGTTAATTTGGAATCTTTTTATACTTTCCATTATTGGGTGTGCGCTTTTATTCCTTCTGGGTTGGTTCTTGGGTTGGGGATATTTCTTTTGGGTTGACAGTATTGGTCTCTCCTGGGGTGTACAGGTTCACTCCTCTCCATTTTGGATCGCTGTGAGCTAATCTCCACATTGTCTAGTTGGAAGGTTTCGAGCTGTATAGATGACTAGAAACATAGAATGGGGTAATTAAGTCGCTGACTTTTACTGCAGAGCTGCCTTACTGCGAGTCTGACCGTAGCCACTCTGACAGCAGACACTCTGACAGCAGACACTCTGACAGCATCCACTCTGACAGCAGCCACTCTGACAGCAGCCACTCTGACAGCAGCCACTCTGACAGCAGCCGCTCTGACAGCAGCCGCTCTGATATAAGCCCTCTGGCAACTACTCTGACAACAATCTGACAACTACTGTACCAGTGACTTTCCAAAACGTTTACCATGCCTATGCTCAGTGGACAAAAAGTCTTTATCATTTCCAAATCCTAAATCTCTATCAGTAAACTCTCATCATGCATATCACCCAGCGTGTACTCTACAGTCAAGGCAAAATAAACAATTGTTTCAGTACTTGCTAATACTATATTGACCGGACACCACCTTGTTAATGTGTACTGATATTCTGTAATCCTGACAAAAGCTAAGCCTAACCCCAAAGACATCAAGCAGTGAACAAAAAATATACTCAGAAAGGAAGTACAATTGTCCTATCCAATGCGGTATTCATGCCACCCGGTTGTTGGCTCAAGACTTTCATTAGGGTGCATTGACTTGGAAGTCATGAGACACACTCACAGTGCTGAAGAGAGATGGTATAACACTTTCAAATTCCAATTTGACTTGGCACATGTTTGATTGGCTTGGCTGCGGAGCAAAAAGATGGAGTAGCTGCCACTGTCTTAGTCTGATGAACTGATATACTACAGTTGAACTGGCACCGTTTGAGGCTTTGGGACAACTGGGCAGTTGTAGCACCAATCGAAGGGCAGTCAGGGAGAGAACATCATGAGTAGAGAATAGAATTCTATGACATACAAGATTACCGATTCTAGTGCCTGTGACGGTACTACTAAAGTACTCCAAAACCTACATGTATACTTTACACTCCGACCATACAGTTGCCCAGATCAGCAGACATACTGCACAGTAAATTACAACAGGTCTATGACTTTTATTCATTCATTCTATGACCGGGCCATACAGTTGTGCACAATGCTTCTTCAGGATTGATTCATCAATGTCAATCACCTGACTCAGTTGTGAGTAAAATATGTCAATTGAGCACAACTCTGCTCTGACGTAGTTGCACTGACAAGTTGCACTGACCAGGTCACTCTGACAGGTAGTTCTGACAGGTTACTCTGACAAGGACATCTTTCTCTTCTTACAAGCACTGTACGAATTTGGTGTGGTCGACACTAACTACTTAGTCAACATTAGATCTGTGATCACAAGCACTCCTGAACCGGATATGGGATGAGAGGCACTCACAGGGTGGAACTCAACCTTTCTCATCCGCCTTTGTTGGGATACGGGGACCTAAGCACTAACCAACATGAACTACTACCAATAGGGATATGTGTCATCCAATACTTATCCTTATATGTTACCTCCTGAATGATCTTAGGTCCCTACTCCCTGGAATTGGAACGCTGCACATGCAGATCCCATGAACCGCCAACTATGTGCAATTTCATAATGCTATGCTACTTCCAATGCAATATTCAAATTATAAGGCCTTCATTTTGTTCACCCTCAGGTCAGGTATACGGCTGTTGCCCGCAGAGCACTGGCGAGGAGCCCTGGCTGGACTTGGTAATGCATACTATTTGTGACTGTTTCGGCCCCTTTGACTCGCAAAGTAGTGAAGACCATACTGTGACATATCCAGATTCACCTGTAGGTCAGATCTGCAGAGCGAGATGCCAGTATTGTTGTGGGGCAACGGTCTCGTGGTGGTCCCCAACATAGAGGTTTGTGAGCAATAATATAGTTGGGAAGATTGGCAGATTACTGAAACTTAACACGGTAAAATATCAATTCTAACTTATGGAACCTATAAATCTTACTCTGAACATGGGAAAGACCATTATTGCTTTGACTCAAACATGAGAGGCCTAACGTATACAGTATAACACTGACAATTACCATAATATTAACATTTTCCCTGACTCTGATAGCCACCCGACTGTAATACAGACAGCAACCCAACATATAATAATGCATGAATTCAACTTTGACTTACAAGGCCCAAGGTATATGTTACAAATTTGACTCTGACAATGTCCCAAACTCAGACAATCACCCAACTCATATCAGTAAAGGTGCAAATTGATTATACACTGCGCTATGTACACACATGGCCATGCACAGCTCATAGCAAGTTTCCCGTGCACCCCAGTGCAACATGCTTCCTATAGTCATCTGTTGTCAATTTATCGAGATGTGGGCGTGGGCGCTTGGAATGTTATACAGCTGCTGGGCAGAGATGGATCAATACATTTCTTCACTGCATGCTGTTATACCGGTACTGTACATGCTATAGCAGCGTGTCTGCAAGAGGGCCCACTGGCGATTGAAAGCCTGCTCTAGAGCTTACTTGAGAAACTGCTTGAGAGCTTGCTTGAGAGAGGCGCACTTTGTGAAGAGTAGAGTTTTCCTCCACTCGAAGCATTTGGGCGATGGCACACTCCGGGTGTGTGGAAGCTTTAACGAATTGATTAATCCAAGTCCATGGAAGCTTTGGCTAGTGGATGGCTATCAGTCTGGAAGCTTTGGCAAATGGAAGATTCTAAGTCTGTAGAAGCTTTGATGCTAATGTTGACATAGCCAACCTACTTGTATAAGAGCTTTTTGTACTACGATCACAATCACTGACACTATCACCATCGCTTCCTTTGCCATTGCAATCAGCACCATCAGCCCCGGCCCAAATCCACACACATACACCCACAATCTGTGGCAGCAAGTAGCTGATTCCGCTTGAAAATCTGAGCAGGAGATCTTCTCTCCCGAAGATCCAACTGTTTACCATTCCTACAGAATCGAAGGTCACAATTTTCAACACCATGGTCGTCAGACAATGTGAGATTTAATTTTGGTGGTCGTGCTAAAGAGAAGGATAAGACAGTGATATAGCCTGATGTCATCATAGCAGCAGCCGGCCATGTACTTGTGGACACCGGATATGTCCCAGCAGGTTGCAGCCTGCATTGGCCGCCACCAGTCTCCATTTCGAGATGTTGGGCTAGGCCCTGTAGTGATGCATGGCATCGGTATCTGGATGTGATATTCAGCTTTGCTCAGTATACCCTCCTTTCCCAGATATATTTGACTCTGTTTCTCTCTCTCTTTGCACTTTAAACAATTACTTTATACCATAGTCAGATCAATATCTCTATTCTCACTTGATTGATCTCAACACTGCTACCCACCACCTGCCTAGTGTTAGCAATGGGTGCAATTTCCCGGGTCTGTTCCGGTTCTGGATCCACCCAAAACAGAACTGTGGCAACTGGTCTTGCTACCTGCAAAACCCCGACCATTGGAAATGGACCAGTTTTACCTGCAAAAACCTGGCATTTAGAGTTCACAATTTTCGCACCAATCCAGTATCTGAGTTCTGATCACATCATGACACAATCAATATGTTAATTTTGCCGCCTTAGCGGCTCTTCCACCTCTTGCAGTCAGAATTGTAATCAGAGCAATATTCATTGAGTCGCTATGGAAAACTATCAGATTTCGCATTCATTATGGTGTTATTCCATTGCGATTCGAAGAATACTTGTCTGATCACATGTCTGAAAGGGCGAGGTGGCAGAGCGGCCAACACTGCACAATCTACATACTAATGATGTCCTGATACAATCAGAACTCAGACACTTAATTGGAGCGAAAGTTGCAGGAACCATCAAATGTATCACCAGTCCAGGTTCAACACTGCCAAAAATCAACGGGTTTATGTCTGGTCACGGTACCAACCCCACCAAGACAGAGAATGTCTGGTATCTCGATGGGTCTGGAACCGAACTGCACCGTTTATCTGGTCCAAACCTGGAACGGCGCCAGGTTTACTGGACCCATTGCTCACACTACACCTGCCACATGCCACACACCACCCACCAAATCCTGCTCACTACCCGCCATCTGACCCACGCCTCCTGGTGCGTGCCATCTGAAACTCAACAAGTCTCTGGATCGAGCATGTCAGAGGATATTTGGAAGGAGTAGAGTTTTCCACCGGTAGCTTTTGGTCGATGGAAAACTCCAAGTTTGTGACAGCTTTGGCTAATAGATGGCTCAAGCGCTGAGGAAGTTTTGGCTAGTAGAAGGCAGTAAGTCTGTGGAAGCTTTGATGCTGACGTTGACGTAGCAAACCTACTTGTCTAAGTACTTCTCGTACTATGATCACATTCACCAACACCATCACTATCACCATTGCCATTTCCGTTGCCATTGCTATTTCCATTGCAAATGCCATCATCTCCAGCAGCCCCAGACAGAATGCACGTACACATGCACCAACAATCGATGAGAAGCGGGCAGCAGAATCCGCTGGACATTGTGCGTTGGAGATCGGATCTCCCGAAGTTCGAATTTTCTACTTTCCCTGTGGAATGTCTGGCTACAACTGCCGACACTATGACCATGAGGAATCAGGAGATCATGTCACGGTGTGCACACTGAACATTTGACTCAGACTTTGATCTCAACCAATGTCATGATTTTGGCTACCATACACTGCCCGCCATCTACCACACAGCACATGCCACATGCTGCCTGCCAAACTCTGCCCACCAAATGCCACCTGGCGCACGCCTCTGAGTGGCTGGCATCTGTAACTGATCAAGTCTCTGGATTGAGCAGGCAGGAGCGTACATGGGAGAATACAGTCAAGTGAGATTGAGAGTGGCTTCCGTCTTGAGAGTGTACTTGCAATCGTCAAGGAGGTCTACTTTGGTGGGTACTTGACGGAGTTCTTGGGAGTATCTTGAGTGCTTACTTGGGAGTGTATAGTCAAGCAGGATGGGGGAGAGCCACCGAGTGCGATTGGGAGTGTACATGAGAGCATCATCGGGAGTGTGCTTGAGAGCGTCCTGAGAGCTTACTTTGGAGTGTACAGTCCAGCAGTGTGGGAGTGTGCGATTGAGTGCAATTGGGAGTGAACATGAAGGCATACTTGGGAGTGTGATTGAGAGGGTCTTGAGAGCTTGCTTGGGCGTATATATCCACGCAGGCTGGCAGGCTGCCATTCAGTGCAATAGGGAGTGTCCTTGAGGGTATGCTCGGGAGTGTGCTTGAGAACATCTTGAGAGTTTTCTTGGGAGCTTGGAGTCCAGCAGCATGCAGGTGTGCTATCGAGTGCAATAGGGAGTGTCCGGGAGAGCATACCCGGGAGTGTGCTTGATAACATACTTGGAGAAGAACTTGGGAGCATTCTTTGTGTTTCCATGGGAGTGTGTTGAAAGCGTAAGTCAAACAGGCTGAGAGTATACAGTCAAGTGCATTCAGGAGTGTACTTTAGAGCATACTAGGGAGTATGCAAAGCAGTGCATTTGGCAGTTCAGTTTCAAGTTTGTTGAATGCAGCATGATGTATAGTATCAAGTGCACATAATAGCATGGATGTTATAGTGATGTAGTAAATACGCAGGTCGATTGAACCTTTTAATCCCATGGGCCAAATATCCGATGGATCACCAACCAGAAAACAGCTTCTCTATGAGTTACGTGCCGCGTATGGTCATTTTTCCTGGTGCTGATACATGAAGCACCATCACATATAATATGGAATTGCTTCAACTTTGACTCGAGAGAACCCTCCTTAACTCTGATAATTTCCCTACATCTGATAACCACCCTACACTAATACAGAAAGCAACTCCACCTATAATATGGCATTACTTCCACTTTCAGTTGGGAGAACCCACTGTATACGATATAACTTCCACTCTGACAATTACATTTACTCAGTCAGTTTCCATAACTCTGAAAACCACTGACAATACAGCATGACTTCAACTTTGACTCAGGAGATACAATGTACACAGTATAACTTTCACTGTGACAATCACCCTAGCTCTAACAGTTATTCCAACTCTGACAATGACCCTAACTGGCAACTACCCCACTCAGCTACTGGAAGCAACCTCGCCTATACGGTAATTATTTCAACCTTGACACAGAAGACCCACCCTATACAGAATCATCTTAACTCTTACACCGAACTGGATTCTGACATGTTTGCACCATCACTTCGACTCTTATGAGGACTATAACTGTCACAAGGAAACAAATATTGTTGGGTCTATTAAACACTCTGACAAGGTTGTTCTTACATGACAGGAGATAGAGATGTACTATATCATAAATGGTGACAAGCCATGGATTCCGTGGACATGAATAGCCGATACACCCAACACATACATGCACGGCATTATACAATGTACAGAATTGCAAAGGCAACCGGATCTGGCAGCAGTAATTCCGACTGGTCTAGACAATCTGAAGGCAGCAGTGGTCGCATTGATTAATAGTCTGGAGGCAGGTACTAGGGCAGCAGTGGTCGCACTGATCAAGAGTCTGGTGGCAGGTCCTAGGGCAGCAGCAGCGGAAGTAATCATCCAACCTCCGGTGCCAGCAGCCCTGGACTCACTCTAATGAAAATGCCCGACAATGAGACCAATCCGGCGGTAGTAACGGCTGTAACGAGAGCTCAGAAGACGACGCAATGTATTTTTGCGACGACAACAATGATGAACTGCAATCCCAACATCAACGAACCCAAATATTGAATAGCTATACTAAGTCTTCCGGTATGAACAACTAGAGAGGGGTAATGATGCATCCAGCTTGATCTCTGTATCTAACTGACAATTTATAGCTGACGACATCTAGTTTATCCAGCAGCCGGTGACCGGTCAGCAGGAGCCGAAATTGCCATCCCTGCATTCATGTAACTATGTCTAGTTGCAAACACAACTGTTACCAACTGGGCCTGGTAATCCGGCAAACATTTCCAAGTTCGGACTCCAACAATGAGTCTGTTTTGATCCGAAATCATCCAAGAACTCCGCCTGGTGTATTTCTGCGAGGTGAATCCCTGATATGTACCCATCAACCCACAGAGTGTGCCGGGTTTGGGTAGTCTTGTCGGTTCCAATCTCCAGTTCTGGTTTTTGTGTTTTTCTATTTCTGGTTGCATTCAGGTATTTTACAGCTAAACGCAGAATATTATCATTAGTAAGTTATTGTAGTTTCTCGATGTATTAGCCGCCTTTGAAATCAACATCATGTGAGATACGCTCCATGCCCAATAATGAAAATGACAGTCAGCTGAGCCCATATGATGATGGGCCTTGTAAGTCAGGTAACTATTCGGAGAGTTGGTTGTTGTAGTATGCTATATTCCTATTGGCTTCCGGAATGGGCAACATCGTTATCGAAACATTGCTAACATCTCCTAACCATCAGTATCAATGCAGTGTCAACAATTTCTTGTCTTGTAATTTCAGGTCATTAAAGAGTGATTTGGTAATTGTTATACATACTCATGGTATTGGCCACAAGTATAGGCCAAAGAAATCGTGATACACACCATGCCGAATCTTGAAAATGAGTGGGAAGGGTGTGTCAACAATGATTGGCATTGGATCATGGTGAATGGATGTGCGATGTGTGTAATACCATCTATATCCGAAGTATTGACATGGTTTATAGGCTACCAGAATTATAAACACTGAGTTGCAGATTGGAAAATGAAGTAACTGGCATTTGTTCTGGAGGCAGTTGCGGGAATATCTGATACTTCTCGGTCTATAACGGCTTCCAGGATGGGGCAGGGAGCATGTCCATTACCCTTTCGCCTATGATGGCAGCCAATTGTCTGATTATGTATAACAACCATTAAGTTACATGGTAATTACTTGACATACAGGACTGAAACTCATTGACGCTCCATTGACGCTCATCCTGCCAAAAGTGTTTCCCCAATATGCAACTATTCAATTTGGAATGGAATATCAGTAATCATTCTTTGGCAGCAGTTCAATTGTTTTCAGGTACATTTTTGTTGATCACAGCACTGTTCTATAATTGTACATATAAATATATGCTTTAAAATATTCTTTAAAGTATCTGCCAATTGAAGATAACAATGATACTCAAAAGTCCGATTCATATCACTCAGTGCTTGTCTTCACTGTCCGGTTTGCTCAATAGTCTGCTGTCGCGAGCAAAATGGACATCCGTGACATTACCATGCAGCAGATAGACTGCTATCCACCTGATGTTCGTTCATCAGTGAACAAATCTGCATTAAAATCATTATTGCACTTGTAATTCTTGGCATATGGATCAATATTGAAAAACTGAGCATTGGGAAGAGAAGTATGTATATACACATATCCAGGTGGTATACCATTGCTTTTGGAACATTCACATACATCGGTATCAGTAGCCGGTGCAGGTGGCGTTCTGGGCGGAGGTGGCACCTGATCTGGTGAAGGTGCACCTGTATCTTTGCGCCTCCAGCATGTCTGCTGGTTTTGTTTGTTTCAATCATACTGTATTCACTCTAATTAGAGTATGACAGAACTATTTTTATAACCCCCTCCGCCTCCGGGTGAGCCAGCTAGATGGTGGAGCTCCCCTCCCACTACCCTTTATCCCCACTGACATATGAAAGTTGAGAGATAGTCCAGAAAAGAAAAGACAAGAAAAGAAAGGAAAAGAGAACGTGTATAAGTCCGCTGCCACATCCCCCCCGCACCTCAGTCATCCTCTAAGCCCGCTCCATACCCCCATTTACTTCGGTGGGAACTTCCCAACTTCAGTAGCCGCCAGGAAGTCCATCTCCACTTGGTCGCACTCTTCTATGGAAAACAGCTCATAGATTTGCATGTGTTGGCACCTGCCTGCTTTCCAACCCCTCGCCTTTCCCACCGCCTCCCATAGTGCTTTCTGCTGGTCTCTCTACTGGCTGGAGTGGCGGAAGAGGTGTTCCCGTGGCTTGGCCGCCGTCCTGCCTCCACCACCGCACTACCAGCATTTGTTGTTCTATTGGTGTCCAAACCGGATTATGTACGTTCCAATCGGCGCATGTCTGCTCTTCAGTCTGTAGAACATCATTGCGAATGATTTCACGCTTGTCATCGTGATGGACCTGTTGCTTCCCACTCTGCTCTTCAGTCTATATTCGTAATGTTTGGAGCACTTGTCGGCCACCCACATCGCCACTGCCTCCGTCCTCCCTTCGGATATCCGTCTAGCTCAATTTCCGGCCGAGCTGTATACTTGGCCCTGTACTGTATAGCCTCAGTCATCTTGTGCTTCGTTGGTGTGGCGGTCAGCCTCTTCATTCCCGGGGATGCCCAAGTATCACGGGACCCAGTGGATTGCAGCTTCGATGCCGTTGCCGCGGAGGGCCCCAGCATGCTCGTTGATTGCCATTACAAGCTGCTGCCCTGGCCCTGGGTCCCAATGCGTTGTCTGTCTGATGGCCGCCTGTGAATCACTAAACACCGCCACTTTCATGACTCCGTGTGCTCGTAGCGCCTCCGGTCTTCCAATGGACTTTCGGAGTGCGACTCTGATTGGCCACAGTTCAGTATCAATCAACTCCATTCATGCCGTGCCGAGGTAGCAGCTGGAGACCGTGCAGCCGTCTCCGTTTAAGCAGACCTCTGCGGCTCGTACAATTTCATCGTGCATTCGGGATCCCTCCGTCAACCATGTCCAGGTGCCAGATCCCGCCTGGCTTTCCATTTGTCTTGCCCATATCTCGGCGGCTCTTTTTGTTGTGCCTCATCTTCCAGTAAAATGGTCTTGACCACTGGCTTCTCCCCAGGGTCTGGCAAGCACATGGTCTCTGCTTTCCTCCTGCGCGCTTGCTTAATCGCGGCCACTCTGCCTACTGGTGCACCAGGTGTAGGGTAATTGTAGAGCTCTTTCGCGTTGGAGCCTTCACATGCGCTTCCCAGCCCTGATACAAACCATTGTTGTCTGGCATCGAGGGCCACCACAGCAGGTATGAGCCCTGAGTTTCTGATCAGGGTGCCTCTCGGAGTTGTCGGTAGAGCGCGCAGGGTTGACCTGGCTTTCCCAATTAGGAGTAGCTGGAGGTTGTGTCACTGGCTGCCTTTCTTCAGATCCTACCAGAGCTCGCTTCTGTTCGGTGCGACAGCCTGGACGCAACCTACCTGTACGGCTCTCAGGCATGCTGGTACAACCCAATGCCCACCTGTGAGTGACCGGAGTCATGCTTGTCCGGCTCTCGCCTTCTTCATGCATCAGTTGTGATGCGCCTTCAATGTTGAGTGGGCATCCATCCAAACCCCCGGCCACCTGGTCGCATTCCTGTTAAACCTGACAAAGCCATTCTCAACTTTTATCTTGGCTGTTAACTTCAGACACAGGTGCTTCTTGTGGCCTCTTCTGTGGGTGAAGAATGCCGCTTCGTTTTTTGCGGTGTCAAACTCCAGCTCCCGCCTTTCCACCAAGTCCATGCTCACTCTGGCGCAGGCTTCGAGTTTTCTGATGACTTGGTTAACGTCTTTGCCCATCGCCAACCAACCGACATCGTCCACAAAGAACAGGCCTTCGGCTCCGGAGACTCTCTCCTCAACCCATTTCTGTGCCCTGACCTGTAAATTGCGAACATGATTGAACACACTGGTGAGCCCTGTGGTATGCAGGCTTCCACCGGGTGTCTCTCCATCACATTACCCTCAATTACCATTTCGATTGTTTGGTCTGTGAGGAAACTTGCACACCATCGTATGAGGTGTCCATCCATCCCCTTGCCTCTCATTGTGTGGATTAGTCTCCCCCTCCCTACGCTTTGGAAGGCTGTCTTGATGTCCATCAGGAGAACACCAGCTATGTGGCCCTCTCACCAGGCTGCGTGTGCTCTGTTGACCATGATAGCTGCTGCGTCAACTGCCGACCGCCTTTTTCTGTACCCATACGGGCAATCGCTAAGCAGCGCTCTTCTTTCAGCCTCTTCAGCCAGTAGCTTTGCAACCACATTTTGGACAACTTTCCCCATACAGCTTTGTAGAGGAATGAAGCGATACGCCTTGAGCTTCATGTAGTCGTTCTTTCCTCGCTTGCATATCACAACCCTGCTCGCCCGCTTCCACACGGCTGGGTGTTGGCCTGTTCGGACAACTCCCTTGACTCGTTCCATGATTCGCATTTTCTCCCAATTCCTGAGTAGGCGTACGGCCCCAAAAGACAGCTTGTCTTGGCCTGGGGCTTATCTGCCAGACTGGGCAATAAGGGCTCGTTCGACCGCTTACTCAGTGATGGACTGGTGCGCTTACCCCGCTTGGGGCAGTTCGGAATCCTGGTCGTGCTGATTCTGGAGAAAGGACTCTCGTCTCAGCATTTTTTCTTTCGCTGTGACAGTATTCTCTTGTTTCCCATCTCTGTCGGTCAAGGCCTCCACAGTCGCTCCTGCCCGCGGGTTGGCAAACTCCACTGTTCTCCATACCCTGACTCCCCTCAGGTTCTTCAGGGGGTCATTCCACATTCTGTCTGTTGCTCTCCGAATCAACCTCAGCAATTCGGCCTTGGGCTGCGCTGTTGCTGTCAACCTGCGTTTCCTCCTCTTTCCTCTTCCCAGCTCGCTCTTCCTCTCTTTGATCTCACCATTCCAACATCTTGTTGACCGAGCGCAGATCCTTATTTTCTTTGCAGTGGCATCAAATACCTTGCCCAGTGCCTCCTGGCAGCACTCGGCTTCGCACTCGACATCCTCAACTGTGCTCTCCACTCCCAGATATGCTCTTCCCCTGGCCCGCTCTCTCCACAGTTTCACAGCCTGCTCCTTGTCCTCCTACGACATGGCTGCTAGGTTCCACCCTATGACCTGTGTGCCTCCTCCTTCCTCCTGCTTCTCCATGTCTACCTCCCATTCTATGTTCTTTTGATCATACCCTGTCGCATGATTCCGATCCAAAATCGACCATTTTCCAAACGGTTGGTTGGCTAGCATCAGCTCTATGGTGGATACGCCCTCACTTTGGTTGCTTGTCCAGTGGTGAGTGGGTCGGTCGTCATTTCCAATTACCAGCCCATGCTCGTCTATAAGTTCTTCCCAGTGTGCGGCTTCCCTACGTTCTGTGCACCTTGGGTTCCAGTGTTGGCTGTGGGTGTTGAAGATTCCACTTGCACCGTGCCGCCTCCCCCCTGCCTGATGACTTCATGCCAGTTGAGTCTCCTCGCTGGTCGCTCTTCTGTCTCCCTTGCTTTCTGATCATAAACGGTAACAATTGTTATCATTTTCTCTACCCTGCTGTTGATGTCGACAACGATCACCTAGTCACCTGCGTTCCTGGCCAAGTAGATTGGATCGTTCGTTGTATGACCGCTCCCCGTGCGCACCGCCATCCAGACCCTCTTTCTGTTCCTGAAGTCGTATGCCGAGTGGCTGATTCCGCTTCGTGCGCTCTCTCTCAGTGGCCCTTGTAGACACACCTCATCCGCCTTCTGTTGCACCTCCTTCTCCAGTGCGGCCATGGTCCATATGTACGACCTGGCGCAGTTGTTTTCGATCACATTAATCATTGGGGGGGGGGGGGGCAACTCCCGTTCTGTTGTTGGGTTCAATGCTGGCCCCTCAGCCATCACAGTTCCTGGCGCGGATGGTACTGGCGTTGCCGTTGTTGTTGGCATTGTGCTCTCCACTGTTGTGACGTCCTCTGCTTCCAATCTCCCTGCCTCTGCATCGGCCATCTGCTCTTCGCTTCCTCTCATCTCTCCTCCTTCCGGTGCCCTCACTCTCAGGCCGAGTACTGTCCTGTTTGATCCTGTGGTTGGTCCCGCGGTCTATGTGGTCCGTCCTGCAGGCTCCCTTCTCCTCCTCTTCCGTGCCTCTTTGGTGCCCTCCGCCTTCTTTGCGCATCTGCTGCTTAATGCAATGTGGTTTCCTTTGCAGTTAGGGCACTTTTCTTGTGTGTGGCCGCAGCGAGAGCCCTGCTGTGCACTGCTCCCCACAACGTTGCATTTATGGGTGCTGGTGCAGTGCAGCCCTGAGCAATAGCCGCATGCCAGTTTGCCGCTGCACTTGCTCTCTGTGTGGCCCCACCCCAGCAATGCGCACATCAGCTGTCTGGGCCTGCATTCGTGAATGGTTTGACTCGATACCACACTGCCGCCGCTTTGATACCTTCTCTGATTAGTCTCCATGCCACCTTGTCCCCCTTCACCATGTGTCTGCCGGTTCTTGGGTGTGCCATTTTGGCATGGAGTGTAGCTGTCAGGTTGATTATAACGAACCATTGCCAGGTGTCATTTGATCACAGTCTTCACCGAACCATCCCCATGATTATCAACTATCCACTGCTTTATTTCTTGGAGTTCAGTGCAAACTGTTTTAATCAGATGTTTGGTTTCATGTATTGGATTGCGCAAAAACCCTCCCTTGGCAATTTTGGCCATATTTAATGCAAGGCACATGTTGGACTGTTCTAGCTGCACCTGACCTCCTTGTCTTTCCAAAGTATCTGACATGGCAAATATGAATAAGAAACGAGTTGTTCCTTGGAAAGATGAGATTCGGCCATTAACTTTACTATATACAAATCTGTAGCCTACTCAAAGGTCTTTATAGCATTTTTCATCCACTCATGAGGATGCTTATGAAAATTGTGATCAGTGAAAGTCCCAGAATCCACAACATCATGAGGTTCCATATTGTAGATCGTGCGGACAAATACCTTGGCTGCGAATAGAGGTTGCCCATTGAGGGCAGCTATGAATTGGTCACGTGGCTTTCAACATATACTTCTTTAACATTGAATTGGTTGTTGATGGCCGTTTACCTCGCTATGGATTAACACACATCCGATAACATTCTGCTTCTGATTGGTTCTAAATTCGATTGTCTAGACCATTATTTATCGTACTTTCTGGGTCATCTCTGCGGTGGATGCATTGGCAGCATTGTGGCGGACTAACAGTGGTCTTTATTGCTGCTACATCTTGGCTGTTGGCAGATATCTCAAAGCGCCAGTCAAGTAGTTCGATTCGGATCCACTCGCACATGTTTGAGGTGTTTGTAGAGCCTGACTTGATGTTGTGAAAACGGTGAGAATTATTATAACCAAATGAAGTGGAAAGTCTTGAAGAATATACAGTTTGCTTCAAGTCAAGCTTGGATGAGTGTCTGCCAACCGGCACGTACTACTCAAGAGAAATCTTACAACCTCCAATGGTAGGTTGAAGGGGTATTCAATGATCCTGCAATATGCAGTAAGTCAGTACAATGTTGATAGCATGTTCTTAGGGATAAATTGCAGTGAACGATAGGTGAAAACTCATGTTTGATAGATTTCAAAACCCCTTTCTTGGACGGTAAGGTATTCTGGTAATAATCCTCCCAAGACATCCCGGGGATATTAGCTGAAACAGACGCTAATTATCAAGTTATGTTGTACGGTTTGCATTACTCTTCCCAATGAAGGGATGGACAGAATGCTGATGTTGCTGTGTTGAAGTTGATGCAACGTACCAACCTCGACATAAAAGACGCACCTTGCCTCCATGTGGTCCATATCTTGCAATATGGAACATCTCACCCAACAACAAACCCAACTCAAGATACAATGGCCAATGCTTAGAAAAGTACTTTATGCCACTTCCCACAGGCAACTACAGCAAATCGATAATGTAATACACATGATGATGTTATCAAGCAAATCAAGGCACAAGTGGCTTCGAGGCAGAAAGGGCCGGAGCATTGGGGGCATTGCGCAGTGTATGATCTAAAAAGATGGTATCCAGGGAGAAAAGATGATAAATGAACTTTTTGAGCAATGAAGTAAATGAGACATGGATCGAGGATTATGAGGATGGAGAGGCCGCTGCGGCATAAGCACAAGTTCAAGATGCAGAGACAGCGATTATTCAACAGCAGGGAGATATGAAAACTGCTGAAAAGGCGGAATTAACAACTGCAAAGCATGAAAAAACATATCGGGAGATGTTATTTGCTAAAGGAGCCAGTTTGAGTGGTCTTAAAAATTCCAATGATGGGAAGGATCGGGATGATGAGGCAAATGATGGAGAAAATACGGAGCAGGGCAAGCAGAGCAAACATGATGAACCTGGCTGGGTGATGGACACTATCTCGAAAGTGGTACAGCACCACTTGCCGAGTATTCAACAGATACGAATTGTGGCTCCATGACTTGACGGAACTGGGATGGGGGAACGAGGCTGACTACATGTGTGAGAGAGATATGAAGTATGGGACTACCGAAATGTCGGTTCCAGCAGCTGTCAAGCCCTGACAGAAATGACTGCTGCTACACCATCACCGACTACATTTGGGGAGCTTATGCACACTGTTGAAATCGTCCCTGTACATTGACAAATGCCGCGAGGGACTTCTTGACCAGGAATTTGTCAAATAAGGCTGGGTTCTGAGAACTCACAGTCTTACCACTGGGCAGGGTATCTCCAGCCCAAGTCTGAACAGAATTCGTCACCAAATTTGTTATTGAAGGCAGTTGAACCTGTAAATATTTTCCCCTGTAGACAGCATCTCTAGCTAGTTACCATACAGAAATCGGATTCGGATTGAAAAATGGTGACAGTGGCTGGGTCGCAAGCGAAATTGCTACCCAGAGAATAATCTGTGATGAGTTATTTCTTTAAACAGCAACTTGCATACCAATTTTACTACCTGTCAGCTTTATCTGGATTTCAGTGACCAAATTGTTAGACATGATAATTATTCAGTGCATTTGCGAGTGTTGTAACGGCCATGTGAAGGTTGTTTACTCAAAATTTAGTTAATAGTGGTCCAACAAACTGGATATCGTCCTGGCTGTTATGGTTAAGTGAGTAAGTGCAATTCAAATTAAAGACAAAATGTTCTATCAAAATTTGATTCAATGATTTCATAAGAGTCATTGAAGGAGCAGTGAATGTGCTATGTAAATGCAGACCAATGATAGCCGTCATGCTGCATCAATTCATGCATCCAAAGGCATACCTCTCCATTTACACATGCAGCACATTGCCATCATTTTGAAAATATCTTATCGTACGTTATGAGAATGAAGGAGAATGAGGTGGAAAAGAAGTGGTGAGGAAGTCCAGCTATATGTGTCCAAACCCAGTGTATGGATTTATACACCATAAATTGCCGACTGAAAGCACTGAAACACGATGGACTGACATCATCCATCACTTCAATAAAGTGTATTGTGGTGGTTCAGAAACTGAGAGGACTCAAAGCGGTTGGATGAAAATAATTATCCATAGAAACAATACATTGGCTGTCAATAAGGGCTGCATGCATTTTGCATACAATTGTCGTGTATCTAGTGTTAGCAACGGTTCCAGTTTTGGACCCGGCCGGTTTTATAGGTCTGCGTGGTAACGACCTTACCCAATCAAACATCGACGACTTTTTATGCCAACCATCACTTTAAGGCCACAAATATTGATCAGAGAGTTTAGTGTTTGGTATGTAAAATATGCAGCTTTGCACGGCGCATCTTTTGGCCGTCTCCGATTTTCGATATCTTTAAATGTCAGTAAGTGGCAGCCCAACAACCTCGTTTTTACGCCAAAAATGACAATAATTTCAAAGCAGCTTGCTGAGTTTTAAAGATATCGAAAATCGGAGACCACCAAAAGATGCGCCGTCTGCAGCTGCATATTTCATGTACCAAACACTAAATTATCGGATGAATATTGGTGGATTAATTGAGGGAACCATTTGGCACAAACCCGGACCGAACTGGCCAGGTCCGGGTTTTCCTGGAACCGCTATAATAGAAACGGTCTGAAAACGGAACCGTTGCTAACACTACGTGTATCCAATGACCGTTTGTATGTTTATAACGTAAGCGACAATGAAGCATCAATGATACTTTGTCTTACCACTTCAACAATCACAGGGCTATGTATTGACATCCTTGCAGAGCACACAGATTGGCCGTCTTGCTCGGTACGAAGGAAAGCAACACCGGTATTAACCCATTCTAGTGATGATCGTCACTGGAGTGTGAACAATTGTTGGGTTTCCATCTTGGATATTCACAGCACTCTGTACCGGCATTAACCCTTAATCACAGTACTTACTGCCACTATGGTCAAACCTGATAGTCACAACATCACGACTACCTTCTAACACTGAGCATCCATGAAGTTTCAATGAGTTTGGGTCATGCAGTTCGGATAACCAAATGGCTATGCAATGGTGTCAACTGACGAACAAAGTATAGGCTGCTTATATAGGCATAATTGCTGGTAACAATATTGCTATTACTTCCAGAAAATGAGCGTCAACAGAGCGTCCATTGTTTTCGGTCTTGCAACTTGCATTGTCAAAGGGCTATCAAGCGGCATTAAACAATAATGTAACTATTGACCCCATGATAGGCAAAAATGCTACTGACAGTATCGCACCCACTACCTACAAATAAATGCCAACAGAACATCAAGAGATTTTGTGTAATCTCAGTGAGGTATACAGCAAGGCACTGCACAGCAATTCTTTTACATACAGTTCTCGACGGTCAGTCATCTTAGTATGTCTTTCTATTCCACTTCACAAATATACATACAATTTCTTACAGGTCACACTGTTTTCTTGCTTTTTGCTCTGCGGTCAATACTTAAGAACCAGCTTTCTGCTGTACTATAATATCACTGTTGACAGTATGGCAAGTCAATTAACCCAGCATTGAAATTCCTACCGCTATGTTGAATGTGAAATCTTTAAATATTTCTTTTTTCGAGGTTATGAAATCTTCGACAAAGAAACATGTCTTTATTTGGGATTTGAGCCACTTTACACTACAAATCATATTTGATTCTTGGTGGGCTTCGATGAATGTACGCCTGAAGCGTCCTATTGCCTGGAATAATTCTAAACTTGCACCTTCCTGGCAATTCAATTCACACTGCAGCATAGATGGGACCAGCAGCCCTGGCATTCTGTTTATTGTTTGTGATCAAGTTCATCGCCATCCATCAGAGCATGGGACCAGATCAATGCGAAAATCTTTATTGGCAAATGCGCACATCGCATAGTTACATGAATTAACAGACTTAGAATTTGCCCCATTGACTCGTTCAATCGTCAATGAAACAGCTTTGGCCATATAGAGGAGCCAGTGATGTCACAGGATTAGAATTGTGAGTAAGTAAATGTAATTCATGTTTGACGTTTAGATTTTAACTACGTTAACTGAGTTGACAGACAAAACACTCCAAACTGGCAGCTAAGAACATTCAACCTACCAAATTTCACCAAGACACACGGGATTGCTACCTCATGTTAGGATATATTTCAACTGACATTCCATGGAATACTATATCAAACCTCCAGCCAAGTCGGTCATATAACGCAATACACAGTCAGTTGGTGCTACCATCTGCCATCATGCTGAGAAACATATGCCTGAGGCAACATTCACTGATACTGGATCCAAGTAAGAAGCAATGGCCATCAGAAGTGAAGTGAGTTTAGCTTTAGACGAGTGGACATCAACAAACAAATTAGCTATAACATCAGTCATTGCTTAATATATGGATTGAAAAAGACTATTGCAAGATATACAGCTCACATTTGACGAGGTTGATAACCTATTCTTTTCCACTATTGAGATTACCACTTACTTCGAATTATGAATAAAAATGCTTTCTCAAATTACTCAATGTCTCGCATAGTTCAATCAACCATTGAGGCCTCTGGCATTGCGTGGTGTGTTCTACGAAACGACATACAATGTACGGCGCATGTCATTCCGCTTGGTTTCAGTGGATTCATGAGCATTCTGCAAGCGAATGGCACCACCAAGTTGTGGCAACCTGACGAGAGCGATCATCACATTGGAGAGAATGAAATTATCGATATTGGAATAAGTCAAAAACTTTGAATAGAGGTAAATGCTAGAATGAACAAAGAGTCAGCACTTATTCCAGATGTAGCAAAGATAATTGAGAATGGATGTATTTCAACATATTTTGAAAGTCCTGAAACTGACCTTCATAATGCAACCAATGCTTGCTGTACAGATTACAATGACCACTGGCCATTCACATTAGGCAATTAACTGTCATCAAGTAATAGTATGAATTGCGGTATTACCTATTATGGAAGTAAAGAAATTGTGGAAATGGACGCCGAAATTGCTTGAGCAAGCTTACCAATTACTAGCGTTCACCTGTGAGTGGCTCAGGAATTCTAAATACCCTGATCACGAGCCACAGTTCACAGTACTAGATTAAATGACTATTTTGAAGTATGTTATGAAATTTTTAATGACATTCCAGTACTGGACTCTGTGGATAGCGAAAAACCTTACACTTACTATTCATCACGTTATCATTGTGTACAATGACATGTTTGATCATATTGATGGCATTTTGCATACTGTAGATACAATGGAGACTCAGTGAAAGGAAGACTTATACTTTGCTGTGAAGTTGGCGGACAAGTAGCTGTTCAAACATTATGCTGAAGTGTCCCCGACCGTGTGTATGCTTCTTATTTCAGCGCTCATCCTCTATCTTTTGTAGAACTTTCAATTGTATAGCAAGTGGGACACAGAAATGGATATCAATTCTGAGGATGATATTTTGCATACTACCCCATACCAGGTGTGCACACTGAAGTATGTGGAGACCGAATACTGAACCAAATATAGACCTTTGCCAGTCATTCAACTCAACACCATATCATGCCACAATCTCTTCTCCTCCACAATGGTATCTTGATGTGGCGAATCATCTTTTGATCCTTAAATATTGTGCAGGGATGATAAACAATACTTCCTGCCTAAAACTGTTGGTGAAATGACGCCCGCACAAAGCAATTATGCACCTAGCTTATTGACTACTGCAAGGCAGTTTGTGTATTCAACACCTGAATTAGCACAGAACTGGGGCAAATTGATTCAAATTTCAATGATTATCATACCAACCCTATGGAGATTAGCAGTAGATTTTGAATACCAGATATTACCGACTGGTGACGACAACAGGAGGAGACACACTGATGGTACGCCAATCATGCCAATGTGGCACACAGCATACTCTCTTTCATGCCGCATATTGTGGCATTGGAGGCCATCTTTTCCCTTGGGCCAGAAGTTGTCGGCTCGATGTAGTCAACAACCACAGGCATGACACATTACGAAAAAGTAGTTACAAATCAGTTTGCAAGGTACAGTATCAGGATTGTACCAGCTAATGACCTGGCATCAGATGAAAAAAATTCCGAAACTACTTTGATCCATGGTGAGCAGTGGAGGTAAGTACATTGCACACAATGGCCAAGGTCCATGACCTTTTGGAGTTGTGTCAGTGTAGTCACAACCTTCTTGCTACACAGAAGGTAGTGCAAGCTCCAAACAAACCGATGCCAGCTGTAGGATACATTTCAGATACTAAAGAGATCGTCAATGCATTCTGGTCAGACTTTCTACATGATGGTGCCGCTGCATTTAAATTGTCAGAAAGATCACCTGTGCCACAATGTTTGTGTGCAAAGGACTTCTCTGCAGGAAGAACTCAAGGACTGAATGTAAGCCAAACTGGACGAATTGACCTCCATCCATCTGAAAGTGGTGAGGACAGTACGCGAGAATGCACTTCCGATACCAACAATTAACTTTACTGGAATGTGGACTCAGATAATCAACATGACAGCTAAGACAACTGGTTGGCAGACAATAAATCCGACTCAGAGCGTCACAACAGCAATGAGTATCCAGAATCCCCAGAGAAGTGGGATGTGAGTGCTGCATGAAATGTCCCAAGATCAATTCGACCAACATGAAAGTCTAATCACAGGCTCAAAGTGTGTGGATAACGGCCCACACAATCGAACCAAGGAGGAATAAGGAGATGAAAAAAATAACCGACAGAATACATCAATGTATTTTCACCAGATTCTGTATGTTGGTTCAGGAACAATTCCATTTAAGGACATAAGATGAGAGAATGTTGAGCCATTGCATGTGAATATTGGTTAAGAAACAGAAGTATAGTGGGAGAAATGGATCATTTGGCAAGATGTATGAAATTTCATGGAATGAGAGTAACCAGTGCAAGAATAGTACTGGTTTTTGGTTTGCCAAAAGAGCCAAGCCTCGATCCGGCAGAAAGACCACCAATAAGTTCCAATGATTGTGAATCCAGTTTTCGATAACAACACATTTCAAATAGACAATTCATAAAAATAAGTGTTAATAGAGCGTCAATACTTTTTGGTCTTGTAAGTGCAGTAATTGAAATTTGGTTTTGTTGCAATTATGTATACACAACATATTGGCAGCCTTAATAGGCAAAAGAGAAAGTGACATGGTCAGTGCTCCATTGTGAAAATGAGCATCAACAGAATGTCAACAATTTTTGCATTTGATACTTGGGTAACCTAACTTCGGAATGGTTGCAATTATCTGAAAACACGGTATCGGTGGCTATTGATTACTAATACAATACAGACAGGCTCCCTGCCTTATCCCGAAAATGAGAGTCAACTATGAGTTGGCAATGTTTGGTCTGGCATCATAGGTAATCTAATGAATGATTGGTTACAAACATCCACAAATGCTGTATTGGCCGCCCTCAGAGGCAAAAACAATAGTGACACAGTTGCTGCACTATTCTGACAATGAGCGTCTATGGAGCATTAATATTTTTTGGTCTCCCATCTTGGCTAATCTCAGTGTCATCTTGTGGTAATAATTCATATATGATGTAATCGCGACCACCTTAACCAAACCAGTGCGTGAAATATACATAACCGCATGATGATATTGAGCCTAAACGAAGTGGCAACAATCTTTGGTGTTCTATATAGGGTAATGATGGCATCTGATGAATATATCAGATTATACCGGAACTATTGACTGCCTGAATAGAGAAAAATATGGAGTACCATAGCACAAACATGGATTTGAATATAAACAATATCTCACAGTTCAAAACACGCAAAAGCAGATTATTCGATGTGGAATCAGCGATTTTGATAAGATAGTTTTATCAACCAGCCAAAACGAGAGCATTGTATGAAACCACAGCTGGATTAGCTGGACAACCCAGTGACAACCCGCCCAAAATACACTGGTTGGGAGACATCTGTCAAACCGTACCGGAATTAATAGTTTCGGTGTAATGACAACCCAAGCGGCCAATTCCGCACCGGTTCAGTTTCAACCCAGACTCTGACACAAACTAGTGATCTGGAACTGCTAGCTGCAATTGTGAACACCTGAATCGTCCACAACCAGTGGCGTGCAGATAGAAGCAGATATATCCACCTCACTATTCACTGACAATGACTAAGCACAGTTGATCACTCTTTCTCTTTGCAACCCAGGGGGGGGGGGGGGGGGGGAAAAAACCCCATCTGCATCCAACATGAAACCCTCTACCTGATGATACTGAGTCATTGCAATCACGCTGTGACACTCCTCCAGGAAAGCAGGAGCACAGTGCGAAGCAAGTAAGAGTGATATTTCCTTGTTGGCTTCTGACTTTGCACAACCTTTCTGAGTTAGGGAACACCTAGATGCAACAGCAGAATAGGTCCCCCATCCAAACTGGCCGCCAGCGAATATGTAACGTGGGTGTCATCTGTGTGCTAAAAAATTGGTCGGACATTGCCCGAGATCAATTCTTTTCGAGAAGTCTGTCTAAGGACACCAGCCCAGTCGATGTGAACAAACTATCGAAGGTATGCGAAAACGATGTTCATGAAATTCTGAGGACAGCAATCAAGGAGTTTGGTATTTCAAAAGCAGCTATCCACACAGTAAGTATATGCATGTTTCAATCCCAGTTGAGCAGCACTGAGAACGCAGCTCGCAGATCGCCAATCAGCTGCCCAAAACTCTTCCCTGAACAGACTTGGCAATAGGCACCCTATTGGTGTGCCAGTTGCTTTCAGACCCTTTCGAAAGATGACTGCCAAATGCAAGTGAGGCTAGAAATCTCTGCTTGCCCATCCCGGTATCATCATTCAGACTGTGTGAGTGAAGAATGACTGTATACAATGAATTGTGTTAATGTCCTGACAATCAACTTGATTACCAAAAAATATGTTTCTGCATCGTTTCACAATTGGGTGTGATGTTAGGAACCTGTTTTTATACCGTGGGGTGGAATGTCATGTGATACTCATATCTGTCTCACTGTACCGATGAGGTGATAGCAGAGTGTTTGTCACTTGCTACAACTGCAGTGATGAATTCTTTGGACAACCAGGCTGGTGGCAGTGTCCTCCATGTGGTATTTGTAGCAGTTACAGGCAAGAGTATACAGAACACCATTTTGAACACACATATCTGACATTTCTGTCGGTACATATAGTGATCTATATATAAAATGGGAAACTATCCCGCCAGAGATGGTACAAAACATCATGCGTATACATATGGACAGACTTAACGCAATCAAAGGTCAAGATCGGACAGCATCAACTGCCACCTGGTGGCATCGGGAGACTGTAATTGAAGATGAGGATCTGCAGCTGCTTATATACATAGTATATATTAGTTTGATGGTTTAATATTGGAATACAATTGATGGAACACTGACTACATTCATTCCACGCATAGAGGGTTGTAATATCACGATTAGAATGGCAATCGGTGACACACCAGTGTAGATTCTGATAATTGATCGTGGGTCCCAACGAAAATCACCACACTCATATGTATGGAGTCTGATTGCGGATGGTAGGCGTTGGTAACACCCAGGCAAAACAATGAGAAGCCTCTGACCCAATCGCTGCGACTATACATGCGGACTCTGACAACTGGCAGTTGGCTCTGACATGGCCAGAGCAATAGCATGAAAAGCCTTTGACAAGAACACAGTGACAATACATGCATACTCTGATAGCTGATGGTGGGCTCTGACAAGGCGAGGGAGATAACATGAGAAGCCTCTAACAAGATCTTGTTGACTATATGTGCGAACTGTGAGAACCAATGGTGAGCTCAGGCATAATCTCAGCGACTATCTCTGTGCACCCTGGTAGCCGACAGTGGCCTTTGACAAGACCTGGGCAATAGCATTTAGAGGCTCAGATAGGAATACAGCAACTCCTCTGACAATCAACTATGAGTTTTGACCAGCCAGTCCGATTGCAGAACGATCTTGTGCCAAATGAGTGTTTGCAGATCTAGTATACTTCATGGCACCTTGTTGTACAGAAACACTCTCGGAATAACTTCAAGAGTACTGAGTTAGTACACCCCAGTGATGGGATGAGTCTGAAATGCTACCATAAGCTTACCGTTTGTTTCTCATTTATCATCCGCTTCACTTATAATGTCTCTTGGCCAAATTCTAATATCCACCATTACGACTGTTATGGAAGACTACTGGAGCTAATATAGATTACAGTAAATATTGCATGGCAAAATGACTATTTCCTGAGATATTGCCTAAAATCGTGATGAAGCCTTAGTTGCTGCTTGGGAAATGAAGTCAGTTGTTGCAGTCTTGGAGGCTGTCTCTGGAAAATATCTTGCTAATTTGCCTGCAATAGTTCAAAACTCCTTGATCATAGATGTCTGCAATCGAGTGCCACTGAGTTTTCCCACAATGGGAGACCAGTCATCATTGACGCTCTGTTGACACATGGATTCAAGATTGCGCAGGGAGCATGCCACTGTCTCTTTCCCTCACAAAGGGAGCCAATACTTTCTTTATGTATAAAAATGACCAAATTACATTTCAATTACCTAACTTATAATACAAAAAATTGTTGATACTCTATTGATGCAGATTGTACCCAATACGTATCTCCGATATGTGGTCAATTTGATTGGAATATGATATCAACAATGGTGTTTTCGCAGTCTTTCTACCATTTTGATGTATTTTCTCCAGTATCACTACATTGTTCTTTAATAATACATTGAACTATATCCTTTACAATATACTTTACAGTGTCAGCTAATGGTCGATAATAATACACCCAACAATTGCTCTGCATTCTCTCAATGATCATCTTCAGTTGCTGGGTGGCTGAATAGACTTCTGTCATCTGCAAAATGGATGTCAGCTGCATTTCCATACAGCGGATTGTGTACTAACCAGTGGATATACCTTCATCAGTCAGCAAATCTGCAATAATATTAGTATCAGGCACTTGTGATTTGTGGTGTATGTAGCAAGATTGAAAAACAGCATGTTGTGTGGAGGAGAAGGTATGTACACATATTGTGGGGGTATACGTTTGGTTTGGGAAGATTGAGCTTTCTTCTTGACACTGGGTGGCGCTGATGACATTCAGAGTGGAGATGGCTGCAGTGCTGGTGTCCGCTGTCAGAAGCACTCAGGTGGAAATGCTCCCATTGCAGTTCTTGTCAAGCAATTCTGCGGATTGTTTGCAGCGCCATTTTGTCAAGGAAGGCAGCCATACGTTTGATTTTCACAAACCATAGCCTGGTGTCTTTCGTTTGCAGCCTTCACATTTCTCTGCCCAGGAATCCCAATCACTTGCTTCCTGTTATATCTGACTGCAGTGTGCAGTTTCTGAATCAGGTGTTGCTTTTCCTCGATTGAAGCCGAAGAACATGCTTAGTTTGCCATTTTGAACTTGTTCAACGCGAGGCCCATGTTGGACTGTTCAAGCTGTACCCTATATCCTTGCCTTGCCGGAGTAGTGGACATGTTGAAAACCTACCAGAAGTGACTTTGTGCATCTAAATATCAAATCTGGTTTTTACTGCAGCAGTATACAGATTCACAACATCCGCTCAGTTATTTAAAGCCAGTTTAGCTGACTTTTAGGCATGATCATTAGGATATTTGTTAGCCAATATCCGAGCACTTGCAACATCATGATGTTCAACTTTGCAGACTGTGACGACAAATGCCATGTAAAACCATGGAGGTGTACCATTGCATGGAGCAAAGTGTTTGTCAAGTTCCTCGCAATGTACATCAGCGGTACAGTTTACGGTTAGTTGTCAGCCATCTTGCTAGATACGGATATACTTTTTTCCTATCGTATTCGGCTTCCAAATCTCGCTGGTTACAGTTTTATGGGCCATTTATAAATGTCTATCTTGGGTCATATTTTCAGTCACAACATTGAAAGTGTTGTAGTACACTCATTGGTGGCAGTGTGATTGCTGTGTCTGTCTGGGAGGTAGATCGGATGAAGTGCCTGTTGGTCGGCCCAACTTGGATTCAATTGCCCCAGGGTAAAGGGTATATGGATGATTCATTTGGTGGTGCGGAATTGGAGAGGAAGAAATGAATGAAAAGAAGTGGAATGTCCGTAAGATTCAACTGTAAGGTTCAAGTCTAAACTGAATCAGTAACAGCCGATTTGGAGTTTCTACTCAATTAGAAATGTACTACGCATAGCTGCAGGCTGCAAGGGTTCCCAATCGTCCTGCAATTTGCAGTAAGTCAGTATGATTATGTGTAGTTGTTTGCCCACCCAAATTGCTGTGAACAACAGCTGAAATCTCATATTGGGAATATCTGAACAGGATATTGTTGAACTGAAAGGATGTCTGGTGATATCTGTCTAAAGAAATCCCCAGGATCTTACATGAAACAAGTGCTAAACATCAAGTGTTGTTGGATGGTTTGAATAACTATTCCCAATAGAGTGATGGTCAAAACACAGATTATACATTGTTCAAGTTGATTAAGCATACAAACCTTCATATAAAAGACGCTGCTTGCCTTCATGTGGTCCAAATCTTGCAACATCCAACATCTAATCCAACAATATAGTTCATCAGCAAAATGTTAAATGGTTTGGAACTCATAACGGAACAACTTGGACACTCTGAACAGCCACACTGATTCTTGCAGATGCTCTCAGATGCTCCCAGATACGCTGAATGCAAATCAATGTGGTCTCAGGTGCTCGGAGACTACCTCAACAGTGCTTCTCAATGCTCTGGAAGTTGCAGAACAGATAACAAGACGATCCTGAAGAGTCTATGGTTGTCTTCAAAATGCTATAAAATCACACTATCAGAATGTGCAAATTTCGAAGCTATTGTGAGGATTGGCCGCATTGCCAAGACTATTCCGGTGCGCCTCAAACCATGAGTGATTCTCTCCGGAAGTGATTTTTACCATATTTATGTCACATGGTACAATTGAATTAACTATTTGCCTCCTGCACACCATGATTCATGCAGTGTAATCTAATATACAGTCCAGTGAGTACCTAAATCCACATGGTTAGTTACAAGCCATATGTTATCGATACTATCTGATGCAGAATTCTCTCGCACCAAATGTGCTGGTCCAACAATTGCTCTGACAGGTACATTAATGATCTTATCCGTCTGTTTGACAACACGGATGCATCCAACAACAGAATGAGCCCAACTGTGCAGATTATGATACTTTGTTGGAATAACCACCACATATTGTTGAGCTCGAGTATGAAATATCCATTGCTGAGCCTTCTTGCACCTCTTAGAAAAGGTCGACATCATTTGTCTGGTGGGTAGGCACTCCTGAAATTGGAGGATCTGATTTGATGGAGTCCAGCGAAAGTATAAGACAGGAAAAGAACAAATACGGCCTTGGAAGGTATTATTGAGATCATGTTCCATATATTGGACCCAGATGTTATGAGATTCAGGCATGATCCCTTGGTTGGCATTGGTATACGCTACCTTGTAATCAAGTCCCAGAAGCTCAACAGATGTAGGGAAGTAAAATGGTTGACCACAGTACAATAGCCCATTCTGAAATGTAATGGGTATACTGACTTTGACTGCATTCAGATGATATCCCAGTACCAATCCACAAACGTCCTGTGCCCAGTCCTCTTCTATAGCAGCACGGAATAGCTGTCCAAAGTTGTGAGTTCTGAAACCTTCTGATGCATCTCTGAGTGAGGTTAATTTCATACTTCTACACATTCTGTGGACATGGGTTTCTCTCAAATGATGCACCTGGTGTGATATGTGGAGGAAAAATAGCTCTCCCTGACAACGCTGGATGCGTCACAGATGTGCTCTGTGAGTATATCTGCCGTTTATTGGTAGCGGATAGTAGGTTGAAAACCTTTGCAGAGTCACTATCATGCCAGCCTTGAAGGGCAAGATGAGACAGTATCTCCTGCATATAGTCAAGACGAGAACACTGGTCATTGTGTTTCTGCATCAGTCGAATGTAAATTACTTTATGTGCAGATTGATATGCCTCTCTCACCATTCTGATATATAGCTATTCAGAACTATCAGTGGTGAAATTGTCGCGGGAACCCATTCACTCAATTCACTCGGATACATGCCTCACATGCTGCGTCTTTGGATATCTGACGTGTATTACACGCTGTTCAATGGTTTTACTGAGCTCCTGAATGCCAATTTCCTTCCACCAAGCTTCCAACTCGATTATGCAGATGGACAATTGCTTCTTGAACCGCACCTGCTCATTCGAAGTGATATCAAAATCTCTCTCTCCAGAAGTCTCGCAATGCAGTCCATATCAGCGATACTCCAGGTGGTGGCTTATGTCTCAGCATTGGATAGACGGACCTGACATTCCACCCACTTGTAAGTGGTCATGTTTGGCACTTCATAAACCTCTTCTTCTGCAGCAGTCTTCATGTGAGTAAGTTTTTTGGGCAATATACTTCTGGATCCAGTTGCCTTAGTCCCAACTTCTTGCAATAGTTGTGGCTTATGATGTTGGAACAATTTATTGAAACGCTTGCATTCAGCAGGTGTCGCTTGATGGATTTCGTGCTCCAACTGCATTTTTGCACTCTGCCAATCAGCATCTGACCGTATGGTTGGTGCATGTTGGGCTCTAATTAGACGCACCTCAAATAGCCTTCGCCTTGTTGTTGTAACTGTTTCAGCCATGTACACCAGAACCCCCATCGCAGCATGGATATTATGAATCTTTTGTTTGTGTAACTGATTACATTCTCTTGCCAACTGTTCATGTACTGTGGTCTTCACACGATTCCATATTTTCTATTCTCGAAAAGTGCCCTTCGTTTGGCAGAATCCCTTCAGTGCATTATGTAGTGCTGTGAGGGATAGATCAAAGTGATTTTGCTGGCTAACAAGTTGAGAGAATGAACATAATGACCGTACTGCTCCCATTACCATTTCATCAGAGGATGTTTCCGCCGCAGTTTTCTGGTTATCCTTGGAGGAGTAAAAAATTGTTGTGCAATTGACAACCAGTGTTCTGATGATGCCCCGGATCTCTTGTCCCTGCCCGGAGTTCAGTTTCATCGAATTGAATCACTGACCGAAGCGCTGGAGAGCAGGATATCATGGTACCAATGTAAATCGATTGTCAAATTGATCCTTGACATTTCTAGGTTTCACGTATCTGAGCAGCCAGTGCAATAAGTCTTTAACTAAACCCAAGAGCAGCTGATTTATTTCATCAGGCTGCCAAAGGCGTGAGACATTGCACAGAGGGTATTGCCAGAAAGGGGTCCACATTGGATTAACAACAAAATAGTGCAGATTATCGAGATTAGGTTCGCCCAGAAGCTCCGAGTCAACATGCTGATCTTTCGAGTTATGGAGTAGTTGAAAAGTAGAATGCACCATCAGTGCACCAAGAGAAATTTCACACATCACACATGAGTAGTGTTATGAATGGTTCGGTTTTCGAACAGTTTGTACTATAGCGGTTCCAAGAAAACCCGGCTGTGGGCGGTTTGATCCGGGTTTGTGCAAAACTGTTCCCCCAATTCAGTCCTTGAATATTCATCCGATAATTTAGTATTTGGTACATGAAATATGGAGCTTCAGACGGCGCATCTTTTGGTGGTCTCTGATTTGTGCTATCTTTAAAACTCAGCAAGCTGCGTTGAAATTATTGTTCTTTTTGGCCGAAAAACGAGGTTTTTGGGCTATCGCATGCTGAGAGTTAAAGATATCGAAAATCGGAGACGGCCAAATGATGCGCCGCGCTGAGCTGCATATTTTACATACCAAACACTAAACTCTGTGAGCAATATTTGTGGCCTTAAAGTGATGGTTCACATAAAAAGTCGTCGATTTTTGATGGGGTAAGGCCGTTGCCACGCTGACGTACAACACTGGCTGGGTCCAAAACTGGACCCGTTGCTAACACTAGGCATGAGCCATATAAGACTTGAGCAACCATGACTGGTTCTGGATAATCCCTGACCCAGGCCACCAACAGAGGATAACATTGTCTCTGGAATCCATCAGCACAATGCCTTTTCAAGCTGGGAACAGTTATGTGAAGATTCCGGAGTAGCGCCAGCACAGTTCCAATCGCAGAATGCCATGCCTCATCAGTATTTCTGGCACAGTTCGGGGTGCAAGAAATTAGCCCAATCTGTATCCAGGTTTGCTTGTTAGGTGTCCGCCATACATCTTTTCAAAAATTACCAATCGTGAAATATGGTGGCCAGGCATGCTGATCGCCTGAATACTTGGTCCAGTGAGTCTTTTTGGATGAACAAATGCCTGGCACAATCATCGCCCTGGCAGGAAGCTAATCCTGCATAGTCCACCACTAATCGCCTGTGGTCATTGCACTGTATTTTGGGCTACTTTCCGAGTCTGCATGGCGCACTGGTTCAAAATTGTGGTATACCTGCAATGGGAGATGTGCAAAATTCAACTGTATACATTTGAATATATGCCTGTAGTATTATATCCCGCAGATATGTGAATAATCTTCAATCCAACTATCATTGTGATGCACGAAGTCGAGTTAAGAGAGGCGGGTCTGCAGGGCAGCTGGTGATTGGAATCATTTGATTTTGAAGTTGTTCTGTTCATGCCACAGAAGTTGATCTATCCACGTTTTCATTTGCTGGCTACATGATTGAGCCTGTTGAAAGTCGTATGCTGATCAAATAAGATACCATGAATTCCATTGTTCAAAGTACTTGCGATGCTTTGTGTACAATCCAGTTGCGTTGCCATATGCTTTCCTGCCCGCATGTTCTACTCCAACTACCTGCCTATGAGCCTTTGTATGTGTTGCATCAGGAGTACATGTCCGATCAGGATTCTGGGGGTCTATAGTTTCTTGGTCGGGAATATCTTCAGGTGGCGGCGCACCTGGCACATTGTCTGTGGTTAGATCATTAGTTGACTAGCTCATTCATGCGTAATCACAGGTGCACCGACTGAAGTCGAACCATCATGGCCCAGGTTAATCTAAGCCTGCAGCAGGTGAAACCCCGTAAGGTAATAGCCATTCATTCATCCATATTGGGTGATATTGTTGATAGTGAGCCTCGAGTTGGTCCATGTTGAATAACTTCCTTTTGCAGATAAAGCAGTTAACATGTTTCCGGCAAGTGTGGACCATATTTGAGAAATAGTCAGTGAACACGTATTCGGATTGATCCCGCTCATGCTTCAAGACGTGATTAAGGGCCTCTGGGATATTGGTTTGAATGTGAGCTCACTCAAGTTAGCGTATCACAGTCGCATTGCACCCCGCCAAATGCAGGGTAGAATAAAGTCACCTTTCAATCGGCTTTCTTTATTAACTAGGATATATATATCATATCACGCACAATAAGCATTCAAATTGTTGTTGGAAAGTCATTAGCAGAGAAAGGAATGTTCTGTTTGTTGTCACTGCAACTGCCACGATGCGCCTTATGTAATATACTACGATATTACGGCATTGTGAGCTTATATGTATGCTGGCGCCTCTGAGCAGCTGATAATAAAGGTAGATCGTCTTGATACAATGTATATGGGAGCTTCCTAGCTAGCGGTATCCCCGCGCAATGATCATTGAGAACTGATAGGATGTCAGCTTCAGTAATGATCCTTGACTGGAGTGTGAATTCTGAGGTGAACAATAATGTTAACACAAGGAGCTCAATAGAAAGCAAGCACTGTTGCTGCTCAACTCACAGTCCTCCTATGGTATGACTTTGCAAGGTCGTACACACAGAACTTAGATGTAATATTCCTAGTCGTACAAACCTTCATACTCGATATAGTTTTTGTTGGGTTCCTGGAGATGCCATATCATACCCCTTCCATGACCTGTAAAGTCATGGAACCTTCTGAAGGTGAGTACCTATCAGATATCCTAGTATATGAATTCGAGCATTGTATCAATGCTAGGTGGGATGTGTATGATAAAGATTGCTTTTTCTCGGCCTGTTTGGGTTCATGGATCAAGGGTGGAGTGAAACACCACCGATTGTGACAACAGACTGGGATATACGAAGACCTTCATTGTGTTGAAGGTCACTCCAACCTGCAATATACACAACCATACTCCCAATTATTCTATATCACTTCTTGCATATTATAGTAGTTTACCACCATCTTTGTTCACTGATCATGTCGACGAACGGATCTCCACTGAAGACAGTGCATATGGTTCCTCTGGGTGGCATATTTGGTACGCAACAATGGCTTGAAGACAATTGAGAATCATCGGAAAATGGTTCACGAACTGCCACTGCCAAAGACAGTCAATTTGGGAAACAAGCCCAGTAATATCATCTGCCGCATGGGTATGGTTACCCGCCTTCACAGCAGCCATTTCCAGGTGCTACGCTGTTTCATCAGTACTCTCCATTCAACATGACACACATTTCGCAACCAACCACCAGCACAAGCCAAGGATATCCAAGTTATGGGCAAAAGTGGCAAGAATATGACCTCCACCGAGGTGCTTATGGTGGGTCTCAAATGATCCCCCGTTTGTAGATTTCACTACAAGGGCTGTTATCTCCAGTAGCACCGAGAGTGCCTCCAGGACCAGCGGAAAACCATCCAGTCAATTGGCCACCATGTTTGAGCCCTGATCCTCCAACTTAACCGCCTTCCGGGGAACCAAGAAGACCCCTGGTCAGCCTCCCAATGAAACGATTCCAGCTGCCCACAGAGCCACAGGAAACAGATGGACAATGATTCCAGAGTTACCTCCATTGCCGGATATGTCCAAAGGCAATTATTATGCAAATGATGGGATCAAAGATTCGTCGAACTTGGGTGGTGCAGAAGGCAAAATGCCAGTCAGCCTGGAACAAATGGAATTCTCCTTGAAGCAATTTGCCAAAAGGATGGGCCAGGCCAACATTAGTGCATTTAACAAGTGGTAGAAAGTACGGGTGGCTGGGTATCTGGAGAACGAGAATTGGTCCATTATCCGGGGGCAGAACCGTGTGAAACAGGTTTAAGATGGGCCTCTGCGTTGGGAGATGGCTGTTGCAGATGCTGTGGAGACAGTTGAGAACCGGCTGCCTGTGGATAATTTTGACAAACGTGAATGCATTCACCGGCAGTCGGTGGAGATGTTTTTGAAACAATGTTCAAGCAAAATTCCAGAGGCGAGGAAGAAGGCAAGGCAAGGCAACAAGTGACCAGTGCCGGATTTGGGCATACCCGCCAGCACAATTGCAAGAAGGTACCTTCCTGTGTCGCCAAATACAACATTCCTGATTGTGAATCGCTGGGTGTCGAATGGGAAGGATTTCATTCTGGCTCCCAGACATCTCCAAGCCTCGTATACAGATGTCAGACATACGGAGGGGCTGATTGATTTCATCAACAAAAACGGATGCCCGAAACAGTCATACATTATGACATCAATGTTGAAGTGCACCCTGGAGTAAGCCGAATTGGAAGAGGAGTAGATGGGATTATATACCAACAGGTAAATGATAGTGGACCCCATATATGGCCAGATTTCATACGAATGGTGTAATTCAAATGCTTTGAAGTTGAGACATGAACGCGATCCGAAACTATTTTTTGTCGAAATATGTGAGGTACAGTGAAGGAAATTGGCCCACACGTAATTAGCCTGGGGTTGGTAATCCCTGCTAGCCGTGTTATGTCTAGATGTGCGCAACTGCTAATCATTATACATAGGATTTGGATGTTTCTGAAGAGGACAAAAGAGAGAAGGGAGAGAAGGATGGTGGGCAAGAGAATGATACTTGTATTAACGTAAGTTCTAATTGAGAGAATAGGATTGATGGTATTTCATCCACACATGTTTGTTCTGATGGTTGCTTTGGAAATTCCTAACATTGCGATGAATTTCAGGAGAACCGGAATATGAGTTCATTCTCCTAGCTGACATGGGAGCAACTGAACGAGAACATTGAGGGCGAAAAGACCACAGATTAAGGTGCTACAGAGGTTGAGGAGCAACTGGAGGTTGGTGAGGCAGTGCTCCATCCAGCAAATACCAGCTCAGTATTCAATTTGGTTCTCAGTACAATCAAGAATCAATTTGAACATGAGTTTTTTGATGAGACAGCCAGGCTGCTGAACGCTCATCCAATTCGTCAATCAACAGATGACTGTGTTCCACACCCCACATATTCAATTCGAGGCTTCCCTGGAAATGGGTGTCTGGCACACCAGGTTTGGGCCATCTGGTTCATCGTGAGGAGATGTGTTTGGGATACTGATATGCCAGGAGCACTTGTGGCGGAAGAAATGGGTCTTGGAAAGACTTTCACCTCGGTTGCAGTGGCAGTGATTTGTAACTTGGTGACTGAGAATGTTGTAATGGGATTGCCACAGTCCATTATATGGGGGAATACCCTTGAAGAGCAGGTTATTGTGGTGCACAACGAGTTTCCAAGCATTGTCGGTGAACAATGGGATAGGTATCTGCACCAGAGGTTGAATTCTGAGCCCTGCCACCTGTTGGAGATCCAGACAACACTATCTCACCGCCATCCAACACTTGTATTAGCCCATCAACCAATCCTGGTGGTTAGAATGCCCAGAGTGCCAGATACATTCAAGATTGTCATTGCTCAGATGACACATGGAACAGATTTCAAACTGGTCAACATGTTGCACACGGAAAATGCAAATCTCACTTACAAGGAACTGAACACCACTATTGAAGCACCAGAATACCAATGGATTATCCACCTTGTGTCATATGGTACCTTAACACCCAGAGCGAAGCCATCAATTAACAGCCAACTCTCCTACTGTGCATGAAGTTTTGGGATTTTTGATAAGTCCCATCGGTACAAGACTAAAAACAGTGTAGGATCGCAAATTGGAATGAATGCGAAAATTGGATTCAAACTTCAAGTCACAGCTACACCGGGATTCCATTCACTCTATGACTGGTGTTTTCAAATGATGTGGCTCTTTCAAAAGGCGCATGACGATCCAGAGGATGATACTGTGATGACAAAGGATTGTGCTGGGGCATTGTATTACGATGTGAAGAGTTGGATGCATGCTATCTGGACCAACTATGATGAAGCTCAACAGGATGTGGCACACCGGGTGATACAGATTGCAGAGCCTTGGATGATAGGCATGTGGTTGGAATCGAAAATAGCGAATCGAAAATCACTGTTTCCGTTGCATGAGGAAAATGCCCACCTCATTGGTCTCGAGTGGACTGAGGACAAGCAAGCAAATGTGATGACTCTTGTGGAGAGATACAGTTTGCGAGGTTTTTCAGGCGCATGGAGGGTTGATAAATGGCGGCTGGCATGTTGCTAGTTAGTGTTGGGAGACACCGAGGATCAGAACAACATTTCTGAAATATTGTACGATGAATGGCTGCTGGATACTTGGGAGTATTCTCCAAATTTCTGATGGCTGAGAGAGACATTTCTGCGAATGCTTGTCAAATGACCTGCCATGTATCCCGAACCTGACCAGGACGACAAATTAAGAGAGGCGCTCTTTCTGGAACCAGTCAGAAATGAAAATGCACTCCCTGCTGTGTCTTCACATAAGGAGGTGCTATTTTGTCCTCTTCCTGGCCAAGTTCAACATTTGAAATGTTGGCTAACGAAGTATTTTGCAGATCATGAGGAGATGTTCCAAATATATGCAGGAATGGGCAGTGATGAACGCACAGAAATGCAGATCAAATTCCAGGATTCCCGAAATCCCTCCGAATACGTAACTACACTCAACGTTGGCGGGACAGGCCTAAATGTTACAGCAGCAAACCATGCAGTCAGAATTCAGAAATTCTGGGTATTGAATGAGCAGCGGCAGGAATTTGTATGAGTTATGTGGCTAGGGCAAAACCAAGTACCATACACATGGTTACTGAAAATGGGTCCCGGTGGCTATGACAACCGCCTGATTGATCTCTACCAACTCTCTGGAATTACCCAAATGAGAGTCCTGCACAGCTTGATGAGTCGACCAAACATCAGAATGACGATGATATACCAGATTCTGGAGTCTCGTAAGGACCATATGAAGTGGCCGACAGAGAATAGAGTCATGGTGCAGTCTGATGAACCATCAATCCTAGATTGTTTGGATGATTCAACAAGGTAAGCCTCTTTAGACAGTCACGCAACATAATCTGAACTCATACAAATGGTCAAAAGGCCATTAGTTAGGCACACTATACAGTATGGATAATTCTGTTCTCTCTGTCATTTTGAAGCGAATCAAGGATCGGATGTTGGAATTGTTAGAGAGGGATTTCATTGGGTTAGAGGGTATTTCATTGGCATTCTGGATTGATAATAATGACGAATATAAGAAGAAGTCAATAGAAACGCTATATTACTTGTTCCCAGCTGGTCTATTTCACAATAATTGGTGTAAGGTGAATGTCGAGTATGATGCAGCAAAGGGCATTGAATCATGTGTCAGTTGTGAATTTGTGGTACATTTGAAAGCTTCAGGCCACATATGTATTTCGATGTCAAAACAATAAAACAACATAATTCAGCTATTTCGCGGTGCAGTATGGAATTCTCGATCTGTCATCAGTCTCGTGACAACAGCCCAAGCCCTGAATTTGTGCCCATCCCATTTCGCAAGAAAGTCAGGCGACTCAAAATTGAGTCGCGATGTTAGATCACGAGACTCCGGCTTGCGGATTCGTAGCCATGCCACAACATGTGCTGGTACATGATCAAATTCAGGTACGCCAGAGAATCCTCTGCATATGTCTCGAGTCACGTTATGAGAGCTCCAGCACAGCAAATTTGCCAATCCCATTTGGCACTGAAAGACTCTTGGCAATATTGAGTACTTCAGTTAGAATATGAGACACTGCTCACTTACTTGTGGCAATGCCACAGCATTTGCTTGCCGTTGATCTAAGTTCAGACGCACCGGAAAGGCTAGAGTACATATCCATATGACTAATCTATCACTGCATAATTGCCAATCCAAGTGGAAATATAGCAAGCCTAGACAATATTGAGTACTTGTATCAGACTATGAGACATTGGCTCACTGATTTGTAGCAAAGTTGCACCGATTGGTGGGATATCATTCAAGCGCTGGCACACCTCAGATCCGTATCACAGAGTGTTGGATACTGAGACACGGCGCAGGCATTCATGGCCAAGCTGAATCTTTTGCTGCCCGGAATTTCCTGGCCTCTGATTAAAGGTCTAGCACAACTGAGATCTTCCAATCCAGACCAGAATAAGTTTCATGAATTTGTATGAAGCCAAGTTGCGACTCATTATGGATGTATCATTCTGGCCCAGGTACACCTCGAGAGCTACAAGTACGCCACCTAAGCGCATGTATCTCTGTCTGTGTTGCACTTTATAATATTGTTTCTTTTATTCTCATCATGTTTTCTTTGATTTGAATCAGTGGATGCAGTTATCACAGATTGTCATCTATCAAGACACTTTGCATTGAGGTGCAGGCGGCTAATCCCATTTGGCCTCTGCTGCTATATGAATCTCCGCTTGTTCAGGATATGTGGGCCGCCACTACAATGCCTTAAACTGTTAGCTCCGTAACCACTTTTCCGTTGGGGGATGGTCGCCCTTTACAACTGAACCATAAATGCATAGACCTAGCCAATTAGTAACTCCACTTAACTCGATATTGACCAAGTAGTGAGCTGGGACCTATACTTCAAAATCCTAAAATAGCTTCTGCATGTTCACCTATAGTCAAACGAGCTGGAGCTTCAGAGCCAAAATCTCAAATAACAGATTCTTATCAGTGACTCAGCAAGATGGCAGGCGACTCCCGCTCACCCATGCACTGTACTGACTCAATGAAGCCTAAGTTCCCAATGATTTGATTGCCGACTTAACACAATTCTGACTAACTTGTATGTTTGGGCTGCCCAAACTCAGATGTGAAAATGGATTATGCAAACCAATTTCGATCAAGTGTGAAAGTTCGAAGACAGAGAACCTTGAAAGCTCAAGTTGTTATGGGGTGCTTAATCCCAAAATCAATACACCATTTATTGAATTAAGTACAACCGCCTATCTATTTGCTCTTTCTCTCCTCGTTTCTTCCTGAAATTCTATCTCTTACCCTCGTTCTGCAAGAGCTTCCAAATTGAATCACCTCCAATGGCCGTCTCCTAAATATATGAAGATTGAACTTTGTCATTTTATAACCACTCCTCAGAAAACTCCTCGAATGGTAGTGCGCTGGTGGTGAGATATCCCAGTACCAGGTAATTGATATTCTCAAGTTCACAGAAACGAAAAACCACCCGGTAAGTGTGGGTTAAATGGGACTCTTCCAAATGAACAAGAAGATCGTCGAAATACTCAACAATCTGTTGCAGTGCATACTCGGCAGGTGTATAATGATGTCGAGGCATACAAGGGCCAGTCACAAGCATTTATGCGAGCAGTAATTGTGAATAGATAGAATTCTTAATGATATTTTAAGATTGTCTTCGGTGTTCTGATTGTTGACTGTGGATCGCTGCTCTCACCCTCTTCTCATTGCCGGAACAATGCCATCTCTGTATAGTTGTCTTCGAGGGTTTGTACACCCATACTTCCACACTATGACTACAATGCTCATGATAGCGTTATTGCAGTCACGTCATGCGCCCAGTGATACCATGCCACATATCCCAGTAGGTTAGCATGTTCATGCAGATGAGGCATTAAAGCGCTACACTCCTGAGAAGAATCAGGCCATCCATTGCATGATATCTCGTCAGACAATGTGTCTGTTGAAATTTGAACAGACATCTTGCAATCCGTTTAATTCAGTTGTTAGAGTATCTGCCGATCTTAGTCGGTAGTTCTTATCCCAAATTATTGCCTCACCATAAAGGCAATTCGGCTTGCGTCATAGACTAAATCGGCGAACAACTGATACAATGCCAACGTAGAACTTGAAACGTCAGCTCATACTAATTATGAGTCTGACGTTGCAATTCATGCAAACTTGATCCAACGAGGGGGGTTGCTTCAGGCCTCATATTGTCAGCCAATGTCATAATTCCCTCAGTCATGTCATGCTTAGGCCGAGAACCTTCTCTTTGGCCGGTGAGTGTCCCGATGACTGTTATGGACTGAGGAAATCAGTCAGAGATCCTTCATACTCGCATATTGGCTATCGACTGCTGTGTCTGTAAGGCAAGTCCCGCTAGTTTCACGAATCATAAACGTAGTTGAATACTATACGCACAGTTGATACAATGTATCTCCGCTATGGCATCAGAGCTGCATCATCTGAAGTTAATCCGCTAAACAGTAACTTATTCAATCGACGCACGACTCTTATGTGTTCCCAGTAAAGGACATATGACTTGTCCTCTTGCAACGTCATCAATAGGCGTGATGGATATCATGTGATGAGACCGAGAGTAACTCCGTGACATGTATTCATATAACTAGCATAAGTACCACTATCACGGTTAAGGGAGAACCCCTAACACACGTTATGAAAATACAGCTTCCAAGAGTGCAATCAACTGTCAGTTCAACACATGCTTGCAGTCCCCAGCCATTGAATCGAAGCATAACCATTTAAACTTCTGTGCACCTAACTTTCATGGATTTTATGCATCCAATAATCATTCCTCTGCCCGCTGTGAGATGACGTCTCACTATGCATTCACCCCATTGTAGCATACACACTTTCAACTGCAACATTAATTGAAGTCACCATTGGAGTGGTGAGACTCACAATGAATATGTGATTTAACGGAGTGTAACTTACTATATATTTGGTGTAAAATCAGAATTGGAGTGAGTATTCATGACACATTTGTTACCAATCTTGGCATTGCCTGGTGCTTCAATTTATATAATTAACTCTAAATCATCCATCGTATCTTACCATTCCTTCTCTGCACTTGTATCTCTCCTCTGTATACCAAATTTTCTCTCCTCTATTAACTGCAACATTGTTGTCAAGGTTATTCAGCAGACATGGCCCAGATGAACGCATGGAATGGAAGTTATGGGTACGATATTGCCTTATCGACTGCTAACTTAGCTGCGGCATACTAATTCAATGGAATATGGTAAAAATACGTGTCTCCTCCTGATGGATATACCACATACAGAGATGTATATTTCTCCTCAATCAATACCAAACTTTATTATGAACCCTTGCAACTCAGCTGTCACTCCCATGGTCCCTAATCTATCGTGTTCTGCAGATTCAAAATGCTGCACCAATTCTATGCCATGTGGTCACCTCAAATACTTCAACATTCATACATAATTACTAAGTTTATACAGTCATATGGAGGGGCACATGTTTTCATTCAGGTTCTCAGTGGTTCATTTGTCCAGCACCAATGGTTATTTGATATTGTGAGTATTCTTCCAGTGCATCTGTTTCTATTCTGTGTCCATTGGCTTGAGCCAGCCTCAATTTCTTGCATCCATACAGATTGTTGTTGATAGTAGTTGCTAACATTCGGTCTTAGAAATCCATCTCTTCCGGCACACCTGACATGGAATCCATCTATTCTGGTGCACATGACAATGTCCAATATGGCAATACTGGACCTCCGTCCTTAATATCAATATGAACCATTGAAGTCATGTCTTCTGAACCCTTCAAGGCACAACTTGAATTGCATTCTCCTCGACTATGCGCATCTCCTTGCTCCATGTTTTCAGTCATTCCATGGTACTTAATCTTATATTTACTGCGTATACATTCTCTCCCATGTTCCCCAACTTTCTATCTACATTACCCCAAATGGAACCTACACCCAGCCAGGTGAGAAATCACTATTCACAGAAGAATCAGGAAGCACACCTTCAGTGAGCACTGGCATATAAGAAAGCAGCCAAGCTTCATTATCCATCAAATGATTACCTTCGAATTATCTTCCATTGTGAATCCTGCATTGCGTTAAGAATGTCTAATATGCCAGATTTCATTATTGAAGCAGAATCACGATACCAATCAGGAGATCAGCGATGACAAAAGTGAGGAACCCGGACAGTCCACCATATCATCCGGCATTGAAGAAGACGATTTGGATCTCCAATAGGGGGAGCTGCCTCTAGGACAGGTGTGCTGGGACAAGTCGTTATGAACTTTAAAGATTCCACTATCAATGAAACCGAGTCGCACCGATACTGTTGTTGTACGCCCTCTGCTTCCAAATTCCAGAAATCCAGCTGGGGCATTGGCACCACCACTACTCAAACACCAAAAGTCAGCACTCCTCAACTGATTATCTGTGTCTAACTGTGCACCATCCACCCAGGCACTGCCACTGCGCAAGTCTGGTGGAGACCAGAATATTCCACAACCCAAGGCCCGTACAGATCAGAATGTTCCCCAACACCACAAGGCTACTTCTGAGGTAGCAAAGAGGTTCATGGAGCCAATTGTATTCAGGAAGAATCCTTCACCAATACTATCTGATAACAAGTACTCGATTATTGAACAACCTTGGAAACTCACCATTGGCACTCAGGATCGTCAGTGGACATTTGCACGTACACCTATAGGTACGCCATCTGTACGCTGATTCCCTGGCAGTCCATCAGTCAAAATAGATCCGCCAACACCAGAAGCAGTCAGTTTTGGATTCTGTTTAATGCTCCTCTATCAGATTTCTGACATTGACTACATCCCAAAATATACATAGTTAAAACTGAAGATTAGTAGTTTTTGAGAACAGTTAGCGGATGGGGCATGTCCAACAGTTTTCCGTAGTTACCTGCTGGATTTGTGCTCTGAGATTGAGCTTCAGATCCAGGGTAAGCAGCTTCTGTTCAACAATGCATATCTCTCCAACGTCGGTGATGATAAGGAATCATGGTTCACGGGAATGGAAGTGCTTGATCCAATTTACGACAAATGTTTCCTCACCGCCAATAGCTTGGGGCGCCAGCCTACAACATCCCAGTATTTCGAACCTCTCACTCCGCAGACTTTAGCACTAGCAGCTACAGCTATTCATTGTGTGCCGTCTGAATATGCCATTAGAAGAAAAGCCACAGTTATGTGTTCTCAAGATGAAAATGGAGGTACATTTTGCCCATCCCCTGTGATAAATATTACTCCGGATGCCACTGCACTCATCAATTACACAAAGTGGGCTGGTTGATACCCCCTGCCCTGCAGTGCAACTCAGCAAGGATAGGCACTCCTCAATTCCAGTCCGCACTGGTTAGCCTAGATTGACACTCTGTCATATCATGCCACTGTCGATTCCCACCAGCACACTTCGGTCTGGATTGTCGCGGCAATATTGAATTCGGCACTCTGTAACCCATTACCTGTCCCTGTTTGGCCCTCCTCCACTAGTATGTCCGCTCATCAATTCCTGTCGGCACTCCTCGGCCTAGATTTGATGATCCCCAGACCCCGTCAGCGCCCCTCCGCCAAGATTCAACTCCCCTCACTGCCAGTTGTTGCTCCTCAGACTAGATCGACACAGTTCTATTTCATTACGCACTTGATTCCGACCAGTAGACCTGCGGCTGAATTGTTGCTTCTACAGTGATTTCCGGACTTATGGCCCCACACCCCCTCCCCTTTCGGCATACCTCCGCTAGTATGGGTGGTCCTCAATCCCTGTCAGTGCTGCTCAGCCTAGATTTGGTGCTCTTTTTCATTCTGCACTCCTTCAACATCTTCTGTTTCCTCTTCTTTTACACACAGCACTCCGCATCTTCGCCCTCCTCTTTTTGTTGATGGTTGCTCCACTTTTCCATCCGAATAATTATTGCCTTTCAAACCCGAATTCAGATTTGCAGCTAGCTAACATCTCATTACGCCTTTGTTAGATATCACAAATTAAGCCAAAGGACATTGGAATTCAATTTCAGCCACTCACCAGGAACGATTGATCAGCAAGTACAAGAAGCTCCTGTATCTTCCTTACGCCGTTGATAAATTGGATGTTTCTGGATTCACCGGACCTGATGAGATGGGTGATAGAGTGGATCACATTGACACCATGTGTGATTAATATCATTCAATCGCTTGGTCAGGTCATTGGTTCAGTGTACCTACATTTATGTTTGAATCACTTGCTTTGTTTTTGGTTCCTTAATATAGCAAGGCAAAAAATACACTGTTGAAGAAGATGATAGCTAGTATGATTCAGAAGTGATAATAAACAATAATCCATGCCTCATATTGCCATTGAGGCAAATCGATTGCTTGTGTACATCCGGAGAGTCACAGATCACACCTGCAGGCCACTGAATGAATATCCATGAAAACCCTGGCATCTCTCAGAGTTTGCTTGTGAATCCCGCATTGGTTCAGTGACACTCCCTGGTGCACCCACAGTTCTCTCCGGTGCTACAATATATTCCCAAGCTTATCACAATCGCTTCTATTGTACACCTGTACCCATCATCTGAGATTGCAGTTACTTCCAAGGCGGGCCGGAATACCCTCCTAGGGTCTAGTACTCTCCTGAAATTGACGCATCTCAGTTTACACTCCGCATTCTCTCACACACTCCTGGAGGCTTCCAGTGACTAAAATACATTTTGCTGATGATAATACACAATACTATGGTAATTGCACCAAAAATGTACAATTCGCCACTTCTAGCAGACAAGTTCCACAGATGAACAAAGCAAACCTCTAGAAGACCGCATCAAACCAATCAAGATATAAGCAGCATCAAAGCAAAGAGTGTGCGACCCCCAGACGCATACTACAGTATATAATTTAAAATGAAGCAGAAGGCAGAGAAATGACATGAAATGCACAATTGAAGCTATTATTAGAAGATTCATGGATCAAGGATTATGTGGATAGAGAACAATCTGTGGCATGGAAGCAAGTTCAAGCCGCAGAGACAGTAGTTAAACAAGACCAGGAAGATATTGGAATGTTGAAAAGACAGGTTAGACAACCAGAATGCTTGAGAAAACATTTGGGAAGACATTGAATGCTATTGGAGACAGTTAAAGTGGTGTTGCCAGTCACAACGTAGAGAAGCATGTGGAATATGAGGAAGATGGTCAACTTGATACAGAGCTGCGCAAGCTGAGCGAAGATGATGAACATGGCTAGGTGATGGATACAATCTCTAAAACAGTTTAGCAGCACAGGGAGAGTATCTGGCTGAAGCAGATGAAGCTTGACATAGTGATGCATTTGGGACTGGAGGGTATGACTGACAACTGCCATGAGAGTGACATGAATCATGGGACTGCTGAAGTGAATGTACAAGCAGTTGTTATGATGAAAACGGAAGAGGTTGCAGGCGGATAGACACAACCACCATTTAGCACACTTCTAGGGACTCTTGAGATTGTCCCCAAAATATTGCAGATTCCGTAACGGATTTCTCGACCACGAAGGAGTCATTTCAGGCTAGGTTCCACAAATTGAATTTCACATAAACACATAGCCTCCCTCCCACTCAGTGCAGTGGTCAATGCATGACCAGTTAAGAAAGCGAAGCCTGTTGAACCCATACGTGTTTACCCCTGCACATAGCCTCTCCATCACATAACCATATAGAGATTGGAATCGCCCAAAGAAATGGTGATGGCTTGTGTGTTGCCGGGGGAATAGATAGGTAATTTGCAATTTTTGTTGATGTATCTCTGGGAAAAGTAATTCGTTTACCTATTGTGTGATATGTCAGCTTTTTGATGATTTCAGTGACCAAATTGTGTGACATGATAATTTGTCTGTACATGTGCAGCTGTTGTACAAACTATGCCGAAGTTCTAGACTCAAAATCCAGTCGATACATGGCCAATGATCATACTCTCACCTTGCCTGCCTCAGTAGAGTCACAAAACAAAAATTAAACAGGAGATGAAATCAAATATAAATTGATTCCTCATCAGGGTTAACTTGGTGTTGGCTTAGAAATTCATTTGTGAAACAGAATCTGGTTATGTTGGGATTGCAGTGGCTGAGTCAGCATCTCATTTGGCGTTGCAACTTCATAGCATTCCATTCCAGTCTGGAGTCTGAATCATATTTGGCTTGGATGCTCTGGCATGCTTCCGCTTTATTTGGTATCGAAAAATGGTACTCTGGACTATAATTGGTCAAGACATGCCCCTAGTTCCTCGTAATTCTGCATCCCTCCCTCAATTGCACCCTTTCTACCAGGAACTCAGTAGTGCGTGATGTGAAACAGGGTATACCTTCATCTAACTTCAATATCATCAGTAGACAAGAGCAACTGGTACTCCCTCTCTCTGGTGAGTATCTCTGGTCATCTGTCTCAGTCGCTACTATGCCCACTTCCACTCTCTCAATAATTTATGATAATTAGCTCCAGACTTTAGTCTTGCATATATGACTACGGATCTGTTCCTTCAGCATTATGCACACAAATTGAACCGGAAACAGGAGGTGAAGTTAAACATGCAAGAGTCACTGTACCACTGGCATGACACATTTGCGCATCAATGTGGTGTACAGTGCTCCAATATTTTCTCTCACAGATGGTTGCAGTCATTCAATCACATCCGAGTTGAATTCCACTTCTTTCTCAACTACTGGTGCTGCTCATGCACAGTTGTACATTATTTGAGGGGGTTTAGATATCTCATGAGTTCTCTCTGCCGTAGCTCCCAGCAATTCAATGCAATCCTCTACTTGTGGAGCAATAGCCATGGCAACCTCTTTGCTAGCAAGAAGATAACCAATTGTTGCAGCTGAACACTTCAGGCCGCTAATACCATTTCCATCACGTTAACCAAATTGGGTAGTCATAATATCCACCGAACCTCTGGAGTATGGAACGATTGGAATCACTTCCACAATAGGTGTATATCTGTGTTATCCGCTAATCATTGTTGTAGCTCTGTACCGGATAGTATGCATATCATATCCCTTGCCCATACACTGGTTTCTCCATGCTGACCATGATCTGTCTGCATACTGGCATGCACATCATTATTACCGTTCCACAATCCCTAGTGTTTGCGATGATTGCGTTTTACTGCAGTGCGTGCAGTTCATCCGATATCTCACCTCTCATATATTTCATCTCTAATATTCTGTTTGTAATTTCCACTGTCCCAGTCGATTATTGAAGGTGTAAAGGTTTCAACCATATATGTGCATCAGAGTGGGCCATGTATTTCATTTGTATGTTATTAATCATGGTAGGTGCGTTTGACTTGTGGAAGGCGGTGCATTCAAGAAATGTATCTGTAGGCGTACTTCAACTGTAGTTCACTTTGCGGTGTGCCATGATTCTCATTTCTAGGTCCTTGATGTTTGTAGGTGTATTTTGTTCATATAGGTGAAGCATCTCGTCAGCTGCTATACTTTGATGGTGCAATTGTCCCGCTCAATGAATCGGCATCTTGTCGTCATGATGTCAGCTATGTTTATGACGTTTGTAGGTGCTCATTCCCTCTAGGCTGCTTCTCATTTGTGTGTGGACTTCGAAGTGCAGCACTCTCATAGCTGCGCTTCATGAATCAACTCTGCTGTACGGGCAGTGCCAAGAATGCCTGTGCAGTTCGCAAGACTCGACGCAGTCTAACCATGAGTGCCCTTCATTGGTGTGTGTAACAGTATGATGCAGCATTGTTGACTACAACATCAGATCCAAAAGGTGTATGGCGCTTTGCTGTAATGTCTATGTGTGAAAGGGTACTGTAACTGTATTTGCATCACCTCAATCACTCATTGAATGATTGCACATGCCGGTAAATTGGTGGCTCCATGGACCACATGCATTATTTCTCATTGAGGGGGTTATTAGACTTGGTTCTTGGTACTGATAGTAATTGTTGGCAACGGCTGTAATGCATCTTTGTAGCAATTGGATCATCGGCATTATCTCAGATTCTGATCAATTACTCGAAAATTGAACTTTTTATGACTCAGTAGTTCAAAAATTGGTCGGTGTCTAGGCTCGTGTCATAGTGGATTTGTGGAATCCTAGTTGATACTCTTTCTCCGCAAATTAGTAGCAAACTTGCAAATCTTTTGAGTAAATCGTATTCGTTATCTGAAGCCGGATTATTCGGTACAGGCACCTACGCCTGCAATCAGGTACATATACTTACATGTGGTTGATGGGTGGATATGATTACAAAAATTGACACAAGCAATTGTAGGTGAAAAGGTGTGGTCAGATTATTACTAACGATCTAAGGCTCATTGCAAGCCAACCATATCAACCAGGTGTTACCTAGCCTTTGATATGCCATGTGCCATGCCATTACAATATGCTGCAACATTGAGCGATCAAGCTGGCTATATGGTGGAGTGATTGGGAATCATGGTGACATTCTTACGTATATTCCGGGTTAACTGAAACCTGTACCCATACTAACCAAGCAACATCTCTATAATGTCTATATTAATTCGTGCAATTCATTAATGTATCTTACCTCTTTTCTTGGATACATTGATTTCAGCATTCTACATTATATACAATTCAGTCAATATTTGTATCCACAATATTATTCAGCAGCCCTCAGTCATAATATTTGCTTACTGCAGCAGTATCATGCAATAACTGTTCCAGTTGAACAACTGTTTCAATGTGTACAATATCTATCTTAATTGGATTGTTAATCACTCAGGTTGAGCCATCAATCCAATGAGCCCAACTGTGCAGATAATGGTACAAGGGTGGAATATATATTTCATATACTTCGACTTCTGTACAAAATATCTCTCCTTGAGTCTTCTCCCACCTCATTCAAACAATTGAACATATTTTGGTAGTAGTAGAAGTTCCTGAAATTGTAGGACCTAATTGTGTGGAGTCCAGCTAAAGTATAATACCAGATGAGAAGCAATTCATTTTTGGGAGGTTGTTGTTAAGGTAATTGTCATTGCTTAACATATACTAAGCTCCAATGTGATGATATTAAAGTATGATCGATTCATTGGCATTGATATCTACTTCCATATAACCATGTTCCAAATGCTCAACAGAAGTGGAGTCATAAAACAGTGGACCATGGTACAATGATCATTTGTAAATGGATATACAGATACTCATGAGGATGTTATTCTGATCATATTTGAGTACTACATCGCAAAACTTATGTTATCTGGACATGTGAACTGAAAGGTGAAATAGATATCCACAATTGGGAATTTCAAAATCCACTCAGACATTTGAGAAAAATATTAATTTTAGATGTTTCCACACCTTGCAGATATGTGCTTGTCACAATACTATACCGATTGTGATACAGAGTAGAATGATATGGCTCTTGCACATTGCAGATATGTAACTGCTCAAAATATAACTAGTAAAATTGTCACAATAATGAATTCACCAAACCAACTGATATACATGGTGTCTGAAATATAGCACTCAATATCCGAATTGTACCACATACCGTCTACTGGTCATCTAGATCCCATGAATACCAACAACCTTGAACCAAGCCCCAAATATGAACCAGTGGATGCATTATAACTGGTTGAGCTAATTTTCTTGATTCAAACTGATATCATAAGTATCTCTCTCTAGGTAGTCAGGGATTTATGGGAGGAACAGTTGCAACCCACTTCCAAGGTTTGGTTTCAGTTCTTATCCTAACCTGCATCGATTGCAATGTGTTTCACCACATTCAAACTCGGAACTCCACCTGAGACTGCGTTGACTGGCTGGTTGCACGTCCAAAAACTGAGTCCCCAATTGACAATTTCAGTTCTGATCAGATCAAAAGCTACATCCAATGTAGCACAATGAATATTGGATGCTTTTTCACCTCCCGGTGCCCGCTTTGCAATCCAATCAATAATCGTTGAGTTGCTGAGAAATATAATCAAAAATTGCTTTTCATTCTCAGCACGTCAATGAATATTGCTCAGATTCGAAATTGGGGACTGAGAGGTAAATGAGCATCTAAACCTGTAAGGTGTATATATTATTCACAATATGACCGAACCAGAACAACAAAACAACTGGATTGGGTTCCAGATCCATCCAACAATATGATTCGCTACCTGTTGGTAAGCCCAACCTGTACTCCTACCTATCCGCCCAGCACTTTTGTCTTGGTTGGTTCGTCATATCTGCTCCAATCTCTGGTTCTGTATTTCGATTTGTTGTTCATGTGGACTCATTCACTTATCCTCGTGATTATCGCATATTGTGTACTTTAGTCCATCATTATCTGTTTGGATAGATTGGCTGTATAGATTATGAACAAATCGAAAGTCGAGCACCTTACCCCATCCTTGAGATGAGCGTCAACGGAGCATTAACCATTGTGGGTCTGGCCTCTTGGGTAATAACAGTGGGGATTAGTTGTGAACATATATAAATGAGATATTGGTCGCCTCCGTAGGCAAAAAAAGAAGCAGCATCTCAAAAATGGGTGTCAACTGATCATCTACTATATTTGGTCTTTCATGTTGGGAAATCGAAGTGGCGCTTGCTTGCAGACAACCACCAACCAGAAGTTGGCAGCCTTCATGGGCTAATATGCATGACATATTCCCACGACACCCTCCTGGACAGTAACATCTGATTTCCTGAAAATTCCTACACGATGGAGTTCAGGAGAGTTTTAGAGTATAAAAATGGTCAGAACTTTGTATGTAGACATTGACAGCCATATCACACTTTGATTACCCATAATGAAAAGCCAAAACTCATTCACACATAATTGACACTGAATGTCGAGATATGGCATGGAGTGTATCACTTTCTCTTGGGCCCACAACTGTGGCCCATACTGTGATTATGTATAGCAATGACCAAATCACTGTTTGAATACCTGACTTACCAGACCAAACCTTATTGACACTGTATTGACATTGATTTTCAGACTGGGGCAGGGAGCGTGTCGCTTCGACTGATGCCTATAAAGGTGGTCAATCCCTTGTTTATAAATCTTCGCATGCAATCGCCACTTCCATATCGCAAGATGGAAGACCACAAATCATTGATGCTCCATTCAAGCTCTTTTTGCCACAGGTGCATCTACAATATTTGATTATTAAATTTGGTATAGTATGTCATTAAGGGTGTTTTGGTAGCCTATCTATCATCGTCACCTAATTTCTCTTTCATTACTACATTGTTCTCAAAAATATTTACTATTCTATCCTTCACAATATACATTAAAGTGTTCGCAAATTGCAGATAATAATACACTCAAAACTCCAATTCATTTCTCTCCATGCTTGTCTTCACTTGCCGGTTTGCTCAATAGGCTACTGATATCTGTAAAATGGATGTCAACTGCATTTCCACGCACAAGATAGTGTACTGACATGTGGGTGTTCCGTTATTAGTCAGCATATCTGGTATACAGTCATTATTGTGGTTGCCATTCTTGGCTGATGCACTCAGATTCAACAGTAATAAACTGGGAAGAGAAGTGTATATATACACATATCAGGGTGCAATCACTTTGATTTGTGAAGCGAATGCTCCCTCATGTTCGCCTGGTGGTGCAGGTGGCATTCTGGGTGGATGTGGCATCGGTTATGGTGTAGGCTGTCTTAGTTGGTTACATGGAGGTACACCCATCCCTTTGCGCCACCAGCGTCCTTCCAGAATCTGTGCTGCCCCATTTTGGCAAGGAAGGAGGCTATCAGTTTGATATTTACAAGCCATAGCCGGGTGCCTTTCTATCGCAGCCTTCCCATTGCCATGTCCATTTAACCCAACTCCCTGCCTCTACTCTTCCCAGGCATGGGTGGGAGGTTTCTTTGTCCAGCAATACGTTTTCTTTCTTGCAGCGTGCAAAAACACACCTCTGGCGATTTTGACCCTATTCAAGGCAAGGTGCATATTGAACTGTTGCAGCTGTACTCGACCAACATGCCTTGCAATAGTACCAGACAAGTTGAAAACCTTTAAGAAGTTGCAGCTTCAATATATGAGATTCAGCTATCACCTCTATCATATTCATTTCCATAGCATCTTCTAAGGTTTGTAAAGTGCGTTTCATTCACTCCAAGTGACACATCTCATGCACTGCATCCCTAAAAATCTCAGAGCTGACAACATCGTCATGTTCAATTGCATGGAATCTGTGGACAAATCCCTTGATGGACAATGGAAGATTTTTATTCTGGTGAACAAAAATTGGGAATGTAGCTCACAACATACACTAGCTGTACAATATATCGTTTGTTGATACTCATTTTCTTATGTCCTATTGGATGCCATTTAATATTTTTGCTGCTTCCAGAAGTACAGGTCAGTTATAAACGTACCTCTTGGGTCATATGTGTGGTTGCTGCATTGGCAGCATCTGGGTGGACTAACTAGTGTCTGTGAAGCTCCTGAATCTCATAGTGTGTCACATTGGGTGAAGCACTCATTGTTTGGCTCAATCTGAATCCACTTGAACCTTGTTGAGGTGTTCCTGCAGCTATGATTTGGAGGTGTGGAAAAGGTGAAGAACATGACAATTCGAAGAAGTGGGAAGTCCTGAGCAATATATAGTTAGATTCACATCCAAAGAGAATTGGTTGCAGTCAAATTACAACTCCTGCTCACGATGAATCCTGCAGCGTATAGCTGCAGGTGGCACAGGCTTCCAACCATCCTGCAATCTGCAACAAGGGAGTCTCATGTCATTTGGTTGGTTTGAGGAATAAGTTGAAGCGAATGACTGCTGAAATCTCATATTTTTAAGATATATAATGGAATTTCTTCATTGGTAATGATGGCTAATGATGAATGTTTCAACATAACACCAGGGTCTTACCTGAAACTGAGATTGAACATCAAGTAATGATGGATGGTTAGTATTGCTATTCTCAATGTAGTTACGGTCAAAATGCAGATTTTGCTTTGTTCACATTGATCAATCATACCAACCTTGACTCAAAAGATGCAGCTTGCCTCCATATGGTCCTTAGCTTTCTACATCCAACATCTTGCACTTCAACAAAGTCAAAATGCTACACGATTGTTAATACTCAGAACACGAACTGATCGCTGCTGCTGCCAGGCACATACGGCACATTAACCACGCGCTCCACATCTCAAAGTCATCACTTGTACAACGACAGGTGCAGGTGGAAAAGACAAATGGTCCGAGCTGTTGGAGAAATGCACAGCATGATGTACCGAATGAAGGTTGCAGCACGAGGAAGATGCAAAGGCAAATTATATGAAACGAAGATAAAGACACATGTATCGAGGATTCTGTGTGTAGGGGCACTGCTGTGGCAGGAAGGAGTTCAAGACTCACAGGCAGTAATCAAGCATGCGCAGGAAGATGTGAAAATTGTGGAAATGGCAGGATTGACAACTAGACAGCCTGAAAAAACATTTGAGGAAATGCTGAATACTATCAGAGATAGTTTGAGCAATCCTTTAAGTTCCGACGATGCAGTTGATGGGCAAGGTGAGGACAATTATAATGATACAAAGCTTGGCAAGCTGAGTTTGGCGGACAAAACTGGCTGGGTGATCGGCACAATAACCAAAATGGTACAGCAGCGCAATTGAATGTGTTTCGCAGAGGAAGATGAAGTGTGGTGAATTGACGCAACCTGGATCAGGAGACACAGCTAACATCTTCTGTGATGGAGAGTAGAATCACGGTCAGGGCAAATTGAAGATTCCGGACATTGATTAGCCACAGAGAGAAGACCATGCTGGCATGTCAGCAACAACAGCATTAGGAGTGCGTACTGAGCTTATTTATACTATAACCAGCAAATGGCAAATGCCGCCAGTGACTTCTCAACCAGCCAGTAGTCATATGAGACTAGGTGGCAGGAAACCTCGCTCACACAAATGCATTGCATCTCTTCTGCCCGACACAGAGCCAGATATGTCACCAATCCTGCAATCAAAGCCAGTTGAACCTGTAAGCATTTCCGCCTGCAAATAGCCTCCCCAGCTACTAACCATTTAGATATTGGATCCGGACAAAGAAATTGTGTCGGCTTGTGTAACACCAGAGATGTGAATATTAACAGTTGTAAATTTGGAGATGAATCTCATGGAACAGTAATTCGTGTAACTATTTTGCTATGTCCCTGCTGTCTCTTGATTACAGTAACCAAATGGTGAGCCATGATAATTTATATGTGCATGAGCAATGAACTTGTGGCCTATGGGAAAGACCTTGACTCCAAGTCGAGTTGATAGATGGCGACCAACCATCATAAAGTCTAAACTGTTAATGCGAAGTGAGAAAGAAAAAACTAAATTAGAAACCAAAGTTTTAGCGTCATTTGAGCCAGTGATGTCATACAAGTCACAGAAGCCACAGTCAATATGCATACTGAACCTGTATGCATGACGACTGTCAGGGTGCATTAGTTCATGCATTAAACTACATCAATCACTATACAGATCTGGTGCAAATGGTTGAGATTTCGATTATTGCTTACAGTTGGTCATGAAAATCCAGGGGAACGAGTTGGATGAGAAATGGATACGACTTCGAGCTATATATCTCCAAAACTAGTGTACAGATATACATGCAGTGAACTGCCAGCCGAAACCAGTGGAATGTGATAAGCCTGCATCATTCACTGCTCAGATATCCTCAGTGGTGGTGCATCCAGGATTGAAAGGCCCCGAAGAGTTTGGATGCGAATGATTATATATAGACACCCTATATTGGCTGTCAATGATGACTGTATGCCATTTGCCATACAATTGTTGGGCATTTGATGACTGTTAGTATGTCATTAAAGTAAATATTGATGGAGCATCAACAGTCATTTATGTTGTATTTTCGATGATGAAAAGGCTTCATAGTCTAATTCTTCAAAACTGACTGTATTGGCTGTTTTGATAGGCAATTGGAGTTGTGATCGGCTGGTTGCCCCATCCTAGACATGAATGTCAATGGTGCATCCACAATGAATGGTTCTGTAAGTCTGATAATCAACCAAAGACCTGCTCACTGTGATATATAATAAAAGTATCCCCATCCATTATTGGCTGAACTTCTACCAACGAAATTACTACCAACTTCAAAAAGGACAGTCAATGGCGCGTGAATGATTTTTAGTCTTGGATCTTGGATAATCAAAGTGCTGTGCAACAACAATAACCTATAATCTAGGTATTGGCGGCAATGATGAACAAAAAAACCACTGATGATATTCCTACTACCTTCTATACGTGAGTGTCAACAGAGTGGCAACAAGGTTTAGACTTGCATCCTGGATAATCGCAGGGTTATAAAACAGTGTCATATCATAATCGAAGTATCGGCTTCCTTGATGGGTAAAAATTCTACTGACTATATCACTACCACCTCATCAAAATTAAAGTCAAAGGAGCATCAAGTATTTTTGGATTTGAATCTTGGAAAATCAAAGGACTGGATAACAGTGTTAACCCATAATCACAGTATTGGTTGTCTTTATGGGCAATACTGCTAGTGACGATATTGCTACTACCTTCTAAACATGAACTTCAACAGATTCTCAAATGATGTTGGACTCGCATTTTGGCCAATCAATGGACAATGCAACGGAGTTTACCAATAATGAATGTATCAGCCGGCTCTATGGGGAAAAATACCAGTAATGATATTGCTACTACTTCCCGATAAGGAGTGTCAACCGAGAGTTGATGCTTTTCAGTTTTGCATATTGAATTATCAAAGAGCTATGCACTGGCGTCAACTCATAATCAATATACCAGTCACATCGATGAGCACAGATGTGAGTCTCAATATCACTACCACCCCATAAACATTACCAACAATGGAGTATCAACATATTTTGTTGAAGCTCAGTATGTTACACAGCCATGAACTGCATTGCATTATTTGTTAATTTTAGCTTTTAATGATCAGTCTTTTCAATATATCTCTGTATACTGCTACACCAATATGCATGCAGTATATCACAGATCTGACATTTTTCTCGCTTGAAGCTTGAGAAACAGTATTTGACAACCAGCTTTCTACAGTAAATTAACATAACTTTTTACAATCACTCATGTCGAATTACCCAGCATTCAAATTCATATTGCCTTGTGGCAATTAAATCTTGAAATACTTCAATGTTAGAGGTTATGATATCTTCTAGTCATGAGCTTGTCTGTATGAATGATTTCAGCGACCTTACTTAACAGGTTATGTTTAATACTTCAAGGGCATCAACAAATGTGGGCTCGAAGCCGACTATTGATGGGAACAATGGTGGTCATGCTCTGTTGTGGCATTGCAATTTGCACTGCGGGAGTGACGATAATAGCAGCCCCAACATTATATATATTGTGTAATATGATTTGTTTGCCATTCATCACAATATGCAACAAACTCAATGGGGAAACACCTGCTGAAAGAAGCACACATCGCAATGTTTGATAAATTAACAAAGACCGGAATTACTTCATTTAGTTCTGCAACACTCAATTTGACAGCTTTGACCATACCCTGAAGCCATGGAAGTCGAGGAAATGCATCTGTTAGTTAGCAATGGAAATTCATATATAACATTTAGATATCATCCAGATTGACTGACTTTGCAGACAGAACACTCCTAACTGGCATTTGAGTACTCTGTAATCGCCAAACTTTACCAAAACACCTGCAAGAGCTACATTTTGTTAGGATTTGATTCGGCTCACTGTGAATGGGGAACAATATCATACATTATGCTATGTTGGTCGTATGACGCATTACACAACAAGCTGGTGCTACCGTCTGCCTGCACTCTTCACAACATTTGCCGGATGAAATACTCACTGGCAGTGGTTGGAAGTAAGACGAAATTGCCATCAAGAAATACGGTGAGATTAGCTTCTGGCACATTCATATAAAGGAACAAATTGGCCACAATGTCAGTTATGTGTTAGTACATGGACCGCAAGTGTACATTGTAAAAAGTACAACTCACTTTGAATGAGGTTGACATCATTTTTGGTTCCTATTTGGGAACGTAATTAAAGATAGTTGGTCGAGGGTTAACATGCTGGAGCATGGCTAGCGATATATTTGACGGAAGCTGTTTGTCCTGTTGAACTTACCAATGCCTGTTTACTTGGAATTATGTCTGACAATGCGTCCTCAAACTATTCAATAAGTTATTAACAACAATCAACACATGAGGCCTCCGGAAGTGTGCGGCCTGAATAAAAAACACCACACTATGCATGGCCGGCTGAATTTGGCTTGCATTTGGTGCATTTAGGAGTAATCTTGGTGTAACAAGATGCCTCATGGCTTGGGAAGCCAATAAGCACCATCAGGAATGTGGAGGGAATGAAAGCTCTGATATTGGGAAGAGTCAAAGACTTCGAAAAGTGAGAAAAGCTCAAATCAACAAGGTGTAGGCCAAGATACAAGGTATAGCAAAGATAATTGAGAAAGTATGCATTTCGAGATATTATAAAAGTCCTGATACTATCTAATATCACTTTGCAGATACATTGGAATTCTACAATGGAGTTGCTTGAGCCAGCCTACTGGTAATGAGAATTCACCTGCAAGTGCCTCAAGAATCCGAAATACTGTGACTACCAGCCACTTGTCACAATCCAGAAGGAATGAACCATTGTCAAGGATGTTACACAAAATTTACAGCCATTTCCGTACTGGGCTCTGTGGATGTCAAGCAGGCATACTGTTGCTCTGCATAATGTTCTTGCTGTCAATGCTTTCATGTTTAATCATCTGGAGAGAATTATGAATGCTTACGATAAGAAGAAGACTCAATGGATGGGAGACTTATACTTCACTGCGCAGTGTGCATGGAAGAAACCAATGCAATATTTTGTTGAAGTTACTCCATCAGTCGGTGTGCTTCCCATTTCAGCACATATGTTGGATTCTTTGTGGAAAATGTGATCATGTAGGAAGTGGGACAAGTGAGTGAATATAAGTTCTAAGGAAGAGACTTCTTATATTACCGATTACCAAGTAGCATTTCAAATGTACATGGTAAATGAATACAGTGCCTAAAATAGATAGTTGTCAGTCATTAACTCCGAACCAACACGGAGCAAAATTCCCTCTCCTACACACTGGCTGCTAGATCTGGTTAATTGCCTTATGATCTTTGTGATTTGTCCAGTGATGTTGATAAATGCTTAATACCCAAAAATGTAGCTGAATCAACACCCGGACGAAGTGATTGCGTAGCACACTTATTGACAGCTGTAAGGCTTTAGTCAAATTCAGTGCCTGGATCATGAAAGCACTGGGGCCAAGTTAATCTCACTCCAAATCTTTAATACTCCTATCCCATGGCGATTCGCAGTTGATTTTGGCTACCTGTTATCACTGAGTAGTGGCACCAACAAGAGACAATGCACTCAGACTATGCTGATCTCGCAAATGTGGCAACAGCCAATTTCCCGGTATTGCTACAAGTGGACAGTGTTACTAGGAATTGTTTGTGAAGAGTCACACCTCTAGTTTGTAATTGCCTCTAGCCAAAAATATCATGCCCAAGGGAAAACTGGTCTGCACTACTAAACCCTGTGATATGATAGGGAATATATCACATGACTATAAAGTATTGGACACAACGGTAACTGAAAACAACTTGGAATTGCAGTCAGAGGGGGAGGACAGGAAATTGTATAGAGTCACAAATGTCCCCAACTTTTGGAGATGTAGTATGGCAGCCAAAATATCCATACTACACAGAAGGAATCTCAGGCTCAAAACAAGTACATACCAGCTGTAGGATACAGTTCAGATCCTGGGGAAATCGTCAACGCATCCTGGTCAAACTTTCAATTAAATGGTATGTCTACATTTAAATTGTAGAAAAGATTACCTTTGGCACAAGCTTTGTCCACAAAGAACCTCCCTGGAACACGAACTCAAGTATTAAATGTCTGCTGAATGCCCAGCAATGACTGTCATCCAGCTGAGTGTGATGAGGATAGCGCATTTGCAAGCATTTCAGACACGAAACAATTGGCTTAACTGGCATGGCCATATACGTAATTCTAATCAGAGTGAAAATGACTGGGAGGTTGAAAATGGATCCAATGTAGGGAATGACAATAGTATTGAGGATTCAGAAAGTCCTGAGCAGTGGGATGTAAGTGCTGCACCATATGTTCACAGATTGGTATGGCTAATACAGATATCAAGGATTCAAGCTGAATAGGGGTAGTTGTTGGTTAATGTAATGGAAACAAGGATGAATAGGCGACCCAAGCCAAAGTAGGACAGAATGGGTCAATATGTTACCACCAGGTTCTATATGTTCCATGAAGGAGGAATTCACTTGGAGAAATTTTTAGGGATAATAGTGAGCAGTTGCTTGGGAAAGTTGGTTGATAAACAGAAGTATAACAGGAGAAATGAATCCTTCTGTGAGATATATAAATTTCAATAGAATGAGTGCAACCCCTGGAAGAAAATTACTGAGCTCAGCTTTGCCAAAGGGCTGAGTTCCAATCAGCCAGAAAGGTAACCAATAGGTTCAAATAATTACGCATACAGTGATTGATGACAGCAGATTATGAGTAGGTAATTTATTACAATGAGTATCACAGTAGGGTCAATGATTTTTGACGTTTTATGTTAGGTAATAGAATAGTAATTTGAACACTGTAATGCATAACGAATGGATTGGCAGCCACTATAGGCCAAACCGAAAGCAACAAAGCCATAGCCACATTCACAAAATAAGCGTCTACTGTGCTTCAACGAATACTGGTATTGCCAGTATGGTAATTTCCACTTGATTTGGTTGTGATTATGCATAACTGATATACTGGCAGCATTTTTCAGCCAAAGAGACTGTGACATGGTTAGTGACCTATTCTGCACATGCATCTCAAAGGTGTATTAAAAAATTTTGATTTTGTAAGTACATTAAGTAATATCTTATGCGGTCGCTGCTATGCATAACCGATATATTGCCATCCATTGGAGGAAACAGGGATAGCAACACGATCACTTCCCCATTCTGAAAATGCGTATCAATGGAGTATCAATGATTTTTGGCTTTGAGTCTTTGGGTATCAAAGTCACAACTGATTGAAGACATCTACAAATGAGGCGTTCGCCAGCTTTGAAGGCAAAAACACAAGTGACATGCTCTCTGCCCCGCCATTATAATAAGTATGAATGGAGTGTCACCAATTTTTGGCCTTGCATTTTGCGTAAACTAAGCATTGCCTTGTAGTTGTAATTCATATATGAAGTAATGGCAGCTATTTTAGGTAACACAGTGTATGACATCTTCAATACTCCAGCATCAAAACAAAGTCAACAGAACATCAACAGTTGTTGGTCATGCAAATTGGGTAATCGACAGATTGTGCAGATACTTGCGTTCATAACAGAAATATTGACCACATGTATAGGCAGAAATATACAACAGAACAGGATTTACACTGATTTCAAAATTATCGATGTCACAACCTGCAAGTCCGGGAAATGGTGACTATTCTATGTTAGACACTTGATTTTGTTAATATACTATTATCAAATAGCACAAACAAGATTATTATGTGAATTCACAAATGGACACCCTGGGGAACCGACTGATGACAGGGCCAGGTCTGAAAGGTTCAAATATTTCCAACAATGAGTACAAGTATTGGCAATGAGTCTGGGTAACCCACAAGTGGGTTGGGCATGGTCCAGGAAAAGTGATTGGTTCAGTTCCGAACCCATTCAAACACCCGACCCGCTGCTTCTTGCAGAACAAAACCCGGACCCCTACTCGTCAATCCTTGTGAGTTGCCAGGTGTGATTAGGCCTGTCAGGTCCAATTTCAGGTTCTGCGTTTTGGGTTCATCTATTTATGGTTGGGGTCAGGTATCCAATTGATTGTCGCAAAGTATTGACATTGGTACCGTATTAGCTTTTTCAAATATATTGGCTACCTTCATAATCAAAACAAAGAGAGACACACTCCCTACCACATCATGAAACTGTGCATCACCGTAGAGTCAATGATTGTTGGTCTTGTATCTTGCGTAATATGAGTGGCGGTTGGTTGCTGACATTCATAAATGAAGGAAGGGCCACCTTTATGAGCAAAAGAGAAAGCGACTTGCACCCTGACCCATTCTGAAAATGAGCATCAACTATAACTCAACAGTATATGGTCTTGTAAGTAAACCATTATTAACAGAAATGGTCAATCTGATGCATAATTAAATAATTGGCCACGTTTTGCGGAAAAACTCTAATGCAGACAACGCCACTATATCCTAAAACTGAATGTTGAGAGAGAGGCAGCTGTGCATCACGTTGAAACAAATCGCGATGTGGCTGTCATTGTCTATATATGATGTTTTGACTGCTTTTGTTGACTGAAACGCTCATGCACACTTAGTTGCAGCTTTGTAAATGTAATCAGTTAGTACTGGCCAGGAGTGTGTCGAGGAAATCTCACTGTCTTATCTGCCTCCAAAGGCTTCCAATGCCATGTTTATAGATATGTGCAATCAATCGCCATATAGATTGCCCAAGATGCAAGACCAAAAATCATCGACGCTCCATTGACACACACTTTCAAGATGGCGCATGGAGCATGCTGCGGTATTATTTCCCTGCAAAGACGACCAGTACTATCATTGTGTATTACCGCTGCAAAATGGCTGCTTGAATATCTGACTGATGTGTCCAAAAATCTTTGACGCTCCGTTGGCATTCAATTTCAAAATAGGGCCAATAGCAAGTCACATTCTCTTTTACCTATAACTGCTGCCAATCTACTCATGGTGTACTACTACTCCCAGACCATGTCATAAGTACCTCTAGTAATAGCAACGGTTCCAGACCTTCACTTCGGGTCCGGGTCCGGGTCCAAACCAAACCGTTGCCAAATTGGCTGTCCAGGTTGTCAATGAATCCAAACCGTTAACTCAGGTACGGTTCAAAGGTAAACTCCCAACCCATCTGAATTGGGTGGGTTGTAAGCGGGTCGCCCAGCGGGTCCATCTATAGATTCAGATTAGGCTCTTGTTTTTGGAGTTTGTTAATAGTATCTTATCAAAATAGCGTTTTCAACAACCAATAATATGTTTTTGTATGCTTTCCAGCTTGCAATATAGATTAATTTGGAATCAGTGTTTTACCTTGGGTATGTTGTATTTTTGCCAATAATGGCGGTAAAGAATTCCGTTATGAACGCAAAGATCAGTGCGATGACTTGATTTCAAAATATGCAACAACTAAAACTGTTGACACTCCATTGAAGCTGATTTTCAGGATGCGGCAGGGAGCATTTCGCAATTGTTTTTGCCAGTAAAGGCAGCCAATAATTGATAAATGGATGTCTGCAACCAATCGGAACATAAATTAGCCAAGATGGGAAGCTAAAAATCATTGACACTCTGTTCACACTCATTATCAGGGTGTCGCAGGGAACACGTTGCTGTAGTTTTTCCCAGTCAAGGCTGCCAATGTTTGAAAAATAGATGTCGTCAACAAATCTGAACATAAATTTGCCAAGATGCGAAGTTAACAATTGTTGACGCTCCATTGACGCTAATGCTCAGAATGGGCCGATGACCGTGTTGTTATCTGTTTTCCCAAAAAGAGCTGCCAATGAATCGGTGATGCCTGGCAGCGACCAAAGCACTGTGTGATTACTGTACTTACAAAACTACAAATCGTTGACGCTCCGTGGATGCTCATTTTACTGCATTGTCCATTCAACATCTGCTGCCATCGACAGTAGTTTTCATCATGATTTGAACTTATTGGTAGTCTTTCTGACAGATTAAGACTTGACCCTGTGGCAAAGCTGAGCGCAGTAACATTCTTGCACTGTTCGCTCGCATAGGACTAAAATTTATGTGTCTTGCCAAAAGCTTCATTGCGCCTGCTATACATCTGTTGATCAACCAATATTCACAAGCTTCTGCACATTATTCGGCCATATTATATCTCTAACTAAAACACTCGGTCAAGATATATAAAGAAGCTGTTGAAACATTGACACATTCTGTCCTACTTTTTCTTGACTCCCTTGTTCCTTCTCGTTTCGATTGGATTGACTGTCACCAACTCCTTTCCAGGCTATCTCTTTGACTTCTGTGTAGGCCGAATCAATCTGGGAACATTTGCCGTGATGCTCACATCTCACTGCTCTGGGGATTCCAGATGCTCGATACTAGTGTCTTGCTACATATCAGATCCATCGTCAGCCATGCAATTGTCTTCGCTGTCATTTGGATTATCTAAGTCCCCATCTCAGTTAAGCCAATCTTCAGTGTCCGAAATGCTTTGAGATGCGCTATACTCTTCAATTTTAACTGGATGACAGTTGATTGAACAGATTTGGCGGAAATTTAAGATTTTAGTTCGTCCTCCAGCGAGGTCCTTTGCAGACAAAGATGGTGCCAAAGGAGATCTTTCCAACAATTTGAATGCAGCAGCAGCATCATGTTCAAAGAGTGACCAGGATGCTTTGACAATCCCTTCAGTGTCCGAAATGTATCCCATGGCGGTCATCTGCTTATTTTGAGCGTGAGATTCTTTCTGGGTAGTACATATGTTTTGGTTGCCCTGCCACATCTCCAAAAAGTCATGAACCTTGGCCATTCTGTGCAGTTTGCTTTCCTCCACCTCTTTCTTTATTTACAAGTCGTTTTCTATGTTTGTGGTATCCAATTCTGGGTCAGTGCCTGCCAAAATCCAATTATTGGCCCGAGCGAACTCCCTTACAATGACTTTTTTGTGAAGGGTCTCGCCTGTGGTTTTTGAGTGCATCCAGCCTATAACTTTTCGGCCTAGGGAAAAACTATCCTCTACTCCGACACCATGTGGTATGATAGGAAATATGTCACGCACCACATTGAAGAGATCGGCGTACTTTGTATGCGTTTCCTCCTGTTGACGCCACCCGTCGGTTATGTCTGGTATCCAAAATGTACTGCTAAACTCCATTGGGTTGGAGTGGTAATCATTGAGATTTGGATTAATTTACCCCCAGTTCTTCAGTACTTCACGCGGCGAATTCAAATAGAGCCTGGGGGCGGCCAGCAAGTGCACAGCGCGATCGCTTCTTCTGGGTGTCATCTCAGCCACATTGTTAGGTGTTAAGTATTATTCATCATCGCTGGACAAATCATATGTATCAAAAGATAATTGACAGGATGTTGCAGCCGTTGCAGTGCAGATGGGATTGCTGCTCGGTAAGCTTTGGAGTTTATTGACGGGCACGTGTCGATGTTTGCCGCAGTATTCATTCTCCATATACTTCAGAAACCCCTCGTAGTTTTGGGTAGTATACGATGTCTCATCCTCTGGATCAATATCATTCCCTTATCCCAGTGTCTGAACAATCGCAACTTCCAGAATGAATCGAGGATATGTGCAGAAATGAGTATCATGCACGTCGTTGGAGTCACTTCTGGGTAGTATTTGGACAGCTTCTGTCCATCTTACTTCACCGCAAAGAACAAGTCTTCGTTCCATTGTGTTGTCTTCTTAGCCAAAGCTCGTATGACACCATCCATGTGATCGAACATGTCATTGTACACTGTGATAACCTGATGCATTATAACTGTATGCCTCGTTGACATCCACTGGGTCCAACATTGGAATGGCCTCAATACTTCTATGACATACTTTTCACTCGTCCATTTATATTTTATTGTGAACAGTGACCGGTATTCAGTGTATTTTGGATTTTGAAGTCACTTACATGTGAATTCCAGTAATCGGTAGGCCTGCTTGAGTTACTCCAGTGTAGAGTTCCAATGTATCCTCTCATTCATAATGGGAAGTGCCGTAATGCGGACTTTGGCTTTTGGACAGTCAATGAACTAGTTTCAACGACCATGTGTCAGCGTAATCAATACAGCGATCATTCTCTGCTATATGAAGGTCAGTCACAGGACTTTCAAAATGTCATGAAATACGGACTTTTGCAGTTATCTTTGCCAAACCAGGTCTCATGGCCGACACCTTAATGATTCCAGCATTGAGCTCTTTTCGAAATCTTTGACTCTTCACTATGTCTATGCTTTCATTCTCTTCAAATTGCTGATCGCGCTCATGGGGTTTCCAAGACTTGGTACAATCTATTACACCGAGACTGCTCATGAATGCACCTCAAGCCAGCTGTATGACATGCACCATGCACAGTAGGTGATTCCTCAATGGAGGCGACTCGATTCCATAGGCCTCATGTGTTGATTGCAGCTTGTGTGACATCGAGTAATTTGAAGAAGCATTATCCATTGTAATACCGAGCAAACGGCCGTCGGTGAGCTCAAAACAATCTAGCACCTCCATCAAATGTACAGCTGGCCTTGCTCCAGTATGCAGGCACTTGACCTATCATCCTTAATTACATTTCGAAAAGGGAAAAGAACAGGCAATCAACGTCATCAAATGCGAGCTGAACTTCACGTAATGTCCAATTTCGATTCATTTAGTAAGTAATGACTGATGATATAGCTAATTTCTTCGTTGATGTCCATCCATCCCAACCTGAACTAACTTCGTTTCATGACCGCAAATGTTTTTTAATTACATCCACAGTCAGTGCAGATTCCCTACGGCAAATTTTGTTCAGGGTTGTAGCAGACGGCAGGACTAGATCATCGCGTAACGCCTTATATGACCATCGTACTTCGAAATTTGATATAGTGTTCCATGGAATATGAGCCGAAACAAAGGCTAACATGAAGTATCTTTTCCACGTGTCTTGGTGAAATTCCGAAGTTTCAAAGTCCTTAACTGCCATTTTGGACTATTTTGTTTGTTATTTCAATTAATATGGATCAAACTGGTTGCGAAATCTGATTTTCCTCTACAAACTTACTATTGTGATTACTCGACTTCCTTGCCTCTTCAAGATGGCTAAAGTTGTTTCAACGACCGTTGGACTAGTCAATTTAATCACTTCTATCTCTGTTAATTCGTTCAACTTTCCGATGTGAGCTTTTACCAGCAAGTGTTTTCCCATTGAGCTGGTCCCATGTTCTCATCGATGGCGAAGAACTTGATCACAAATGATACATATGGTGCCAGGGCTGCTGGTCTCTTCAATTCCACAGTCTAAATAGAATCGCCACGATGGCGTATGTCTAGAAGAATTCCAAGCATTAGGCCGCTTTGAGCCTTCAGTCATTGAAGTGCACCAAGCATCGAAATTAAATTCCAATGTAAGGTCGCTCAAATCACAAATAAAGTCACGTTCATTTTTGGAAGAGATTCTAACCTTGAGCAAAGTGCAGTACAAAGATTTTCAATCTGAGATGGCGCTAAGAATTGGAATGCTGGGTGATCCGACTTGAGAGACTGCTGAAAGTAATGATACAGTAAAGCAGATTGCGTGTTCTTCAGTATTGACTCTACAACTACAAGCAAAATAATCAGATCTGTGAGACATTGCATACATATTTGTGAAGTTGTATACAAGGACAGATTGCAAAGACTGACCGCATAAAACTCAATTTAGGAATAGTACAATGCAGTTCATTGCTGTGAAGCATTCTGAGCATCTACCAAGACTGTTGACACTGTGTGGGCACTCAATGGTAGGAGCCAGACTCAATATCGTCACTAGCATTTTTGCCAATATAGGCTGCCGATGAGTTCATTGTGGGTTATCTGCATTCCATTGCCGTTAGATTATCCAAGATGCAAGATCAAAAGTTGTTGACTCTCCGTTGACACTCCAGTGACACTCGGTTTCGGACATGGTTACGATCTTGTTGTAAGTATTGGTGCCTAGAATGGCGGCCGATTGTTCGATTATGGGTCAATGTCGCCGCACACCCCTTGCCTTTTCCAAGTTGCAAGGTCAGAAGTCATTGAAACTCCATTGACGCTAATTTTTAGGACATAGTCACGATGTTGTCGGAACCATTGTCCAGTGGAAAGGCGGCCGATCATTCAATCGTAGTATAATGTCTCCTTGCAGCCATTGCATTTTGCATAATGCAAGGCCAAAAGTCGTTGTCGCTCCGGTGAAGCTCATGTTTAGGACATAGTCCCAATGTTGTCACAACCATGTTTTGCTTAGAAAGGCAGACAATAGTTTGATCATGAGTCAATGTTGCAGCAAAACCCTCTGGATTTGCAATAATGCAATGCCAAAAATAGTTGACAGTCCATTGACGCTCATTTTTAGAAGGTAGTAGCAATATCATCTGTAGCATTGTTGCCCATAAAGGCCGCCAATATTATGATTATGGCTAAATGCCGTTGCACAGTCCAGTTATCATTCAAGATGTAAGACAAGAAATCGTTGACGCTCTGTTGACGCTCATTTCTATGACTGGGCAAGGTGCTTGTGGTTTGCCATTTTACCTACTAAGCCGGCTCAAACTTCTTCTTTGGATGGATGCGACTATGCAGCCGTGTGATTGCTGAATAGGTATGACTATAAATTATTGATGCTCCATTGACGCTCACTTTTGAACTCACCTTAGAGACTTACTAACAGTCATTGGGTGCTCAACAATTTCACACAAAATGCATACAGCCCCTATTGGCAGCCAGTATACAGTTTCTATGAATTGGTATTTGAATCCAAGATCTTCAAGACATCTCAGTTTCTGAGCCACCACTATACACGGCATTTACATGATTAATGACGTAGCTGCATCGCATTTCAACGCTTTCGGCCGGCAATTTACGGCATACAAATCCATTCACTAGTTTTAGATATTTATAGCCTGACATCATCCCCTTTCTTTATCCAGCTCATTCTCCTCGATTTACATGAGGTACCATAAGCAAGTTTCAATTTCTCGACCATGTGCAGGAGGTCTGAGCGAAGAGATATGTAGTTGGCTGTCTGCATTAATGCAACCCGTCAGCTGTCCTTTGTCCGAGTTTTGCATATGCTGTGACCGCTCCATCTGTGAGTTGTATGACATCACCGACTCAAACTTGTTAGTATATTTTGTCTCCAATTTATGTTTTGCTGAATTATGTATCAGTAACAGGAAACACCATATAAAGATCATTGTTCATCTATCAACAAGATTTGGAGTCTAGAACATTTGCATGGCCTGTACGACCCTTGCCCACATACTGACGAATAATCCTGTCTCACAATTTGGTCACTGAAATCCAGAAAAAGCTGACATGTAACAAAATGGGTTCACAAATTGCTTTTACCCGAGATACGTCGTCAATACTACCTATTTGGCTATCTGCACTGCTGGTAATGGAGGAGCTGTCACCATCTCTTCGTCGGTATCCGATTTCAATATGGCAGTTAGCTAGGGATGCTATATGTAGGGGTAAAAGCTTAAGGGTTGAACTGGCTTCGCAATCTCTATCTATAATGAGTCAGGCACCTCAGTCGGAATCGGCGTTACTATGTGATTGTCTGCCGGAGGTTTCCTTTAACCCAGCCTCATTTGACTACTTCCGTGTCGAGACATCACTTGCGGCATTAGTAATTGTCCGGGGACGATATCCAGAGCCTTCATAAGCTCTCCTAATGTTGTTGGTATTGGTGTGGCTGCAGTAGAGTCTGTTTAGGGCTTCCCAACAGCCAGAACCTTCAATTCAGTCCTCCTGTAATTCATATCTCTCTCACAGAGGTAATCGGTCACCTGCCCAGATTCTGCTTGGGTCAGTTCATCGAGCGTCATCTTCATCTGCTGAAAGCTCTCCATGTTGTGCTGTACCGTTTTGGAGATTTTGCACATCACCCAGCCAGGTTCGTCATCTTCGTTCAGATTGTGAAGCTCTGTATCTTCTTCATCATCATCCTCATCATCCCCATCCTCCCCATCGCCAGAATTTGCAACATCTCTCAGATAGTCTCAGATAGCATTCAATGTCTCCTCAAATGTTGTTTCAGGCATTGTAGTTGTCGATTGTGCCTTTTCAACATTTTTCATATCGTCCTGCTCTCGCATAATCACTATCTCTGCGTCTTGAACTCGAGTTCTTGCGACTGTGGTCTCTCTATCCACATAATTTTCGATATATTTCACTTTCTCTGTGTTGTTTAAAAACTGTTTGTCCCATCTTTTCTCCACCAAAAGCTTCTCTTTGGATCATAAACTGCGCAATGCTCCCAATGTTCGGACCCTTTCTGCCTCCAAACGAAAGTTGCCTTTATTCGCTTGATGATGTTGTCGGGTGGATTGTTTCGTCGACTTCAGGTATTTGCCTGCCGGAAGTGACGAAATGTTCTTATTCAGAGCATTGACCATTGTATCTTGTGTTGACCTTGTTGTTGGGCGAGATGTTGGATCTTGCAAGAAATGGACCACATGGAGGCAAGCTGCGTCTTTTATGTCAAGGTTGGTAGGTTTGATCAATTCAAACAGAGCAAAATCAGCGTTTTGGCCGTCGCTTCATTGGGAATAGTAATACTAACAGTATGTTTCAACTTGATAGTTAGCATGCGATTCATGTAAGATCCCGACGATGTCTTGAAGCAAACATCACCAGACATCCTTTCCATCGAAGAATGTCATTTTTATATCCATCAAACATGAGATATCAGAAGTGGTTCATCTCGATGAATCCCTGTAAACAAACAAACAACATCGGACCAAATTACTCCAAATTGCGCGACCATTGGAATCCCCTGCAGCTATACACAGTGCACCTATCTGCAGCAGAATTCTGCTTGAATTGAACCTGCAAGTTGGCTGTCACTCATTCCATTTTGCCTTGTAGCTCACTATATAATCTTCAGCACTTCTCACTTCTTTGTGTGATCATCTTCCTCACGTTTGTACAACAGCAAGCCATGTCTCCAGAAACACTTCCACCAGGTGTGATTTGTGCCAAATCAAGCTGAATGACAGGCGCTTCAAGCAATGCGCCACTCGGCCAGACACAGCAGCAATGGAGACACCAGGTGGTCCACCGTGACGCTGCAATTGTAGCCACTGAACATATGACCCAGGTTGAACATTTAGAAAATGTACGTAAAACCGGGCGAAGCAAGAACAAGAAGCAGCATGCGGTTGGATGTGAGTCAATCCATGTCAGTGTAGACGACGGTCAACGAAGGATATAACGCACAGGTGGGGTACCTAGAGTGCTATGTGACTAATTTCTCGCTTCCCGTAACGGCAAACCTCCATGGTGGACCAAGGCATCAGTCCGCTCAGTCCGCGAGATTGAACTTTACGATGTTGTCAGTTCTGTGATTTTGGCAGAAGAAATCCATGATTTACTTCCCCGGGAATGGACGAAACAGACTATAAAGACCTTAGAGGAGGCTAGTCGTATATGGTTGAGGTAATACCCGAATCTCACTTTACAAGCAGCGATTCAATTTGTTAGACGTTTTCAACATGTCAGCTACTATGGCAAGACAAGGAGGTCTGGTACAGCTTGAACAGTCCAACATGTGTCTTGCCTTGAATATGGCCAAAATGGCCAAAGGAGGGTTTTCATGCGCCGCAATAGAGGATACGCAACAACAAATCAAGAAACCTCTTGCTGATATTTGTGGAGAGAAGAAGCATGGGGTTGAGTTTCCCGGGCATGACAAGCTGAAGCCTGCGATCGAAAGACACCCAGCAATGGTTCGCGAAAATCAAACGGATGGCTGCCTTTCTTGCCAAAATGACACTACAACAAATCCACAGACACACTGGACGCGCAAAGGCACGGGTGTACCTACACCACGACAGGTGCCACCTCGGCTTGGCACGCCACCTGCGCCAGCTGATGATCATGAGAGCTCCGAAACAGAAGGTGTGCCACCTGCATATCTGTATATACATACACCGCTTCCCAGCACTCAATGTTTGCAAGGATCGTATGTGCGATGACGATTTCATTCCAGATTTAATGACTCATGATAGTCCATTCACAGGTTAGTACACTATCAGCTGCGTTGTAATGCACCTGACAGCCGTTTTCAAGACGGGGGCAGCCTTATGAGTGAATCTGACAGGGAAGACATGAGTTGACTGAAGGGAACAGGATTTTCGAGTATTATCATTATCTACATCTAGCGGACACTTTAAAGTATATTTTAAAGGGTATATTTATATGCATCATTAAAGAACAATGTAGTAATAAAGGAGAACATACATGAATAGCACAGAATGGCTGCCACAAGACCACTATTGATATACTATGCCAAAGTGAATGATTCCAGATTCTGCATACACCCATGGCAAAATGAGCATCAACGGAGTGTCAACAATGTTTGGCTTAGCATCATGGTTACTCTGCATGGCGATTGGTCACAGAGATTCATAAATGACATACAGACTGCCTTTCAAGGCAGAAAAGGAAGTGAAATGCTTCCTGCCCGATTCTGAAACTGAGCGTCAACACAGTGTCCAAACTGTTTGGTGTTGTAAGTCTGGAAATTAATCAGAGACTTGGCCATTATGATGCATACTGAAAGTATTGGCCGCCTTTATAGGCCAAAAAGAAAGGGACAAGCGACCTGCCTGATCATGAAAATGAGCGTCAACCGCGAGTCACCCATTTTTAGCCTTGCATCATGGTTAATCAAAGCGCGATGTGGCCGTTAATCGCTATATCCAAAGTTGTAACCAGCTTTATAGGCTAAAACGCTCAGTATCACCGAGATGCAACTTTCGAAATGAACTAAATTGTGGTTGTACGGGAGGCTGTCGCGGGAACATAGCTTGTTATCTGCCTATAAAAGCTGCCGATTCCCGGTATATCGATTTCTGCGATCATTCGACAATTAGATTACCCAAGATGCAAGACCAACAATCGTTGACTCTCCGTTGAGGCTCATTTTCAGAATGCGGCAGGGAGTGTGTCACTTTCTCTTCTGCTTATAAATGCAGCCTTTACCTCATTTATGAACATCTGCATCCAATTGCCACTCAGATTACCCAAGATGCAAGACTGAAAATCATTGACTTGCTGTTGACTCTCGTTTTCAGGATGGGGCAGGGAGTGTTTATCGCTTGTTTTTGATTACAAAGGCGGCCAATACATCAGGAAAGGACATTGATATACTAACGTCAATACTTTGTGATCAGCAATAGAATATCTGAATGTGACCATAAATAGAAAACCCCGAGAACCGGAACCGGAGATTGGAAGCGACGTGTCTAGCCACACCCCGCAATACCTGCGAGTTGATGGGTACAGGTCTGGGTTTGGCCCGACAAGGTGTAGTGGGTCGGGTTTTTGGACGGGTTTGGAACTGAACAGAACTGTGTTAGCGGTGCGAACCCAGACCACTGGCGGGATACCTGGACGCGTTGCTAACACTAATTACCATACATAGAAGACCGGAAAATGTTGACACTCCGTTGACGTTTGTGTTTTAAATGGTAGTTGTGATGCAATAGCTACCGTTATCGGCGTGAATGGCGGTCAATACTATTATTATACTGCAGTGCGACAATGTCTATAATTAATTACCTGATTTTCAAGTTCAAAAATTGTTGACACTGTGTTGACACCCATTTTGCCATGAGTGTATCCGCAATATGGAATAATTCAAATTGGTGTAGGATATCATTGATGGGATTGTGCCAGCCGTTCGATCATGTTCATGTACTCCCACATTTATCACGAAATTGTTCTTCGATAATACATATAAATATATACTTTAAAACATACTTCACAGTGTCGAATAATTGTAGATAATGATACACTCAAAAATCCAGTTTCTTTCGATCAATCCTCATCTTCACCTGCAGGTTCGCTCAATAGGCTACTGTGGTCTGCAAATGCATGTTAGTTGCAGTACCACCCAGCAGACAGTGTACTAAGCTGTGGTTGATCCTTCATCAGTCAGCATATCCAGACTAAAATCTGTATCGTGCTGGCTGTCCTGCACACATGCATCAACATTCAAACATTGAGAGCTCTGATGAGGAGTATGTGAATGCACATATCTGGGTGGCAAACTGTTCACTTGGGAACTGTGAGCTCGCTCAGTGTCACCCTGTGGCGAAGATGGTATTCCGCGCAGTAGTGGCAACGATTCTGGTGTCAGCTGTGTGCGTCAGCTAGGTGGAGGTGCACCGGTGCCATTGTACTTCCATCATGTCAGCAGATTCTTGCTAGTTCAATTTTAGGATGGAAGGCAGGCTTCTGTGTGGTTTTGGCGATGCATTGCTGGGTGTCTCTCTATCACTGTGTTCTCATTTTATTGCACAGGACACTCAACTCCATAATCCTGATTTTCCAATACTTCCCCATGAGGTATCTTGGTGAGGAGTTGCGTTTCCTGCATTGTGGCGTGTCAAACTCCATTTTGGCCATTGTGGCCATATGCAAGGCAAGTGGCATGTCAGACTGTTGTAGCAGTACCCAACCTCCTTCCCTTGCCATAGTAGCAAACATGGCGAATACCTACGGGAAACTGATTGCTTCTAAAAATGAGATTTTGCTATAACCTCAACTGTATAAGCTTCCATTGCCTCCTCTACAGTGTTTAATGCCTGCTTCGTCGACTCTTGGGGACAATTATCATGACATTCATTGATGAAAATCCTCGAGCTGACCACATCATGATGTTCGCTTTTGCAGACTGTGCAGACAGATGTCTTGGCCACCCAGGCATGTTTCCTGTTGCTGGCCTTTATAAATTGGTCACACAGCTCACTTTATATACCTGCTGTAGGTGTTACTGTTAATTGACGATCATCAACCTGAATATGGATATACTCACATCCGATCGCTTGCTGCCTCTTGTTTTTCGGTTTCTTGCTTTATGGACGGTGTGTGAATGTGAGTTTTGCAGTGACTGCATTGCCAGCATCGCTGGAGACTAAGTGTTGCCTGTATTGTCGTTATGTCCCATTGACAGACGCATTGAAAGAAGCATCTATTGTTCCACTTAATCCAGATCTGCTCTCACCTGGCTGACGTGTGTCTGTAGCCATGATTCGCTACTGTGCAATAGAAGAGGCAGATGAGAATGAAGAGAAGTTGGAAGTCCTGAGGAGTATATAATAAGCATCAAGTCAAAATGGAATGAGCAACAGCAAACTTCCACTTTCTACTGAAGATGAATCCTGCTGCATCTAGCTACAGGTTGCAGGGGTTTCAAATTCTTGCATGATTTTCGGTAAGTTGGTCCACTGTTGAGTGTTTGTACTACATAATATATAGAGGTAAACGTGAGCCGAAATCTCATGTTTGTGAGATGCAACCGGGCGATTCCGTAATGGAATGGATGTCTGGTGATGTTGGTTTCAACAAATCCCCAGGATATTACATGAAGCTGACGCTAAAAACCAAGTCATATTGTGTATTTAGCATAATTATTCCCAATTTAGTCACAGTGAAAACTCAGATTTTGGTTTGTTCCTGCTGATCTAATGTACTATCCTTGACACAAAAGACACAGATTGCCTCCATATCATCCATATCTTGCAACATTCAATGACTTGCTTACCACAAAGTCAACTCAATATACCATGGGCAACACTCAGGAAAAAATCTTTCACCAGTTCCAGCAGGGAAATATGGCTAAGAGAGAAACTGCTCGATACGACCATGTTATCAAGTGAATTGAGGCAAGAGTGGCTTGGTAGCAGAATGAATCCAGCCCTTGGGGAATGGCGCAGGTTGTAATCCGAAAAGACTCATGCGGTTGAGAAAACACATGATACACATATTTTGAGCAATGAAGAGAAAGACCAATGGATTGATGATTATGTGGACAGCAAAACCGCTGTGGGAAGAAAGGAAGTTGACAACACAGAGAGAGGGATTAAGCAGCAGTAGGAAGATATCAGAAATCGTGAAAATGTAGAATTGACATCCAGAACGCCAGAAAAATCATTTAAGGAGATGTGGAATGCTATTGAAGATAGTCTGAGTGATTTTGGAAGTTCCAGCAATGAAGAGGGCAAGGATGACGAGGAAGTTGTTGCAAATACAGCGCTGTGCAAGCTGAGCGAAGCTGATGAACCCTGAAGGGGGATGGGTGCAATCTCCACAACGGTACAGCACCACACGGACAGATTTTCGCAGCAGCAGGTTAGAGTTAACAAATTCAGACAATAGGGTTTGGGAGACATGGCCAACTACTTCCGTGAAAGTGGCAAGAAGTACACTACAGATGAATTGAAGATTTGGGTACTGATTAAGTCAGAAATGAATAAACTGACAGCCACACCCAAACTGGCAACATGTGCAGAGATTATGGAGCCTCGTGATATCGTGCCTGGAATATTGTCAGTGCTGCAAGGGACTTCTTGACAAGGAAGCAGTCATATGAGTCATTGATCCTGAAAACGACAGCCAGACAAATGCATATAGTCTCTCCCACCACAGACTGAGCCCAATTCATCACCAATCAAGAAAATGAAGTGTTTTGAAGCTGTCAGTTTTTACCTCTGCACACTGCCTGTAGAGCTAATTCCCATCTGAATATCATCCTCAGACACAATACATGGTGACAGCTCATGCTTCGCCGAAGGAATAGATAGGCAAATTGCAATTGTTTGAGATCATATCTCTTGGAAATGCATTTCGTGTACCTATTTCGTTACATGTCAGAATTGCCTTGATTTAAGTGGCCAAAATGTGAAATATGATAATTCGTCTGTGCATGCGCAACAGTTGTATGTACCATGCGATAGTTCCTGATGCCAAATCCAGTTCATAGATGACGAACGAGTTTGATACTGACTCGCCTGGTACTGTCATGTGAAAATGCAAAACCTACATGTGATACGAAATGTACTAATAAAATTTCAGTCAGTGATGTCATACCAATCATGGAAGGGACGGTCACTGCAGAATAGAAACCTGTACCATTGGTGAATGTCATCTTGCATTCATCCTTGCACCCAACTGCGTAACTGCATGCACAGACTTAGTGCATATTATCGGGCTATCGATTATTGTGTAAGGTAGGCCATGGAAATTATCCAGAAGAAGCTGGTGCAGAAAAGGTGAGGATGTTGGGCTATATTGATCAATAACTAATAAATAGATCTATATGCCATAAATTGCCGGCTGAAAGCACTGAAAAGTGGCTGCGCTACATCATCCATCTCTCAGGTGACGCGTATTATGGTGGATCAAATATTGTGAGGCCAGAAAGCTGTTGGTGGCATATGATTATACATAGAAATGATCTATTGGTTGTCAACAACGATTATGAGACGATTGAATGCAATTATAGAGCATCCAATCACTGAGAAGATGTGTTTAAGGTGATCGTCAATGGAGAGTCAACAAGTTGTAGTCTTTCACTATCTGCTATCAGCTTGCTGCATAGTCGCATTCTTTCAACATATACGAATTGGGTGGCATTAAACACAAAAAGCAAGTGACACACTTCTTGCCCCATTATCAAAAATGAATATCAACAGAGCATCAATTAATTTTCATCTTTCACTTTGGTTAATCCAATTGCTATCCAACGACATGAACCAATAATACACCTCAAACCCGCCACTGTACAAGAAAATGCTTGATCTGATTTCACTACCACCCAATATTGAGCATCAAAGGAGTGTCAACGATTGCTGCTCCTCCATCGTGGATACTTCAATGGTTATGGAACGTCATCAACAAATAATCTATGTACAGGCCATCTCTCTCAACAAAATACTAGGGAGAATATTGCTACCACCTAAAATTGATCATCAACAAAGTGTCAACAATTGTTGGTCATGGATCATGGGTAATTCATGGGCTCTGCTATAATATTAACCCTCAATGGAAGTATTGGCTGCCATTGTATACAGTAACGCTGGTGATAATAGTGGTATGATATCCTACAAATAAGCATCAACGGAGGGTTAACAATTTTTTGTCATCCATTGTGGATAATTGGTGTGCTGTATAACGATGTTAGGCCATAATATGAGTATTGGCCGTCTCTATTGGCAATAATACTATGGGCAATATTGCTACAAACATCTAAAAATAAGCCTCAATGGAGCGTCAACAATGTTTGTTCTTGCATCTTGGATACTCAATGGGAAATGCAACTGCATGAACCCAAAATGATAGTAAGGGCCTCCAGTATAGGCACGAATGCTACGGATGATATCGCGACCACCTCCAGAAACTGAGCATCAACGGATTCTCAACGATTCTTGGTCTTCCATCATGGACACCGACAGCGCTGTTCAATAGCCTGAACCCATAATCAATGTATTGGCTGCCTGTATAGTCAAAATAACAAGTGACAATATTGCTACCTCCACCTAAACATGAGTGTCCACAGCGCATCAAGGATTCTTGGTCTTGCATTTTACATAATTTCAGGGGTATGGATAGGTGTTCAACCAAGATCAACCTATCAGCTGCCTTGAGAGGAAAAAATACTAGTAACCATATCGCATTCACCGCCTACAATTGAGTGCCTGTAGAGCATCCACACCTTTAGTGGGGGCTCAGTAAGCTTCACAACAATATATGGCATTGGGTTGTTCCTAAATCAAGTGTCACATGTTCAGTCTCATTATTATGTGCTTGTATACAACTTCACAAATATGCATGCAATGTCTTACAGATCTGCCTCTTGTTGCTCCTGGCTCTAGAGTCAATACATCAGAACCTGCATTCTATCTTACTATATCATTACTTTTGGCAGTCTTTCAAATCGGGTTTCCGATCTTTCATATTCCTACAGCGATGTGAGATTCAAAATCTTTATATACCTCACTACTACATCTTATGATCTCTTCCAAAATTGAACCTGTCATTATTTGCAACTTGTGTAATCTTACTGTACAAATTGTGTTTGATGATTCGAGGGCTTCAATGAATGTAGGCTGGAGACATCCCATTGCTTGTGACAATTCTTGACACACGCCTTCACGGTAATATCATTTGAACAATGGAATGGAGAAGTCCAGCATCCCTGGCATCACATGTATCGTTTGTCATCAAGTCCTTTGCCATTCAAAAGATCATAGAACCAGCTCGATGGAGAAACACTAGCTGGCAAGAGCTCACTTCACATACTAAAACGAATCTCCAGTGTCAGAAGTTACAGAATTGACTAGTTTGATCGTTGGTGACACAGCTATGGCCATACTTTATAACCAAGCAAGTCAAGGAATTATAACAGTAAGTTCACGGAGGAAATTTATATTCAACATTCATGCTTGATTTATACTATCTGGATTCACAGTGAAAACACTCCAAACTGGCATCTCAGGACTTTGAAACATTCAAATTTCACCAAGACACATGGAATCGCTAGCTCTGGATACATTATATTTCTCCTTACATTCCATGGAATGCTATATTGAGTCTTGACCTACAGCAGTCACATAAAGTATTGGGATGTTGTCTAGTGCTGCTTTCCGGAATGGTCCTTAGCAACATTTGTTTGAGAGAATAATCACTGACAGTATATGCAATTAAGAAGGATATGCGATAATCAAATATAGTTAGTTTAGCGTGGAAGCGATGGACATCACCAAACAAACTCACAATAACTGTGGTGCATGCTTTCTGCACAGATCAAAATTCATCATTGCGAGTTGGATGTTTCGCTTTCAATCAGATTGATCGGCAATTCATTACATTTTTCAAATTCTCACTGAGGATTATAGTTTAAGGGCCAACATGCTGGAGAAGGGCTAGTGGTACACATCATGGACGTTCCTGATCATGTAGAGCTTGCTGACAGCCGTTTGCTGCAAATTACAACTAATGCTGGTTCCTCAAATCACTTAACGACTTGTGAGCTGCAATCACCCCTTGAGGCCTCTGGAATTTAGGGGATGGCATTCGGGAACCACATATCATGCATGACGCATGTCATACAGCGGGCTGTAGATGCATACATGAGCACACATTGTGCAGATGGCAGCAGCAAGTCTTGGGAAGACCATGAACGCGATTAGCAATTTGGAGAGAATGAAATCATAGCCATTGGGAAGAGTCAAAGACTTCGAAAAGAGGGCAATGGTTGAATCTACAAGTTGTCGGCAATGAGACCAGTTTTAGCAAAGATAATTGAGAAACTAAGTATTTTATGATGGTTTGAAAGTCCTGAAGCTGACCGTCATTTCGGTAAGAACGTTTGCTGTATTGACTACGCTGACACCTGGTCGTCAAAAGAAGTTCACTGACTGTCAACCACAGAGAGTCCGCATGGCGCTACTATCTATTGTGAATGTGAAGATACATTGCAATTCAACACAGCAGCTGCTTGAGTGAACATACCGATTACGAGATTTCACCTGCAAATGGCTCTAGAATTAAAAATACAATAATTAACAGTCACTGTTGACAACACAGGATGCATGTACCATTGTCACGCATGCACTGGAAGTTTAGAGAACCTTCCGATACTGAAACCTGTGGATGTCGAAGAGTCATTTGGTTACACTTCATCAAATTATCACAGTCTACAATTACCTGTTTGATCAGATAGATGGCATTAAGCGACCTTTGTCTAAGCAGAAAGCACAATGGATGGAAGAATTGTCCCTTGCCGTAAGGTTTGCGCGATAGAAGGTGTCGAAATATCACATGGAAGTGACTTCAACCATGGGTACAGTGTTCATTTCTCCACACAGCCTCAATCATTTCAGGAAGTGGCAACTATTTCAGCAGTGGGATTAGGGAATGGGTACTACTTCTAAGAATGAGACATCATACACTACCCAATAGTGTTAGCAACGGTTCCGGATCGTCACCTCAGGTCAGGGTCTGGGTTGAAACCAAACCATTGCCAAATTGGCGGTCCGGGTTCTCAATAAATCCAAACCTTCAATCATGGTATGGTTCAAGGCTAAACTCCCAACCGATCTGAATTGGGTGGGTTGTCAGCGGGTCCATTCATCGATTTATATAAGGCTCTTGTTTTTGCACTTTGTTAATAGTATCTTATCAAAATCGCATTTTCAACAACCAATAATCTATTTGTCCATGCTTTGCAGCTTGCATTGTCAATTAATTTGGAATCGGTGTTTTACCTTTGATATATTGCATGTTTGCTTATCAGGGCAGTCAATAATTGCAGTATGAACTTGAAGTTCCACGCAATGCCTTGATTAACAAATATGCATCAACAAAAACTGTTGACGCTTTGTTGAAGCCCATTTTCAGGATGCGGCAGGGAGCATATCACTGTTGTATTTGTTAGTAATGGCTGGCAATATTTGATGAATAGATATCAGCAACCAATCGGAACATAAAGTCCCCAAGATCCGACTCTGAAAATCAGTGCCCATCCATTGGCATTCCTTCTCAGTATGCGGCACGGAGCATGTTGCTGTACTTTTTCCCAGTAAAGGCTGCCAATATCTGATAGATGGATATCTGCACCCAATCGGAACATAAATTATCCATGATGCCAAGCTGAAAATTATTGACTCTCCATTGACGCTCATTCTCGGAATGGAGCAGTGACAGTGTGGCGCCCTCTTCTGCCTACGAATGCTGCCAATGCATTGGTTATGCAAAATAGTGGCCAAATCACAGTGTAATTACGGTACTTACAAAACCACAAATCGCTGACACTCATTGTAATGTTTTGTCCATTCCACACCTGCTGCCATAAATAATAGTTTTCATCATGATTTGAACATATTGGTACTCTTTCTGACAGATTGAGACTTGGCCCTGTCGCAAAGCAGAGCGCAGTAATATTCCTGCACTGTTCGCTCTCACATAACTAAAACTGATATATCTTGCCAAATGCTTTATTTCGCCTGCTATACATCTGGTTATCAACCGATATTCACAAGCTACTGCTCACCATTCCGCTATAATATATTTCTACGTAAAACTCTTGGTCAAGATACATATTGAAGCTGGTGAAACATTGACACATTCTTTCCAAATTTGTATTCACTCACGTATTCCTTCTCGTTTCGATTGCATTAACCGTCACTAACATCTTTTCAGCCTGCCTTCTGGACTTCCGTGTAGACCGAATAAAGGTGGGAACATTCAGCGCGGCGATTACATCCCACTCCTCTGACCATTCCGGATCCGCGATGCTATTGGCTTGCTTTATATCAGATTCACCATCCGCCACGCAATCGTCTTTGCTGTTATTTGGATTATCTAAGTCCCCATTCCAGTTAAGCCAATCTTCAGTGTCCAAACTGCTTTCAGTTGCGCAATCATAATCACTCTCTACTGGAAAACAGTTCCTTCTTCTGATTCGGCGGACAATGAATATTTGCGTTTGTCTTCCAGCGAGATCGTTTGCAGACAGAGCTGGTGGCGTAGGAGATCTTTCTGACAATTTAAATGCAGCTGCACTATAATTTTGAAAGGGTGATCAGGATGCTGTTACAATCACTTCCGTGTCAGAAATGCATCATACGGCAGTCATCTGCTTGTTTTGAGTGCAAGATTCATTCTGTGTAGCAGGTAGGTGTTGGCTGCCCTGCCACGTCTCCAAAATGTCATGAACCTTGGCCATTCTGTGCAAAGTTCTTTCCTCCCCCGCAATCTTCATTTTCGAGTCGTTTTCCTGTGTTCATTGTATCCAATCCTGGGTCAGCACCTCCCAAAATCCCGTCATTGGGTCGAGCAATCTGCCTTACAAAGACTTTGTTGTGAACAGTCTTGCCTGTGGTTTCTGACTGCCTCCAGCCGATAACATATCGGCCAAGGGAAAAACTGGCCTCCACTCCAACAGCATATGGTATGATAGAGAATACGTCGGGTGCCACATTGGGGCGATCGGAGTACTTTGAGTGTGTTTCTTCCTCTTCACGCCACCGGTCGGTGATATCCGGTATCCAAAATCTACTGCTAATCTCCATTGGGTCAGAGTGGTAGTCATTCAGATTTTGATTAATTTGCCGCCAGTTCTGTGGTGCTTCAGGCAGCGTATTCAAATAGAGCCTGGCAGCGGTCAATCAGCGTGCTGCGCAATCACTTTGTCCAGGAGTCTTCTCAGCTCCATTCTTAGGCATTAAGTATTCTTCATCATCGCTGGACAAGTCATACAGATCAACGGATGATTGACAGGATCCTGAAGCCGTTGCTGAGGGGATGAGACTGTTGCTTGGTACGCCTTCAAATTCATTGACCGGCACACATTGATGTTGGGCACAGTATTCATTCTCCTCATACCTCAGGAAGGCCTCTTGGTATTGGGTGGTTTAGGATGTCTCGTCCTCAAGATTGATATCCATTCCCTTGTCCCACATTCTAAACAATCGCAATGACTGGAATGGATGGAGGATATGTGCAGGAAGGCGAAGCATACTGGACGTTGGAGTCACTTCAGTGTAATATTTGCGCAGCTTGTGTGGAGCTAACTTCATTGCACAGAACAAGTCTTCCTTCCATTCAGTATTTTTCTTGGGCAAATCCTGCATAACACCATCCATTTAATCGAACATGTCATTGTACATTATGGTAACATGATGCAATGTGACTGTATGGCTGGTAGACATTCACAGGGTCCAACATCGGAATGGCCTCAATACTTGCATGGCATACTTTGCAATGGTCTATTCATCTTGTATTGTGAAGGGTGGCCAGTTATCACTGGATTTTGAATTTTGAAGCAACTCGTGTGTGAATTGCTATAATCGGTAGCAATGCTCACGCAACTCCAGTGTAGAGTTCTAACGTGTCTTTACATCTATGATCTGAAGGATCGCGATGCGGACATTGTCTTTTTAACATTCAATGAACTCATTTCGATGACCAGGTGTCAGCGTAATCAATACAACAAGCATTCTCTGCTATCTGAAGGTCATTTTCAGAACTTCCAAAATATCATGAAATACATACTTTATCAATTATTTTTGCTAAACCTGGTCTCATGGGTGACACCTTATTGGTTCTAGCATTGCTCTCTTGTCAAAGTCTTTCAGTATTCCGAATGTATATGCTTTCATTCTCTCCAAACTACCGATCACGCTCATGGGCTTCCTAAGACTTGGTGCGGTCTTTTACACTGAGACTGCTCATGAATGCACCTACGCCAGCTGTATGACGTATGCCATGCATGGTAGGTGATTCCTCAACGCAGGCCACTCGATTCCAGAGGCTTCACGTGTTGATTGCATCTCACCTGTCGTCGAGTAATTTGAGGAAGCATTATGAGTTTCAATTCCAAGTAAGCGGCCGTCAGAAAGCTCAAAACAATTATGCACTTCCTTCAAATGTATGGCTAACCTTGCTCCAGTTTGTTGGCACTTGACCTATCATCCTGAACTATCTTTTGAGATAGGAAACAAACAGGCGATCAACCTCATCGGAAGCGAGTTGATCTTCACGCAATTCCCAATTTCGATCCCTATAGTAAACACTAACAGACCTTATAGCTAGTTTGTTTGTTGTTGTTCATCCTTCCAAAGCTAAACTAATCTTATGTCATGATGGCAATTGGTTCATAATTGCAACCACAGTCAGTGCATATTCCCTCCGGTAAATGTTGCTAAAGGGCATAGTGCACGGCAGCAGTTGCTTATTGAGTAATGCCTTATGTGACTGTTGTAGCTCCAGATTTGATATAGCCTTCCATGGAATATCAGCCAAAACATAACTTAACATGAGGAAGCGATTCCACATGTCTTGGTATAATTCGGCAGTTTCAAAGTCCTTAGCTGCTAGTTTGGAACTTTTTGACTGTCATTTGGGTCAATATCGATCAACCTGGATGTCAAATATGATTTTCTGCTGCGAACTTACTATTGTGATTCCTCGACTTCATTGTCTGTTCAGGATGACCAAAGCTGTTTCATCGACCGTCGAATTATTCAATTCAGTAACTTCTGACTATGTTAGGTGATATAACTTTGTGATGTGAGCTTTTACCAGCGAGTGTTTCAGCTAGTGAGCTGGTCCCATATTCTGATGGATTGCGAAGAACTTGATGACATTCGATACATCTGATGCCAGCACTGCCAGTCACCTCACTTCTGCAGTCCAAATTGAACCGCCACGAAGGCACAGGTCTAGAATTATTTGAAGCACTAGGCCGCTTCAAGCCTACATCCATTGAAGCCCACCAAGCATCAAAGATTAATTCGAATGAAAGGTTGTTCAAATCAAGAATAAAGTCCCGTTCATCATTGGAAGAGAGCATAACCTCAACTAATGAGGTGTTCAATCATTTTGAATCCGACATGGTGGTAGGAATTAGAACGCTGGGCAATCTCACCTGGGCCAATGCCGAATGTAATAATACAGTAAAGGAGACTGCGGGTTCTTGATTATTGACTCTGAAGCTTGCAGCAAAAAATTCAGATCTGTAGAACATTTGATGCATATTTGTGAAGTTGTATACAAGGACAGATTGCAAAGGCGGACCGCGTAAAACTCAATTTAGGAACAGCACAATGCAGTTCATTGCTGTGTAGTGTTCTGAGCCTCCACAAAACCTGTAGATGCTCTGTGGGTGCTCAATTGTAGGAGGCAGAAGCGATCTCGCCACTAGCATTTTTGCCAATGAGAACTGCCGTATAGTTCATTGTGTGTGATCTGCCTTCCATTGCCGTTAGGTTATCCAAAATGCAAAACCAAAAATCGTTGACACATAGTTGACGCTCATTTTGGAAGATGGTTATGATTCTCTCATAAGCATTTTTGCCTAGAAAGTGCGGCCGATAGTTCAGTTATGGATCGATGTTGTCGCATAGCCTCTTGAGTCCCCAAGATGCATGTCCTGTAATCATTGACAATCCATTGACGCTCAGTTGTAGCGCATATTCACAATGTCATCGAAAACGTAATTGCCTAGAAAGGAGGCCGATCGTTTGATTGTGGGTTTATGTTGCCGCACAGCCCTTCAATGCAAGGCCAGAAGTCATTGAGGATATGTTGATGCTCATATTTAGCACATAGTAAAGATATCTTTCATAGCATTTTTGGCCACCATGGCAGGCGATATAATAATAAAGGTTTAACGTTGTTCCAAAGCCCTTAGATTGTCTAAGATGGAAGACCAAAAATCTTTGACGCCCCATTGACGGTCATGTTTAGGAGGTTGTTGCTATATGGTCACTAGCATATTTGCCCATAAAGGCGGCCGATATTATGATTATGGCTAAATGCCGTGGCGTAGCCCAGTGATTGTCCATGACGCAAGACCAGAAATCGTTGATGCTCCGTTGATGCTCATTTTTATGATGGGTCAAGTAGCGTGTCACTTGACATTTTACCTGTTAAGTCAGCCAATACTTCTTCTTTGAATGGATGCGACTGTGCAGCCATTTGATTGCTGAATGGGTAAGACTATAAATTGTTGACGCTCTGTTGATGCTTACCTTTGAACTCACCCCAGAGACATACTATCAATGATTTGGTGCTCAACAATTCTACAAAAAATGCATACAGTCATTATTGGCAGCCAGTATACTGTTTCTATATATTATCGTTTGAATCCAAGACCTTCATGACATCTCAGTTTCTGAGGCACTACTATGCAAATTATTTGCATGATGAATGACGTAGAACCATCGTGTTTCAGGTCATTCGGCCAGCAATTGATGGCGTAAAAATCCAGCCAATTGTTTTAGATATTTATAGCTCAACGTCCTCACCTTTCCTTATCTGGCTCATTCCGTTTGATTTCCATGAGGTAGCATAAGCAATTTTCACTATCTGCACAATGCACAGTGGGTCTGAGCAGGGATTTGTGTAGATTGCGGAATAAATTAGTGCAGCCTGACGCCTGTCATTCATCTGGGTTTCGGATGTGGTTTGATTACTCCTTCTATGAGTTGTATGACATCACTGACTTAAACTGTGGTAGTAAATTTCGTCACAAATTTGGGTTTTGGATTATCATTTAACATTAACAGGAAACACAATAAACAGTTTGCTGTTCGTCAATCAACATGATTTGGAGTTTAGAACATTCGCATGGCCCTTAGGACCCTTGCACACACACTCACAAAAAATCCTGTCTTACAATTTAGTCACTCAAATGCAGAAAAAGCTGACAAAGAAGAAAGAAGGTACTAAATGCGTTTACTCGAGATACGTCACCAGAAATACCTATTCGCCAATCAACTCCTCCGGTGACCTGCGAGTTGTCAACATGTATTTATCGGAATCCAATTTCTAGATGGTAATTGGCAAGAAACGCTATATAGAGGCATAAATGCTTGCGAGTTGGATGGGCATTGCAATCTTCATCTGTGACAAATTGGTCACCTCGTGGGGCATCAGCGATACTATGTGATTGTCTGCCTCAGGTTTCTTCGAACCTAGCCTCATTGGACTACTTCCCTGTCGAGACTTCACTTGAGGTGTTTGTGATTGTCCGGGGACGATAGCAACAGCCTGCATAACCTCTCCAAATGTTGTCGGTGAAGGTGTTGCAGCAGTCATGTTTCTTTTGGGCTTCACAACTGCCGGAAGCTTCAATTCAGTAGTCCTGTACTTCATATCTCTCTGACAGAAGTAGTCGGCCGCGTCCCCCCATCCCGGTTGCATCAGTGCATTAAGCTTCATCAGCCTCTATCAAATGCTCTCCATGTGGTGGTGTACTGTTTTGGAGATTGTGCCAATTACCCAGTCAGGTTTGTCATCTTCGCTCAGATTGTGAAGCTCTGAATCTTCCTCATCATCATCCTCATCTTCCCCATCCTCCACATCGCCGGAATTTGCAACATCTCTCAGACAGTCTCCGATAGCATTCAATATCTCCTCAAATGTTGTTTCAGGCGTTGTGGTTGTCGATTGTGCTTTTTCAACATTTCTCATATCTTCCTGCTCTTGCATAATCGCTGTCTCTGCATCTTGAACTGGAACTCTTGCGACTGCGGTCTCTTTATCCACATCATTCTCGATACATTTCACTTTCTCGGTGTTGCTTAAAAACTGTATTTCCCATCTTTTCTCCACCAAAAGCTTCTTTTTGGATCGTAAACTACGCAATGCTCCCAATGTTCGTACCCTTTCTTCTTCCAAACCACTATTACCTTTATTTGCTTGATGATGTTGTCATGTGGATTGTTTCGTCAACTTCCGGTATTTGCCTGCCGGAACTGGCTAAAGGTTCTTTGTTGAAGCATTGATGATTGTATCTTGTATTGACCTTGTTGTTGGCCAAGATGTTGGATGTTGCAAGATATTGACCACATGGAGGCAAGCTGCATCTTTTATGTCAAGGTTGGCAGGTTTGATCAATTTGAACAGAGCATAATCAGCGTTTTGACAGTCACTGCATTGGGAAGAGTCATGCTGACCGTATACTCTGACTTGATGGTTAGCATGTGATTCATGTAAGATCATGATAATGTCTCAATACAAACATCACCCGACTTTGTTTCCGATGTAGAATGTCATTTTTATATCTATCTAACATGAGATATCAGCTGTCGTTGATCACGATGTATCCCTGTAAACAAACAGACAACATGGGATCTGCTTACTGCAAATCGCTGGACCATGGAAACCCCTCCAGCTATACGCAGTGCAGATTGCCGCAGCAGTATTCAGCTTCAATTTAATGTGCAAGTTGGCTGTCACTCATTCCATTTTGACTTGTAGCTGACTACCTAATATTCAGAACTTTCCACTTCTTTTCATGATCATCTCCTTCACCTTTGCACAACCACAAGTCTAGGCTACAGAATCACATCACCATGGAGCAATTTGAGCCGGATCAAGCCAAAAAACAGGCGCTTCAACCAATGCGCCACCCGGTGAGACACAGCACCAATGCAAACACCACTATGTTCACCACGACACTGCAATTGTAGCCACTGACAATATTACCTAGGACACACAAATACAAACGGCACATAAAACCCAAAGGAACAAGGATAAGAAGCAGCATGCCATCGGATGTGAGTCAATCCATCCCGATGTGGATGACTGTCAACAAAAGATATCACACACAGCCGGGTCCCTGGAGAGCTACGTGACCAATTAAATGTTGACCGTAACGGGGAACCCCCATGGTTGAACAAGGCATTTGTCCGCACTGTTCACAAAATTGAACATCACAATGCTCTCCAGTGTGTGATTTGCGGAGGGGAATGTCTTGACAAACATTCCGAGGAATAGACGAAAAAGGCGTTAAAGTCCTTAGAGGAGGCTACGGAGTCGTATATGTTTGAGGTAAAAGCTGAATCTCACTGAGGAAGCAGCAACTAATTTCTTGTAGGTTTTCAACATGTCAGCTACTATAACAAGCGAAGGAGGTCCGGTACAGCTTGAACAGTCCGACATGCATCTTGCCTTGAATATGGCCACAATGGCCAAAGTAGGACCCTCGCGCACTGCAATAGAGGAAACTCAACACCTAATCAACAAATCTTTCACCGAAGTCTGATGAGAGAAGACGTGGGATGTTGGGTTTCCCCGGCACAATACGGTGCAGGCTGCGATATAAAGACACCTCTCGATGGCTTGTGAAAATCAAATGGAGAGCTGCCTTCCTTGCCAAAATCGTAGAGGAATGAATCGACAGATATGCTCGGGGTGCAAATGCACCGGTGCACCTCCACTACGACGGGTGCCACCTTAGTCTGGATCGCCACCTGCCCTACCTGATGACAGTGAGAGAACGCAACGCTCAGAAGCAGAAGGTGTACCACCCGGATATATGTATATACATACTCTGCTTCCCCATGCTCAATTTTTCAATCTTAATCCAGATGCCACCAATCGCATGGGCGATACAGATTGTATTCCAGATTTGCTCACTGATGAATGTCCATCCACAGGTTAGATCACTATCAGCTGCATTGTAATGCAGCTGACAGCCATTTTGTAGATGACAGCAGCCGTTTGAGTGAAACTGACAGCGAAGATAAGAGTTGTCTGAAGGGAATCGAGTATTTGAGTATTATCATTATCTACAATTAGCGGACACTCTAAAGTATATTTTCAAGGGTATATTAATTTGCATCATTAAAGTACAATGTAGTAACAAAGGAGAATGTACATAAACAGCACAGAATGGCTGCCACAAGACCATTATTAATATAGTATTCCAAAGTGAATGGTTCCATATTGCGGATACGCCTGTGGCAAAATGAGCTTCAAAGGCGCTTCACCAATTATTGGTCTCATAAGTCGAGTAAGTGCAAATCGAATTAGTCATTGTTATATATAAATACTGCATTGGCTGCCTGTTTAGGCAAAAGGAGAGCTACACTCTCCCTGCCGCATCTTGTCATTGAGCGTCAACGGAGAGAGAACAATTTTAGGTCCCAGATGTTTGGTAATCTAATTAGCGAATGATCTCAGATATCTATATACCGAGAATTGGCAGCCTTTGTAGGCAGCTAAGGAAGGGATGTTCTTGCGGCAGCCTCCCGGACAATCACGATTTAGTTCATTTTCAAACCTGCGACCCAGTGATCCTGAGCATTATAGCCTATATAACCAGTGACAACTTTGTATGTAGCCATTAACGGCTTCATCACACTTTGATTAACCATGATGCAAGGCCCAAAATTGTTAAAGCTTCATTGATGCTCATTTTCAAGATCAGGCAGGGAGCATGTTGCTTTCTTTTTGGCCTATTAAGGCGGCAAATGCATTTAGTATGCATTAAAATGGCCTAGTCTCTCATCAGTTACCTGACTTACAAAACTGTGAATGATTCATGCACTGTTGACGCTCAGTTTCAGAATCAGGCAGGGAGCATATCGCTTTCTCTTTTGCCTGTAAATCCAGCCTGTACGTTATTTATGCATGTCTGCTACCAATTGCCATGCAGAGTATCCATGATGCAAAGCCAAACATTGTTGATGCACCATTGACGCTCATTTTCAGAATGGGGCAGGGAGTGTATCAATTTCTATTTTGCTTATGAATGCAGCCTATACCTGATTTATGAATGTCTGCATCAAATTGCCACTCAGCATACCCAAGATGCGAGACCAAAAATTGTTGACTCACTGTGGACTCTCATTTTCAGGATGGGGCTGGGAGCTTGTCTCGCTTCTTTTTGATTATAAAGGCAACCAATACATCAGAAATGGACAATGATATACCAATGTCCATATTTTGCAATTAGCAATAGAATATCTTAATGCGATCATAAATAGAAAATCACAAAAACCGGAACAAGAGATTGGAACTGACGGGTCTTGTAAAACCCAGTCAAAGCTGTGGGATCAGGGGTACGGGTCCAGGTTTGGCATGGCAAGATGCAGCCGGTCGGGTTTTTGGACAGGTTAGGAACCGAACCGAACTGTTGCAGCAGTCCGAGCCTGTGCCGCTGGCGGGTTACCCGGCCCCATTGCTAACACTACCACGCAACACCAAGAGACCTTTCTGAGCTATGTGGAGAATACATACTGTGCCCAACATTCACAGATGGCATGCATGAAACTCCACATTGTGCTGAGGAATGATCTTTTCCCCACCGCAACGGGTTCTTGATGTGGCCAATCTTGCACAACCCATAGCATTTCTCCAGCGATGATGAGGACTGCTTAACCCCTACCAATGTGGCTGGAACAACACCAGTACAAAGTAATCGAACAGCACGTAGATTGACCGCTGCCAGGCTGTATTTGAATTTGCAGTGTAAAGTGCCAAAGAATTGGGTTGAAATTATTCCACCTCGCAATGATTACTACTGCGACACATCGTAGATTAGCTGTTCATTTTGCATACTGGACAGTACGGACCATTGGCGCCAACAACAACAAACACACCCAACCTTCGCCGATATCTCCAATGTGGCCTGCAATATATTCTCTATTATCCCACATGGTGTTGAAGCCGAGGCCAGTTTTGCCCTTGGGCGAGATGTTAGTGGCTGGAGGTAATCAAAGACCACAGGCTAGACTCTTCACGAAATAGTTGCTGTAAGGTAGTTTGCTCCAGCCAATATTAGCATAATGGCTGGCTATGACCCAGCATTTCAAACAACAAACATAGAAAGCAACTCCGAAATGAAGTGTGAGGCGGAGGACAGCATATTGCACAGAATGGCCAACTTGGTCTATGACTTTTCAATGATTTTGCAGAGGAGCCATAACCTTCATGGTACACAGAATGAATCTGGCACTCGGAACTAGCAAATGACTGCTGTTTGATACATTTCGAACATGCTAGTCATCATCAAAGTATCTTGGTCACTTGTTGAACTTGAAGGTGAAGCTGCATTGAAATTGTCAGAACGATGACCTTCTGCACCCACTTTGGCTGGAAAGGATCTCATGGGGGGATGAACTCTAATGTTAATCTCTGCCACGTCAGAAGCATCAACTGTCATCCAGTTGGATGTGATGTGGATTGCAAACCGTAAACTATTTCCAACCCCAAACATTGGCCCAACTGGAATAGCAACTTAGATGATCCAAATGACAGTGAAGATGAATGCTCTGCAGATATTGAATCCAACTTAGAGCAAGAAATTGTCATCAAGGATCTGGAAAGCCCAGAGCGGCAGGATGTGACTGTGGAACCAGATGTTCCTGAATTGATTCGGCCAACACAGCAGTCAAAAAGACAGGCTGCCAAGTCGTTGGTCATGGTTGATGCAATTGAACCAAGGAGGAATAAGTGGATCAAGAAAATATTGAGCAGAATGCGTCAATGTGTCACACACATGGTCATGTAGCCTGCCTGAGAGTTTCACTCAGTGATCGATTATAGGCGGATGCTGGGCACTCGCTTGTGAACATTCATTGATGAACAGATCTATATCTGGCCCAATGTATCTTTTGGCAAGATATATAAATTTCATAGTAGGGCAGCAAATAGTGCAAGAATATTACTGCGCTTGGCTTTGCCACAGCACTGTGTCTCAATCTGTTGGAAAGACAATGAATAAGATCAAATCACTATGAAAACAATTATCGATGGCACCATATGTTCAATGAACAATACATCAAAATCGTCATCAATGGAGTGTCAATGGAGTGTCAACGGAGCAACAATGATTTTTGCCCTTCCTTGTATGGCAGTTGAACAGTGACTTTGTCGCTGTTGCGCATGACTGACCTATTTACAGCACTTCTAGGCAAATGAGACAGCAATACGGTAACTGCCCCATTCTGAGAATAAGTGTCAATGGAGCATCATGAATGTTTAGCTATGTATGTTGGGTGATGTAAGTTCTGAATGGTTGCAGACATCTATTGATGAGATATTAGCAGCCTTCAGGGGCAAAAATATCAGCAATACAGTCCGTGCCACATTTTGCAAATCTGCATCAATGGAGCATGAACAGTTTTTAGTCATACATATTTGGTAATCACAGCATTGCGCATCTCTGCAAGCACATGACTGAATTATTAACCCTCTTGAAAGGGAGACATACAATATATAATAGGAAAAACTCAGATTCCGAAATAATCAATATCCCAAACTGCACGACACGCAATAACCTACCATTGGTTGTTGAGTGTGTGATTTTTATAAGATGCCACTATCAAACAGTGAGAACATGAGCCATTTCTGAATCTACGGATCAATCTGATGGGCGACCCGCTGACCACCTGCCCAATTTTGATGTCTGGGGAAATGTCCAATACACTGTACCCGAGTTGATGGTTTGGGATCAGTGACAACCCAGACAGCCAATTTGGCAACAGTTTAGATTGGACCTAGACCTGGACTCTATGTGATGGTCTGGAACCATTGCTAACACTAAACAGTACCCAAATTGAAAGTTCAGGTGTAATCACAACCTGGAGCACCAACTTGGAAACAGTACTGTTATGGCCCCAACTCCAACTAGAAGTGATGGACCAGAACTGTTGTTAATGCTGATGATACTGGCCAAACCACAATTCTATTCTTTTCCCATCAGATTGATTAGTTCAAATTGTGTGGGGAGTTGGCTATATGGACTGATTTGTTACACCTTCTGTTGTGAAGCAGTTGTTGTTTATGCGGATGTAATTATTTATTAAAAACTGGTGATTTATACCCTGCTATTGAATGGATTTCATAGGTCACTTGCCCTGGTACTTTCTGTTGATTAATATTAGATCATCTGGCTGCCACTGGTCCGATTATAATCAGTGACAGCTGTAATCGCCAACAGTTCAGTATGGTAATGATATTGGCTCAGGATTTCTGAACCTCCATTAATGAACACCTTTTATGAAATGTTTTTATCTACTAATGAAACAGATTCTGTAGCCAACTGTGTGTTGACTATAGCCTTCCAGAGTTGTATATTATCTGTTATTGAAGAATATATTTCTTCCAGTACCACAGCTTGTGTGTGTTGTCTAGTGCTGTGAGAGATAGATCACAGTGATATTGATGGCAAAGATGGAGTTGGTTGTTCGATAATTCCTGCATTGCATCTATTATGATTTCTCAGGAGGCTGTTTCTGTGATGATTTTCCAGATAGTAGTGCAGTAGAAATGAATTGGTGCAGAATTCACTGCAACTATTCTGATGATACCACTTATGTCAGTAACCAACTGGATGCCAGTTACAAATAGCTGAAAACCATTCAGTAGTACTGGAGCACTGGATAATATAGTTCCAACGTGAATAAATTAACACATTAATATTCTAGATTTCTAGCTTTCCAGTATTTCAGCAGACAGTTCACCATAACTTCATCTAGGCACTACAATAGGTGATATCTTATATTACACTGCAACATGTGCTGGAGACTGCAATGAGGGTTTCACCAGTACTGGTTGAGGGTTGGCTATATACACGTCATGTGTAGACCAGTAATAATTGTTTCCTTCAAAAAGTCTGGAAAACTAGACTGATTTGGAAAATAATCAAGTGGTCAAAGAGTTCAACAGTGGCTCAGTGCTTATTTAGGCAGTTGTTTTATTAGGTCTGAGTCATATCAAACTTGGGAAACCATGACTTTAACAGGGTGCTCCGGAATCCATGAATCTGGCAGTGTGTTACATTGTCTCCTGAATACATCAGAACAATTTCATGTTATGGCAAAACATCTTAAGTCGTGATTTTGAAGTGGGGACATTTCAGTGTTAGCCACATTATGCCATGCTTCAGCAGTCTTTTTGGCACCTTCCAGCAGATATGGACTGAGCACAACAAGATTCCAGTGTGACATTTTTGGGATCTAGTGGATATTTTTCCCAAAATTACCAATTGTGCAATACTGTGGCTAGGCATGCTGGGTGACCAAATTTCAATCATTTTAGTCAAGTTGGATGCCCAAACTACTCGCATATATATTACCCTGACAGGATGTTGGTCCTATATATTCCACCACCAATTGTCTATATGTATCTAGCTGCCAATTCCATCTCTTTTAGAGGGAGCAATGCAAATGTGTTCAAAACCATTATCTGGCTGGAACTGGAAATGTAACAAGAAGAAATGTATATGGATTTGAAACTATCCCTGTGGTATAATATTCTGAAGAGATATAAATCAACTTCAATTCAAGTATCATTCAAAAGACAGAATTAGAAAACAGAGTGGAGATGTTGCAGAGTATCCGTAAATTGGAATGATTTGATTTTAAAGTCATTGTGTACACCAGTCAAAGGTTGATGTATGAAAGATATCATGTCCCACCTAGATGTCTGAGTCTGGTGAATGCCATGTGTATACTGAATGAGTGGCCATACATTCCACTGTTCTTAGTACTTATGATGCATATTTTAGAATTCAGTTTCTGTTAAACATGCAGCCCATACCAGACTATCAACTATTACTGAACACTGAAGCACCTTGGCCTGAGTTAGATCAGGGTGACGAGCTAGATCAGACTTCAAAAAATGTATCGGTTCTTTGTACGAAGCAGGTTCAGTAAAGTTTGTACTATAAACATGGCCTTTGAATTGATTATTTGCCTAACCGCTAGTCAATGGCTCTAAAGTTACACTAACTGAAATGAAACTGATGTGGCTTAGGTCGACTCCTGCCTGCTGCAAGTAATATTCTATTTGGTCTATACCCTGTGTTCATCTGCGTTTGGTGGTATTGTTGATCCTGTGCCTCCTACCAGTTTGCAGTCAAGAATATCACTATGCAGATAACATATTTAACATATTTCTGGCATGAATATTCCTTGTCTTAGTAATGTTCTGAGTAAATTATTGTAGAAATCTTGATAATGATTGTTGGGGTCATGAATAGGCACATCAGCGATATTTATAAATACTCCGAAATTATATCTAAACAACTCACTCACTCTGAACAGACACAGCAATCCTCTCAGAGCTTGCCGATAAGCCCAGATTGGTGGAATGCAAAGTGATGTATTCTCAAATTCTTCAAAACTACCTCTCCAGTGCTTTTGAATGTTTCCCATCTCATTAGTCAGAATCCAATGAACATTATTAGAAGGATATACACACTTTCATTATGCTCCAACATCATGCAATTATGATAGACAATTATCCAAGCTACAGGAACTGTTGGTGAGGTCTCGGAAACAATTCCAGTACACCTCAAACCTGAAGCAATTCTGTCTCAGTGTGATTATATTATTTGTTACATCTAACAGTACAAGTTCAAGAACTTTCTCACATCAGCCTACATTGATTACGGCATTGTGATTTATGCACAGTCTCACACGTATATGAATTAGTATCCTGGTTCACAAGCTATACACTATCAATTATGTCTGATGCAGTATTCTCTTGCGCCAATCGTGCTAGATCAATAAATGCTCCAATGAGTATGATATACATCATCTCAGTCTATGTGACAATCTAGTTGAACCCATCAACACAATCAGTCCAATGATGCAAGTGTTTGCACTGTGTTGGAATCACCACAGTATATTTTTAAGCTAAAGAATGCAATACTGATTGTTAAACCATCTCACACTTCTTTGACAGCGCTGACATCGTACATTGTTCTGGTTGAAGTCACTGATATTCGGACATCCCGATGTGACTGAGTCTGATTACTGTATCATGCATTTTACAAAAGATGTCACCCTTACAGGAAATAATTCATCTAATTATAATCACTGTTCATATATTGCACTAGAATGTTATGAGATTCACCCATGATCCCTTGGATGGTATTAGTATATGGTACCGACAATCCTGTCCAAGATGTTCCACAGATGCAGAGCTGTGGCATGGTTGAAGGTAGTAAAATGGCTCATCATGAGATGTGATAAATATGCTGTCAATGAGTACATTCTGATCAGAAGTGACCAGCAGTGAACTAACTTTGTGTTACCACCACTCTTCTGATTGTAAATAGAATAGCTGTGTAATTTTGGGAATTCTCAAATCCACGTATATGTCTCAAAGAGAGGTTTATTTGATACATCTGTACACTTTATGGACAGGTATTACTACATCAGCAAAATGTACTTTAGTCACTGGAAGCCTCCAGGAGTGTCTGAGAGTATGTAGAGTGGAAACCCAGATGCGTCAATTTCAGGAGAGTATCACACAGTATGAGTGCATTACGACCAGTCGATGGAGTAACTGGAAACTTCAATGAATGATGCCGGTGTACAATTGGAGTGAATCTGATAAGTTTGAGAACACTGCGGAGTACCTGAGAGAATATTGGGTGCACCTGTGAGCATTTGGGGGCGCCGGCTACAAGTCTGGGAGCGCTGGCGGGAAGCCAGGGAGCGCCCACAACATGTCTGGGAACACCAATGATAAGCCTGCAATCACCAACGATAAGCCTGCATTCACCGACAATAAGCCTGCTAGCACCGACGATAAGCCTTGGGGCACCGACGATAAGCCTTGGGGCACCGACGATAAGCCTTGGGGCACCGACGATAAGCCTGGGAGCACTCCCCACAGGCCTGGGAGCATTTGGGAACACCTCGAATCACTGAAGAGCAGACTGGGAAAACATTATCTTCTTTGGGATTGGTGTTGGTGCGCCTGGATATCATAGCAACTACTTATTGTTCAACAATTATTAAAACTCATATATTCAGTTTATATTCACATCTAGCTATCTATGTAGCTACCCATCTACACACAGTACATCTACGCTAGCTAGAGGCGGTGATTGAGAGCAATTCGAGGTAGGCGTGGAAATGATGACGAGTAAACCCAGAGATTCACTCTTAGGCAATCATCAAGAGAGTTTGGAGAGGCACTTGGAGGCCATGGTCGAGCGGCAGTGGTGGCTGTAATTGAGCAAGTTTGGCGATACACTTGGAGGCTGTAAGCGACCGACTTTGATGATGCACTTGGAGGCCATATCCGAGTGATTTTGTTGATACACTTTGGAGGCCGTCATCAAGAGAGATTGGACAAGTACTTGGATGGGGTCGATGGATGGCATGCGGGGTGATGAGACTCTATTCTTCAGTTAGTTGACTTTCAAACGATGGAATGTGACAAGGTGAGTATACATTTGAGCTCTTATAACTAGCTGGATGATGGCAGTCGATCGTGTAGGGAGGTATACCGCAAGCTGACGCTACATTCAGCGGTCAACTCAGAATCTGGACAATCAAGGGAAGATAAACAATTGTGGGTGGACACTTTACTCAGTGTATGCTGTACTCAGTGTATACTGTACTCGGTGTATGCTGTACTTGGTGTATGCTGTACTTGGTGTATGCTGTACTCGGTGTATGCTGTACTCGGTGCATGCTGTACTCGGTGTATGCTGTACTCGGTGTATGCTGTACTCTGCATATGCTGTACTCTGCATATGCTGTACTCGGCATATGCTGTACTTGGTTCATGCTGAACTTGGTGTATGTTGCACTTGGTGTATGCTTGTACTCAGTGTCAACTAATGATCATGGCATGGGGAAATAGAGACGGACGACTTAACTTTGTGTTCTGCAATGATGCTAGAGTTGTGGACAGGAAAGAGAGTGTTGGGGGATGAAAATGAGAACAATGTGGAGTATACGAGCGGATATGAGAAATTGGTGGTACAACTTGCCTCATTGGGTTGGGAAGACCTCGTATCGGTCGAAGTACACACCGCAGCGGGACTTGTACTTTCCCAATCTGGGATGGTAAATTGACTCTCACACAATAATGTTTTAAGTCCCAGTTTCTTATGTTGATTTTCCTCATTTTCTTCTCATCGCTCTCCTTCTTGTCCTCCCATCTCTACCATCACCTAAGAACACTAAGTTATGTCATCTCCCTCTATCTCTCCATGCCATGATCAAGAGTGTACACCGAGTCCAGCATACACAAAGTACTCCATACCCTGAGGACTGTATTGACTGCGTACAGCATTATCCCATGATCGATTATCTCCCGCTCCAGGCCTGTCTTGCAGTGGACCATGCGGTACACAGGTCTCTACATTCCCACAATTACGAGTTAACCAATCAATAAAGTCTCATCTTCCATCGCACATGCCTCATGATCTGCCGCCTCCAGATTCACTGCATTCAGATCCACTGCCTCAGGATTGACTGCATTCCGATTGACCGCCTCCAGATGAATCACCTCCAAATCAATCACCTCCAGATCAATCACCTCCAGATCAATCACCTCCAGATCAATCGCCTCCAGATCAATCAACTCCAGATCAATCACCTCCAGATCAATCAACTCCAAGTACTCCTCCAATCTTGATCGATCACGGCCTCCAAGCGTATCTCCCAATACGCTCAATATGGCTTTCACGTGGATCTCTGGGTTCACTGAATCTTGTCCTCCAACTGCATCTCCGAACTCGCTCAATCACCACTTCTAATTCCATCTCTGAGTTCACTCGATCTTGGCCTCCAAGTGCATCTGCAACCCCTCTCAATCACGGCTTCCAAGAGCATCTCCGAGTTCATTTGATCCTGGCCTCCAAGTCCATTTCTGGGTTCACTCGATCTCAGTCTCCAAGTGCATCATCAAACACGCTCGATGACGGCTTTAAAGTACATCCTCAAGAAGTAACGGCAGTTGTCCCGGGATACAGGGGTAATGAAGGGAGATAGAGTAATGGGGAGCGTACATTTGGCGCACCCTGGGGTTGATAGCCATCTCATTTCCATCCCATCTTATGATATAATGAAAATACACATTCTATCTTTCCCAACCATTGGTCTCACTGGTTCAATCCAAGATTTCTTGGATTCTCAATGTCGGGGATTATTAGATCGTCGCACCAGAATCCTACGCTCCTCTAACCAGAACCGCTTGATTTCATGGACTCTATTTGGATGTCGCACGAGGTGCGGTGGAGTGTTGATGGTGGGCTCTCTGTAATGTAGCTTCATCGTTTCACCACAATGGCCGCCGAGTGGTGCCTCTCTAAGTTCTCTCAATGGGCATGTCCTGATGCTCCTCCGATTATGCTCAATTACCATGTGCAGCCAGATTGACCCTATGTATATGTATTGAGAGAAGTAAATAATACATGCTATATTATGATGTTGCGAATCTGGTGACTGTAACAAAGACAAATATTATCATACAAAATGCCTTCTGATTATGCAAGAACCACTGCTGTGAGAATATGGCACCAAGTATCCGGCAGTGCTGTGCAGTGTTCTCGGCTGATCTCGAAGTATTGAGCAAAGCTGCGCAGCGGTCTGGGATTCTCTTGAAGTCTCCGGCTGATCTGTGTAGAGGTCACCGGAGCGCCAAAATTTGACACTTCTATAAGTCAAATCTCAAAGCATCCTGAATGCACCTTCATAAGTGCAGTTGCTTTCAGAAGCTCCTGAGAATGCTTATTTATTGTCTGGGAGCAATTTGTTTAGTTGCAGGTGGGTCTAGGAGCACCTAGAAGCTCTTAGAAGTACTGTTGTGGTCATGCAGATTGTCTGGGAGGATTGTGTGTTGCTTCCGGACCGATATGTCTTTTGCAGATATAAAACATAATATGAATGTTGTGATACCAGGCAGAGAGCTAACTTGACATGATAATACTGGAGGTGTACCAGACGGGCTCTGAGTGACTTTTACCATTTCCAGTAGCAACTAGGGGGTTGCTACCAGTGTATTCGTAAATATTATACCAGCATTGCAGAGTATGATACCACAGTATCTCCTGTGTAGAGTATGAAATGCAGAACCAGTTATCATGCACAAGTATCTGTTGAACATCTTGAAAATGGTTGAATCATCTCTACAGCAGTTTAATATTGCTGAGGAATAGCATTTTTGCAATTTCGGTGTTGAAATTGTTACCAGAACCATTTCACAAAACAGACTGGAATATGGCTTGTGGGTTATCTTGTTGGATTTCATAGATGTAATTTTCATTGTCTGATGGTTTTCCAGCCCACCTGAATACTGAATACCTCCTACCAAGATTCAAACTCAATTTACCAAATGGAAAAATCAATCTTGATCCAAATCTGTTAGTTGAAAGTGAAACTATTATTTTCACACTTCAGCTAATTCACAATGTGGTCTGTATCAGCAATGCTTCAGGTAATGGTGTGAGGCTCCCCAGAGATAGATGAATTTGACAATCAATACAATTGTCGGCATCATATTTCTTACCCTGCAATCTGCATCTAAAATCTTGGTCATTTAAATCAGTATGTTGGCATTATGCATCGGTGAGAAGTTAGTATAGGGTTGTGTATGAAACCAATCAGCCCAGGATACTACCAAACAACTGGAAGAGATAATTGAGTATACAAAGAAAGCAGGGACAGGTGCAAGTGAGGTTTAGTAGGAAGTGGAGGACAGATAAAAGGTTCTCAATCAACAAATTAGGAGTTCACTGCAGTACAGTGTTCTCAAAATGATAAACTATTCCTTTGAATACTAATATCTCGATTCAGCATTTGTGCTGCCGAATACCTGCTCAATTTCCTTATTAAACGGGAACTAAGTTCCTTGTAAGGAATATTTAATTCCTGGTCTGCGTGCAGGCAATTTTCCTGTTGAATATATATGAGCAGTATGGTTCCAGTTGGATAGGTGTGTTTGGTGTTAAAATACAGCATGGGAGCTGCTGGCAGAAGAAATGGATGTTGGCAAGATGATTATCTATCTGGTAAGGGCAATAATAACAATATGCTGACTGAGAGAATTGTTGTTGGATTGTCGCTTTCAATTTGGAGGGCAACCAGGCAGCACAAATGGGACAATATAGCGTAGAATTACCATCACAGAATAATTGATAAAGAATGTGAGTGATATCCAATGCAGAGACTGAATTTAAAGCACTGCTGCTTTTTGGAGATTAAGACTATTTCACCTTATGGGCATCCAGTACACATTTCAACCTGAAAACTATTACAGGGGTAACAATGTCTGGTGAAGCAGAGATATCCAAGAGTGTAATTGATGAGATAATATAGGGGACTGATTTGAATCTTCTAAATTTGCTGGATATGGAATATGTGAATATCTACCTTGAAAATCCAGATATATTTGCAAATTAGCTGGAAAACAGATGGAATATCCAAATTAAGCTACATGTTACCTCACAATGCCTACGAAAAGCACAAAACAATGGCCAACTCTCAAACTGGTTACAGGTGTTAGGATTATTTATGAAGTTTATTGGTCTCAGATGAAAGACAGTTTGCACAGGCAAATTGCTATCCATATGAGGCTTTTATTCAATTGTCAAGTAACAGCTACACTCCAACTCTATACATGCATTGACGGGCATCAGCAACAAAATTTTCTTTGGGGCAGAATGGCTCAATCACAGTGGACACGCTCTGTCAGAGCTGTCAGAGACACCCCGGTGGCTGATGACTCTGTGCCTGGCGTCAACACCATGTATGGCGTTGCATATTGCCCTCTGATTGCTGTTTCACTAACTTTTCTCGTTTTGTCACTCTCTGATTTTAAACGGTCTCTCTGGCATTGAGGCTAACTGTGACGACACATCGGAATAGGTTCACTGGGTACATGCTGACATCGGGATTGCAATGCGATGGGTGACGCTGTGTAAATCTCTCCATGCAATTTTTCTACCTGCGCACAAAATGCAACTCACTCTTTACTAATTATACACATCATTCCAAGTTGCCAGATCTATTTGGCTATTGACAATGCATTGTGTGTTTCGTCCCTCTCTTGTCTTGCTACTAGTAGCTATCTCTTGAATTTGGTGCGCAGTGCTGACAATGTTTCCCACACTGAAAACTTGCAAGGCAGGGTTTGCTGGTGTTTTTGTCACTTGTACAAATTTCATGATGGGATCCAAGTTACCTGAGTTTGCTGTTATTGTGTTGAGCGCCAGGGCAAACCAAAACTCAGCGAAAGCTCCATCCTCGTTTCTCAGTCTGATGTCAAATAGTTGTTGTGGTTGCCATGGAAGGAATCCATTCAGTGTGCCATACTATCTCCATGGGCGTGGCTGTACCCACACCTAGTCGTCCAGTTGATCTCCGCTGTGCCAGGTCAGGTTTCCTGTGCATCGACACATCGGAGAGATGCGTTCACCATCCAAACCCACAACATGAACCTTATTTCTATGGTAAATACAGAGCTCCATTGTGTGCAGTTGTTAATCCAATATATACATCTGGTTACAACTCTTATACATGATACACTCCTGGGTGGCACTGGCTATTGCCATGTGGTGCATTTTGTCATGCGTATTATCATCATAAGCTCTAAAGTCTTCATCATATCATCAGGATATATTGCATCATGGCAGTTTTGGAGTCCCATGAATTTGGGTGTCGCCTATGACTGGGAGCTCAGAGGGGCAGCCAGATCAGCGCTGGAAGGAGGGATGGTGCAGGAGGAAGCGCCGCTCTCCCAACGCTGATTGAGGGCTGGGAGATTGGGCGTACTGATTTGAAGCAGAAAATGTGACGCTGAATGGCAATTGCTTACGGCAGGTAGTTGAGATTGGGATTGGAGGCGTTCCAACAGTCCTTGAAGTTTGCTTTATATTCTTGTTCATGTCTTGCGATAAAAAACTGTTGCAAGGCTCCGTATAGAGGAATCTGTTTGACCCAACTAGCCATCAAGTGGATCTTCCGATAGGTCATGTTGGCATCCAACTCCATAGAAACATTTATCTTGTCTGTGATATTGTTGCACTAGGCGTTCATTTCGCGCCACTTCTTGGACGGCATCTAAGTTTCTGTCTTTGTTTCATTGTATACCTTTTACATCATGACAAGGTCCATTCTCAGGGCATTGGCTTTTGCCTTTGCCTTTTTACCGGCTTACCTGAGTAAGACAACTTTTTTGAACGTGTGAAAACAACACAAGGTGTCCTGCATGTAGCTTAATGTTGCATCATGGTGAGATATATATGAAGCATACATTTAGAATTTTAACAATACTTGTGTGCACTCAATTGCATGATTAAATATGGGACGCTGAGCAGGGCATCCGCCTCATAGAGATGAGGTTACAACTCCAAGCAGGTACCTGCTCATTTCCTTCATCTTCTTCCCATTGCATCGAGATACCTCCACATGTGACTGATTATTTGGTGTGAGGTCCTGGTAGGCAGGCACCGATAAGCTGATTGCATTGTACTTGTGGAGCTGTTTGTACGTCATGACAAAGTGGAGCATCCACATCTGGAGGTGATCAAATATGCCGATGTGAGTTGTATGGAGGAGGTCAGGCCTTGGGAGGGGTCTCACAACACAGGGAATATATCAAATACATCGAATTCTTGGTAAACATGGTGCAACAACAGTTAGGCATTGGCTGCCTTGGTGTTGGAATTACTGAGTGTTCTTTATAAGTTGTGATCCCACAGTGGGTGTTGCTTGTCAGGAGGGACATAATTTTCAAGTTCTTTCCTTGGATAGTCGCACCAAAAACAGACATTCCGCTTGAGTTGATGTAGGTTACAATGCTCTAGGCAACCTGCAAGTTATGCTCCTAAAACCGCTTACCAACGCCTGAAGTTATCATCAGCACAGAGAACATTGTAATACTCACTCTTGGCACTGGGATGTTGTTCAACAGTGAGAGGCTGCAGTACACCCCGGAGTACGTCGTTTAGCATCGTTCGGTTTATCTGCTGCTACTCATCCAGCTGCTTATGAGGAATATTGCAGTTCTTGATTGGAATCAGCAGGAGAGCGACCATTACGAGGCTGTGCATTAAGTGCATCTGGCAGATCTCCGATGATTGATTGCCAATTGTCATATATACAGGTTACTCTTTATCGTTGCCAGCAATATTTGAGAGATGTGTTCTGTCGGACATAAAGATCAAGTGACTCAGTATATTACCGACTTTGAGCGTTGACTTGATGTCGATTAGCACGCTATTATCATTCAGTAGTTCCCCGTACCTGTGTCTCCCACCATCAGTCCGCAGTGTGAAGTTCAGTGTAGAGACATTTTGGTGGCGCATTGCTGGTAAAGCAATGCTGAGGGGCAGAAATGTGATGCTCAGTATATGCTGGGTGCCACATCAACCACCTCATGCTTTTGATGATGTCTCGACTCCTGTATTTGATAGGTCCTTGGTGGTTGTCATTCCATAACAAATTATCGAGAGTGTTTAGTTCCCACTACACCAGAGCCCAATCATCTGACCTTGTAGTTATGAGCTTCTGGATGCCATCCCTGTTTTTAACCCTTGGAAAAAGCAGAGCGGTGCTTTCTTACTTCAACACGTTGTCACATTGCATCTTCATACCCTTCTTCGTGATCCCACATTGGATAGATTTTTACTCTTGAAGTGTCTCAAAAGGGTAGTTGGGATTGTTTTGTAGGTTGGTATGAAGGCTACCCTGAGCATCGTGTTCCAATGGCTTGGCATTGTAATTACTCTGTGGAGCGCCAGAAACAGGGTATGTCTCCGTCCACGGCAGAGAAGGTGGTGGTGGTGGTGGTGGATGTGACTCTCAGTCTGCGATGTATTCAACGTGTTCAATGAAGGTGAATGCGTCCAACTCTTCAACTGAAGCTTGGATAGTGTTGAATCCACGATGCTGAGCAGGTTCAATACGCTGGGGTGTGCTTCATGTGGTCAGATTGATCTGGAGTGCAACTTGATGGTGTTTAGAATGATGTAGTTCGATATGGTTAAGTCGCCAGCTGTCTGACATGTACATCCAGTGGCATTAAACTTCGGGTGAAGGGAACAGGGTCATCTCTGCCAGTGTTGGCCACACGTGAGGAGTGAAGTATACACTGTAGAAATGGTTGAAAGTTGGTGCTCGGCCTGAGCAGCCTGGTTTGTGAGCTTACAATACTTTCAGCTAACTTGTCTGATTCAATGAGCCCCAACACCATCACAAGGAAGTTCCTTACATGCGAGGAGTTGCAAGAATGCTGCATGCGCCATGTCCCATACTACTATAAATGAAATAACACCTATACACAACTCATAAACAAGATAAATCCTCAGCCATCCAAAATTCTCGCGACAGGTGTAATAATGAATACCTGAGATGAATAGATTTCAATAAAGGAAATGAATATAACAAGAACCCTACCCTAACCCGAATGCAACAACCATTCCCTCCGTTGTAATGCAAGACAGTATTCACTTCTCGACAACCAAATGAGATGGGCGTGTCTCAAAGAGTGGGACATCGGTGAGAGCAACGTCAGGGACAGGGACATCAGGAACACTGTCACCAACCATCGATTAGCCAAGCAGCGGCTGATCAACATCCACAGCCAAGGTGTGTCTGGTGGCCTCAGCTTGTCACCGAGGTGGCACTGCTGGGCGAGGATTTTGTGCCGTCCCAAGGCCCAAATCCTCCAGCCCACAGAGAGGATGAGTCTCCGGCATTTGTGGTTGTAGGCGAAGCAATGGTGTTTGTGCCCGTGGGGCGGGCACCACCGGTTGTGGCTGTGGGGTATTCTTGCGCAACTGCTGGCTTTGGTCAGGTAGCACATTTGTCTTATTGTCTGCCATGGAATCTACAAAGTGAGCCAATTGATGTAGCATCTCTCCCTGGCCAATCGTCCGAGATTCTTTCGCATCATCCTCATCCTCACCCTCCTTCTCATCCTCATTCTCCTTCTCTTCATTTTCCTTCTCTTCCTCTTCGTCATCTTCTTTGTCACCATCCCTTTCCATATTCACATCGCCATTCGAATCAATGCTGCCCTGTGCATCTACGTGATTTTCCATGCGCATATCGACATCAGAATTATGTGATGATTCATATTCTCCGTCCGACTCCTTACTAGAGTTGGTGTCATCATCTGAGGAATTTATCTCGGCAGGCATTGCTTCCGGCTCTGAATGTACGCACTCTAGTTCGACCTCCGTGTGCAAGTCTGTTAGTGCAAAGCAACGGCATGAGAGATATTATCATCTCCTGGGGTTTGATTCACAATACATTTCACTTTACGGTTTCCCTTCCCCATCCGCTTCCCTTTCCCCTCCCTGTCCTCAGTAGCTTTCCCTGTCCCCTTCGCATCCTTTGTTTCCATACATTTCCTGGTCCCTTTCTCACTGCCCTGCGTGTCCTCCTCACCCTTGCCATCGTCACCATCACCAGAAGAGGTCGGTTCAATGCTCAGCGCTGCGGGAGCCACCAAGTTCCCATCATCATCATCCTCCTCGAATATATTATCCCAATTCAGTGGTCTAATGACCAGGAAAACGCCTCCCGTGTACTGCCGGCCATGTGGCGGCTAAATCACCGCACTGAGATCATCCCTACCATACCAAGAGAAATGATCATTGGTGTGTTTAACCTTTCCTGAGCTGGTTATCTTTAGATTGGAGTGATCGACATAATCCTCAAAGGAGCGGGGGTTGTTCCACCTCCAAATGTTCATTTGATTGTGGGTTGAGTAAAACATTTGCACCATATATGAGTGGAAGGCTGCCCACCACTCCCAAACAGGCAACCTGCTGCTCCTGCGGTGCTGCCACATCAGCCGGAAGTGTGAAACGTGGTGTGTTGTGACTGGATCAAGAATGATTATATCATAAAAGAGGTCCCATGCATACTGATCCTTGAAGCTGCAAACCTTGTTTATCTGTATGAATCCACGGACGTGTTCCAAAATGATTCCCACTATATGGTCACAGTCCAACAACAGGCATCGATTTATAACTGCTGTCGGCATTGTGCCATAGCAGTTGCCTTTGGCTTTCCTTTGTAGCCGCCGTATGACGGCATCACTGCGAGTTGAAGGTGGATCTACATCAGAGGCGGTTGCAGTATGGCATGGTTGAATGAAGCAGACGGAACCACACAGAATACGTACAAAGTTGTGCAGGTAACTGAGTGTGTTTTGGTATGAAAGGCGTTGTTTTGTGTAAGTCAAGTGATGTTGAGATAGTTCAGGATACTGGCTGTGTATTTGATAAGGGAGGACAAGAGAATGCAGGTGTAGGCGCGATGATGGGATATATATACTCGAGTGCCTGCGATTGCTTGGTTCAACTTGTGATATATGATAATTTTTATTCGGATCCAGCGTTGTGTTGGTTGATGCAGACAATACAGCCCTGCCTTCATCTTGCACAACCACATGGCACCTACTGAATGAGGTGCATCAAGATGAGATTTAGTATTGAATGTGAGGATAGTTTATGACACAGCTGTTCTTTTGGCATTACATGCCACTTTTACAGCTCAGACCTCGCGCATCTTGGAGCAAACTGAGTAGTTCTTAAATAGTCCCAACTTTGCAACAAAGCAAAAACGGCTACCAACACAGCTAGCGGTGGAAAACACACAGGCAACTGATGTCATAGAATAGAGAATACGTCATTGTTCGCTATGCGATACTTTCATCTCTACCAATGGGGGATTTCCCCTGGGGAGCTTCAGATAAACTCAATCGACAGTTCAAAGTATTGTGCGAAAAACAAGTGCAATCCCCTGACAATTGCACTAAGGAGGTCTAAACACTCTTCGTGAGGTGCAAATAGACTTTCAGACGATGCGCTCACACTGAATATCAACACTGAGAGTAATCTGAATTTAATCTGATGGCAGTTTACCACATAATTCAATGTTTTCCAAGAGATCTTGTCCCCGAGTATTGTCATGGTTTGGAGTTAAACACGGTCTACCCTGTGCCTCCCTTTTTTGTCAAATCACTCACTGGTCACTCAAATAAGAGTCTACCTCACGTGCCATTACATATGCATTCAGATCAAATAATTCCTCCATTCTTAATGTTGAACATCTACATCGGACGATTCCTTCCCAACTCCCTCACCCTGATATGGCTCCGGTCACACAAATTAGTCGAAGTACTGCTGATTATGAGGATCACCACACATGTTGGCCTTTGGAGAATTCTCGACTTCCCTTAGCTAAAACACGCGTTTCAGTAACAGGCTGGCGATCGGGATTTCATTCAAAGAGGGAGTTCAGTAGCTTCTACAATACAAGTTCAGAACTCCAGCCATTCATCTTCGCTGAACAATTCTCGCATTGCAAATATCACTCAACTTGTGACTTCCCCCTATCTGCTAAACAGAGACGGTCAATACATACCCCAACTGCCGTGCCGTCATACACCAGCACCCGGAGGATTCTCAAAGATAGTCTGAACACTTTTCGTTGGATCCAGCCCTGCATCCGGAATTGCTTGCACTCCCACTTGGCTCGGCAGTCTTGAAAACCTTCCTACCCCCATCGCTTATCTGGAAGCCCGAGCGATCATTACAAATGCACTTCAAACGCAAGCTACAAAAAGGAATCTGAGACAGCATCAATGGAAATTGCAACCTCAGGCATTGCATACATCTCGATCAGTGGTCTCCAGCAGTTGCTGCATTGATCGAGTTGCTCACTCAGTCATGACGCATCATGTATTTGCAGCGGGCAGACTCCTGGCCCTCGACATGTGGAACAGACGGCTGTTCATGAGTGCATGCGACTTGGAGATGTTAAGTTACACAACCCGATGCATTGCCAATGCATCAGCTGAAGCCCCACACTGGTAAATAATAGACACGTACTTGAACACAGCAATGCAGCAAAGTATCATCATGTCAATCCCATTTGTGGCAGGCGCAAAGCAGATAATGAAAGCGGAATGCTGAAGCCACGGCCCACATTCAATATTACACTCTCACACTGGTACCTGGTTTGGTCACAAGTCGATAAGCCTGAATCCCATTTGATTCAATCTGTAAGGGAAAACAAAGCAGAACTTTGTAATCTCCACTGCTTAAAATCTGACGCAGAGCATTTCGAATTGATTGATTGCCTTCTGGAAGACAATAAGTATCATTTTCCTGTAGCACAGCTTGTGGAAGATGGTGTACTTTGTCCAAATCGAATGCACAGACAGTTGAAAGCTGCTAACGAATGGCCATCGTCTATTTTCCTTCCTGGCGGAATTAATTCTGAGGTTTATCTATATCAAATTTCAAAATACGGCAAATAACCATGGTAAGTATGCTGATGGATTGTATCGTTCCCTGATTGACGACAAGGACATTCATATACCCTCGGTACTGATCATGTTTACCTGCACACTGTTGCACCATGCTTTCCTGTAGTGGCATAAGAAATAGGTGCTCATCCGAAAGCTTCCACATCAAAGCTGAAAGTGGACAGACCTGATCACTCAAACTACTTCAACTACAAGATTGACAGTCGTAAGAACGCATCCTGCTGCGCTGCAATGGGTCGCAAGTCAAACATGGATCAATGGAGAATGTGGAGAACTGTCAGCATAGTAGTTATGACCTGGGAACCAGTGATGTCGAAGTGTATGAGGGTGACGATGGCGACAATGCAGATATGAATAAGGAGGGTGAATCATCGCAACCCGATGATGGATCAAAGCAGAATGTGGAGGACTCAGGGCATAGTACTAGAGAGGGTGATGATTGGACAGTATATTTCAGACTTCTAAAATATGATAATGGGAAAGCAAATGCAATGGCAAGTGATCTATCCAAAGCGAAGACTGTATTGCAATAAGTGACAAAATCTCAAAGCTAAATATATATGGGGAGAGTGCAGCATCCGATATATAGCAACAGCAGAGTGGTACAATCTGGCACTCAGCCAAAGAATGGCATAAACATCGCCAGGCATTGTGTAAACGGCTACAGCATAATTGCAGCCCCAGTCAAGAGTGTAACACATGTGTCGATTCGATGGTACCTATATGGCACCACACTCTGGGTGCAAGGTAACAGAGGATTGAATTCAATATGACCAGTCACCTGGGCAACAGGAAATGTGTAATTCCACATCAGAGGGTTCCAGGTTTCGTCAGTGCCGTCAGAGCCATCTGGAACGCCTGGCTGATTCTAACCAATATTAGGCTTGTTGCAGATGAGTGTTATCGGATGATGAAGATGATGTTATGCAAGTCCGAAGATACATGGGATGATGTAGGTTTAAATAACTCTGTAGTGAAGAATTACATGAATGCTATCATCACACAAGATGAAGTTGCTGAGTCAGATGCGCCATATGGAGTAATTGATATTGCAAATCAGTTAATAAACGCATTGTGGTCAGATCCAAAATCGTTAAATCACATTCCACTTTAGTGGTATATGATGGAGTTTGTACATGTTGGTCATCTCGAGTTCTCTGTGACTGAGGAACAACCATGTTGAACCTAGTAGAAGGATACACTTCACTGGGTACTTCAGGTGCATGAAGTATACATCAGCAAAATGCATTTTATTCAAAGAAATCCCCCAGAAGTGTCGCCCAGAATGTGGAGTGTAAATATAGAGGGGTCATTTTCAGGAGAGTAGAAGACGCCAGGAGGGTATTGAGGCTGGGCTTCAGCGTATATGGGAACTTGGATAACTGGTACAGGAGTACCATTGGAGTAGGTGTGATATGTTTGGAATACATCTGAGCATCAGTGAGTACTGTGGGTGCACCAGGCAGCTCCTGGGAGTGCCGGTGAAAAGTCCGGTAGCGCCAACGGCAAGCATGGAAGTACGAACAAACAGTCTGGCACCACTGATGACAAGTCTGGGAGTCTCAGCATCAAGTCTGGGAGCAACATGAATCAGTGATAAGCACTCTGGGAAAAACAACATCTTCACTGGGCAAGCTACTGGTGTGCCCAGTGATCACAGCTTCTACTTATTATTCAATAATCTTAAAACCTCATGTACTCAGTTTGAATTCGGATCAACCTACCTATATAGCTACCCATGTACACAGACTTTGTCTGGTCTGGTTGCAGATGGTGTTTGAGAGCAATTTGAGGTGAGAATGAAGATGACAATCAAGTGAACTCTCAGATACATTCCAAGGCTGGGATCACAGGAGTTGGGAGATGCTGTTGCAGGACATCATCCAACACATTTCGAGATTTACTCTTGGAGTCCAACAGTATGTGAACTTATATTCCACATTCGAGCAAAATTGGAGATGCACTTGGTGGCCGTGTGATAGTCTGAAGTTTGAACCCGGAGTTGAGCAAATCTGCACATTCGGTAACAGGCTATGATCAAGCAAGTTTGTTAATGTACATGTATCCCATGATCCAGCGAGTTTGAATATTCACTTGGAGGCCATGACGAACTGAAATGTCAGACCGCAATTGTGGAAGTTTCCAGATTCACTTCGAGGCAGTATTACTCCTACCTTTGATATAACGTTGGATTCCATAGCCATGAGACTTCGGAGATACCCATGGAGGCCATAATGGTGTAAGTCACAAGACACGTGTGGAGTTCATGATTCAGTGAGTTTCAAGATACACTCAGATGCTATGATTGAGCGGAACTTGATGAGTACTTGGAGGCAGTTGACGGATGTTGCTCTGGGTGCTGAGACTCTATCCATGAGTGAATTCACTTACAACCAGTTGAATGTGTCATGGTGACTATATCTTTGTGCTTTCACGGAGCGCTGCCTGATGGTGGCCAATCATGTAGAGAGGCATGCCAGATGCTGAAGCTACATGTAGGTATCAACTTGTGATGATGAAAATGAAAGGAAAAAAGATAATGTTGCATGTATGTTGTACACAGTGTATGCTGTACTTAGTGTATACTGGAATTGGTGACTGCTCTACATGGTGAATGCTGTAATTGGTGTATGCAGTATTCAGTATATGCTGTGCTCGGTGTGTGTGCTGTACTCAGTGTATGTTGGACTCGATGTGTACTGCGTTCAGTGAATCCTGTACTCGGTGTGTGCTGTACTCAGCATATGCTGATGTCAGTATATGCTATACTTGGTGTCACCACATGATCATGACATGGAAAGCTAGATAGGAATATCATAACTTTGGATACTGCATTGATGATAAAGTTGTAGAAAAGAAGGAAACTAATGGGGGATAATGATGAGAACAATGTGAAACATAACGTAAATCACCGGGATGGGAGCCATCCAGGGAAAACAAGACGGCAGGGTATGCTTCTAGCAAAAGAAATATATACTGCATTTGAACAGTTCTCCGCTCAGTAACTCCCTCCCACAACGCCGAAAGTCAAAGACCAAAGAAATATATTGAACTTTACTTTCGAGCAACGATATGAGGCTACTCTGAAATGCCTAGAGACTGGGGTTCGTAGTTCTCTTCGGAACGCAGCAGAAGCTTATGGGCTTTCCAAGTCAAGTCTGCCTCACCAGAAGAATGGTCACCAGACACAAGAAATTGCCCATTAACAGCAACAAACCTTTACTCGAGCTACAGAGAAAGCGATTGTAAAATGGATTCGAAAGCTAGATGACTTTGGATTTTCACCTTGAGGAGATCACCTTATGGGAATGGTACAGCATTTGGCGAAACTTGATTTTCAGAGAGAAGTCCCAGCTCCCAACTTTGCTCAGGGAAAGAATCCTGCTCAGCACAACCTTATGGGAAAGAACTGTATTACTCCCTTTTTGAATAGACATCCTCTACTTGCTGTACAATTTGCAAGCAGAATTGATCATCAACCTGCTTATGCCAGCAACTCCCATATTATTCAGAGTCAGTTCCAAAAGCTTGGCAAGATTATGCGAGCTCAACGATTTTCAGATAAAGCAATCACCAATGTTAATGAAATAGAATTTGTTATGGGAATAACACTACACACTGAGGTAGTTATACGATGGGGGAAGAAAATTCCATGAATTGAACAAGATGGCAAGCAGGAATTCATCACAGCTTTGGAAGCAGAACATCAGCAGCAACTCTTGTTTCCATCAGAAAGTCCCGGGTGTGCCGGACAGCTCTGATGGCTCTGAGGAACCTCGTACCCTCTGATGGAGAATTACACCCTTCCCGTCGCCCAGGCGACGGGTATCGTTGCATAGCATCAACAAAATGTATTTTAGTCACAGGAAGCCTCCAGGAGTGTCTGAGAGAATGTGGTGTGTAAACTTAGATGCGTCAATTTCAGGAGAGTATCAGACTCTAGAAGGCCATTCCTGCCGGCCTTCAGAGTAACTGGGAGGGCTGACGACAAGCCTGGGAGCACCTGGGATTGCTGGAGACAAACCTGGGAGCACTGGTGACAGGTTTGGGAGCACCTCGAATCACAGTCATGTGTTCAGTTTGTATTCTCATCTCTGTATCAATGTATCGATATAGCTACCCATCTACACACGTTATATCTCGACTGGCTGCAGGTGGTGCTTGAGAGCAATTCGAGTTGCGCCTGAAAATGACGATTGAGTCAACTCAGAAATACACTCCAACGCTGTGATCGAGCGAGCTTCAAGCTGCGCTTGGAGGCCGATGTCGAGTGAACTCAGAGATGCACTTTGAGGCCGTGATCGAGCAATTTTGGAGATGCAATTGGGGACCAAGATTGGGTGAACTGAGAGATGCACTTGGAGGCCGTGATTGAGCGAGTTTGGAGATGCACTTGGAGGCCGAGGTCGAGTGAACTCAGAGATACACTTGGAGGCAGTGATCGAGCGAGTTTGGAGATGCAATTGGAGACCGACATTGAGTGAACTCAGAGATGCACTTGGAGGCCGTGATCGACCGAGTTTGGAGATGCACTGGGAGGCCGTGATCAAGCGATTGTGTAGGAGTACTTGGTGGTGGTCGATCTGGAGGGGTTTGATCGGAGGCGCACCAGGTGCTGAGACTCAATTCATCAGTTAGTTAACTCGAAACCGTGGGAATGTGACGAGGTGACTTTACCGTTGAAGCTCCTATGGAGAACTGGCTGGTGCCGGTCAATCAGGAGGGAGGTACGTAGGAAGCTAAAGCTACATTTGGGGGTCAACTCGAAATCGTGAGAAAGAAGGGACAACCGACAATCTTGGGTGTATGCTGTACTTGGTATATGCTATACTCGGTGTATGCTGCACTCAGTGTTAACTCATGATGATGGCATGGAGTGATAGAGAGGGATGACTTAACTTTGTGTTCTTGAGATGATGGTAGAGTTGTGAACGAAAAACAGAGAGATGGGGGATGAAGATGAGAATGATATGAAGGATATGATCGGCTATGAGAAATCAGGAATACGACTTGCCTTATTGGGTTTAGAAGACCACATATCGGTGTTATTACCCGACGGATCAGGACTGGTACCTGCCGTATCGGGGATGGTCAATTGACTCGCACATGAAAATTTCTAAGTCCCAGTTTCACAGGATGATTTTCCCCATCTCCTCCAATCGCTCTCTTTCTTGTGCATAACTCTACCATCACCTAAGAACACGAAGTTAAGTCATCCCTCTCTATGTCCCCATGCCATGATCATGAGTCAACACGGAGTACAGCATACACCAAGTACATCATCATCCCAAGATTGACAGTTTCCCGCTCCCAGCCAGTTTCTCATCTCTCGGCGGATGTTGTACTCGACTCTCTACACTCCCACAATTACAAATTAACCAATGAATAGAGTCTCAGCTGCCGTTGCGCCTCCCTCCAAATCCACTGCCTCCAAGTACTCCTCCAATCTTGGTCAATCATAGCCTCCAAGTGCATCTCCAAACTCGCTCGGTCACAGTCTCCGAGTGCATCTCTAAGTTCACTCCATCTCGGTCTCGAAGTGCATCTCCAAAGTCGCTCGATCACGGCCTCCCAGTGGATCTCCAAACTCTCTTGATCACGGCCTCCAAGTGCATCTCTGAGTTGACTAAATATCGGTCTCCAATTGCATCTCCAAATTTGCTCGATCACGGCCTCAAAGTGTATCTCTGAGTTCACTCGACCTCGGCCGCCAAGTGCATCTCCAAATTTGCTCCATCACGGCCTCCAAGTGCATCTCCAAACTCGATCGATCCCGCCCTCCAAGTGCCTCTCTCAGTTCACCCGATCTCGGCCTCCAAGTGCATCTCCGAACTAGCTCAATTATGCCCTCTAAGTATATCGTTAAGAAGGGACGGTGGGTGTACGGAGATACAGGGGTAACGGAGGTTGAATGAGCGATGCGGAGTATATATTCGGGCAATGAGTGTATGGAAATACACGGGCAACAGAGATGGAATGAGTGACGCGGAATATATATTCAGGAGGTGGGTGTACGGATATACAGGGTCAATGGAGGTGGAATGAGTGATGGGGAGTATTTATTGAGGAAACCCCGGGGTAGATAGACAGCATATCATCTTCATTTTATCTTGTCATACAACAAAAATACACACTCAATCTATTTCAACTTTTGGTCTCACTCGCTCTTTCCGAGATTTCGTGGATTTGCGCAATTGTGTGGTTCCTCACGGCTGGGTAGTATCATATCTTCTCACCTGGTTCCTACGCTCCTCGAGCATAACGTAGAAGGAACGTGAGGAGACATTACCTGGTGATGGGAGGGCGATATGCAACGCGACGCGTGGTTTTGACGCCGGGCGCGGAGTTATCCGCCACCAGAGTGTCTCTGACGATTCTGATGGAGCTCGTCCACTCTGACACAGCCATTCCACCTGGGTGGAAATGATTTTTGCTGATGTATCTGCAGACGGATTTGTATTTCCTCCATAGCTTATAGGTACAGGAAGTGTACACAGTTTCGATTGGTATAAGAATGTTGGAGAAGAAGATCACAATGATCGCTGGGCTGTATCGCCAAAAGGTTGGATAGATAGTAAAGTTGGGTATGATTGGCTTACTAGTATATATGATCCCATTTCCAAGGCCCATTGACCAGGAGAATCATGTTTATTGATTCTGGATGGCCATGTTTCACACATTAACTACAAATTCCTTACTTTCTGCAAAGCCAATAACATTGTGGTATTTTGCTTGCCACCTCATTCAATACATCTACTGCAACTACTGGACATTGGTCGTTTTGCACCTCTGCAGCTAGCATACTGTAAAGCCATGGAAGATTACTTTCTTACAACTACCATTGGGATTAACAGAGAAATATTCTTTCCACTGTACCAGGAAGCGCGTCAGCAGCCCTATACATTTTGAAACATTACTGCAGCATTCAAAAAGTGAGGAAATGTGCTATGCAATCCCCGCTCAGTACTAAGTGAACTCCCGAATGGAAGAGCACTTTGTCGTTCAACCTCACATTCCAAAACCACAATGATAGTTTTCCCCTTCAGCAGACTCCCTGTACAAAGTGTGAGCTTTGCCAATAAACCTCCCGAGCTCTAATATTTGCCAAAACCGCTACTTCTAGCCAGATCCGCAATCTCAGATTCAAATTCTCTCATACAGCAGAGTATATGTCAGTGCAGGCTGAGATTGCAAATACATAAGCTCAGTGTGTTCGGGAAGCAGTCAAAAAGACACGCCCTTCAAAGATAGACCTCTGGAGGCTTAGAAATGGAATGTCCCAGAGGTTATGACCGGTGAAAATATCTTAAAAGAAATGCAAGTTTGGGAGAAAGTTGATAAATATAAAGCAGTCAAAAAGCAGTTTCATACACAGAAATCTGCTTACAGGGCGGTAGTTGTTATCCCAGTAAGGCCTTGTGTAAGGTTCCAATTGGAAGAAACACCCACCAGGATGCTGTGCTCCACTACAAGTACTATACCCCATCCCAACTACTATCTGGCACCGCGTGGAGAAGTGATTGAAGCTGACTGAGATGCGGAGACTATGACTACTGCTTTCTCAGCAGACTTTTTGGAGGATGGATACCACCCTCATACCACCTCACACCCGGGGCCAAATGCAACCTCCAATGCTCTGGTCACTCTAGTGACCATGAGACTTTGCTCAATGAAGTCATAGTGTGCAAGTAAGTCACTCCCTGAGCTGCTCAGATGACTTCCAGACTAAGCTACATTCACCAGTTATATCTGCTGTTCTTTGGGATATGGTTTTGTATAAACAGCAATGGTTGAAAGGAGGCAATAGACAGAGATTGGTTGGTGCAATCTGAATATGGACAGTGTCTCGTTTCTCGTGGATGTCTCGCTTCCCTGTGATTTGCCTTATTAGCTGATATGAGAAACTATTAGCATGACTTGGCTGACGGGGTTGGAAAGACTTCATATTGGTGTTAGTAGATAACAGATCGGAACTCGTTACTGCTGTATCAGAGATGGTTAATTGACTTGCAAACAAACCATTTTTTAAGTGTGCATTTCTCAAGATGATTTATCCCATCTCCGGTTATCATTCTCTTTCTCGCACTCAACTTTACTATTACCATGGAATACAAAGTTAAGTCATCGCTCGCTATCTCTGCATGGGATGATCAAGAGTCACGCCCAAGTACAGCGTAGTCCATGTACCATATACATGGAGCACTGCAGATACTGCGTACTGCATCATCCCAGCATCTACTGTCTCCCCCTCCCTGCCTGTCTCTCATCTCTCGACAGACTATGTTGTACTAAATTTGCTAGATTTACACAAGTACAAGCCAACCAATGATAAAAGTCTCAGCTCCTGTCATACCACCCTTTGAAACTACTGCCTCCGAACATACTGGTTCGAAGTGCTCCCTCAATCTCGCTGTATAATACTCTTTGAATGCATCTTGAAATTTGCTCAAGCAAGGCCTCAATGTGGATCTTCAACCTCGCTCGATGCTGGTCTCCATCTGCTTCTCCAAACTGGCTTAATTACAGCCTGCAAGTTTACCTCCAAGCTCCACGAATTATCGCATCCATGTGTATGTCCGAAGTTACTGCATTATGACCTCCTAGTGTATTTCCAAATTCGCTCAATCACAATGTCCTAGTGTATCACCCAACATGCATGATTACGGCCTCCAAGTGTATGTCAAATGTTATACGATTACGGCCTCCAAGTTCTCATAATTACAGCCTTCAAATGGATGTTGAACTACGTTCGATCTCGGCCTCAGAGTACATCTCAAAACTCGCTTGATCACAGGCTACAACCTTATCTTGATACCAACACACATATGGCCTGCAGGTGTCTCTCCAACTGCGAATGATGGTAGCCTCAAAGTGCATCTCCATACACACTTGATAACGGCCTCGCAGTGAATCTCGATGTTCGCTCACTGACGAGGTTATAACAATGTGGAGCTACAAAGTAGTTATCCGGTCATCAACAGTCTGACGCACATAACATGGCATCAGAAGTGACATCTTGTACAATAGCGGCCGTTGCTCCATGAGCATAGAAAGCAAGTGGGAGGCTATGAAGGGATACCAGGCCATTTTGAACAACTCAAATTGTGTGGATCCATGAACATTTGGCAAGAGATCATTAGGAACCACACACCTTGTATGCTTCCATGAATGCTCGCCAAGAGTCCATCAGAAACCAGACATAGTGCGCGGATCTAAGAATGCTCGGTAAGTGTGCATGGGACCAACAGCTTGGAAAGATGGAGTGTGTATTTGGTACAATGCGATAATGTCTTTCTACCTCTCAGTCTTCCAAACATGCGCTCCTTGTTACTTAGTGCATTCCCATTATCCATGCATCTCCGTATGTATATATATAGACACTCTGAGACAATACATGTCACTGTATAATGTAGCTAATCATGTGACTGTAACACTGACAAATATGATACACACATTGCCTTGTGGTCAAGAAACACTAACCACCACTGCTGCAAGAATATGGCACCAAATCTCCCACAGAGATTGCACATAGGTCTCAGCTGTGCTCAAGGTAGTGTTACCAACAGTTCCGTTTTCGGACCATTACAAATATAGCAGTTCCTAGACAACCAGGACCCGGATGGTTCAGTCGGGGATTGTGCCAAACAGTTCCCTCAATTAAATCGATGAATATCCATCTGATACTTTAGTGTTTGGTATATGCAATATGGAGCTTTAGACTGTGCATCTTTTTGTAGTGTCCGATTTTTGCTATCTTCAAAACACAGCCAGCTGCTTTGAAATTATTGTCATTTTTCGCCGAAAACGAGGTTTTGGGGCTGCCGCTTGCTGAGATTTAAAGATATCGGAAATCGGAGACGGCCAAAAGATGCGCCGTGCTGAGTTGCATATTTTACATACCAAACACTAAACTCTCTGATCAAAAGTTGTAGCCTTAAAGTGATGGTTCGGTTAAAGAATCGTCGATTTTTGATGTGGTAAGGCCATTGCCACACAGACCTATAAAACTGGCCGGGTCCAAACTGGGAACCGTTGCTAACACTAGATCGTGGTCCCCGGCACACCTGTTCTGAAGTTTCAGCTTCTCTTGATGGCTCCCACAAATCTGCCCAGAGGTCTCAGCATCTTCATCGATTGACGATTCTAAAAGTCAATCTCATAGCATTCTGACTGCACCACCATCAATCCAGATATTATTAGTAGCTGCTGAGATTTCTTTTGCAGAGTCTGAAGGAAGATTGCAAAGTTTCAGGGGGGCTTCGGAGCATCTGAAAGTACTCAGAAGCACTGATGAGAGCTACAGGTGCGTTTGGGGGATTTGAGTGTGGCTTCCAGACCGATTTGTATTTTGCTGATGTCGGAGGTTGTGACAGAGTCAATTTGGACATGCACTTGGAGGCCAGGATTGAGCAAATTGAAAGATGCCTTTGGAGGTGATTAATGAGCCTGCAGGGAGATATACTTCAAGGCCACGATTAATCAAACTGGTCAGAAGCACCTGGTGGTGGTCAATGTATTGGTAGTAGATCACAAGGAATGCACCATGGGAGCTCAGACACTATTCATTTCTTAACTTCTAATTGTGGGAATGATCACATTTGAGAACATCATCATCCGCTCAGAGATGAGAAACTGGCCGGGAGCAGGAGACAGGCAAACTTGGGATGATGAGGAATATTCTTTGTGCGTACACAGTGTTGACCCCTCAAAATTACATGCACAGTTACATTGGAATGATGTAACAATGTCTTCTTTATTGATTGTAGAGCTGAGAAAAAAAAAGTGTTATATGAAACAATATGGGAAAAATCGTGATGAGCAACAAGGACTTGAGTGAATTACATGTGCCAAATCATGTGCAATCATTGATACGGTATATATGTGTTTTGATCCAGTGGGTAACAACACCCATACGAGGTCTTCAAAACTCGACAAAACCTGCTGTAATGCTGATTTCTCATGTCCAGTGGTATTCTCTATATGGATCTCGTCTCCATACCAAATTGCTTTCTATCTTATCCACAACTCCACCATTGTCGCATAGAACACCAAGGTCAGTCATCCCTATGAATTTCAGTATCCGACAATTATCAGTTCACACAGCATTCAGTATTGCTCCCTGCATCAGCAATATGTAAATTGGTTCGGAAGCCACATGTAAATCAACCAGACAATCCGGTTGACTGGACCTGTACATCGACGTGCCTCCAAATGCTTTCAGGTCCAGCCGGACAATTCAATTCAGTTTGGAAGCCATTAGGAAACCTCCCGGATACTCTGATAACCCTCAGCAGTACTTTCAAGTGCTCCCTGCTGCTCCCAACCCCCCTCTGGAGCTATGCAAAGTGCTCTCAGACTCTGCAAGAGCATTTTCATGTGCTTCTGAAAGCACCGGAAGTGATGGTGGTACATTCAGGATGGTACGGGATTTGACTATTAGGGTAGTCATATGTTGGAGCTGCTAAACCTCTACGCAGGTCTGTGAGGGACTTTCAGAGCAACTGAAACCTCTGGACAAGCTATGCTGGAGACTTGGTGAAATAGTGTCACACCAGTGGTTCTTACAATTCCATAATTGCAAGGCATTTCATTGATCATATTTGTCTTTGTTAAAGTCACAAGATTCACTATATCATAATACGGCATGTATGATCTAAGTCCCTCTATATGTATACATATGGAGATATAGGGATGACACACAGTCAGCAACAGGCTGTGTATAGATTGGAGACCCTGGGGTAGATAGACATCCCCTCATTAGAGAAAATACACATGCTCTCTATCGCCCCTCTTCGTGTCATGCACTCTTGCGAAGCTTATGTAGAAGAACACAATTTGTGTGGATTCTCACGCACTCTTGCCAGTTGTTCATTAATTCACACAATTTGTCTGATTCATCATGGTCGGGTATTTCGTCATAACCTCCTACTCTCTTTCTATGCACATCAAGCATGTTGCATATATGGTTTATCCCTGTGACATATGGCTTCAGTTAGGCTGATGCATAATCTCTCTACGATGATGGTCATTCCAGGCTCAGCTGGAGATGCCAGACTCAACTGGAGATGCCAGCTGAGTGCGCATGCATACATACAAGACATACTCTGAATACTGTATATATAAAAGCACAAATGTACCTGAACTTAAAAATACAAGCTTCATGAAATTAGCACATTTGAGCAGGTTATGAATGTGGTTATCTCTACTATCTAAATATCATGATCTTTCCTACGATCTGTTTCACGATCTCCAAAAAGTATGTCATGAACTCTACACCTTGTCACCATGCCAACAGCCGCATAAACAGCACTAAAACTTATCACCATCACAAGTCATCTCCATGCTCTCATGGTGACTACCTACAAACCCGCCTTCAACATGACCATGTAGGGCGATATCCCTAAGCTCACTCACGACAACTGCGACAGATGGACAGACGACATAATACTCATTTTGTCAGCCATGAGGGTGTATGCAATTGTCACAAGAGAGCATCCTGAACTGCAGCTACTTGATATCGACCACGATGACAGCTTTGATGATTGGATGGCGAAGGAAGCCAAGACTGCATCCATAACTGAACTTTCCTATTCCCCTGAAGTATGATGTATTGTAAAAGGTATAAGAAATCTTCACAAGATGTGGAACTAGTGTTAGCAACGGGTCCGGGTAGCCCACCAGCGGTCTGGGTTTGGACCCCAAAAACGGGTCTGTTCGGTTCCAGACTCGGCCAAAAACCCGACCCGCTGACTCTTGGCGGGCCGAACCTGGACCTTTAACCTTGAACACGCGGGTTTGGCCGGGTTTGGCCAGACCCGTCGGTTCCAATCTCCGGTTCTGCGTTTCGGGTTTCACATTTATGGTTGCATTCAGATATGCTACTGTGAATCGTAAAATATTGACATTGGTACTGCACACTTCATTTTCAACGTATTAGCCGCCTTGATGTGGAAAAGAAGCATACTCACGCGCCCAACCACATCCTGAAAATGAGCGTCAACAAAGTGTGAACGATATTTGGTCTTGCATCTTCGGTAATATGAGTGGAGCATGATCACAAGCATCCATAAAGAAGGATATGGCAGCCTTTGTAGGCAGATATGTACAGTAGATTCTAGCCACATCCTCCGGGACAGTAACAACTTATTTCATTTACAGAGCTACCACTAAGTATTCTTGAGCCTTTTGGTATATAGTAACAGTCGAAACTATGTATATAGATAATAACCGCCACATCGCGCTGTGATTAACCATGATGGAAGGCCAACAATCGTTGACACTCTGTTGACGCGCATTTTGAAGATGGGGCAGGAAGCGTTTCACTTTCATTTTTGCCTATAAAGGTAGCCAATAATCAGTTTATGACAATGTGCAACCTGTCGCCCTGCAGATTACGCATCATACCTGACCAACAATCGTTGACGCTCCGTTGACGCTCATTTTCATGATAGGGCAGGGAGGGTATTGCACTCTGTTGTGCCTATGAAGGCAGCCAAAAATTAGTTTATGACTTAGTACAACCTATCGGAGGTGTGATTTTCCAAGATGCATGACCAAAAATCATTGACCCTCTGTTGACGCTCATTTTGATGATGGGGCAGGAAGGGTATTACTATCTATTTTGCCTATAAAGGCCAGCAAAAATACCTTTATGACTAAGTACGACCTATCGGAGGTGTGATTTCCCAGGACGCATGACCAAAAATCGTTGACGCTCCGTTGACGCTCATTTTCATGATGGGGCAGGGAGGGTATTGCAATCTGTTTTGCCTATAAAGGCAGCCAAAAATTACTTTATGACCTGCTACAACCTATCGGAGGTGTGATTTCCCAAGATGCATAACCAAGAATCATTGACGCTCCGTTGACGCTCATTCTCATGATGGGGCAGGGAGCGTACTGCCATCTGTTTTGCCAATAAAGGCAGCCAAAAATTACTTTATGACTTACTACAACCTATCGGAGGTGTGATTTCCCAAGATGCATGACCAAAAATCGTTGACGCTCCGTTGACGCTCATTTTCATGATGGGGCAGGGAGGGTATTGCTATCTGTTTTGCCTATAAAGGCTGGCTAAAATACCATTATGACTGAGTATGACCTATCAGAGGTGTGATTTCCCAGGACGCATGACCAAAAATCATTGACGCTCTGTTGACGCTTCTTTTGGCATGGCTGTATCCATAATATGCAATCAATTAATTTGGCACAGTCCATCATTCACATTGTTTTGGCTGCCTTTCTGGTGTTTTCATTCACTTTCTTCTTGATCACTACGTTGTGCTTTAACAATAGATAGATATATATAATAATAATCTGCAAAATCCCGTGTCTTTCGGTCACTGCTCATCATCAGGTGCAGGATCGCTCAATTCGCTGCTTTTGTCCTCAAAATGAATGTTAGCCGCATTACCACGCAACAGATAGTGTACTAACCTTCATCAGTCAGCATATCTGGATCAAAATCGGTATCATGCTTGGTATCCTCGTCATCTTTGAAAAATTCCGCACAGGGAAGAGCAGTATGCAAATACGTATATGCGGCTGGGAAATTGACGATTTCAGAAGGTCGAGCTCCGGAAGTGTTACCGGTTGGGCCGGATGGGGCGGGTGGCGTGCCGGGCGGATGTGCAGTCGGCTCTGGAGTCCGCACTCTGCGTCGGGCGGGTGGAGGTGCACCTGTTCCTGTTACGTCTCCATCATGTCTGCGGACTCTTTATGGTGCCTTTTTGGCATGGAAGGCAGCCGGACGTTTGGATTTGACAAAGCATTGCCGGGTGTCTTTGTATCGCAGCCTTCACCTTGTTATGCCCAGGATACTCAACACCCCGCTTCTTCTCTTCTCGGACCTTGGTGCAAGGTTTCTTAATAAGATATTTCATTGCCTCTATTGCGGCGCGCGAAAAGCCTTCTTTGGCCATTTTGGCCATATTCAACGCCAGGCGCATGTCGGACTGTTCCAGCTGTACCCGACCTCCTTGCCTTGCCATAGTTGCAGACATGTTGTAAACCTACAAGCTATTAGTTGCTGCTTCTAACAAGGAAATCTGGGTGTTACCTCTACCATATACACTTCGGTAGCCTCCTCTAAGGTGATTAATGCCTGTTTCATACACTCCCGGGAATGCTTATCAGGAAATTCATCTGCAAAAATCCCAGAGCTGACAACATCATGATGTTCAATTTCGCGGACTGTGCGGACACATGCCTTTGTCGACCATGGAGGTTACCCGTTACGGGCAGTAATAAATTCGTTACGTAGCTCTCTACGGACACCCGCTGTATGTTATACATCTAATTGACCGCCGATTGCCTCGATACGGATACACTCACATCCCACAGCATGCTGCTTCTGATTTTTCCTGCTTCCAGTCTTGCGGACAATTTTTAAATGTGCATCCTGGGTCATATATTTGGTGGCTGCATTGGCAGCGTCGCGGTCAACTAACTTGTGTCTGGGCTCTTGTTGTGTGCCAAGAATATCCGTATTTGATGAAGCGCATGCCAATCTGCCGGTATTCGATCTGCTCTCACCTGGCGGAGGTGGTTGTATATCCATGATGTGCTGGTGTGGAATAGAAGAGAAAGATGATAACGAGAGGAAGTGGGAAGCCCTGAGGATAATATAGTCAGCTTCATGTCAGAATGGAATAAGTAGCAGCCAACATGATCGTTATGCTCAAGATGAATCATACTGAGTATGGCTGCAAGTTGCAGGAGTTTCCCACCACCCCGCAATTTGCAAAGAGTTGGTCTGATGTTGTTTGTTTGTTAACAGGGATAAATTACAGTGTAAGACCGCTGGAATCGCTCGATTGCTAGATATAAATAGAATGCAGTTCGAGGGAAAGGACATCTGCTGATGTTTGTCTCAAATAATCCCCGGTATATTACATGAAAATGACACTAACAATCATGTCATATCGTACGGTTAGCGTCTCTATTCCTGATTTCTTGATAGTCAAGTGGGAGATTTTGCTTTGTTCAAGATGAGTAAACATACCAACCTTGACATAGAAGACGCAGCTTGCCTCCATATTGTTCATAACTTGCAACATCCAACATCTCGCCCAACAACAAAGTCCACGCAAACTACAATGGTCAATGCTCCGAAAAAGAACTTTTTGCCACTTCCGGCAGGGAGATACAGTAAATCGACAAAGCGGTGAACCCAACGACATCATCATGCGAATGAAGGCAAGTGCAGGTTGGAGGCAAAGAGAGTCCGAGCCCTTGGGGCATTGCGCAGCTTGAGATCCAAAAAGAAGCTTGCAGCAGAAAAGCGACGAGAAACACACTTTTTATGCAATGAAGAGAAAGAGAAATTGATTGAGGATTATGTTGAGAGGGAAACTGCTGGGGCAAGAAAGCGAGTTGAAGATGCAGAGGCTGCGGTTCACCAAGAGCAGGACGATATGACGCAGGCTGAAATCGCGGGATTGACGTCCAGAGAGCCCGAAAAGACGTTTGAGGAGATGCTGGTTGCTATCGGAGACAGTCTGAGTGATCTTGCAAGTTGCAACGATGGGGAGGATGGGGAAGACGAGGATGATGAAGAGACTGAGCAGGGAAAGCTGAGGGATGATGACAAACCCGGCTGGGTGATGAGCACAATCACCAAAACGGTCCAGCAGCGCATGGAGAGCTTTCGGCAGAAGCAGATGAAGCTCGACGAACTGACTCAACCCAGACAGAAAGATGCAGCTGACCACTTCCGTGAACGAGATAAGAAATACGCCACATCTGAATTGAGGGTTCCGGCTGTCGTTCAGCAGCAAACGAATGTTGACGCTCCGGCATCTCTGCCGACAACATTTGGAGAGCTTATGGAGCGTCGTGGCATTGTCCCCGGAATATCGCAAAGGCCGCAAGGGACTTCTCGACCAGAAAGTAGTCATATCAGGCTAGGTTTGGTGAAGCCGCAGTCAAAATCAATCATACCGAGTGGTGAGCCAGATGCGGAGTCTGAATCGTCCACGTTACTGAATGCGAAGCCAGTTGAACCAGTAAGCTTTTACCCCTGCATATAGCCTCCCGCTAATTACCATATAGGTATCGGATTCCGATGAAGAGATGGTGACAGCTCCCGCGTCTGCGGAAGAATAGATATACAAAGTGTAATTCTTGACGTCTGATCCCGGTGAAAAGCAAGGTGTTTACCAATTTTGCTACATGTCAGCTATTTCTTGATTTCAGTGACCAAATTGTGAGACATGATAATTTATCTGTGCATGTGCAAGGGTCAAACGCACCATGTGAATGTTCTAAAATCCAAATTGCACTGTAAAACAGCCCAAACGTTCAGTTTCCTTTTGCATGTGACTGTTAAGTGACAAAGCAAAAGCAATATTAGTGACGAAATATGCTAACAAAATTTAAGTAAGTAATGTCATACGTGTCGTAAACAGAGCGGTCAGTGAGCACAACGAATCGATCTGAACGACAACCATCATGTTGAATTCATCCATGTATCCAACTGCATAACTCGCCGCACAGACCTGGTGCACATGGTTGAGATATTTGAAATTGCTTGTGGTACGTCATGGAAATTGAGGAGAAGGAGCTGAATAAGGAATGCTAAGGAAGTCAAGCTATATTTACTAAAAACTAGTGAAATGATCTACATGCCGTCAATTGCCGGCCGAAAGTGCGAGAATGTAATAGGCCAAGTCGTTTCTCACTCAGATAGCGTAGATAGCAGTTGATCAGAAATTGAGACGTAACAAAACTCCTAGATGCATATGATAATACATACAAACGTAATACCGGATGTCAAAAATGAGTATATGATTCGTTGCATACAATTCTTGAGTGTACAAAGGCTGTTTCGATGTGATTAATGTGAGAGTCAACAGAGTGTCAACGATTTGAAGTCATACACATTCGGCAATCAATGGGCTGCATTGTCAAATCGGTTCAAAGTGAATGTATCAGTCGGCGTTATTGCGAAAAAAGCAAATGACTCGCTTGTTGTCACTTCCTAAAAATGAGCGTCAACGGATCGTCAACGATGTTTGGCATTGCGTCATGAAACATCCAGTAGGTTGTGCAGGTACAGCAAGTCATAATCGAACTATCGGCTGCCTTTCAATACAACAATGGTGGTAGCAACATTTCTACTATGTCCTGAAAATGAGCGTCAACAGAGCGTCAACGACTTTTGGCCATGTATCTTGGAATATGCACGGGCTGTGCGGCGACATTACTCCATAATCGCGCTATCGGCCGCCTTTCTAGGCAAAAACTCTTGCAACAACATCGCTACTATGTCCTAAAAATGAGCGTCAACGGAGCGTCAACGACTTTTAGCCTTGTATCATGGAAAATCCTAGCGCTATCCGGCGACATTGTGCCATAATCAGATGTTCGGCTGCCTTTCTAGGCGAAAACGGTTTTGACGACACCGCTACTATCCCCTAAACATGAGGGTCAACAGAGTGACAACGACTTTTGGCCTTGCATCTTGGAATATGCATGGGCTGTGCGGCGACGTTACTCCATAATCGCGCTATCAGCCGCCTTTCTAGGCAAAAGCGTTTGCAACAACATCGCTACTATGTCCTAAAAATGAGCGTCAATGGAGCGTCAACGACTTTTCACCTTCTATCATGGAGAATCCTAGGACTTTCCGGCAACATTGTGTCATATTCAAATAGTCAGCTGCCTTTCTATGTGATAAGGGTTGCGAAGACACCGCTACAATGTCCTAAAAATGAGCGTAAACGGAGTGTCAACAACTTTTGGCCATGCATCTTGGACAATCTGAGGGCAGTGCGGCGACATTAACACATAATCAGACTATCGGCCATCTTTCTAGGGAAAAATGCTTTTGACGACATCGTCACTATGCCCTAAAAATGAGCGTCAACGGAGTGTCAACGATTTGAGGCCTTCTATCTCGCAACATCAACGGGCTGTGCGACTACAATGATCCATCATTGCACTATCGGCCGCCTTTCTAGGCAAGTATGCTTAGGACAAGATCATAACCATGTCCTAAAATGAGCATCAATAGAGCATCAACGATTTTTGCGCTGGCATCTTGGATAATCTTACCGGAATGGAACGCAGATAAACCACAATGAACCTATTGTCAGCCTTTATTGGCAAAAATGAAAGTGACGATATCGCGTCCGCCTCCTACAATTGAGCGCCCACGGTGCGTCAAGGCTCCAAATGCTACACAGCAATAAACTGCATTATGCTGTTCCTAAATGGTGTTTTACGCGGTCAGTCGTTGCAATTTGTTCTTGTATTCAACTTCACAAATATGGATGCAATGTCTTACTAATCTGATTATTTTCCTCGTAGCTGTAGAGTCAATATTTGAGAATCCATAGTCTGCTTTACTGTATCGTTATTTTCAGCAGTCTTTTGAGTCGTATTACCCACCTTCCTAATTTCTACCGCCATGTCAGTTACAAAATCTTTGAACACCTCATTGTTCGAGGTTATGATCTCTTTCAAAAATGGACATGTCTTTATTCGCGATTTGAGCGACCTTACTTTGCAAATCATCTTCGACGCATGGTGGGCATCAATGAATGTAGGCTCGAAGCGGCCTATTGTTTGGAATGCTTCTGGACATGCGCCTTCGTGGCGATTCTATTTACACTGTGGAATTGAGGAGACCGGCAGCCCTGGCATCATATGTATCGTTTGCCATGAAGTTCTTCGCCATCCATCAGAACATGGGACAAGCTCAATCGGGAAACACTTGCTCGCAAAAGATCACATCGCAAAGTTAAGCGAATTAACAGAGTCAGAGGTAACTGAATTGACTAGTTCAACGGTCGATGAAACAGCTTTGGCCATTTTGAAGAGGCAAGGAAGTCGAGCAATCACAATATTAAGTTTGCAGAGGAAAATCATATTTGATATCCAGTTTAATCCATATTGACCAAAATGACAGACAAAACATTCCAAACTAGCAGCTAAGGACTTTGAAACTTCCGAATTTCACCAAGACACGTGGAATCGCTACCTCATGTTAGGGTTTGTTTCGGCACATATTCCATGGAACGCTATATCAAATCTTGAACTACGGCGGTCGTATAAGGCATTATGCGACAACCTAGTGCCGCCATCTGCTACAACTCTTAGTAACATTTGCCGGAGGGAATATGCACTGACACTGGATGCAATTAAGACGCAATTGCCGGTACGAAATAAAGTGAGTTTAGCTTTGGACGGATGGACATCAACAAACAAATTGGCCATCCGATCGCTCATTGCTTACTATATGGATCGAAATTGGGCATTGAGTGAAGTTCAACTCGCTTTCGATGAGGATGATCCCCTGTTCTATTCCTCTTTCGAAAGCTAATTAAGGATGATAGGTCAAGGGCCTGCATACTGCAGCAAGACTAGCCATACATTTGAAGGATGTGCTTGATCGTTTTGAGCTTACCGACGGCTGTTTACTTGGTATTACAACTGATAATGCTTCCTCAAATTACTCGATGACACGCGAGCTGCAATCAACACTTGAGGCCTCTGGAATCGAATGGCCCGCATTGAGGAACCACATACCCTGCATGGCAAACATCATACAGCTCGCTTTAGGTGCATTTATGAGCAGTCTCAGTGTGAAAGGCCGCACCAAGTCTTGGGAAGCCCATGAGCGCGATCAGCAATTTGGAGAGAATGAAAGCATAGACGGTAGGAAGAGTCAAAGACTTTGAAAAGAGGGCAATGCTAGAATCAATATGATGTCGGCCATGAAACCAGGTTTAGCAAAGATAATTGAGAAAGTACGTATTTCATGATATTTTGAAAGTCCTGAAGCTGACCTTCATATAGCAGAGAATGCTTGCTGTATTAATTACGCTAACACCTGGTCGCCGAAACGAGTTCATTGATTGTCAAAATGGCAAAGTCCGCATTACAGTACTTCCGATTATGGATGTGAAGACACATTGAAACTTTATACTGGAGTTGCTCGAGCACGCCTACCGCGTACGGGAATTCACATGCGAGTGGCTTCAAAATCCAAAATACAGTGAATACTGGCCGGTATTCACAACTCAGGATGAATGGACGATTGTCAAGTATCTCATGGAAGTATTGTGGCCATTTCGATATTGGACCCTTTGGATGTCGAAGAGGCATACAGTTACCTTGCATCACGTTATCACAGTATACAATGACATGTTCGATCACATGGATGGCGTGATGCGAGCTATGGCCAAGAAGACGACTAAGTGGAAGGAAGACTTGTTCTTCGCGGTAAAGTTAGCTCGAGAGAAGCTGTCAAAATACTATGCCAAAGTGACTCCAACGATGGCCATGCTTCTGATTTCCGCACACATCCTTGATGCTTTCCGGAAGTTGCGATTGTTTAGCAAGTGGGACAAGGGAATGGATATTAATCCTGAGGACGAGACATCCTACGCAACACAATACCTGGAGGCCTTTCTGACGTATGTGGAGAATGTATACTGCGCCAAACATCGACGTGTGCCGGTCAATAAACTTGAAACCATACCGAGCAGCAATCTTGTCCCCTCCACAATAGCTTCAGGGTCCTATCAATCAACCTTTGATCCATGTGATTTGTCCAGCGATGATGAGGAATACTTAACGCCTAACAATGTGGCTGAAATGAGCCCTGGACGAAGTGATTACGCAGCCCGCTTATTGACCGCCGCCAGGCTCTATTTGAATTCTCCGCCTGAAGCACCAAAGAACTGGGGACAAATTAATCCAAATCTCAATGATTACCACTCCGACCCAATGGAGATTAGCAGTACATTTTGGGTACCGGACATAACCGATTGGTGGCGACAACAGGAGGAAACGCACTCAAAGTACGCCGATCTCTCCAACGTGGCGCGTGACATATTCTCTATCATACCACATGGTGTCGGAGTGGAGGCCAGCTTTTCCCTTGCCTGAGATGTCATTGGCTGGAGGCAGTCAAAAACCACAGGCAAGACCGTTCGCAAAAAAGTCGTCATAAGGCAGTTTGCTCGAGCCAATAACGGGATTCTGGCTGGCACTGACCCGGAATTGGATACCACAAACACAGAAAACAACTCGGATCTGAAGAAAGAGGCGAAGGAAAGGAAGTTGCACACAATGGCCAAGGTTCACAACTTTTTGGAGATGTGGCAGGGTAGCCAAAACCTACGTGCTGCCCAGAAGGAATCTGGCGCTCAAAACAAGCAGATGACCGCTGTAGGATATATTTCGGACACCGCAGAGATCGTCAGAGCATCCTGGTCACTCTTTCATCATGATGGTGCCGCTGCGTTTAAATTGTCAGAAAGATCACCTTTGCCACCAGCTTTGTCTGTAAAGAACCTCCCTGGAGGACAAACTCGAATCTTAAATGTTCGCCGAATACGGAGAATCAACTTTATGTAGTAGAAAGTGATGAGGATAGCGCACCGGAAAGCATTTCGGACACCAATGATTGGCTAAACTGGAATGGCGACTTCGATAATCCAAATCACAGCGAAGATGATTGCGCAGCGGATGATGAATCTGATAAACAGCAATACCATCGCATCGAGGATTCGGAATGCCCAGAGCAGTAGGATGTGAGCACCGTGCCAAATGTGCCCAGATTGGTTCGGCTGATACGGAAGTCAAAGAGACAGGCTGAAAAGGTGTGTGTGACGGTCAGTGCAGTTGAAATGCGGAGAAATAAAGCAGGGAAGAAAAAGTACGACAGAATGTGTCAATGGTTCACCAGCTTTATGTACCTTGACCGAGAGTTTCAGTTAGAGATATATTATGGGCGAATGGTAAGAAGTAGCTTGTGAATGTCGGTTCATAAATAGATGTATAGCGGGCGCAATGAATCTTTTGGCATGATACATCATTTTTAGTCGTGTGGGAGTGAACAGTGCAACACAGTTATGCCGCTCGGCTTTGCCACAGGGCTGGGTCTCAATGAGGTAGAAAGAAAACCGATAAAGTCAAATCAGGATGCAAACAATTATCGACGCCAGCAGATGTTGAATGGACAATACATTAAAATGAGTGTCAACGGAGCATCAATGATTTGTGGTCTTGTAAGTACGGTAATTCACCGGTGACTTAGTCGTTGTTATGCATAACGGACGTACTGGCCGCTTTTATTGGCAAAAGAGATCGCAACACGGTCACCGCCCCATTCTTAGCATGAGTGTCAACGGAGCGCCAACGATTTGTGGTCTTGTAAGTACGGTAATTCAGCAGTGACTTGGTCATTGTTATGCATAATGGACGTATTGGCCGCATTTATTGGCAAAAGAGATAGCAACAAGGTCACTGCCACATTCTTAGCATGAGCGTCAACGGAGTGTCAACGATTTGTGGTCTTGTACGTACAGTAATTCACCAGTGACTTGGTCGTTGTTATGCATAACGGACGTATGGGCAGCTCTTATTGGCAAAAGAGATAGCAACACGGTCACCCCTCCATTCTTAGCATGAGCGTCAACAGAGCGTCAACGATTTGTGGTCTTGTAAGTACGGTAATTCACAAGTGACTTGGTCACTGTTATGCATAACGGGTGTATTGCCCGCTTTTATTGGCCAAAGAGATAGCAACACGGTCATCGCCCCATTCTTAGCATGAGCGTCAACGGAGCCTCAACCATTTTTAGCTTTGCATCTGGAGTAAGTTATGTTCCGATTGGTTGTGGATATTCATTTATGAGATATTGGCAGCCTTTACTGGCCAAAACAACAGCGACATGCTCCGTGCGGCATCCTGAAAATGAGCGTCAACGGAGCGTCAACAGTTTTAGGACTTGCATATTTCGTAATCAAGGCATCGTGCGGATCTTCGCGTGCATACCTGTATTATTGACCGCCTTGTAAGGCAAAAATACTATATATCGAAGGTGAATTACAGATACCAAATTACTCGATATTGCATACTGCTCAACAAGTAAAAGCACATTGTTGGTTGCTGAAAACGCGATTTTGATAAGATACTATTAACACACCGCAAATTCAGGAGCCTTATATGAATCTATAGATGGACCCATTGGGCAACCCGCTGACAACCCGCCCAATTCAGACTGGTTGGGAGTTTTCCATGGAACCGTACCCGAGTGGGCAGTTCGGGTTTATTGATGACCCGGACTGCCAATTTGGCAACGGTTCGGTTTGCACCCGGACCCGGACCCGAAGTGACGGTCCGGAACCGTTGCTAACACTATGTGGAACACACTAGAAATCAAGCTGGACACTGCCTGATCCTATATCAGCAGAGAGGACACTCTTCGTCAGTTCCATGCCTGCTGACCTAAGGTGGAGAAACCACCGAAAGCATTTTTCACCAAGCTGAGTAACTACCACATACAACTGGACAATACGAACAATGCCATCACCGATCATGATTTCCGCCCAGAAATATGCGCATCCCTATTATCTCAGTATGTAATGATAATAATGGTTCTAAACCATAGAAGACTCTTACCTACACCCGAAGAAACTATGTATGAGCTCTTAGAGGAAGTAACTACAGCCAGCCTCACGAATGCACTTGGAGATGCATCCAAAGGGAGCACCACTTTGCCCCAAGGTGGCGCCATCTGTTGCCGAGGCCGTGAGCGTGGTGGATGTGGTGGATGCGACGGCCCTGGAGGACAATGTAGAAGCAGTGAAACTGGAGACAGTAAAGAAAGTTAGTGCCCAAATTGCAAAATTGACAACCACACTACGGATAGATGCAGGAAACGGAAACGCGCCGAGGGCGGAAGAATCATTGGGAGAAAGGACGCGCACAGTTGCATCCAGTGTGGGCTCCCAGGACATTTCAAAGTCACTTACGTCTGCTACAAACGTATAAAGATGGGATGGATAGTGAAAAAAACCCCCACTATAGCAGCCCTGGCTACAACCGAAGACTGCGATCCCGTCTAACTAACCGCTTGTGCTGTGATAGCTGCCATGGTGAGTCTACTCTGGGTCGTTGATTCCAAAGCGTAACAGCACATGTGCAATGACCGCAGCAGCCTCTCAACGTTCAAAAAGCTCTCACCTCCTACAGTAATTGACCTTGGAGAGAACAATTCAGTCACTGCTAAGCATTACGGTTTCATCGGCATCATACAGACGTACCCAATGGAAGGCCTCCATACTCATACTCATCGATTCTGTCTTCTATCAATCAAACAATGACATCTGGCAGGCCATACGACTATATTTCGAAATAGAAAATTCTCCATAACTTTGCCATCTTCCTGCAACCTCGCCGGAAAACAATTCAATGCCACATATATCCTAGTCCATGCAACCGCACTGTTATCAACTACCGAATACGGCGAAAGAGAAGTAGTGACAGCTCACTTCCAGAAGTACTAATAGCAGAGCCTAGAATCAAGTCTACAGTCGAATCATCCAGAGTATCTATTCCAGCTGAAACCATGTTTCTCACAATCTCAGAATCAAGACTATGGCACCGACGACTAGCTCATATGAACCCTACTACCATGAAATCTCTAGCTAGCAGATATACACATGATGACTCTATGTGCACAATCTGCATCCAGGTCAAGCACAAGCAAAGGTTCAATACAGTGCCAGTCAAGTGCACTACAAAGCCCATCGAACTTGTACATTTGGATGTGTGTGGTCCCTTCTCTACATCAACCATTGCAGACAATCAGTACTATATAATATTCATTAATGCCTACCTGAGGTTCACATCCGTAAGGCTGCTCCCAAATAAGCAAGGTGAGACATGCACCTCCGCCTAACAGTCATTTGAGGCCCGAGTAGACTGAATGGATAACGATATCAAACAATTCCAGTGTGATAATGGACAGAGAGAAAATCACATAATGACCTTCCAAGGATGTCCTCGTGACCTGTAGTACCACATATGAGGCATTACCTCCATACGATTACAATAGAAACAAGGTTGCCTATCGCATCAGCCGTACAATCACCGAAAATGCTCGAGAAATGATGACTGACTCCCTGGCTCCAGTTCAGTTCTGGAGAGAAGAATATAATGAAGCAGTCTATCTCCATCAGACGTCACAGAATAAATGCCTAAACCCAAGAACTGACCATGATAGCTATTAAGCACCGTATGAAATGCCATATGGGATGCTTTCTGGATTTGAAAAACTGACACATGATGCTGATGGCAACAAGATATTGTATTCAAAATCTCTCCACAGCATACACTGATTCTGGTGGTATGCAAGCTGACTTGTCTGCAAAGTGCAACACCAAGGCAAATTCGGCCTGAGATCATATCCCTTTATAATGGTATACTACATGCATGATTCAGAGCATTTCGGGGATATGGGACCAAGAATTTTCGAGAGTGAAAGCCCAATCATAAGTCATCTTCAATGAAGAAAGGAATGCACACATGTCATCCCAAAATCACTGCAATGAGTTCAATGTAGTTGAAATACCCGAAGATAACAAAAATGCCGAAGAAATACATCCAGGAGATGAGCCTCTCCGAGATAATCAATCTGCACAGATAGGTGACACATCTTGATGACATATGGATGAAACTCCTGATCAGGAACCAAAAAATGTCCACTGCCGATGCCTCCCCCAGGAGAATCTGATGGCCCATCGTGCCACAGCCAATACAGAATATATTGCCCACAGCCCGTGCCTCCACAGAGAGGATATGACTGCGCGGCGCTCAGCACCCGCAATCTAGAAATCATACTAAGTACTATAAGCACGGCCAGCTCCAGCTTCAGTTCCAATGCCTGCTCTGCCGATAGGGGGTCATGTCACAAGCAGGTCCAGCTCCAGCTCCTTTTCCAGTGCCTGCTCTGCCAACAGGGGGTCGTGTCACAAGACGTCAAGAAACAGCCTCCGCAGAAGCATCAAAAGCATCCGCAGCAGATCCACTCATCTATGCAGAAGCTATGGAAAGCCCACAACGATATCATTTGAAATGAGCCATAGAGGGATAAAGCACGAGAATCCTGCTCAATGACACCATCTACACTCTCAGCTTCTGGGAAGCACAGAAACTACACAGTAAGCCGATTGGCTCTACGTGGGTCTATAAGACTATATGCAATCCTGACGTGTCCACATGGTACAAAGTATGGATAGTCATAAAGGGATACGAGGAGACATATTTTGGTGAAGTTTATGACCCCGTTGGGAAGCAAACTGTGTTTCGGTATGTCATCTCTCTCATTGTGAGATATGGCTGGAATATGGACCACTTGGATAGAGTTACGGTCTTCCTAAATCTCGGAATCAATGCTGATGATATCTATATAACTCTACCAGAAGATTGGCCACAAGGCCTAAATGCAACATAAATCATTTGCAGAGTCAGGAATGCTCTCTATGGCCTCAAAGAAGCTCCACAGTTATGGCACAATGATATCAATGCTATTTTGCTCGGTCTTTAGTTCACACAGTCTACAGCCAATCTCAACCTCTATCTCCGCAGCAATGGCATTTTGATACTTCTGTATGTTGATGACATCCCCATGTCATATCCGGAGGCCACCGCCAAGGCTGCGATTGAGGTCCAGGCAACAGTCTTAGAGGAGTATATGGTTCGGAACCTGGGCCCATCACGCCAATTCCTTGGCATCGAGATGTCCAGAGATGAAATTCGTACCAGAATCAGTCTCGGTCAGAAAGCCTCAACCACCACAATCCTCAAATGATTTGGCACGGAGCATAGTCACGGCATCTTGACGCCCATGGATCCCAATCTGAATCTGGACTTTGCTGATGATTGGGGGGAGAAGGAATTGGAAGATATCACAGACTATAAAGCAGTGGTGGGATCACTAATGTATACAGTAATTGCGATTTGGCCAGATATCTATTATGCAGTCGCTACGTTTTCTTTTTACGATTTGCTGCCATTCACCAGTCATATGACAGCTGCCGAGAGCGTCTCTCAGTATCTCAAATCCACAGCCAATTTTCCACTACACTTCAATGGCAATGGCATTGACATTGGCATTGACATTGGCATTGACATTGGCATTGACATTGGCAACTCTCTCTTCATGTACTCAGATTCGGATTGGGCCAATGACAGCGCGGACTGCAAATTGCAAGAAGCCCATGGGTTTCACCCCAGCACTGGAGCTATATTCTGGCAGTCTCGAAAGCAAAGTCTAATTGCCATGTCAGCACTCATGGCTGAGTTGATCGCCTGCCAGGTGGCCTCTTGAGAATTGAAATGGTTACTTCAACTACAGAAAGACATTGACAGTAAAGACAGACTACTGCTGCCAACCAAAAGCAACAATCAGGGTGCTCTTACCCTGATAATGACGGCATTGATTAAACCTCGAACCAAACACATCGACGTTTGCTATCACAATATTCGAGATCTGCTTAGACAACGAATAGTCAACCACTAATACAGACACACAGACCAAAATCTGGCAGATATACTCAGCGAAGCACTTACTAAAGATAAGCATATGAAGTTCACCAAAGCAATAGGTTCATGGTAATGGAGGGTGTGGGAATATGGATTTCTTGGTTTATATGGATGGCCATCCTGAGTCCACGGTAGTACTCTTTCCCTGCTTACTTACCATGCAGAGTTTGAAGAATGGTACTATGGGAATCACAGATTGTTTGTTTATTTACATGATTGTGTGTTTCTTGGTTTGTTTTCTTGCTCCACAGAGTGAAGCCAAAGGGGGGAGTGTTGTATATCATCAGCAAGATGAATTTTGGTTGCGTGGAGCCTCTGGGAGTGTCTGAGAGTTGTCGGACCAGAATCCCAGGGTGGTCTGATCACAGACTTTACTGGACCGATTCAGCCGCCTTCAGATGCACCTGGGAGCACCTGGGAGCTCCAACCACAAGCTTGGGAGCACGTCGAATCGCCATAAAGTAGTGTGGAAAAAACATTCACTTCTTTGGGAACGCTGCTGGTGCACCTGAAAATCATGGCTACTATTTATTGTTCAATGTTTTTAAAACTTATGTAATCAATCCGTATTCTCATTTATGTATCAATGTATCAATATAGCAACCCATCTACGCATGGTATATCAAGACTGGCAACAGACAGTGCTTCATTGCCATTGCAGGTTTGCCTGAAAATCACAATCAATTGAACTGGGAGATACACTTGATGACCGTGATTGAGCAAGTTTCGAGATGCACCTTTGAGTATTTGATTGAATGAACTCAGAGTTACACTTGGAGGCCTTGATAGAGTGAGATTGGAGATGCATATGGAGGCCATGATCAAACTGGTTTGGAGATGCAGTTGGAGGCAATGATCGAGCGAGATTGGAGTACTTGGAGGTGGTCGATGGGAGGCACGTTGGGTGCTATGACTCTATTCATCACTTTGTTAACGTGCAACCATGGGAATATGACAAGGTCACTTTACCTTTGAGCTCTCTTGCAGTGCTGGCTGGTGGCGGTCAATCTGTAGGGTGGTACACCAGAAGCTGAATCTACAATCAGGGGTCAACTAGTAATCTGGTGAGAATGAAAGGAAGATGGATGTTCCTGGGTAGATGTTGTACTAAGTGTATAGTGTACTTCGGTGTATGGTATAATCGGTGGAAACTGTTCTTCGGTGTGTGCGGTACTCAGTGGATGCTGTCTTATGTGTATGCTGTACTTGGTGTATTCTGTACTTGGTGTATGCTGTACTGAGTGTTTGCTGTACTTGGTGTATGCTATATTCAGTGAATGCTGTACTCGGTGTATGCTGCAGCGGGTGTATGCAGTACTCTGTGTATACTGTACTCGGTGTATACTGTCCTTGGTGTGTCCTCCACTGTGTGTTAACTCATGACCCTGGCATGGAGAGATAGTGACAAATGACTAATGCTTGTGTTCTGCGATGATCGTAGAGTGAAGGACGCAAGAAAGACGGATGGGGGATGAAGATAGTATTTAAATCGATGATGAGAGCGGATATGAGAAATCAGGGGTATGACATACCCGATTAGATTTGGAAGAACTAGTATCGGTTTTATTCCCTTCTGGATTGGGACTTGTAACTGCCGTAATGGCAATGGTCCCATTGACTTGCACATAACTACTCTTAAGTCCCAGTTTCTCATGATGATTTCCTTCATATCTCTCTGCCTCATCCTCAACTCTACCATCACCTAACAACATGAAGTAAAGTCATCCCTCTCTATCATTCTATGCTATGATCATGAGTCAACACCGAGTACAGCATACACCGAAAGCAGTGTACACCGAGTACTGTATCATCCCAAGATCAACTCTCTCCCGCTCCCAGTGAGTGTTTCATCTTTTGGGGAACCTTGTGGTACTCAACTCTCTGCATTGCGACAATGATGAGGTAACCAGTGAGTCCAGTCTTAGCTTCCGATCTTACTGCCTCCAAGTATTCATCCCATCTCGTCCGTTCTTGGCGTCCAAGTGCAGCGCAAAACTCGCTCGATCATCATGTTGGAATGCATCTCCAATCTTGCTCGATCATGGACTTCAAGTGCAACTCCAAACGGGTTCAATCACACGGTCGGAGTGCATCGCCATACTCGCTCATACACAGTGTGGTGAAATGACAGAACTAGACGGAAGAGAGTACGATGATGTGAAAGGCTACCTGGCTGTGAGAAACACCCCAAATTGCGTGGATCTATAAAAGCTCGGCAACAGTGCATGGGATCAAGTGTTGGGAAAAATGGTATCTATTTCGTATAATCAGATGATGTGTATCTACCTCGGAGTCTCCCAATATACTCTCTGGCACTGAGCTATCTCCATTATTCCTAAATGTCTGTACACCCTCTCTCCATCCCCATTTTCATTATATATCTGGACTCCCTAGCTGGCTTCCCCACGCCAAACTGAATGGCGATGGTGGTGAGAAATGGATTTTCCCGCCACAACAGCCTCCATGTGCATCACTGAGTTCCCACATTCAGCATCTCCAGGTGCTCCTCTGATTACTCTCCAGTACGGTATAAATATATATAGAGACATAGATAACACATGCTATATTATGATGTAGCGAATCTTGTGACTAACAAAGACAAATATAATAGACAAAATACCTTGTGGTTATGGAACCCTGAGAACCACTGCTGTGAGAATATGGTACCAAGTTTCCCACAGAGCTGCATAGAGGTCTCAACTTGCTCTTGAAGTTTTCGCAGACCTGCACAGAAGTCTCAGCTGCTCCAAAATTTGACTATCCTATAAGTCAAATCTCGTCGCTCCTGAGAATGCTCTTGCACAGTCTGAGAGCACTTTGCTTAGCTCCAGGAGGGCCTGGGAGTATCTGGAAGTAATTAAGGGAACTGGTTAACTCGACCAGAGTGTCGAGGAGGATTGCTTGTGGCTTCCAGACAGATTTACATTTTGCTGATGGTATGGTTTATCTCCCTGACATATGGCTTCAGTTGGGCTGATGTATAATCTCTCCAAGATGATGGTCATTCCAGGCTCAGCTGGAGATGCCCGACTGAGCAATGGATGCCAGCTGAGTGCGCATTCATGCATATAAGACATACTCCGAATACCGTATATATAAGCGCATGAATGTACCTGTACCTAAGAATACAAGCTTCTAGCAATCAGTACATTTCAACAGAGCAAGAGCTGCTATTTGTCAAGAAATCCCATCGATTGCCCTGTGAGGTGTGGCGGAATATTGATAATAGAATGTCTGCCTTCTAGCTCCACCACAGAGTCATCAAGTGAGCATAGAGATGCACTCCAGGCTGTGATTGAGCAAGTTTGAGTGCCGTAATTGTGTGGGTTTGGAGATACACTTGGATACTGTGATTGTGCCAATTTGGAGGCCATAATTATGCGAGATTGGAGATACACTTGGAGGTTGTGATTGAGGGAGAAAAGAGACGCACTTGAAGGCCACAATCGAGCTAAATGGGAGTTCTTGATGGCCATGGTCATGCGAACTGGGACACCATGATGGTGCAGATTAAGGGATAAACATGCAGGTTGTGATTGACTGAAATTGGAGATGCAGTTGGAGGCCATAATTGTGCGAGATTGCAGGGGTGCATGTAAGCGGTCAATCGGGAGGCTTATGGTCAAGAGGGAGGTGCAATGGGAGCTGAGACTCGATTCATTGGGTAACATATAATTGTGCGAATTTCGAGCATTGAGTACAACATGGTCCGCTGAGGGATGAGAGACAGCCCGGCAGCAGGAGACAGTCCATCTTGGAAGGATGTAGTACACTGGGTATGCAGTACTCTGTATATGCTGTGCTTGGTGTATACTGTACTCGATGTTTACTGTACTCCGCATTTGCTTTTCTAGGTGTATGCAGTACACACAGTATAGTGTACTCTGTGTTAACCGCAGATCCTGGCATGGAGAGGTCGAGAGCGATGACTCAATCTCATCGGCTTAGGTGATGGTACAGTTCAGGACAAAAATGAGCAAGATGAGAGCAGATGTGGGAAATCATCGTGAGAAACTGGAACTGAAGTGAACATTGTGTGCAAGTCAACATATCTCTCCAATAAAGCTGGTACGAGTCCCGATACAGTGTGTACAATCACCGATACAAGGTCTTCCCAACCAATGTAGGCATGTTGTACTGATGATTTCCCCTATCCGCTCGTATTTTCCATATTGTTTCAATTTTCATCCCCAAATGTTCACTTTCTCGTCCACAATTCTACCATGATCGCCACACAAAATGTTAAGTCATCCCACAATATCTCTGCATGTCATGATCATGTGTTCACACTGAGATACACCAAGTACAGCATACACCAAGTACATCATACACCGAGTACAGCCTATACCGAGTACAGGGTAGACACAGTACATCGAATACGGTGTTCAGCATACACCGAGTATAACATACACAGTGTACAGCATACACTGAGTTCAGCATCCACCTTAGAGAGGTTTTCTTCCCATCATTCTCATGAGTCCAAGTTGACCAATAGTTGTAGCTTATGCTTCCAGCATACCACAAGACACAATCGACTGACATCAGCTGGCTCTGAATATTGTAAACAACAGGTCCGAGTAACCCACCAGCGGTCCAGGTTTTGACTAGTGGTTGAGTTCGGTTCGATTTGAGACCTGGTCAAAAACCCGAGCCGCTTTGTCTTGGTGGAGTTGTTACCCAGACTGGATTTAAACCCAGATTATTTTGGCCGGGTTGTACCCAGATCGCGTTTCCATATTACGGTGCCTGCAACGTTTGCTCCAATTGAGAATGTGAGTTGTGATTGTATTGTGACATGATCAATTCGGAGATTGTACAGAATGAACCACTGTTTCACCTCCCGCGTTCAGATTGGCGATCCGACCAATAGTCATTGTGTGGCTTTGAAAAAACGCTCAATTTTAGGCGAAACTGGCGGGTTTTTGATTGCGACTAAACGAATAGTAGTCGGATCGAAAATTTGAACGTGGGAGGTGAAACAGCGGTTAATTCTACACAATCTACATATTGATGAGGTCACGATACGATCAGAACTCAGATACTTAATAATAGCCAAAGTTGTGAGGTTGTAATGCCGGGTTTTTGGTGGTAAAACAGGCCCGATTTCAATTGTCCTGGTTTTCGTGTCATAAGACACGTTGCAACAGTTCAGTCCCGGTTCCAACCTTAACCCAGAACTGTACTAGCAGGTTGGAACCGTTGTTAACACTCGCTTTCAATCAGAGGCCAATGGTAAAGTCACATACCCATAGTTGGAATTAACTACCTGATGAAGAGTGTCTCAGCACATGGTGAGCCATCCATCCAATGCCTCTGTGTACAACTCCAAACTTGCTTGATCATGGCCGCCAAGATAGCACAGTTACGGCGTGCAAGCGCATCTCCAAACTTTCACTCGGACGGCCTGCAACCTCACTTAATCACGGCCCCCAAGTGAGTCTCCACACTTGCTCGATCATAGTCTCCCAGAGTATCTCCCACCATGCTCGATCATGACCTCCAACCTTGCATTATCATGGCCTCCAATTGTATGTTCAAACTCGCATAATTGTGGCCTCCAAACTCGCTCAATCACAGCCTCCGACTGCATCTTCAAAGCCGGTCGATTACTGCCTGCCGGTTTGCATGATCATGACCACAAAGTTGATCCCCAGAGTTGCATGATTACGGCCTCCAAAGTCGCACAATCACAGCCTCCAAGTGTTGCTCCATACTTGGTTGATTATGGCCTCCAAGTTCACATTATCATGGTCTCCAAGTGTACCTCTCCCAACTCGCTCAATTACAACATCCAAGTACATCTCCAACCTCCCTCGATTACAGCTTCCAAGTCCATCTACACATTTGCTCGACCACAATCTCAGAGTGAATTATTATGTTCAATTAATCACTTCCTCCGAGTGTATCTCAAAATACACTCTATTACCGCCGGCAAATGCATCTGCATAGCCACACCTTCAAGGGCTTGGAGTGTATCTCTGAGTTCACTCGTTTGTCAATTTCAGACGCACCTTACATTGCTCTCAAGCACCTTCTGCAACCTGTCCAGATCTACCCTGTGTAGATGGGTAAGTGTATAGATACACAGATACACAGATGAGAATACAAACTGAATACATGAGTTTTGAAAATTGTCAAATGATAAGTAGTAGCTATGTTTTCCAGGTGCACCAGTAGCATTACCAAAGAGGATGTTGTTTTTCCCAAACTGCTCTACTGTGATTCGAGGTGTTCCCAGACTGATAACCTGTGCTTCCATGTTTCTTGCCGGTACTCCTATGTGTGCCTCCAGGCTTGTCATTCACACTCCCAGGCTTGTCGTCGGCACACCCAGGCTTGTTATTGGCACACTCAGGCTTTTGGTTGGCACTGCCAGGCTTGTCGTTGGCACTTCCAGACTTGTCGTCAGCACTCCCAGGCATGTCGTCGGCACCCCCAGGCATGTCGTCGGCACTCCCAGGCATCTCGCTTGGGCACCCAGGTTCTCCTAGGTGCACCCAAAGTTCTCTCTGGCCCTCCGAGGTGTTCCCAACCCAATCAAAAACACTCTCATTGTTCTCCTGTACAAGTCATCAGAGATCCCAGTTACTCTGAAGGCCGGCAGGTGTGCCCTCCTAGGGTCTGATACTTTCCTGAAATTGATGCAGCTAAGTTTACACTGCACATCCACTCAGTCACTCCTGGAGACTTCCAGTGACTGAAATACATTTTGCTGATGCCCCTCTGGAGCTAAGCAAAGTGCTCCCAGACTGTACAAGAGCATTATTGGGTGATCCTGAAAGCTCCTCCAGTTCTGGAGATGTATTCAGGATTTGAGGATATTCAAATGATGGAGCAGCTAAGACCTCTGCATACATCTGTGAGAGATTTCAAGAGCAGCTGAGACCTCTGTGCACCTCTGTGGGAGACTTTATGCCGTTTTCTCACAGCAGTGGTTCTTAGGGTTCTATAACCACAAGGTATTTTATTGATTATATTCATGTTTTTTATTGTCAGAAGATTTGCTGCATCTTGATATGGCATGTGTTATCTATCTATCTCACTTAATATATAGACATACAGTCAATCTGTCTGCAGACGTTACTTGTCTGCATTTGGATGAGCACTTCGAAATACAGAGTGATTGAACATAGGGATTCCCCGGGAGGCCTTTGGGGCGAGAATATCTGGTGCAAGACCACCATGCAAGGGCGCGTACGCCGGCGCTCGGCAGTATAAGGATATAGTATGGTAAATGGTTGCACACGGGTGCGAGTGAGATCAAGTGTAGAAGTAAGTGGTAAGATATTCGGTACGGAGCTAAGTCTCCGTCGCGATGTCAATATAAGGTTGGCGGTTACCCGGCGCTGGACACCTCACGTGACCACCCGGCAACCCTAACCACGCATACTTGACAATGCCGTTACATCATCCCCCTCTTTTAGGGCAGAACTCCCGGGCTGCTACATACAAGTATAACCAAGAAAACAACCCGCATACACGCTCGTACGATCCCGTAAGTCCAACGACTGATCCGTACGTCCAGGATGACCTTCCGGCGCACGGGGAAACTCCACCTCCAATTGACTGGATTTCCGGAGGTGGTAAAACCCGTGCCGACGCCATTTGTACTGGACCGGGTCTCAACAAGAATAGAAAAGGAAATGCCCAATTGACCTAAACCTCCATATCCCATTCCCGTCAATTCCTCCACTTCCGAGATCCGACTTCCTTCATCTCCGCGGCTTATTCGGTTGGTCTCGGTGGAACTCGTC